>Ga0233413_10000254_pt1 | contig 26863 bp, 26 predicted proteins | sample Na_anoxic_6_MG_FD_189019 | JGI IMG/M metagenome (GOLD analysis project Ga0233413, IMG submission 189019) | Seawater microbial communities from Saanich Inlet, British Columbia, Canada - Na_anoxic_6_MG | ecosystem: Environmental > Aquatic > Marine > Inlet | place: Canada: British Columbia...
ATGACGTAGTTGCTTCCGATGACGTAGTTGCTTCCGATGACGTAGTTGCTTCCGATGACGTAGTTGCTTCCGATGACGTAGTTGCTTCCGATGACGTAGTTGCTTCCGATGACGTAGTTGCTTCCGAAGTAGATGTTTCTGAAGTAGATGTTGATGCTGAGGAAATTCATGATACGAATGAAACTAACTCTTCTCCCGATATTGAAAGCATATTAAATTTATTAAAAAATACTGATCTTAAAGACACAGACGTGATAGCCAAGTTAATAAAATCACTTGCTGACAAAGATACTAAAGCACAGATACCACCTGAGATAAATTCAAAATTTAAAGAGCTCGCGGTTTTACTCAAAGTGTATAAACCAGTGGTTGTTAGTAAGGTGAAAGGTTCAACTGAGATACCCAAGGATTTAGTAGATGTAGCAAGACATACTATGGGATTTTTTCTTGAAAAGGTGGTTGACATGTTAGATGAAAAATGAAATAACATAGAATAAAATAAAATAAAATTAATGTTATTATATAATAGTATTATGGTTATTGAAATAATTGGTATTATTGCATCTATCATAATCATGTTTATTTTATATTATTCGACCGCGATGTTTTTAAAAACATTGAATATTAAACTCCCATCCTTTATTGAAAATTTAGACATAATGAAATGGATATCCTTTAAAAAAAAAGAGGGCATGTCAAATAACAATACTCCCACCGAGTCGTTGCAATCAGCTATTCAACAGACACAATCTTTTAATAAACAACCCCAAGCATTCGCTGATAAAGAAGAGGGTTTTTTTAGCTTTCTAACACGATTTGATCCTTCATTTAAACCACCAAAATATCAACTGTTCAAAAATAAATCAACATTATATACAGTGGATTATAAATGTCGACCATCTACCACTGGAATGTTTACAGATTGTGGGCCCATGTCAAGTAATTCTTGTAAATAATTATAGAAAATTATGCTTAAAAATTATAATAAACTTTAAAAAATGTTATTATAATTAAGATATTTATTATCGAGCATATAGATTTATTATCGAGCATATAGATATTTATCGAGCATATAGATATTTATCGAGCATACATTAATCCACAATTTCCACCCACAAAACTAACCATATTATAACGCTCTTCTAATACCGTTAAATTGTAATTATAGTCATATAAGCGCCAAGTAGGTTTGTTAACGCCAATAACGATACCAGTTTCTGGATCACATATGGTAAGTACTTGCGCGTTTTCATCAACTGGGGGAACATAGGTGGTGAATTCGAATTGAATTGTCTGAAATTTACTAATATTCATAGCCCCACTTGGCTGTATTGTGAATGGATCGGTATCTAAACAGAAATTATACATGTATAGTCCATCAGGAGCATCCCCTTTGGAAGTTAAATATTTTTCGACATAATTAAACACTCCCTCTTCCATAAGGTTCTCCCTATATTTACCATCCATGATAATACCCATGTTCATCAAAATGTTTTTATGATTCGCCTCGTGATATGTACCAGTAATGTAAAGTCCTGTGCTCATATTATCTGGTGGATTTAATCCTGGACCAAATCCTGTATTAAAATTCGCATTATCATTATCATTGCACACAGTATCTATAGTATGCTTACCTATTTCTGGTGCGGATTCCAAGTTATATGGCAAATAGTTATATGGCCAGTTCGTATAATTCGACCATTCGTTGCGCAAGTATGCATCACTTCTCTGAAAATAAAACATCCACGAGGAAACCATACCAGCCGTATTATCCAAGTCGATTCTTCTACTTCCAGTAACGTTTAGATAGGTAGTTTCAAAAACACTTTTAAACAAGTAATTCTGTTCCAGTGCTGCAAAAACACGCGCTTCATCTGAACTCAAGAAACAATAAGTTGCCAATAAATTAATGTCCGCGTTCCAATTCGTGCGTTTATCTTCATAGTCCATATCGTTTAGAGCGATAGAAGGTGGTGGCTGCAAAAACCGATAAAACTGTTGTAATGGCTCATTAAAATTGGGTCTTATTAATGGATAATCATTTTCCATATCTGATACATCTCGTATTTGAATCAAGTCTTGTATTGAACGCAAGGTAATATTAATATGCAATTCATTATATTGCATTGCTACCAAGGGAAAAGCCATTTTACTATTCATACCGAACCAAAGATTCAGTGGAACATAAATTTTACGCGAACGAATAGACGGTTCTGGACCCTGTGGTTCGGGTGTATAATAGGCATTGGGATATTGATTCACACGACCATTGCAATTTCCTGGATCATTCAGTTCGGGAACATTTCCGGTCATATTATCATATGTTGCTTTTTGCGTCGCCGTAAAATCGCGCTGTGCCATAGCCAGTAGATAGCTACCACTTATTCTTTGCAATGTTTGACCACCAACTGTTATCTCAATTTCTTTGATCAATTGTGTGCCCAAGTTTTCAATCCAGCGAAACTCATATGGTGCCCATTTTCCATTACAATCTTCTGGTGGCATAATGGGACTCCAGATAGTCGGAAGTGTAACAACTAAATATGTGTCCATGAGCAATTCGGCATATCGCTTTACTTTGAATGTATATTTGGACTCTTCACTCAATCGCAACGCTTTTTGCCCATCAAAATCTAAACGAAACTTTTGCATTCCGAAATTAGTATAGCGTGAATAGACCGGTTTAAAAAACGTCTTTTTTGGATTGCCATTTAATATTATATTTTGATTTCCATATGCTACAAGATTTAGTAATCCGCCTGGCATTGTTTTATATATATATCATTCATATAATAATATTCATATGCTTTTACAATTAACGTTATTAATATTAACATGAATATATTAAAATTATTAAAATTATTAAATTTAAAATTAATGTTATTATATATTAATATGGCTGATCGTGTAAAATATAAACTGGCAACAATAAGTAGAAATATGGTGGATGTGTTCCAAAAACAATCCGATGTTCAAGTAACTATATTTTTAGTAGCTGTTATTATCATATTGATTTTTGTCATGTCGCTATATGTTTATAAGAAACGTCGCTTAAATGAAAAAAATTGCAATGATTTAGATAAAATTTATGATGCCTTTCCACTTATCTCGTCCATGAACCCAAAGGAAGAGAAAAATACATATCTCTTGCGTGATTACTATATTAAAACGGCTTATAATTCCTGCTGTGGAGGTGAATTCAAAAACAGTTTTGTGAATGTATGTGCTCTAAAAAAATGTATTCAACAAGGTGCCAGATGCTTAGATTTCCAAATATATTCCGTTAATAATGAACCTGTTATCTCAACTTCGTCGGTTGACGATTTTTTCATTAAGGAAACATATAATAGTGTTTCCTTTTCGGATGCAATGAATGTTATCAGTAATAACGCCTTTTCTGGTTCCACGTGTCCTAATTCACAAGACCCATTACTTCTTCACTTTCGCATTAATAGCACTAATAAGGATATTTATAACAAGATGTCCGACGTTTTGCAAGCGGAACTATCAGAACGAGTTCTTGGAAAAGAATATAGTTATGAATTCGAGGGATATAATTTAGGAGCTGTACCAATCATTAACTTTATGGGTAAAGTGATTATTATAATTGACCGTTCGAATGACCTTTTTGAAGACACGGAATTGAAAGAATATTGCAATATCGCCAGCAATTCCATGTTTATGCGCGGTCTTCGCAACTATGATATTCAATACAATCCGAATATAGACGATCTTACTTATTATAACAAAAAAAACATGTCAATCGTTATGCCGGATGTAGGCGCATATGATGATAATTATGCAGCGGGATTAGCCATGTCTTACGGGTGTCAAATGGTAGGCATGAATTTTCAAAATTTCGACGCTAATATGGAATTTTACGATATTCTGTTCGACGAAGCAGGCAGTGCTTTTGTATTAAAACCCACCAATCTACGATATATCCCAGAGACTATTAAGAATCCTCCTCCTCAAAATCCCGAGTTATCCTATGCCAATAGAAAGGTCGAATCCGATTATTATAGTTTTAATATTTAAGAAAGTTTTTTTAGGTACTCATTATATACTATACAATATAATGAGTTCATGTAATAAAAATATGACATACGATGAAAAGGAATTGAATATTCTCCGTGAGGCAGTTGATATTGCTCAAGATCGCGCCGGTAAAAAAATCATCCGTAATCCTCAAGTGAAAGAAATTATCACCATTGTGGAAGATTTTTTGAAAGACAATAAAACTTGTTGTTATGGTGGGACTGCGATTAATAATATTTTGCCCACAGAAGACCAATTTTATGATAAAAGCGTGGAGCTACCAGACTATGATTTTTTCTCACCGAATGCTTTAGATGATGCTAAAAAATTGGCCGATATTTATTACAAGGCGGGATTTGATGAAGTTGAAGCCAAGGCGGGTGTACATCATGGCACATACAAAGTATTCGTGAATTTTTTAGCTGTAGCAGATATTACACATATGGATACACATCTTTTTAATCAAGTATATAAAGATTCTATCAAGGTGAACAATATTCATTATGCGCCACCAGATTATTTACGCATGGCGGCATATTTAGAACTTTCACGTCCCGCCGGCGATGTTTCTCGTTGGGAAAAGGTTATGAAACGTGTTAGCCTCCTTAATAAAAATTACCCTATGAAAAATCCGAGATGTGATGATGTTCAGTTTCAGCGTAGTATGGAAGAAGATGGTATTAAAAGTGCTGATATTTTCACATCTATACGTGATTCATTTATAGATCAAGGTCTCGTATTTTTTGGCGGATACGCCAGTTCGCTTTATAGCAAGTATATGCCAAAAAAGTATGAGCGCGCTATTTCCAAGATACCCGATTTTGATATACTGGCGGAAGATCCAAATAAGGCTGCTATTATTGTTAAAGAGAGATTGAGTGATAATGGTATTAAAAATGTAAAAATCATACAAAAAGAGGGGGCTGGTGAAATTATTGCGCCGCATGTTGAAATACGAATTGGAGTTGATGCATTAGCGTTTATTTATCAACCATTGGCTTGTCATAGTTATAATATTGTAAAAATTGGTAAGAAGAAAATCAAGGTTGCTACCATAGATACTATGTTAAGTATGTATTTAGCGTTTATTTATGCAAATCGACCTTACTATAATAAAGATCGTATATTATGTATGGCGCAATATTTATTTCAAGTACAGCAGAAAAATAGACTCCAGCAAAAAGGTGTTTTACGCCGATTCAGTGTGAATTGTTATGGAAAACAGAGTACACTTGAAAGCATTCGAAATGAAAAGAGTGAAAAATTTAAGGAATTGGAGGGGAAACGCGGAACGCGCGAATACGAAGAATGGTTCATGCGATATGTTCCAAACGACAATGATAAAAGCAATAACAAAGAGAAGGGTTATGGTAAGAAAAGTAAAAAAGGCAACAATAATAGCAAAAAAGGCAACAATAATAGTAAAAAAGGCAACAATAATAGCAAAAAAGGCAATAATAATAGCAAAAAGGGCAACAATAACAGCAAAAAAGGCAATAATAAATTTACAAAACGTCGCCCAGGTAATAAAAAACGCTCGAATAAGAATACTTTGAAAAAGAATACATTGAAGAATAAAATGAACCCATTATTTATGAATCTTTTTTAAGGAAAATAGAGTAATACATAATATAATATATGGTATTATATTATGGTGTTTAAAAATTCACCAATGACTATGTTAATATACGTCATGCTTATTATTGCTATCGCAATAGGTGGAATATATATAAATAATAATTCTATTGCACTTTCACACTTGAATATTTTAGAATCTTTTCATTCATATGATAGTTGTGTTGGACAATTCTATCCGAATGAGTGGTGTATGAACGTTCAAAATCTAAATAATAGATGAGATGGATAATGAGTGTTCTTTTGACTAACATTGATCGTGTATTGGCTTTCCATCATCGATCTGACCTTGACTATACTTTTCAATGATTCCTTCGACAGTTTCCATAGGTTTCTTATATTTCACATCAATGATGTTTTTGTTTAATTTTTCTGAAACTGCATTTTTTAAGTCTACCCAATATGTTAAAAATTTTTGTTTTGAAGAACATACTTTCTGTAAATCTATATTTTTATTATAATTAGATACAAAACATCTGCTTTCTTTAGACGGACTCATTGCATGAATTGATTCTAAAAACTTGATTGCATTTTCTTGAGTTTCATCACTTGGATTATTTGGATATCCGACAGCGATAAGAAAAAATGCATCCCATAATATTGGTCCGGATACACGTGGGTCAGAAGAATGGACTGTAGTAAGTTTTTCATTCGTTTTATCGCAAAAAAATTTACTAAATAGAAAACAAGACGTCATGTTTATGAATATACATTATATTATATTTTATTATATTATATTTTGTTTTATTTACACCATTTCTATTTTTTTGATAATGGATGTTATCATAAAATAAGAACCAGCGAACAAGACACTAAAGAATAAATGTCCACCCAAGTTTTGATTTCCATCTTTTCCGAAAAATGTGGGTATATATTTATGTATAAACGTGCGTGCAATAGGTAATTGAAAAAGGAAATATAACAATCCGAGTAATATTGGAATCTGCATATGTTCCAATAATAATTCAATCGTGTCTTCATTGTTGTTTTTTTGAATATTATTTAACATGTAATCTTCCATATTTTCGGAATCTGCAATATAATCATCATTCGGATGTTCTGGAACGAAATTCGGCTGCACTTCTCGGTCTTGTGTAATAGCACTTTGATTCATTGGAATATCTCTCGATGGTAATTGGGTAGCACCACTGGCGCTTGCTTGCTGAATACCGGCAACGAGTTCATTCATCATCTTTTGATTTTCTACAGCACTTGGGACATATTTTGCTTCTTCGCCTCCTTGTGCATTTTGGGCACCATCGTGTGCAATTAGCTTTTGATATTCCGGTGTTTCTTGTTTTTCTAAAACAACCTTGTTTTGGGGAACGGAAGGTAAATCGTCGATATTGGTTGTATCTGCCATCTATTATGACTAAAGAAAGATGAAAAATAACAATTACGCGAATAATTTATAAATATAAAATTGAAGTTATTTAATACTAAATAACATACTTTAGTATTAAATTAGTATGAGTGCAATCATTAATGAAATCGCGGAACAAGTTGAGCAGCAAGAGCAAGCACAGCAGCAAGAGCAAGCACAGCAGCAAGAGCAAGCAGAACAGCAGGAGCAAGCAGAACAGCAGGAGCAAGCACAGCAGCAAGAGCAAGCAGAGCAGCAGGAGCAAGCAGAGCAGCAGGAGCAAGCAGAGCAGCAGCAAGAGCAAGAGCCAGCACAAGAGCAAGAGCCAGCACAGGAGCAAGAGCCAGCGCATGATATTGCTGATGAAATGAAAACATATTCCGTTTCAGCAGAAAGTAAAAATTCAACCTATACAAATGAATATTATAGTAATTCCATTTGTGGTAAAAAAGTGGTTCTTATTATTACCACAGTGTGGAGATGGGGAGAATTCAATATTTCTATTTACGAAAAAGACAAGGAATCTATTTTACAATTGAATCCTCTTATTATTAATGATCATTGCGGTGAATTTATTAGCACCGAGGATGGGTGGCAAGATGATGTAGAGATACAAAATTTTGATTCATATAGCGACGAAGAAAAATTGGCTATATACGAGTCTGTTTTCGAAGATGTAGAGAATAAAGTCGTACATGATTCGTGTGTTTTAGAAGACGAAAATGGATGGGAACTCGATGATACTATTTATGAAATATATTGCGGTTTTGAATTGGAAGAATAAAATAAATAATAAAATAAATAATAAAATAAATAATAAAATAAATAATAAAATAAATTATAAAATAAACTAAATAATAAAATAATAATAAAAATTTTATATCATTACATTACCAAAACCAGTCCTTTTTAAAATGAACCTTCTTTTTTTTTCTATCACATCGTACATGTTCTGGTTCATTTTGATAGCATTTACCGTCGTATTTTAATATCCCTTGGGTCAGCATTTCTTTCGACGGGGCTTCAAACACAATACAATCACGCGTCAAACAAGCTTTCCTAAAAAGAGTTGCTATACCAAATCCCAATAAAATGGACATTACGATTGCGCCTCTATCGGAACTCACTATTTTTTTCACGTCTACCATGAATTCCTTGATAATATATACGAGGATTATATATTTTGTGGATAACGCGCTGATTTATTGTATCGGCACAACAACGACATCCTTATTATTATCAGGACAGGGCATCTCGTCTTGCTTTATTGTAAAACAATTGTTCGCACTGTCTTTGTATTGATACTCATTGTAATTATGTGGAGTAGGATATACAACAATGACATTCGGGGGAGCGGCGGTTATATATACCATAAATATACCAATTGCTAAACTTACGATGAAATATAGTGGATCTATATATTTCATTCTCTTATTGAAATATATAATTATTATTTTTTCGTCTTGAACGAAACAATGATTGGGGCTTCCGACTCTTCATATAGTTCCATTACGGTATACTTCTTTTGTATTAAATGATATGTATCATCTTCATCGTCGTGTAGTATATCATTTACCACATACTTTGTATCCATATTCTTCTTTAACAATGGCTTTAAACGCGACTGATATGTATCTACTATATCCTTAATGATGGCATCTTTTGTGTTGGTGCGATATTCTTTCATCATACTTTTCATTTGATCTATTATAAATATAATTTCATCTTGTTGTCGTTTTAATTCCACCTTCTTCATGCTATTATTTAATATATCGTTCAACTTTGATAATTGCTCTTGAAAAATAGAAAAATCAATCTCGAATTCATCTTTTAATTCCTCAAATCTCACTTCCGTTTCATCTTCGGTTTTATAACCAAATAACACCTTCATTTTTTCGGCTATGATTTTGCTTTTATTTTCTTCTGTATCATCTTTAAATTCTTGCACATTTATTTCTATGTTGCTATAAGCTCCTCGTTTTATATGTATATCTAATGCACATGGTGATGCAGTATTTCCACACACAGCTTTTAAATCTTTTTTACTCGTTGTAAATATCGTGCCACCGTTTTTATCACATACAATGCACTTTTTCTTAAATGTAGCCAATTTTTTCTGTTTTTCACGATTGCTCATTTCAGTATTTTGAATGAGTGATTTGACAACATTATCGTATTTTTTTTCATATTTACTTTTTAAATTGTAAAAACCCTTTAATGCATTGTTTAGTGTAATTCTCTCTTCTGACATATAATTTAAGCATAGATTTTTCTGTTATAGTATTGTACGTCGGGACTATTTTCCATTATAGGTGTTTCGGATATAATATTCATGTTATGTCGAGCACGAACATCCTGGTAATTTCTCATTTTTGAAACAATATAATTATATTGAATATGTTTATTTTTTTGTCGATCTTCCAATGTAGGTCGTGTTTTCCGTTTTATAATCAATATAATACATACCATGACTACGAAACTAATTAAAAGGCCTAAATTAAACAACCCATTATAATATTTTTCTTTAACATGATGGCATCCTTGTAAAGTTTTTGTATAAAAATATCGGACACCCGGTTCAATTAGATGACTTCCCATTACATTCTATGTGTATTTTTTCTAAAATAATTTATACACAATTATTATAGATGTCGGCCGGTCCTGGAGTATCAATGGCAGTATATTTAACTATTACCTTATTATATTTCATTGTTAAAATGGTTGTTCAATCAGCAGATGGTATAGGGCTCACGATATCCTATTTCTGTTTGGTTATTTTAGGACAGTTTTTTATTAATGCTGATATAACAAAGACTACTTGCGGCGAAACGAATTTCGGAGTAGCTATGCTCGCTTCTACCGTACCGTGGATATTGGTTCTCGGAAGCATTACAACATTATTGAAAGTGTTTCCCGGTTGGTTAATCCCGTTTTCTAATACCATTGGTTATGCAGTGTCCTCGGCCGCTGGTATAGGAAAACTATTCAATGAAATTTTGGTGCCTCAAATGGAACATAATGCTGGTACAGAAGATACAAGTGATGAAGGAAAACACGCTGCTTTAAAAACATTGGAGAGCATTTATAATGACCGTTCCCTACTTGTAAATGAAATATCGAGAGAAAATCTACCCGAATTTTGGAAAAATATGAAAAAGGCGAATATTATTCAAAAGGATGCGGGGGATGTAAATAGCTCACTTTATGATGCTGATTTAGACGCAGCTAATTTTGAAGGCAAGTCTTATGAAAATTTTACAAAATTATTCGGCTTCATACGAATGAAAGATTTAGTGTCTGAATTCATATGGTACGCGTTAACCGGAACATTGGTATGTTCCATGTCTTATAGTTATATTCAAAATGTAGGATGTTTTAGAAGTGTGGAAGAAATGAAAAAGACACACGATGATTACTTGAAACAAGAAAAAGATATTGCCGATAAAAAGAAGGAAAAAGAAGATGATACCAGCAAAACTGTTTATAAAACATATGAGTAAGTGCGTTTAATTTAATTTAATATAATATGTATGATTTTTTTTCTTGCATTATATTATAATGACTGAAAAAAGATGTAATTTCAAAAATGGTGAGGGTAAACCGACAAATTGCCCATGCTTCGTGGCGTATAGTTTTTGCAGCTACAACATTAATTGTGAACGCGAATGCCCCCCAAATGAATCAAATGGAATACTTGGCGCAACATCCCGCATAGCTGATGCTGTCAATAAAAGCTTACCAAAGGAAAATGCTCGCCTTGTAAAACAAGTTCTTGGAGGTTTAGCCGGTTTAACTTCTGCTGCTTGTGTTGTAACAGCATATATAGCCGCTGAAAAAGCACGTAAAGAAAAGCATGTATTGAACAAGGTTTTAACAGGTGCTGCTGCTGCAGGTACTGCTGCTGCTGCATTAGAAATTGCTTTACAATCATATGATCTTTTTATGGAGAAAGAACAACCTACATTGGGGGGGGAATTTCCTTGCCCGGGGGGGCTACAACCAGATAGGTATGGTGGTTGTGGTTGAATAATTAAATGTTAATTAAAATAAAATTTATAATATGCAAAATTTTATTTTTATATATGAATAAGTGCGTTTAATTTAATATAAGTTGTATGATTTTTTTCTTGCGTTATAGTATAATGACAAGACAAACTGCACTTACAGACACACCACCAATGCCCGACTTCTTGATAGGCACAGCAGCCCGTATAACTGATGCTGCTAATAAAAGCTTACCAAAGAAAAATGCTCGCCTTGTAAAAAAAGTTCTTGGAGGTTTAGCATTAGCAGCTGCGGCTGCTGGTTCAACGCTTACAACCATTGCATATGACACGGCTAAAACCGAGAAGAATATTGTTAAAAAGACTTTGCTTTATGCTGCTGTTCTGGGTAATGCAGCTTTAGTAGTAGAAGGTGTTGTGCAATCATGTGATCTTTTCATGGAGAGAGAACAACAACCTAAATTGGGGGGAATTCATTACCCTTTCCAACCCAATTAAATGGTAAGTAAAATAAAATTTATAACATGCAAAATTTTATTTTATATATTACAATCGCGGATACATTACAATCGTGGATATGTCAAGTAATATAGAACTCCTAAATAAGACAATATAGCCAATATGATCGCGACTAACCATGCGGGTACGACGGTGTTTTTCTTATATCCAATACCGAATTCACGAAAACTACCATCTTCGTTATACATAATTACTGGTTTTGCAATGTTAATGCTGTAAAAAGTAATCAAAAATAATAATATTGCAAATGAGTTGATGTGTTTTCTAACAAAAATGCGGTTCATAATTCCTATATATACCTTTGAAGATTTTATAATTCCTATATAAAATACATATTTTATTGAAAAAAAAACTTTGCCTAATATATAAAATATGAACGAGTTAATGGATTCTACATTCGGTCCTTTAGGAAAACAATACTGTGTTTGGTTTTATTGGCTTTCAGTTATCAGTCTCATCCTTTTCGTAATTAGCATTGTATCCATATTATACACGCTTCTTTTCGAGGGTGAGAAATTTAGCACTGGATTACTTGTTAATCTCCTTGCTATTTCTTTCGTGTATTTCATTCCTTACTTTGAGAATCGCCTTCTCTACACAATGTGCCAAAATTCCACTCGTTAAACACTAAAATAATACTAAAATAATACTAAAATAATAATTTCATTATAAAAATTATTATTTCCTTTTAATAAAGTAAATGGGGTCTAATATACCATTATTGATTTCAGGTGGAATTGTATTACATCATTTTAAGAAACATTATAGTGATCCTAATTTAACTCCACTTGAAAAAATTGTACAATTTAGTGATATTGACAATCATGAGACGTGGGCTCTATTTTTCACAGGAATAGCCATAGGAATGAAAATAAATAAGGCCATTTTAGATGCGAAACGTGATACGCCCGAATAAAATAAATCTTATAAAATCTATTATTTATCCTGTTTTAATGATGAAACAAGTTAAAAACATATATTCATCATTATTTATAATGAGCGACGTACATGAAAATTCAGAACCATTGATGCCTCCGCCAACGCCTACTACGCAAGTACCTACTACGCATACGCCAGTACCTACTACGCATACGCCAGTACCTACTACGCCTACGCCAGTACCTACTACCCCATTAGATTTAGTTGAAATTTTTTCCTATTTATTAATATCCAAACGAGAACTTCAAAAATTTACTACCTTAAATGTTGATCAAAAAGGTATCGACTTTATTTCCATGCTTTTATATAAATCGCCAGAAACACTTAACAGTATTTCTGAAAAAATAAGTGAGGTTCTTCAAGACGGTGTTTTAAATACGGATGATGTTCCTATTTTAATCAACCTTGTAAAGGATATTATGAATATGGATCGTAATAAAATTTCCATAAGTATGCTCAGTATTGATAATGTTATTGTTTTTATAAAAACGATTTTTGAAATTTTAATTATTAAAGACCATATTAAGGTTGAAAATAAAGACAAGATTTTTCAATTAATGGATATTTCATTTTTATTATTGACGACATCTCTGGATACAAAAGTAAACCTTGTTGACTGTATAAAACGTTTATTTAAATGCGCTTAATTGCAAGAGCCTATTTGCATGGATCAGCCTATTTGCAAGAGCCTATTTGCATGAGCCACATCCAGGCTTTCTCAGATTCATATTATTAATTGTTCCCGCGCTTAATGTCGCTCGGCGATTGAGTGCTCTGCGCACAGATGCATTTTGACCACCCACACTTGCTCCAGGTGTATATGCGTTGAATAAATTCGTTTTTACATTTCCAGTAAATATTAGTCGTCTGACTCCTCCTCCTCTTGTAGGCATTATACTATTATATAATATAATAAAAATGAACAACATTATTGATTACTTATGTAAAGTAAACTACGTTGAACTAAATAAACTAAACTAAACTACTGTAAACTAAACTACGGTAAACTAAATCACAATAATGGACGACATTGATGAATATATTGCTGAGTTGAAAGCTAAACAAGAAATCAAAGATTATATAGAACACAATATATATCCAGAAAGGTTATTGAGTAAACCATCATGTATTGCGTATAAACCGGATCCTCTTCGCGAATTGAATTTAATGGATTATTCGAACGAAAATATAAGTGATCATATTCGTGAATTAAAAACGTGCATCGAAACCTGCAAGCACGTAGAAAACAGTATAGAGACAATTGAAATACAGCAAAAAGAGTCGTGTCCAATATGTTTAGAAGTCATTAAATCAATTGACTATTTTGTGCCAATGTGCGGACATAAAATTTGTAGATGTTGCGCTATGAGTAATTTATTTAATAATAAACATACTGGAACTCTTTGTTCGTTGTGTCGTGAAAAGATATTTTGACGTTTAGAAATAAAATATCTTTATATAATAATTATAATAATGAGTGGAAGAGTTGATTTAAAAACACATATGAACAAGTCTTCAATTAAAGAGTTAATAAAATATATTGAAGCAGCAGGGATGACTCCATCAACTTGCAATGGTATATATACTATAGCTCGGGGAATTCAATACATGGATGACACTTATTTGCGAGAATATACAACTGAAAAGCTGAGATCCTTGAAGGCAGATAAATCTAAAACACCAGTACCATATAATGAGTGGATTAAATGTATGTTTAAACCAACCGAAGAAACGCGCATTAGTGATATTAATGGATTATCGTGTGAAACTAAAAAATGTCGAAAATCAGAGGGTTTGGGTTCCTGTTTGCCCAAAAGTAGAATGTTAAAAGATCCCCTTTCAAAAAAAGATATCAATGATCTTAAAATACTTAGTACTGCAATTATGGAAAAAAAAATAGACGAATTAAACAATATTATTCCATTTGGGGAGAAGGGATATATTACGTTTCCACCCCACATCGAAAGCCAATATGCAATAAAACGTAAACAACAACAACAAGAAAAACTTAAACCACAAATCCGCAAACAACAACACAGCAAACGTGGTGGAAGAAAAACGAGAAAAGGGAAAAGACGCGCATCCACCAAAAAACATAAAAAACGCACAAAGCATAAAAAACGCGCATCCACCAAAAAGCATAAGAAATATATAAGAAAAATAAGAAAATGCCTCGTACAAGAAAACGTTAATGCGTTTATTTAGGCATTATTTTTGCTACATATACATTGTCGGGGGTGTAGCTCAGATGGTAGAGCGCTCGCTTTGCATGCGAGAGGTAAAGGGATCGATGCCCTTCTCCTCCAGAAAATAATATTATTTCAAGTAATAATATTATTACATTTCATTTCATTTAATAATCTCTCTCAGGATCGTGTTCATTCATATAACCATCGTCTCGTTCACCATAATCATCGTCTTCTGGTAAATGTCCAAGCGAATATTCTTCCGCTTCAATTTCATCAATGCGCTGCATGCGATCTTCTTCCTCCATATCCGCAATATCGGCATTCCGCTCACCAACACCCTCTTGTGTACTTAATCGTGTTCTACGTGTTTCGCGACGTTCCATTTCTTCTATTTCGCGGTCATATGTATCACCGACATATTGTGTCAGACCCTTTTCTAATCCTCGTCCCCAACGTTCCATGCGCAACTTTTTGAATATGAATTCCACATCACGCTCTTCATTAGACAACGTATCGAATTCTGCAACAACATCATCTTTCTCATTATCCTTTGCTCGCGTTATCTTCTCCTTGATGGTGCCTTCATTATAATTAATGGCTTCTTTATCTTTATCCACAATATTTAAGAAATCAACCATCATGGAAGCCATCTTCTCACTCAGACTCTTTTTGTCTCCGGCCAAAATTTCGACAGCTGTTATCTGACCCATAGCTTCTGATTCTACTTCTAATCCAGAAATAATATCCATCTCTTCAGCATAGGGAGTCGTCTCCTTTATAATAATTCCACCTTCATCACTCAATTTCATGATAACATCTAAAATGGATAATATAAAAAAGGTATATAATGATTTCAATGTGCGCTCGTTGAATAATGGTTCGCTATCATTGCCGCCATTGCCAGTGCCAGTGCCAGTGCCAGTGCCGCCACTTTTTTCACGAACAATTGGAATATTCTTTTCCAACAGAAATAAAAATTCCAATTTTGCATGCATTGTTTCCAGTAATGGCTTCATTGTTGTATCACCGTAATAACGTCTAAGTTCAGTGTAATGCTTTTGCAAAAATTCACGCAATCGAAGTACATGATGGTCTGTAAATTTCCAATGCTTATGAATAATAACGTTTTCATAGTTCACTTTGTTTATGATCATGTTGGGGAATACACTACCCATATTTCTAATTGTATTTTTAGAAAAATCCACAACCCGCATCAAGTTATCTTCTTCATTGCCTATTTCTTCAAAAGAAACAATTGATTTTAATTGATCTTTCTTTTTATCTAAATCTCTCTTTGATAACTTGGTATACCCTTTCAGGAAGCCAATGATACTCGAAGCAAGTCTTTCGTTCGTCTTTGCCAAGTAATTGCGTAGAGTTCGCATATTTGCATTGGTTGCACTGATAAATCTATCCCCTTCTTCCCCTATACTCGACATCATATTAATAAACTGCGCTGGTAGAACGGCGTCGTCGTCATCCTGTTCTTCTTGTATAAATTGGATAATCGCTTGATAATTCTGAATGGGTGAAATGACATAACGCTGTGTATCCAATGGGATAATGTTTCCGCGACCAATTACCTTTAATAATTCATTCATTTTTTCACTGTTAAATTCATAACCTTCCTTTTTCAATAAAACAATATGGCCCCTAATATCATCCCCATTGTTTAAGAAATCAGGCTTTGTTCCACACACGCGACGCAATTCATCTGAAATTGGATTCGCATTCAAGTAGTTGCAATATCGTATAAATGTCATATAAATGACCTCTTCATCAAATCCTTCTGATAATTCGGGGTAAACCATGCGGGTATTTCTCGGATCAATCAAAAATGGTCCCTGACTTAGCGCCCGCATATCATACACTATTTTCTCCAATTCGATAATCACATTATTGTAATTTTCAATACTTTTGTTGCGACCGATCATATAGGTAAGCGGTGTCATATTAGTGCTGTAGCAACAAGCATTTTGCACATATGGTCCAGAACTCGATGTAAGAATAGCACTCTCTTTATTCACAACCACTTGAATGCCTTCTTGAATTGCTATGGAATAATCGATTATCCTGGATTTCACCACAAATATATCTTCCGTCTGTTTTTTTGAACCCTTTTTAATTGATTCCACCAGTCCACGTTTAAAATTAGCCGATAACGGCTGTGGTGTTTTTAATTCTAAACGCACAAGTGGGGGTAGAAAACTGATCCAACGTTTTATGTCCAATTTTGCGGGAATTTCCTCTTGCTCGTTAATTAATAAATAAGATTTCTTTTCTTCAATCATCGATTTCAATTCACTCGACGCGGTAATGAATGTATCTAAAATCATTTTCATGTTCGCAGCAATTGTCGTGGCCTTCATTTTATTAATACCGTTCCAAGGTTCAACCGATGATTTAATTTTATGAGCAGTACATGCAATATAGGTAATGCCTGTTATATCATCGTCGCCGTCTAATGGAGCACCAGAAAACGATTTAATGCATCCAGGGTGTGTTTTTTTGGTACGAACAGATGGAATGGCGGTTTGAATAGAAAAGAATAGATATACCAATGCCATTAATATAACACGTTGGTTATAATAAACATCATAGCTATCCTTGTCCTTTTTCTTTTGATCCTTATACTTGGCTGCTTCCCTTTCATATACATCTTGTGGCTTGATTGTTTTCATTTGAAGAACCACCTTTGTAATGATGAAATTGCGCATGTCTTCCACTTGGATACCAAGATATCGACCCATTGCCGAGACTACATTATTCACCATATTCGATAATGGGTCTAATCGTTTTTCATTGCTTTTTACCATGGCGGCTTGCAACAACGCTTGTCCCATTTCATCTTCCAAAATATCGCGACTCTGATTTTTGAATCCACCATCTCCATATCCTTCGTCTGCATCTAAGCTAATCGTTATAATTGTATATCCACTTTTTTTGTCCACCCATTTATTACCGTCATCACTGATTGCACCTCTATCTTTGCAGATCTGGTCAATGACTCTTTTATAATCATCCGAACTTTCGAAATTAAGAGCTTGAGCCATGGTGGGAATAAAAGATGGCAATAATTTAGTATTGGTTTTTTTACAATATAACCAGTATGGATTTTCGTCAGACAATGGCTCTGCCGAACGAGTTAATTTCGCCGTAAAAAGTAAAATATCCTGCTTTCGTTTTATAATATCACCTTGCCCCAAAATGAAATCCCGCAACTTTGCATAGGGTGATATTTCAATTTTTTCATCTTCATCCAACTCATTCTCTATATCAATCTGTTGTCGGTTGTACTTCATATCATTAAATTCCTTTATTTTTAACAACGTAGAGAGATTTTGTAAATCATAATTAAATTCAGAATCTATTTTTTGTATTAATTCATCTCGATTTTTCATGACTTCTAACTCGAATTCTTCATACATGTCGCCAATTAATTGCTCTCTCACCATGGAACCGGCCAATTCCGTATCCGAGCATGTTTTTTTCATTTCAATACACTTTGCTTGAACGTTGCAAAAAAATGCAGGATCACTATCCAATCCAGACTTGTTCATTCCTTCGTCAATCATCCAATTGTCATCTTCTCTCTTATAATAAACTTGGCTTGATTCATCGCCGTCCGTTATTTCGAGCAGTGCGTATTCTCCGTTTCTCACCGCGCGTGATCCATTTATCATGGAAGTCGCCTCAAATGCGGCATCACCATCCGCAATACCAATATTTTTCATGAGTTCATTCGTCAAAAAATCCTTAAATTCAGGATCGTCCAACTCTTCTTGTTGCGTTTTGTATTCATTAATGATGTCATAAAATGTAGGATCGTACTTCTTGTCAAAATAAATACTAATATCATTGTCTTCTTCCAAATCTCCCATGTCGATATATCGTTTCGCCAATACGAATTTTGCACAATCATTGTTTTTCTGGGCTTTTTTGGAAATCGCTTTTGCTTTAACTGTTTCCTTCTCCAAGACTTTGTTGAATTCGAATGGTAAAATCAAATCTTCGTTGAGTTTTGCAATGGCGCTCATATAGGTTCGACCATAATCACTTTGCATCATGTTTTTTAAAACCTCGGAAGATGTCATGACGGCATTCACGTTTTTTTTCATGACACAACCATGTTGATAATTATATGCTTCAAACACTTCTTGACTCAATGTACCCGAACCTTTCAATATGGCGTACAAAAGACACTCCATCCGCGATTGATTCAGATTATTGAGTTTATTTTCATACATGCTGAATTGTTTTGTACGTTCAACATAAGTCGACTTGTATTTTTTTATCGTTGTATACAAGTAATCTCTCATATCCTCGAATTGTTTATAGGTGATATCCTTATGGTAAATTAGATAGGGTTGAAGACTCAGTAATATTTTATTAAATGAGAGACTATTCGCCAAGTTGTCTTTTTCTGCGTTAAACAGTGCTCTTGTAGAGGGTATAATTTTATTTAGAAAGGCCTTGTATTTTTCATTCGCGGGCATATCAATCGAATCATCCAGCGCGAATTCCTTTGCGCGCATCACGGTAAATGACGGCTGAACGCCTGCACTATTTTCATTTAAATCGGAAATAATCTCACTGGAAATCGTTTTATTTTTGGGTAATATTTTCCAATAGTTCGTCGAATGCATATTTAAATCGGATTGTGTCATTATATTTGTTGCAGGTAATTCGAGCTGAGAATAAGTAATGATGGGTTTAGGTAGAAAAACCATACCTTTGATGGACATTTTTTGATTGGGTGTCAATTGGTATAATTCATTGTTTTCACCGCGAGTAGCAGCCGTTTTTAAACCAAGGGAATATTTATCAATTATATATCTTCTTCTTACAACTTCGTCTCCCTTTGCAACAGAGGAATAGAATTCAGACAAGTTGTCTATCACCGCATTCATATTCGACATGACCTCCTTTTCGACAATCACATCGTCTTCATTTAGCGGGCTTGTAAAAGGTTCATCTAAATTATTTAAACGATTCATATACGTGGTGTAATTTATGGTACGACTTGAATATTCTTCGCGGAGAGTAGACTGCTGTAGTAGCGATTCACCCAATGTCATGGGCAAAACATCGGATTGTAATGTTGCGTCATCCCAATCAACATTATACAATTTCTTGCGGTTCTTCACGACAGGCAAGATCCAACTAAGATTATTATTTAATGTATAGAGAGATTCAACGAGAGGTTTATGCAAGTGCCCTTTTTTAAGCGGCATATTTGCATTTCCATTGACATCGAATTGTGAAAATTCATTACGCAATTGAACAAAGCGTTCAATCATAGTGTGGATATTCGTTAATACAAGTCGAGTGCGATCACTGCTTGGTATATTGGAGAGCATTTCATCCAATAAATCGGCAGTTTGTTTTTCTAAGCTATATCGTTTCTCTCCATCAGATACACTAACCTTTTCCATGAATGTTCCCAATGATTCTCCGAATTGAATTTGATCAGCGTCAAAAATAACATCTCTTAATCGACCCTCTAATTCTTGTTTTGAAACTACTGGGTCTTCCCGTATCTCTCCCTCTTCTAATCCCTCTTCCCATATTTCTCCCTCTTCCAATTCTTTTGCACCCAATTCTTTTGCACCCAATTCTTTTGCACCCAATTCTCTTGCACCCAATTCTTTTGCACCCAATTCTTTTGCACCCAATTCTTCTTCTGCACGGCGTGCTTTTCTATCAACAGGAGCCTGACGTATGATTATATTATCAATTGGCAAGTCTTCTGGGATTGACTTGTATGCAAAATCAATATATAATAATTCATTTTCCGGATATGTTGTTATTTCAATCATATCTTCTTCCAAGTCGCTTATGCGACCCGTTATTGTTAACGGGACGTCTCCTCCAAAATGAATATCTATCCACGTATCTGGTAAAAGATTATTTTGGCGAGCATAACCTATATTTTCATCGCGACTTAAAATATCTATTTTTTCAATCGACTCTTCGCGTAGTTGATTCGTTTCTTCATCAATATACAGGGTTTTCGTGGACGCATCATCTTCAGAAATCAATGTTATTTTTTTATTGTCGCGTGATTCCACAAAAAATCGTTTATCGTGGTAATTCATATTTGTTGGGGCATGCAATTGTATTATATCGCCTAATCGTAAAATTACTTTGTCAGACATACCTTATATATATAGTAGAAAATTTATTAAAATACGAAATGGACCTAAATAAATACCATGCATTCATATATATTCGATACAATGGAAAAAATATCACATACACATGATCTGAGTACCGTATTTACCCAAGAAAACATCTCCACAATTGACGACAAGAAGGTATTCCTTGATGAAAAGAAACTGACACTCAAAACAATTTTAAGCTCAACTGGACAGCAATATAATATTGTACAATATCAAAAGGAATGGATTCATGATGACAATGTACACGATCTTGGACTATATCGATCAGTCATATTTAATAACCAATTCGAGGTATTGAGTTTTTCTCCGCCTAAATCAGTCATTCTGACCAATGATATTCTGAATAATAATAATAATAATATTTCAGTGGAAGAGTTTATGGAAGGTACGATGATCAATATGTTTTATGATAAGAGAATCAATGACTGGGAAATTGCAACACGTTCTACGATTGGTGGAAATGTAAAGTTTTATCAACATTCTCCAGATACATTCAATACCATGTTTCACAACACATTTACCGAAATGGGAATTAACAAGCACGACCTTAAAAAAGACCACTGTTATAGTTTTATTTTGCAACACAAGGGCAATCGAATTGTTGTCCCAATTGAAACGAACCGTCTTTTGTTAGCCGAATGTTATAAAATAGACGGTACAATGAATATTATTTCCAATTATGATAAGGAATTGGTTGAAAAGTATCCTCTATTAAACATTAATGCGATTGCCTATAATAATAATTTTGACGAAATAAGGGATCAATATGCGAAAAGTGGTTTCACGGAGTATTCCATCATGGGGGTTGTTTTCAAAGATAATTCTACGGGACAGCGAATGAAATTACGCAATCCAGATTACGAAGCCGTAAGAAAACTGAGAGGCAACCAATGCAAAGATCAGTATAATTATTTAGCCCTAAGGCGAGATGGCAATGTTGCGACATACTTGAAACATTATCCAGAAGATAAGAAACGTTTTTCAACGTATCGCGAGTTAGTTCATAAAGCTACGTCGGACTTGTATACAATGTATCAGGAATGCTATATTTTCAAAAAGGCTGAATTGAAAACATTTCCGTCTGAATTTAAAACACACATGTATAAGCTGCATCATGAAATGTATCTGATGGAGTTAAAACCGGATAAGAAGACGATGAGATTGATGAGTGTTAAAGAATACGTAAATAGTATGCACCCGAGTCTACTTATGCACATGATAAATCGCAATGCGAAGAGTGTTATTACTGAATAAAATAAAAAATATAAAACAAAAATAAACAAGATAAGATAAAAATAAACAAGATAAGATAAAAATAAACAAGATAAGATAAAAATAAACAAGATAAGATAAGATAAGATAAGATAAAGATAAAAATAAATAAGATAAAAATAAAATAATATAATGATTTATTATATTATATTATATGACCGAATACAATAAAGAAAAAATTTATTGGGATTCATATTATTCTGAAAATAATCCAGATATTATTGCAAATAGTAGTTTTAGTAATTATATAAACGAAACCTATTTGAAACCACATACACAAAAGGGGATTGTTTTAAACGTTGCTGATCTTGGTTGCGGAAATATGCGGGATTCTCAATACTTTTCGGAAAATAACTGCAACGTATATGCTATAGATAAATCTTTTGATATAAATAAAAGTGTAGTTCAGTATAAAAACAATAAATTTTTAAACCCGATTAACGCGGACGTAGATTTATTTTTGCAAGATCATTCACTACGTTCTTTGATGGATGTTATATATATGCGGTGGTTTATACACGCAGTACCATATCCTGTAGGACATAATATTTTTTCCAATAGTGTTTTTAACTTGAAACCAGGTGGTTTAATATGTATCGAGGTAAGATCGGTAAATGACGAATTGTTAAAAAACGAAAGTCATTACGACGTTCATGATTTATCGTATAAAACTACACATAAACGATGGTTATATGGTAAGGAACGATTGACAGTATTGTCTCAAGAAAATAATATCGAAATATTGGAAATGGAAGAGAGTCGCGGATTTTCAGATACAAGTGTTTCTAATCCTTTGCTCATACGTTTTATTGGTCGTAAAAAGTTGATAAACCATTTTGAAAAATCCGAAAACTTTAAATTATATCGACCCATTACTGAAAAAATGCAAAATGCCACCAAAAAAAGCTACAATGATTTAAATATATTTAATGCGATAATAGAAAAACATAAGATAAAATATGTCAGTGTTGCTGGTTCTACACTCGGATTATGTAGACATGGTGGTATAATACCATGGGATAACGATATAGATCTTGGGTTTACACAAATAAATTGGATAAAATTAAACAATATTCGATATATATTAGAATCAGCTGGATTGAGTTATACAAGAAATAATTCTAATCATTGCCATTATGGTACTATAGATGTATTTTTATTGACTGAAAATAAAAATCTATTTTTATGCGGCTCTGCAAAAACAATGTGTCATGTATCCGAATATACAAATACTGTGAAACAACTTTTTGGACCAATATATATTTATGCACCTTTAAATAATGACTTGTCTCTTAAAACGAGATATAAAGATAATTATTATACAACTGGAGACGTGAATGATAATTTTCATTATAAAAATAAAGAAGTCGATCGATTTATGTTAACCAATAATGATCGTTCATTCAGGTCAGTTTTTGTAAAAAATGATATATCAGCATCAAAAGCACCCACACCATCAAAAGCACCAATGACAATGGGAATCGCATCAGCAAAAGCACCAACAAAAGCAAAAGCACCAGCAAAAGCACCAACACCAGCAAAAGCACCAACACCAGCAAAAGCACCAGCAAAAGCACCAGCACCAGCAAAAGCACCAGCAACAATGACAATGGGAATCGCAACAATGGCAATCGCACCAATATCATCAAACCATAAAAAAAACCCCTCTCCAATTAAACTGCATCGAAAAATTGACATGCGAAAGATACATTTTTAGTTAATATGCATTAAATTTCCACATTTATGACTTGGAAAATTTATGACTTGGAAAATTTATGACTTTGAAAAATTGTTCTGAACGTTCTTGTATAGTTCAGCACATTTTGTAGCAGCTTGGGTTAGATATAGTGCTGCGGTTGATGCGTCAGTTGGTTCAGCAAAAGCCATTCTGATCTCACCCACGTTATTATGAGGATGTGGCTTTCTAAAACCAACAAAAGTAATACTCTTGTCATCAATGTAATGTTTTTGATACATATAATAGACCAATGGGTTTGCCAGTGTATAGTCTTCGTCCAAAAGCCTAATCATGAATTCATTTGGAACGGTTGAATCACGATTCGGCTCGATAATGATTTTATTATTCGTTTTCACATTTTCGATAAATGTTTTATACTTTTCAATTAAAATACCACACCCCAAGTCCATAAGGTGCATATTTTCATAGACACCAACTGATTCCAATAGAAATTCATGACTATCTTCAATCACATGGCGCTTTGCTTCCAATAGGCGCCAATTCTTTTCTTCGAATTCCAATTCCTCCTTTTTCATTTTTCCAGCTACCAATTCCTTTTTACGAATCATCCAAGCAGCATTCGCCTTTACCGGATCAATTGTCCCACCAAAACTACACGTTGATGCGACATTATACATTCCATCTTGCTTGGCCGTAGATACACCAATATCTGCTTCGAACTTGAGATGCTCTCCAGCGAGATTTTCGGACAACTTGGGCATAAGACGAGCCACGATAATGTAATCTCCTGTAAGTGAATTTGGTGGGAAAAATTTATGAGCAGAAGCATCTGTCAGATATTGCTTTGTGTTTTTATTGAAAATCTTGAAATCCTCTGTTGTTAAAAATTGAATGGTGCTGCCATCATTTTTCTTATCAACCTCCACTTGATAATCTTCATATGGAAATTCTGAGTCGCTGATATGAATGGGTATACATCCGATACGCTGCTTTATAATTTCATTATTGTGTCGACAAGTATTTATACTAATACGAATTTTATTTTCGTCGTGTGGAAATGCGCGAAATACGAATGTAGGAATATCTGCCGTAATTACACGGCGAATAGAATTTAGGAGTGTATGTTGCAATCCACCAAATGTCATTGACAATATTCCATTTTTTTCATCGAGGTTGCTGACTTTAGGATCCATGTTTTTACTCTTCTACTTATAGTTTCTATAATTTTATTAAATCATTTTTATTTAATAAGTTTAAAAAAATGCCATTATAGATAAATATATATAAATCATGAGTTCCATACTTTATTATAGCAATTGTTGCAATAATTCAAAGGAGATTTTATCAACGTTAACGAAAAGTGGTATTAAGGATTCTGTACACTATTTATGTATTGATCAACGCGAAAAGGATAATGGGGGAAACACATATTTAATATTGGAACAGGGTCAGAGGGTTATTCTTCCACCAAGTATAAATAAGGTACCTGCTCTATTGTTGTTAAATGAGGGTCATCGTGTACTTTTTGGCGCAGATATTCTAAAACATCTAAATCCGCGAGAAATATCATATGATAAACCAACTGTAAATATGGCGACTGAACCTTCACCATTCGGTTTTGGATGCGAAAGTAGCTTTGGCGTTTCTTCCGACTCGTATAGTTTTTGGGACCAAACCAGTGATGATTTACTTGCAGAAGGAAATGGTGGTGCCAGACAAATGTATAATTATACCTCTTTGGAAAAAAATAGTGTAATTGAAACTCCACCAGATACATATGCTCCAGATAAGATTGGTTCCGTTAGCTTGGAAAAACTTCAAAATGAGCGCAATCAAGATATACAGAATAAATAAATAAGTTAATTATTATAAAAATAATATAAACCGAATCACTCTTTCAACGTAATGGGAAAATTTAACGAAGCCTTTGAGCCAGTATTCATGAATCAAATGAATGAGTTTTTGAATAATTTAAGTCTGGTATTTTATGATGTGGAATTTATAAAAGATGGAAAAAAATATATTCACGCAATGAATGAGAAATATTTGATGAGAAATTGGAAAAAATTCATAGGTGATCCGTATAAAAAGGAAATAGAGGACATGAATGTGGGTGCATTGATTAAAAAAGTTGATTCCATTGGTCCTACATTGAAGCGCAAGGAAGCGCAAGCGCAAATGTTTATTCAAGTGATGAAAAATATGCACGAACTTTCCCGTGAGTCAAAAAATAATATCATCATGTATATATCGAATATAACAAATATAGTCAATGCTTATTTTTCGGATGAATAAACCCTATTTTACACCATTGGTATTAAAATTAAAAATATTATTTAAATGTAGTTTAAACAATATTTACTGATACTCTATATAATGGAACATTCTCAATCAGATAACAATGGTACGTGCGAAAAACAAGAAATCCCAGAGGAATTTGAAAAAATTATAAGTGAATGTATTATTGCACTTCTCGAAGTATGTCCTGAATATAAGAATAATGTCAACGAAGACCTTAAATCTATCATTGATGGTACATCGACCAAAAGTAATATTAAATCATTATACGAATATTGCTGTAATATTTATCCCATTAACATTTTTAATATCATGGGTAAAAGCGAGGAATTATTTGAAAATGACGAAAATGACACCCATTTCCTTCCCGGCATCGATTTTAAGAACATTTGGAAAGATGATAGTATTAGTGATATGACCAAAGAGACCATTTGGAAATACTTGCAGTTGATTCTTTTTACCATTGTTGGCAATATTTCTGACATGGATTCGTTTGGTGAAAGTGCGAAACTATTCGAAATGATTGATGAAGATGAGCTCAAGGATAAACTACAAGACACGTTTGAAAATATGGAAAAAATGTTTAGTGAAGAAGAGGCGGCTGAAAAGAATCGTGGTGATACAAGTAATGGTGATAATGATCAATGTCCTGGTAATACGAATAAGCAACCATTTAACATGCCTGATGTAAATAATATGCATGATCACATTAAAGGATTAATGGG
>Ga0233413_10000256_pt1 | contig 26849 bp, 23 predicted proteins | sample Na_anoxic_6_MG_FD_189019 | JGI IMG/M metagenome (GOLD analysis project Ga0233413, IMG submission 189019) | Seawater microbial communities from Saanich Inlet, British Columbia, Canada - Na_anoxic_6_MG | ecosystem: Environmental > Aquatic > Marine > Inlet | place: Canada: British Columbia...
TTACAAATTGATTACAATTTGATTACAATTTGATTACAATCTGATTACAATTTGATTACAATTTGATTACAATTTGATTACAATCTGATTACAATCTGATTACAATCTGATTACAAGTTGGATGTAATGATATATTATTATAGTATAAAGAATTATTTTATAATATAAAGTATAAACTGCCAATATTTAATCAAATAGACGAATTTACATCTTTTGATGATGAATTAAATGATAATATTAAACAAGACGACTTCGCACAAAAACAAAAAATACATATATATAATAAAAAAAGAACTGGTAAGAAGTCAATTACAACAATAGAAGGATTGCAAGATGAAGATTTTAAAGATGGACTAAAATCATTGCTTAAACATATGAAAAAGAATTTTTCATGCAATGGAAGTATTAGTATTAATGATGATAAAGAAAAAATAATATCATTACAAGGAGACCATAAAGATAAAATATCACAATTATTACAATCAAAATTTGAATATGGAAAACAAGATATTATAATTCACGGATAAAACCACATATAATTTGTTAAAAATAATAATAAATTATATATATAGTCTTATAGATGAACAATATTGACGTAAGTCAAATTAACCAATTTAACGATGATTTCAACGAAGAGAACAATCCAGCATTTAAGTTAAGACAAAAATTATTATTACTTAAAAAATTACAACAACAAAAACAACAACAACAACAACAAGAGAATCATATTCACCATCAAAATCAACAAAATACAGAATTAGAAAAGGAAAAGGAATTATTTAAACAGCAATTACAAAAAGAAAAGGACGAAAAGCAATTAAAAGAAAAACAATTACAAGAGCAGAGAGAAGAATTAGAGCAAGAAAAAAGACAAAAAGAGGAAGACAAAAAACGCCAATATGACGAATATCAAAAGCGGTCAAATATGTATAAGAGTGAGTTCAATAAATTAACTCAACCAAAAGAGATAAATGATGAAGAAGATGCCAAAAAAATAACAGATTTATTAAAAGACACTGAACAGGATGATATAGAACACGAATTAATTCAACAAGAACTACTCAATAAATCTACTAATGAAACAAAAGAAGAAATAGACGAACAATTATTAATAAATAAAACAGAGTTAGAACAATTTACATCACTTGTTAAAGACTGGATGAATTGTGATGATGAAATAAGGATTATGACAGCTGCTATGAAAGAACGCAGAGAAAGAAAGGCAACATTAACACCGATTGTAATGAATTTTATGAAAGATTAAAAAATTAATGATTTAACAACACGAAAAGGAACAATCAAATTTACATCATCGCAAAGAAAAGTAAATATAACACCTACATTAGTAAAAAAACAATTATTAACTTATTTTAATACAAAAGAAAGAGGAAAAGAATGTTCTGAATATATATTTAATACAAGCCAATCAATGATTAAAAAAAGAATATTCGAATTCTTTGAAACAGAAGAGGCGGCAGAGGAATGTATTAATACTGTATATAGCACACAACCATCAAAAACAGTAAACAATCTTAAAAGAACATTTAGTAAAAAATAGAGTTAAACAACTTGATAACATTCTATGAGTTAAATAGTAAAATATAATATATATATACTATTTATGATTTCTATTATTGGTGTTGGTGTTACAGGAGAAGCATTACAAAAATCATTTACATTAAAAGAAATTAAACAATCTAATTATGATAAATATAAGAATATAGGGAATATTGAAGATTGTTTAAAATCAGAAATTATATTTTTATGCTTACCTACTCCGTATGACTCACAAATAAAGGAATATAATAAAGAAAGTATATATGAAATAGTAGAATATCTTAGTAAAAATAATTACATAGGTTCAATTGTACTAAAATCAACAGTAGAACCACAAACAACAGAAAAATTATATGATAAATTTAATAATATTAATTTAATTCATAATCCAGAATTTTTGAGTTCTTCAACTGCATTTGAAGATTTTCATAATCAAAACCATATAGTTATTGGAAAACAAGTAAATTGTTCAGATGAAGCATATAATAATGTTATTTACTTTTATAATAAATATTATAATGCTAAAATATCAGAATGTTTATCAACAGAATCAGAAAGTATGAAACTATTTGTTAATAATTTTTATGCTTCTAAAATTCAATTATTCAATGAATATTATTTATTATGTAATAAAATAGGAGTTAATTATAATAATGTTAAGGATATGATGTTAAAAAATGGGTGGATTAATCCAATGCATACTGATGTTCCTGGTCGAGATGGAAAATTAAGTTATGGAGGTGCTTGTTTTCCAAAAGATACAATGGCATTAACCGAGTTTATGAAGAAACAATGTTCTAATAATAAAGTATTAGAAGCAGTTATAGAAGAACAAAAAGAGTTAAGAAAGTAAATTATATACTATCTAAATGTAATATTAATCTATCTTTTTCATATAATTCAGATGAAGCATAGTAGTGATTATTTAATCTTTTATCTACTAATGATAATATATTAGTTGCATTTATATCTTCCCAATTACATACCTCATTATTATAAGAAGGTCCTTTACCAAATAAACGACAGTCATCAACAATAATAATACATTTGTGATTACAATATGTCATTATACAACTTAATTCTTCATATAAAGGGCAATCTTTATCACCCCGCCCAGTATTACCCGCTGACCAATGACCATCTAAAAAAAAAATTACAGGTGAAGTAATTATTTTACATATGTCTTTTAATATTATACTTGCATCACCTAAATGAAATTGTATTTTATTTCCTTTATATTTTTGTTTTGTAGATTCATAAAACTCTTTTTTTATTTCAATAGTATGTAATTTTTGAAAAAAATTATCTAATGGAATAATTGTATTACCTACATGTGTTCCTGACTCTACAAAAGTAGGATAATTAATGTTAATATCTTTGGCATTGATATTATTCTGTATCCAATTAAAAGAGAGTGATGGCATATATATATATAATAATAATTATATAAATTCTCATTTTTTATATGAAAATTGGCATTTATGAGAGCAAAACACATAAATATTATTATATATATCCATTTGGTGAGAACCAATTGTTTTCTTAGAGAATTTTTTATTACATTTTGGACAGTTCATAGTAAATCCTTCATTTGTTGAAATATAATTATTTAAACACCATATATTACAGTAAATATCACCTTTAAATTTAATACTAGATGATTGAATAGATGAATTACAATTCTTACAACATACGTGGGTAATATGAGAGGTATATGTCTTCATCTTTGTATCTGACATATTAATTACATTCTTTGTAATATCCATTATATTATACAAACTTTAAATATCAATATTTTTATATTTAATTATTTATAATATTATGCTTGTCGTCAAATAAATTATTTATAATATTTAACTCTTCATTCAATGAAGAGTTAATAAGAAATTGCAGGATGTTTTAATGCATCGTCAATAGAAATTCTGTGAAAAGGTTTTTTACATAAGAATTGTGAAATCAGATCTTTCATCTCGTCGCTTATGATGCGAACACTGTCGTTAAATATAATATCATTATGAAGAATATTATATTTAATCATAGCGTCTGTTTTACCCCAGAAAGGGACCATATTGTAAAAAAGACAATATGCAATAACCCCAATATTCCAGATATCACATTTTTCAGTGTAACAATAATCTTTTTGAGCAAGTAATATTTCAGGAGGAATGTAATTAGGAGAACCACATTGTTGGTTCATATTAAATTCATTTGTGTCACTAATTACAGAAAGACCGAAATCAATCAGTTTAAATTTTATTTTACCAGAACAATTGACGACCATTATATTTTCAAGCTTAATATCTCTATGACATACTCCTTGTGAATGACAATACTTGATTGTTTCAGACAATTCTTCAATAACTCTCCCAATAACATCTTCTGTAAATAAATGGGGATTTTTTTGTCTAAAATCAAACAAATCATCACTTTCGATATATTCAAGAACAATAATCGCTGTTTGACAATCTTCGTCAATATACTTATCAAGCATTGTAATAATATTAGAATGATTGAGACGTTCAAGGCAATTAATTTCATTAATTATCATATGATAATTTTCAGAAGAGTTATTTTCTTTTACGACGACATTCTTATTAAGACGTTTATCATGATACACAGAAATATTACTAAATTTAGCAGAAAATATAGTTCTAATATGTGTATAAGGTCTTTTAAATATGGATAAAGAATTATTACCAATTCCAATTGGTTCAAGCTTCGGGCGTTGAGCACTCCTTGTTGCCATAGTAATTACTCTTAACAAGTATATTTATTTTATAAAAGCATACTTATTTTAATCAAATTTTATTTATATTATGACGTATATAAATACACATTAACGAATAAATAATAATAAAAAAATATATATAAAATATAACATATATAAATGATAATCTATCAACGTAATATTGAAAATCGTATTCTGATAAAATTAGAAGAGGAAAATGGTAGTTGGAATATATCAAAATATTATGATAAAAATGCGTTTTTTATAGTTGAAAAAAACAATAATTACAGTTCTATAATAAATATTGGATTTTGTATGTTAAATGGAGAACATTTTAAAATAACAGAAGAAGGAAAAAATAGAAAATTCAAATATGAAAATAATAGATTGTATATTAAACATGAAATACCAGAAGATAATATATATTGTATTTTAGAGGGAGGGTTTGGTAATCAATTATTTATGATATTTAATATAATAGCATTAGCAATAAAATATAATAAAACATATTATATATCATATAATGAAAATTATACAACATCATATTATAAAAATAAGAATGTAGTTCGTAAATCAAATAGATACTATAAAACATTACAAAATATAAATGATAAAAAAATAAATAATACAATATTAAATAATTATAATAAATATTTTGAACCAGAATATACATATACTAATATTGAATTATTACCAAAAATAAACTATAAGATTGAAGGGTATTATCAATCATATAAATATTTTTGGGATTATAAAGATGAAATAAAGAAGCATATAGTCATAGATAAGAGTATTATGAATGATATTAGAAATAAATTTAATAAATTTAATAAAAAAATTATATCTATTCACATTAGGTTGGGTGATTATTTATTGAATACAGATTATCATCCAATACCATCAATTAGTTATTATAAACAGGCACTATCATATTATAATTTGGTTGATTATCAAATAATATTATTCAGCGATGATACTGAATTATCAAAAAAAAAATTAGAACCATTAAATATAACATATATTGATGCTAATACAATAAATGAAAATGATGAATATCAATTTTATATGTTATGTTTGTCTGATATAAAAATATGTGCGAATTCATCATTTTCATTAATGAGTTGTTATTTTAGTGATATATATAAATTTAAAGAAGATGTGGAATATATATTTCCACATAAATGGTTTGGTAAAACAGGACCTAAATATAATATAAATGATCTTATACCAAATACTGATAATTATAAAATTATAAATACGGATGAAGTATATGGTATATTTTTAATTGCAACAGGTAAATATATAAATTATTTGGATATAATAGTTCCAAATATTAAAGAAAAATTATTACATAATACAAAAAAAATATTATTTATAACAACTGATAATATAGAATATATAAGTAAATTTAATTATTTATTAGATGAAACATATCATATTGTAGTTAATTATACAAAATGTAGAGGATTTCCTGCGGATACATTATATAGATTTAAATATTTTTTAGATTTTAAAAATAAGTATTTTAATTTTAATGGAATAACAAATATAATAAATACAAATTATTTAATATTTATGAACGTAAACTTACATATAAAAAAAGATATATCATATATACCATTTACAACTAATTTATTTTTCACACAACATCCTGGATGTGCTATACAAAATATGGAATTATTATTTGATACATCTGTTGAATTACGATCTAATTTAACTTGTTATATAGATAAAAATAAAATACAAGATAAGACGTATATATGTGGTGGATTTAATGGAGGTAAAACAACACCATACTTAGAAATGGCATATTTAATAAATAAAAACATAATAAAAGATGATAATAATGAACTAATTGCAAAATGGCATGACGAATCATATTTGAATTGGTATAGAATACAATTGGATAAAACAGAATATGATATACTAAGTTATTTATATTGTTGTTGTGAAAAATATGATTCTAATACTTACATTAATATTATTCATAAAGATCATCTAAAAATAAGATATAACAATAATATGTATATTAATTATACGAGTGATCTAAATACTGACATACTAAGATATATGTATTATATAAAACAATATGACAAAGATATTACAATTCCAATATTAAATAATAAATATTTTCTATCATCCAGGCAAGGATTATTATCTAATTTTGAAAGAATAGATTTAGATTCGGTAGGATTTAAAGGAATCCATATTAATATAATAAATAATATTGAATATGACTTAATATTAGATTATAATTTTTTAAAAACTTTTATTACAAGATTACATGTTCAATATGAAGATATTGTCTTTAAAAAAAAATATAATAATCATATTGTAATACATATTAGTGATGATTTTCATTTATATCGTAGAACATTATATGAATATTGTAATAAAAATAATGATAAACAATTTATAGTAGTATTTCATAGTAATAAATATATTAATGATAAAGTATGGGATAATATAAATAATATTGAAATAATTAATTTTAAAAATGATGAGGAGAAGATAATTTTGTGTTCTTTATTATCAAATCATATATTTTATAATTTGAATGATGTTTATGTAATATTGTTTATGGGTAAATTTAAATGGGATAATATAGGTGAAATAAACTGGTTATATAATAAAACAACAGTTAATATAAATCAAACACAATTTATAAAATATAATTTTAATGTAAATTTGATAAGTATTGAATTAAATCCTGGATTTTCATTTATAATAAGAGCACGAAATGAAATATTAAATGTTAAATATTGTTTAAGATCACTTGAACCAATATTAACATTATTTCCTCAGAGTGAAATAATATTTGTAGATAATAATAGTATTGATAAAACATACGATATAGCTAAAACTATACTTTCAAAATATACAAATGTAAAAGTATTAAGATATAATGTTCCTATACCACCATGTGGTGAAGAACATAAACGGGTAATTAAAGATAATATCGAATTATCACTTGGAGAATATTATAAATGGTGTTATAGTTTTGGAAGTAGGTATAATGTAATTAAATGGGATTGTGATTTTATATGTAATATACAAAATTTAATTGAGATGATACATAAATATAATTTAGATACTTTCTCAGGTAATATATCTGTATGGTTTAGTGGATTACAATTATTTATGTATAATAATGAACCATTGTTAGATAATGATTCATATTTTTTATATAATGAACCTCGTATTCATTCTAAATTAAATGGGTTTGAATATAAAAATTCACCAGATTTATTATGGGAAACACCATATACAGATTATTTAATTAAGAATGAAACAAACAACAATAGTTATCATTTTGGATTTCCAACAGGATATTATATAACCCGTATGTTAGATCAAAATAATAAAATTAAAAAATTAAAAAATATATCAAATAATTTATATAAATACATAAATGATGTTTATGAGTCTAATAAATTAGAGATTATAAGATATAACTTAAAAAAAAATAAAATAGTATATGACATATTACAATATAAGTTGAGAGCTACTATAAAACCAGTATTTGTTGAAATAAAAAATGTAAATAATATACTTAAACAAAATAATTTACGAAATATGGATAAACGGGATACTAAAATAATTAAATTAATTAAATCAATACAGGATAATACATATGAAAAACATAATATTACAAAAAATATGTATTTACAAAATAAATTACAAACCATAAATAATGAAATAACTGTATGTGTATTAATATTAACGTGTGATAAATATAAACATAGACTAACCAAAATAAAAAAGCAATTGATTAATGTTAAATATAAATATTATTTCTTAGAAGCATCAGAGAAATATAATAAAACATATATAGATAATAATCGGTTAATTGTTAATTGTGATGAATGTTATGAGAATTTACCAAAGAAGGTGTTATTGGCATATGAGTATTTATATAATAATACTAACTATGATTATATTATTAAAATGGATGATGATACCATAATAAATGAAAATAAACTACAAGAAATGATAGATAATAGATTTTATAATTTAGATTATATAGGTTCAAAAGCAGGAGGAGGTGTAGATAAAAAATGGCATTTTGGGAAATGTAAAAATAAAAAATTAAATAATAAACCATACTGGAATAAATATATAGGTGATTGGTGTGGTGGTGGATTTGGATATATATTAAGTCGTTCATCCATATCACTTTTGATAAAAGCAGAAAATTATAAATATATATGGAATGAGATATATGAGGATAAAGCAATAGGAGATATATTGAGAAAAGAAAATATAAAACCACAATTTGAATTTTTGCCAAATTTAAAAATAACAAAAAAAGTTGGTTTTACAGATGATGATTATATATTTATTAGTAGTCATTAGATTATTTTAATAGGGTTCGGATAAAATAATGATATTGTGTTGTTGTTTCACCCCAGTTTAATATTTCATTTTCATTATAATCAATGTGTTTTGGTATAATATTTAAATCGTTCATTACTTTACCCATTAAGTAGTCTTCTGCTAATATTTTTTGTTCAGTAAATAAACATAAATATTGTTTTAAACATTTCTTTAAAATATTAACATTTACAAAATAACCTCCACCTGAACAATATATAACAAAATATGGCATATCTATATATTGTGTATTTATAATAGGGTCTTCACATTTATTAAAGTGATAATCATCTTTACAAGGTCTAAATAAAGCACAATTACCACAATAAATAATTTTATTATTAATATTATTTATAAATAGTTTATTTAATTTTAAAAAATTAATTTTAATATCATCATCTGTTTTAAATATATACTTAATACTATAATTTTCAATAAACCATTTCATTCCTGTATATATTTTAAATGGGAGTGATTCATAATTATCAGGACATTTAAGATAAATAATATCATTTTCTTCGTATGTATTTTCAATATCTAAATCACCTATAAAAATCTTACAAATACAGTTTGTAATATTATTTTTTTTAAATTCTCTTAATTTTAATAAAGCACTATGTAATCTTTTTTTACAAGATAAAATGAAAATACCTAAACTGTTAATATTAGTGTGTACACAATATTTATCATATAATTTATCTTGTTTTAATAATTTATAGTTTGTTATTACTTTATCTGTTAAAAATAAATCTAATTGTTTAATATAAGATGCTTTTAACCCATATGCATCATAATAACAACTATGGTCAGATGTATTATGAATCATTTCTGGGTCTTTAGTATTTAAATACTTACTACGAATACATTTATATTTATTATGTTGTATCATATAACGACTTATCATATTTAGTTTTAATAAACCAATATTCATGTTACTAATAAAATAAATAATAGGCGGGTTGTTATATAAATCAGATAATTTTATATTGTTATATTTAGTTTTATTAAAGAAATATTCACTAGTATTAATCTGTAATTTTTCATTTATAATAGCATCAGACAACACATTTGTTCTATTATAAATATATAATATATCATTAATGAAAACACATTTGTTATGATACATTTCGACTAAATATAATAATATAGATACGTCGCCTGCCATTTGTGGATATTCATTATTCATCTTTAAATCATTTATATTGATATTTAATAATAACTCTCTTTTCCAGGTTCTTAAATGAGATAATGAAAATTTATTTTGTCTAATATTTTGTAATTCGTTAGTAGTTCTATTTTTCCATGCCCATTTTACATTTCTGTAAGGAAATTCTAAATATGAACCGTAAGTCATTAAACATTGTGTAGATAAATATACATTATTTAGTAAAGATAAAATGTTATTATGTGGTAACCAGTCATCTCCATCTAACGAAACAATAATTGAATTTTTTTTTGATAATAATGTTCCAACTAAAAAATTCTCAGTTTGATATACTCTTTCAGTAGCATTTATAATAGTTATATTATTATATTTATTAGAATATTTAATACTAATATCTAATGTATTATCAGATGACATACAATTAATGAATATAACATCAAAATTAGTATATTTTTGTTCTAATGCTGATTTTAAACATATATCAGTATATTTTTCATTATTATATGATAATATTAAAATAGTAAAATGTAATTCAACAGTTCCTATATTTGAAATATCTAATAATTGTTTATTTTCAATATAAATTTTATCAATCTTATTATTTAAATTTTTCGTATAATTATATAAATTTATTTTTTCATATACATCATTTAAATATTTATAATAATTATTATTATATTCTATAATTCCATAATTAAAGTCTAATTTTGATTGTTCTACTATAATATTATTAATATATAGTTTATCACAAACAGGGTTATAATTAAATGTGAGTGTGTTGGAATTTAAGGAAAATATATTATCTGTTTTAAGATATTTATATAATATCGAATTATTTATATATAGAATATTATTATCAGTATGAAAATAATTAACTATTGAATATAATTTATCTTTTAAAATAAAATAACTATTTGTTGTAATATTATATAAAATATTATATTTAAAATGTAATAAAATATCACAGTCTTTATTAATTGTAATATGATTACTATTATAATGTTGAAAATTATTTATTAGGTCATTGTCGTATAAATATATTAATTTAATATCATTATTGAATAATTTATATACGGTAGAATAATCAGATATAATTACATCAAATGTATTTACATTGTAACTATCAATAATATTATAATTTATTATAGTGTCAAGAGTATCTATCTTTGTAGTAGAGTATATATTATAATCTTTTAAATTTAAGAATGATAAAGCTATAACATAAAAATTTAAAGTTAAAATATTTGTATGTAGTATTAATATTTTCATATATTAATTAAATATATAATAATATGCAAATATAGTTTGCATATAGTAATAAAAATTATGAAATACGATAAATAGTATATATTATAAAAGTATAATGAGTAATAAAGTTAATATAAAATCCTATGTAAATATAAAATGAAACTATTAATAACAGGAGGTTCAGGTTTAATTGGTTCTGCAATACAAAAAATACATAAATCATATAATTATGAATTTATATTTTTATCATCAAAAGATTGTAATTTAGAGGATTTTAAGGAGACAGATATATTATTTAATAATATAAAACCAGATTATGTAATTCATTTAGCAGCATGTGTGGGTGGATTATTTAAAAATCTAAAATACAAAGTTGATATGTTAGAAAAAAATGTAATGATTAATAATAATGTATTAAAATGTTCTCATAAATATAATGTTAAAAAAGTAATAAGTTGTTTATCAACATGTATATTTCCAGATAAAACATCATATCCTATAAATGAAAATATGCTACATAATGGTCCTCCACATAATTCTAATAATGCATATGCATATGCGAAAAGATTACTCGAGATACAATCAATCGCATATCAAGAACAATATAATAAGAATTTTATATGTGTAATACCTACAAATATATATGGACCTAATGATAATTTTTCATTAGAGGATGGTCATTGTATTCCATCATTAATACATCGTTGTTATATTGCAAAAAGAGAGGGAACCCCATTTAAAGTATTAGGAACAGGAAAACCATTAAGACAATTTATATACTCAGAAGATTTAGCGATATTGATATTATGGGTTTTAGAGAAATATAATAAAAGAGATAGTATTATATTGTCTGTAAATAAAGAAGATGAAGTAAGTATAAATGATATTGTTAAACAAATTTCAATATCATATGATTATGATAATATTAAATATGATAAATCATATTCAGACGGACAATATAAAAAAACAGCTGATAATAATAAATTAAGAAAAATATATGGAAAACTAAAATTTACAAAAATAGATGAAGGAATTAAAAATACTGTAGATTGGTTTATAAAAAATTATGATGGTTGTAGAAAATAAGTTATAATATTAAGAACAATCATGATGAACCATATCTTTCACTAAATCATCAAAAGTATATTTAGTAGTCCATCCTAAATTATTTTGTGCTTTTGTAGGATCACCTAATAGTTCTTCGACTTCTGCCGGACGAAAATATTTTTCAGATATAGTTATTAACTCTCTGCCGGTATAATTATCATACCCAACTTCATTAATACCTTTTCCTTTCCATTTAATATTAAAACCTTTTAGTTTAAAAGATTTTTCAATAAATTCTCTAACAGAATGATATTCATTTGTAGATAAAATATAATCATCTGGTTTATCTGCTTGTAATATTAACCACATACCATATACATAATCTTTCGCATGCCCCCAATCACGTTTCGCATCAATATTACCCATAACTAATTTATTAGATTTACCATCTAATATAGATTTTAATCCCATTGTTATTTTTCTTGTTACGAATGTTTGACCTCTTCTTGGACTTTCATGATTAAATAGAATACCATTTGAAGAATACATACCATATGCTTCTCTATAATTTTTTACAATCCAATAACTATATAATTTAGCAACACCATAAGGAGAACGGGGATGAAATGGTGTATTTTCAGTTTGAGGAATTTCTTGAACTTTTCCATATAACTCTGATGTAGATGCCTGATAAAATCTTGTAATATTTTGAAGACCAGATATACGAATTGCTTCTAATAATCTTAATGTACCAAGACCATCTATATCAGCAGTATATTCGGGCATATCAAATGATACTTTTACATGACTCATAGCACCTAAATTATATACTTCTAATTTTGAAATATCAGATATAGATTTAATTTCATTTATAATTTTTAATAAACAATTTGCATCAGATAAATCACCATATCGTAAATGTAAATTACTATTAGAATATAAATGTTCAATTCGTTGTGTATTAAAATTAGAAGATCTTCTAATAATTCCCCACACATCGTAATTTTTTTCTAATAATAGTTCTGTTAAATATGAACCATCTTGTCCTGTTATACCTGTTATTAAAGCAACATTCATAATAAACTATAAATATATTATAATATTATTAAAAAATCTTATTAAAATAAAAATATAGAATATTATATATATGATTAAATTAATAGTTTTTGATTTTGATGGTGTTTTTTCAAATAGTACATTTTATTTTGATAATAATGATAATATAAAAAAAACATATAATGCAAAAGATGCGTATTCTCTTAAAATAATGAAAAAATATGATATAAAGTCAGGAATTATAACGAATGATAAGGTTATATCAATTGAGCATGCTCCACATATATTTGACAGATTAGATAAAGTTAGTCTCGGGAGTGGAGAACCAAAAATAGAAGTTCTTGATAGATGGATAAACGATTATGATATTTCATATAATGAAGTAGCCTATATTGGCGATGATTTACCTGATATACCAGTATTAGAAAAAGTAGGATTTTCTGCTTGTCCTAATGATGCGGTGGATAATGTTAAAAATGTAGTAAAATATATTTGTAAAAATAAAGGAGGAGAGGGTGCTGTAAGAGAATTTGTAGATTTAATTATAAAAAATAATTGTAATAAATTAGATAATATATCTAACAAAAAAATTACTATTTTTAAATATCCATATACCCATATTGAATTAACAAATATAATAGATTCAGATATATTAAAAAAAATAACAAATTATTTTGACAATGTTCCAGCACAATTATTTTGTAAGGAATCAATACCACATAGTATTTTAACAAAATTAAATTTATCAACAATCAAAAATAATGCTGAAATAAAAGTAGAATGTATAGAAAATGCGAATGAAGATAATAAACAATTAAAAAATATAAAAGAGAAAAATATTAAAATAACTAATAAATGCACAGGACAACAAGGTATAAATAGAGTTTTTATAGATTCAAATAATATTAATTTATATCCTGAAATTAATAATTTAGTATTATATTTAACAGATAGCAATACAATATCTTTATTAGAAAAAACATTTGATATTAATTTAAAAGACACTGCACTACGGATTGAACTATTAAGAAATATGAAAGGACACTATTTAACACCACATCTCGATTGTAAGGAAAAAATTATTTCTCTTCTTACATTCTTAAATCATAATGACGAATCAGAAGAAAATGGAACAGATATATATATAAAAAAAAATGATACTACAAATATTGAACGAAGTATTATAGATAGAAAGTTTGAAAATTTTGAAACTGTTAAAACAGTAAAATATAAATTTAATAATACATTTATATTTCATCCATCAAATAATTCATGGCATGGATTAAATCCAGGTAAAGATATAGTTGATAGGAGAGTAATACATGTTAATTATGTTAATAACGAGTATTCAGATTATACAAATTTATTAAAAGTCAAAAATTATTATAATAAAATCACCATAGTTATACCAGTTAGAAAAGGAAGTACACGTTGTAAAAATAAAAATATAAGAGATTTTGGCAATTCTAATTTATTAAAGTTAAAAATAGAGACATTAAAAAAAGTAAAGGGTGTTGATAGAATATTAGTATCGTCAGATTGTAATAAAATGCTACAAATAGCAACAGATTTAGGTGTAGATATACATAAAAGAGATGAAAAATATTGTACTACGGAATGTTCTGGTTCGGAATTTATGACAAATCTCGCAGAACAAGTATTAACTGAATATTTTATTTATTCTACTTGTGTAACTCCATTAATTGATTCAAACCAGATAGAAAAATGTATTAATAATATTAATAAATTAAATAGTTCATATGATAGTATAGTTCTTGCTAATATTACTAAACAATTTATGTGGGATTATGAAAAACCAATAAATTATAAATTAGATAATGCACCGCCATCCCAAGAATTACCAGAATATTATATACCAAATTTTGCTTGTTGTTTAAGTAAGACGTCGAGTGTTATAAAAAATAATAATGTTATAGGAAAAACTCCATATTTTATAAAAACAGATGCTATATCAGGTATAGATATAGATGAAAGTTCTGACTTTATTATGGCTGAATTACTACATAATCATAACATACAAAATGAAAAAATATGTAAAATGATGTTGGAAAGAAAAAATAATAAAATATTATTACTTGATTGTACCATAAGAGATGGTGGTTATTTAAATAATTGGAATTTTTCAGACAAAGACGTAATAGATTGTTATAAAGCTGCTACAGAAGCTGGTTATGACTATTTTGAAATAGGATTTAGAACAAATAAAGATTCTTTAAAAAATAAAGGAAAATGGTGTTATTCAACAGAGATAGATATTAATAATATTACTGAAGCATATAAAGGATGTAAAATAGCTGTAATGGCCAAAATGGGAACAGTAACGATAAATGATTTTTTAAAAAAAGAAAATTCAAATATTAGTATGGTTCGTGTTTTAATACCAAGAACAACAAATAATAATGGTATTCAAACAAGTTTATATAATAGAGAAGATATTAAAAAGGCAAAGGATTTTTGTAAACAATTAATTAGTTATGGATATGAAATATGTGTAAATTTTGGATGTGGTGATATAATCGATAAAAACGAAATAAGTATAATAGCAAGTGAATTCCACGAGTTAAAAATAAAAGCATTATATTTGGCAGATACATATGGTGGTTTTAATCATAATAATATATCTTCACAATTGCATAAATTTTATATTGAATTTAATAAATATAATTCAGAAATACCATTTGGGTTTCATTGTCATAATAATAACGAAGATGCCTTATATAAAACAATAAATGCGATTTATCATGGTTGTACTATGATAGACAGTTGTATAGGAGGATTAGGAAGAGGTGCTGGAAATTTAAAATCAGAACAACTAATGTCGTATTTATATAATAATAATATATCTGAATATATAAACAAAATAACACCATTAATTATATATTTTGATAAGCATATTTTATCAAAAAACGCATATTGTAATAATAATCAGATACAATCACATCCATATTATATGATTTCAAGTGTATTAAGTTTGCATCCGAATTATATAGCAGACATATTAATGATGAAAACAGATGTAGTACATGATATAAAATTAATTATGAAGTTAGATGAATATAGTAAAGAAAAAAATGAAAGGAATTATAATAAAAATTTAATAAAAATACTATTACAATGAATATTTTTTTTTAACTTCAATAAGTTTATTTGTTAAAATATTCCATAAATATTTTGCTTCTTTTCCACAACATAAATCACAACCATCGCAGTTCAGTGCGGTTTGTTTATTATGTCCTATATGTGCTCCATCTTCTGAAATTGATTTATCAAATGAAAATGCTTTTCTATTATTTTCATATTTTTTATAAAACTCCACATATTCTATATTATTATTAATACAATATTGTTTCATATAAAAATTATATTTATCTCTTAAATTTATTCTATCGCTTAATTCACCATAATAAATATGGTCTTTACATTCTGGTTGAGGAACATTATCAGTATTTATTACAGGAATTATTTGTTTTTTTCTACAATATATATTAATTTTATTTATATAATTATCAATATCTTTTTCCCAATTATTATCAGGATGTTTTAATATATTATTACATATATCAACCCAACCGAATGAGAATATTCCTATTTTAGGATTATTAATAAATTTTTTTTCTATTGAATATGCACGTTGATGGTCCATATTTAATAATTCATTTATTCCGTCACGTTGAACTCTAAATAATGTTACAGATGATCTTGGAATTACAATTAAGTTAAATAATGAGTGATTTAAATTATAATGTTTAAATATTCTTGTATGACTATCTCCAACAATTATTACTTCCATATATTATATTATATATATATATATAATGTTTAATGTTGTGTATTCTATAAGACTTCACCAAGAAGTAGAATATATAAATCATTTGTTAAAAAATATAGAAAAAAATAATACAAAAAATAATTATATGGTTATTATACATTTATCAACTGATATTTTTAAGGTTAAAGAACAAATATATACTAAAAATGTTATTATTAATCCAATACATTATAATATATCTGAGTTATATACTCATTTATTAATGAAGTCATTCGTCCAGAATGTTGAATATTTAGTTGAGAAAGATATTAAATATGCAAATATAATTACTTTATCATCTGGGATGCGATTTGTACGAGATATTCCTATTATTAAAATAAATAATACTAACATTTGTAAAAATGAAGTTATACAAGACATAGAAGAATTACAAGGTTGGAACTGGCCTGCTTTTAAAAAGAATAAAGATATAATAGATATTTTTAAAAAAAATAAAATAAAACTAATGCTTGGTATATATACCGGTCGTATATATCCAAGAAATGTATCTATTGAAATCTGTAAATTTATAAGAAATAATAATATTATGAATATTATACAAAATGAAACAATATTTGATGAAATTATATTACCATCATTAGGAAATTATTATATGAATAATAATATACATAAATATAGTCATGTTTTTTGGAATAAAATACATTATATACCTTCAAAAGAAGATATAACTGAAATTTTAAAAAAAAGAGATGATATATGTATTATTAAACGTTTCCCAAATGATATTAACCATGAATTATATAAATTATTGGATGCGGGTTATTTTAATACTATAACATAATTATTATAAATAATAACATTTATTAACGTTAATAAAACATACAGGACATTTATATTCAACTTTAAATTCATATACTTCATATAACATTTCATCAATAATATATTCTTCATTGCATTTTCTACAATTATATAAATAATCTACACCATATAATTTATACAATACTTTCTTAATATTCATCGAAGCAGATTTTCGCACAGAATCAAACTCAATTCCATAACTCCATTCTTTACACCATAACTCATTGCATTCATTTATATTTGAAATTAAAGAATTAGTTCCACCATTTTCTATTAAAGTACTTGGTCTTTCTGTATTATTACGAAGTGTAAAACATCTTATATTTAATCCACAACATTCTTCTTGAATACCTCCACTATCAGTAATAACAAATGAACTATTTGCTATTAAACAAGTAAATTCTAAATATCCAAGTGGATTAATAAATATTATATTATCAATATCATTATACCCATCCTTATCACATACAATACTTTTAATACTATTTTGTGTTCTTGGATGTATAACCCAAATAATATTAGTATATTTACTTAATACCAATATATCATTATATATAGACTTCAATTTATCAATATTATCAACATTACTTGGTCGATGTAATGTAATTAAAACATAATCTCTTGTTTTAAATCCTAAATCTATATTGTAGTTTAATTCTAATGCTTTTTCTATATATTTATCTTGTGTATCTAACATTGTATTACCAACTAAATACATATTGTTAGAAAGACCTTCTTTTAGTAAATTATCACAACCACTTTGTTCTGATACAAAGTGATAATCGCTCATATAATCAACTAAAATTCTATTAACTTCTTCTGGCATATTTATATCACCACTTCTTAATCCACTTTCAATATGTGCTACTTTAATTCCAAGTTTTTTAGCAGATAAAGTTGCACCAAGAGTACTTGTTATATCACCAAAAACCATAACTAAATCTGGGTTTAATTTATTAAATTCAATAATTAATTTATCTCTAACCTCTCCAAGTTGTCCCATATCACCATCATAAGTAAGTAATTCATCTATAATATTATAATCACTATTAAATCCAGAATACAATCTTTCATCAAAATCACCAGATTTAGTTTTTTTCAATAATGTTAATTGAACATCAGGTTGTTTAATAAATAATCCATCATTATTTAATTGTTTAAAAAATATTTCATTCATATCTTTATTAATATGTTGTCCTGTATGTATAAGAGTTAGTTTAAAAGAATTAGCTAATTTTTCATAAATAGGGAATGCTTTCATATAATTAGGTCTTGCACCTACAATTAAAATAATATGTTTCATATATTATTTTAAATATAATATAATAATAATAAATAATCACAATATAATATATGTTAAAATATCATCTAATATTATACTTGTTCCATTTGTAATATTATTTGTTAAAAAATCTTTCTTATATATTTTTCCAATTTTATTATTATCTATGTTCCAACACCGAATAATATCAAAATTACCCCCTATATATTGATATTGTCCATTAATAATAAATGCATTTGAATATTTATTAAAAGTTTCAATATATTTTTCTAATGCAGTTTGATGATATAAATTCATAGTTGATATATATGCTATATAATCAGTAGAACATTTATTTATATTAAAATTATTTACTATTTTAATTCTATTATCATTAAGTGAATATATATAATTATATAATTCTACAACTTTCTTATTATCAATTATAATTAATTTAAATTTAGAATATGTTTGATTTAATATACTACTAATTGTATTATTAATGCTACTTATATCACCATATATATATAATACAATAGTTATAGTAGCATTTAAATATTTATCTATATTTTCAATAATTTTATAATCATTAATATTCCATTTAAATTTAGTGTGATATTTAGTAATATCATTTTTAAATTTAGGAGCAATAGAAGATTTAGATACATCAGATATAATAATATTAGGAGTATATACATAACATTTATATTTTTGTTGTAATATAATCATTATTTCATCAGTAGGTAAAATAAATAATTTTAATAATTCTAATAAATCTTTAAAAATAGTTTTTTTTATATAAATAGCAAATGTTCCTGCTATATTAGATATATTATATGTATCATTATTTATAGATGGATTAAAATGCATACTATTTCCAAAATATACAATATCACATTTTTCAGAAATATTATTAAAATCTTTTAATCTTTCTACAATATCATTATGTATAAATATATCATATTCAAATACAATAATTTCATTAAGGTCTTTTCTTATGGCATCTTCAATGATATTAATAAATGATGATATATGTCCGTATTGACCTATATATTTAAGTGTTTTATTATGAATATTTTTTTCTCTCTTATAAAACCAAGAAATAAGTTCTTTTTTATATATATGATTATATTCATTAATAATTGTTAATGGTGATTTATTATAATTATGTTTTATTTTATCAATAACATCATAATAGAATGCTCCTTTAAAAAGATTATAATTTATATTAATGTCAGATTTAGATATATAATTTATAAATCTCTTTTTCTGTTTTTCATTAATATACAAAACATATATGTATTTGTCTGATAATATATCATTCATTAATGTATATTAGAGATTATAATGTAAAATAAACCTTTTAAATATAAATTAGAATAGAAATATCTATATAAATATATAATGAAAACTATATTAGTAACAGGTGGATGTGGTTTTATTGGTTCTCATACAGTATGTGAATTATACAAAAACAATTATAAAGTAATTATAATAGATAATTTTGTTAATAGTGATAGGTCAGTAATAGATAATATGGAAAAAATAATAGGTAATGAATTAGTGGTGTATGAATTTGATATAGCAGAAAAAGATAAATTAGATAATGTATTCAAAATACATAATATATCAGGAGTTATACATTTCGCAGCTTTAAAATCTGTATCTGAATCAATTCAATATCCACTTCAATATTATAGAAATAATGTTATGGCAACAATATCATTATTAGAAGTAATGAAAAAATATAATTGTCGTAATATAATATTCTCTTCATCTGCAACTGTATATGGTAGTTCTAAATCACCATTAATGGAAGACGACCAAACAGGAAAAGGTATAACAAATCCATATGGTCAAACAAAATATATGATGGAAAATATATTAGAAGACTTCGCAACATCACTAAAAAATGAATGTTCTATAATTGTTCTAAGATATTTCAATCCTGTTGGAGCACACAAAAGTGGTTTAATAGGAGAAGACCCTAAAAACATTCCAACTAATTTAATGCCATTTATACTCAAAGTAGCACTTCAAAATAATAACAATATTTTTATTAGTAAATCCTTTGAAGAATTGAAAATCTTTGGTAAGTTTTACAATACAAAAGACGGAACTTGTATAAGGGACTACATACATGTTATAGATTTAGCAAAAGCACATGTTTTAGCATTAAATCCATTAAAACAATCAAGAAAAGGATATAATGTATATAATATAGGAACAGGAAAAGGAACTTCTGTATTAGAATTAGTAGAGAAATTTAAGGAAATAAATAAAGTAAAATTACCATATGTATATTCAGAAAGAAGAAAGGGTGATTTAGAAGAGGTTTATTGTAATGCTGATAGAGCATATGAAGAATTGGGGTGGGTTGCTGAATTAACAATAGAAGATATGTGTAGAGATAGTATGAATTTTATTCGTGAAAAATCCATTCTTTAAGTTCATTTTCATCAATAACACCAATAATAGATTTAATAATTTTATCTTCTGAATGTATATATGTTGATGGATATGATATAATCTTATTATCTAATTTAAATTCATTTGTATATGTATTATCTACAATTTTAATATCAATAATATTTTTATATTTATTTTTAAAAGAACTAATATTTTCGAGCATTTTTTTAGAAAAATCACAAAATTGAGTAACAACAACACTTAAAGTTAATATTGTAATATTCTTTTTTAAGAATTTTTCAAAAACATTTTCATTTGAATATCCAACATGTTGATCTATAACAGTAGAACCATTCATTATACGAACAGCAGGAACACCTTGTATTTTAGCATTGCTACATGATTCGTTATTCTTAGTACAATCAATCGCGTTAAAATTATAATATAATGAATATCTCTCTTTAAATTTATTCCAAACAGGTTCAAATTTAACACAATAAGGACATTTAGGATTAATATATATATTTAGATCTTTCTTATTATTTTTTAATAACTTAGAAGATATAATATATTTATCTAAATCTTCTATATGTAGATTAACATATGATATTAAATTATCTAAGTTCATAAAACCACCTTTTGAATCAAGTTCATTATCACCATTATATATTTTTGTCGTTGGTACTCCTCTAATTTTAGAGCATTTATCAGGTTCATTATTACAATAAACCTCTTCTATTGGAATTGAATATGTTTTTTTAAAATCATCTAAAATTGGAATAAACTTAATACAATAAGGACAGGTTTTTGATAATAAAACAATTATTTTATAATCATTATCGACGGGTGTTGTATCTTTTTTTAGTAATGCTTCTAATGCTGTATAATCCATATATCCTTCTTTTTTTACAATGGGGTTTTTAATATCATCAACGAATATAGTAGGAAGTGCTCTGTAATCGTATTTCATAGCACGTTCCTGTTCATAATCACAATCAATTAAATCAAATATATATTTAGATTTATAATTTTCTTCTAATTTATTCCATTCTGGTTTTATTTTACGACAAAAAGGGCAATTGTCAGAATACAATAATGTTATATGTGGATGATGTTTATAATTAATTGAAAAACCACCAGACGACAGATTAAAACCTGTTATATCCATGTATAAATATAATCAATATAATTATATTTATGAAAAATCGATGGTTAAAAATGGCAAGACAATTAAAGGAAATTACAGTTCCATCGAATTTCAAGGAGTTCAGCCATGCCGACCGCCAGCGCCTACATCGACGAGATGAACACGCAACTTGGCCCTAATTGGATGCTTCACCTGACCGAGAACCCGACGTCGTCTGCGTTCGAGACCCACGCCAGGAATTACCCTGGGGAGAACTCCACAGTCTTCGCGACCTACAACGGCTTGCTCTGCTCAGCACTTTTCAACAAGTGCGGCGGACTGTGCGGCAAGAATAGGTGCTTCAAGGACGCCATTGGCGGCACGATCAGTTTCATCAAGAACTCGATGCCCAAGGCTCTCTTCGACCAGCTCGTTGCGAACTCGATCGTCAGCGATGCTGAGCGTGAGAAGCTCATCTCCAGCGAGAAGAATATTGTTGAGAAGCGTCTCAACGGTGATGGATGCGGCACCCCGAAGTACACCACCGTGCAGCTCGATGCCGTCAACGAGCTCCACCGCGTGCAGCAGGCATCGATCGCCGAGGCTGTCGCCGATGCTGCCGCCGCTGCCATTGCGACTGCCGAGGCTGCCGCCGCTGCCATTGCGACTGCCGAGGCTGCCGCCTATGCCACCGCCACTGCTGCCGCTGCCGGCCCCGCCACCTACGCCGCCATCGTTGCTGCTTCCGACACCACTGCTGCCGCCACCGCCATGGCCGCCCTTGCGGCGATGAAGTAGGTCCTCTACGACCAACAGTTTTTTTCTAAATTTTTATCTGTTTAAAACACAAAAAATTATAAAATAAAAATATACGGTATAAAATGTCAAGATAATATATGTAATTATATGTTTTTCAACACCATGTCCTCCAACGCCGATATCCTCATCGGTGTGTTCACCGATGTCCTCGACATCAAGGCTGTCCCCGACAAGATTATCTGGGATCTCTTCAAGAAGCTCGGCGATGTGTCCCCCGAGGACCGTGAGAGGATCATGAAGGTTCTGGAAACCAGCACCTACGACGCGCCCAGGATTGAGCGCCTGATGCAGATGATCACCCGCATGACCCCCACGGAGATTGCGATGGCCGCCCTGGACAACATGGACGCAAACGCCACCATCTCCGTCCAGATTGCGTCCGTCACCACCGGTCGCCACCCGTCCGCGTGGAACAATCCGCTTGTCATCCCGAAGGTTGTCGACCAGAAGGTTGTCGACCCGAAGGTTGTCGCCCAGAAGGTTCTCATCCCGGAGGTTGTCATCCAGGAGGTTGTCGACCCGAAGGTTGTCGCCCAGAAGGTTCTCATCCCGGAGGTTGTCATCCAGGAGGTTGACCCCATGACGCTTCACACCAATCTCTGGGAGACCACGTCTTCCCTCTGCAAGACGACCCGCAGAATCACGGCGTTGTGCGAGCAGAACAAAGGTCGTCCTCCAACTCCCGCTATTACGGATCTCATGGTTCAGCAGAAGAATCTCACCGGGAAGATCAACGCAATCAATGCGTCGATTGACGCCACTGCACCGCAGTGCCCTTCCTGCGACTACCGCGCGTTCTATGACATCAAGAAAAATAGGTACACCACGCACTGCCAGCCGTGCTTCATGGCGTGGAAGAGGTCCACTGCCCGCCACACGGCATCCATCTGGTCTCCGCCCGTTGCCCAGAAGTCCATGGGACACGGCAAGAAGGGCAACCATCCCGAACGCTATCAGCATGCCCACAAGTAGGCCGCCAGCACGTGCTAAACACCATAGGCACACCATAGTTCATGGTCATCTACAAACCACCTTATAATTACATTGATTGTCATTTATATTAACAACACCATTATTCGTATAGTAAAATTTGATTAATATTATAAATGTAAGTATATATATTTATAATACAATGACGTTAGTACAAACTCCAACACAACAATGGCATCAATTTCTAGAACTTAACTTTAATACATTTGATTATATTCTTGATTATCTAAATAAAGAGAATTATCAAAAATTTAAGTTTATGGCAAGAAAAAAGAAGGATAAACGACCTACTTTTTCAGTCAAAGTATTTCGTGATTTTAAGAATATACCACTTCAATGCAAAATGGGTGTTGTAGATGACATTTTTGATGTATATATTGGAACAACTATGGAAGAAACTGCGGTTAAACTCCGAAATATTTTTGTAAAGGCGACATCCCACCGTAAAATGACAACTTGTATAATTAAATTGTATAAAGCAGGAAGAGACGAAGAGTGGGTTCTTAGAAAGAGGAAAAACATCCCATAGATTTTTGAAGAAATGGATTTTTCAAATAATAAATCCTATTAAAATTTGAATATTTATAAATAAATTATATAAATTCTGTAAAAAGAAAAAGATGATTTCACAGATTAAGAATGAACTAAGACTATTTTGGTGTATTTCTACATTGTATGTAGCATATTCACTTTATTATATAAGTACTAAGATATATAATAATCAGACAACAGATTATAGTTTTCCATTTAATATTGGATATTTTATTACAATTTTAACTATTCATCTACAATCAATTAGATATGTAATTAATAAAGTTAATAATGATGAACTTGAATATGCTACATCTTATTTTGGATGGTTATTTATTGTAGCATGTATTACTATTGTAATGACTTGCACTGTTGGTGGATATAGTTCAACATCATATTATTCTAAGATTGTAGATATACATACATTGATAAGTACTCTAAGTTATGAATTATTTGTTATTTTTTGTATTCATATTCGTATATGTAATAAGATTGATACACAAGTTAGAAAGAATAAATATGATATTACTAATAATATTAATATCAGACTTGTATAATGTGGTGTTGTTCGTCCGAACTAACAAGTTCGTCCTAAATAGATTGTCATATACAGAATATTAAATATAGTATATATAATGATATATAGTTTATAATAATAATTCTATTACATAGAAAAGTTTTATAAAGATTAAATAGAGTTATTAACAATTCTATAATTTATAAGTAAATTTTGTCCCCATCCGATATTACGGTCTAATCTTTTTATTGAAATAGTAAAACTATTTTTATTTTTATTTTTAATATTAAATTTAAAATTATCATCATAAACAGACTTATATTTTTTAATAATAATTGTTGAATTATCTAATATATCATTATTTAGATTAATTATAATATCTTTTGTGTTAGTATTACTCTTTCCGATTAGATGTTGAGCTGTAATAAACTTTTTTTCCCATGGGGCATTATAATTAAAATGCATATTAAAAAATGAATGTAATATGTTATATTCCGTATGATATATAGTATTATCTGATGAAAATTCGTCATTTATACAAATATATTTCATACGATGTTTATTAACATTAATAGTAGCAAGTTGATATATAAATTTATTAATAGTCTCGCCTGTACGTACCCATGCATGAGGTTTTTTAATAAAACCTTTATATGCTAAACGATGATTAATTAGATGTTGTTTGATTTCTGGAAATGGATTTACTCTTTTATCATTTAAATTTAGATAATAATTGATGTTAATATATCTATCTATAATTTTATTATAATCGTCTCTTTTCCAGATTATAGGAATATGCCCACTATCATCATCTTTAAAATTACTATAAAATCCTGTTGAATTAATAATTGGTTTATTATTATATATAAGTTCATTAACATATAATTTATTTAATAAAAACATATCATCATCAGAAGATATGAAATATTCAGCAATGTTTTTAATTCTACCATAAAATAGTTTTTTTGTTTCAGAGTTTTTTTGAACAGGTTGATATAAACTGCTTTCTTTTACTAAATTAATTTTATTATGTTCTTTTAACCAAGTTGGTGGGTTACAGTCTCGTCCAAGTATTATATGAATTTTATTTATCCAAGAACAATATTTATAAATACTTCTTAAACAAAATAGTAATTCATTATTTTCTCGTATTCTATGTGCATTATTAGTTCCGTCTTCTTGTATCCATCCAATTATCCAATCTATTTTCATGTAATATATAGCAATAGATTTACATACATTTCGATATATATATACATCGATTTTAGAAAAGAAACAAAGTTCTATTTTTCCAGAGGTACTCCTTTTGTCAGATTAAACCTTTGGTTTAATCTACCTTGTGTCAGAGGTTAAAAGAACCTATGCCTTGTGTC
>Ga0233413_10000257_pt1 | contig 26847 bp, 21 predicted proteins | sample Na_anoxic_6_MG_FD_189019 | JGI IMG/M metagenome (GOLD analysis project Ga0233413, IMG submission 189019) | Seawater microbial communities from Saanich Inlet, British Columbia, Canada - Na_anoxic_6_MG | ecosystem: Environmental > Aquatic > Marine > Inlet | place: Canada: British Columbia...
CTACACAAAAGCAAGGCCCTGGATTACATGGCCCTGGTTATTGAGGCGTCATTATCGGACATAGTTAATGGCCGGTATAGATCAGATATGAATCCTAAGTCGGCTATTCAAAGCTTGTTAGCCTTTAGTGTGCGGTACAAATTGCCTATATTCTTTGCAGAAAATAGGGAGTATGGCGCCCGGGTAACAGAATCCCTTTTGTGTAAGTATTCCAGGGAACTTGAGAAGAAAATCAAAAGATCAAATTGATCTCCACTTCTCTTTTTGCCTGCACCCCCCTTTTTTTTCTAAATAGTTAAAAATTTTATTATCCGCTTTTTTATCTGAAATCCGCCTTTTTTCATGCCTCTAAGGGTATCAATAGGGTAGCAAACAAAAAAATAAGGATTCCGGCGAAATGCTGAAACCCTTGCTGGATGTGGTACGCCTGGCAGGACTCGAACCTGCGACCTGCGGATTAGAAGTCCGCTGCTCTATCCAACTGAGCTACAGGCGCACTGTGATTTTCCGCATTTTTCAAATTGCCATTTGTAACCTTTTTTGTAATCATTTAGGAGTTACAATTTGATGCTTATCTTTGTGCAGCAAATTTTAAATCAGTATCATTTTTTATATTGTACCTGTCAAATATGCTCCTTCTTTTATGGCCTGATACCACCATAACTATACTTTCAGGAATCCCTGCCCTAATCATGTTTCTAATAGCATTTCTTCTAAAGACATGAAATAACGGCTTTCTAATTTCAGCATCCTTGCAGGCTTTATTCCATTTTTTCTAAAACTTTTTACCATATTTTTTCTGTTTTGCGCAAGGAAAAGATACGGCAGTAACCTTTGAAATTTCTTTCTGATGTCATGACAAAAAAGCTCGATGAAAAAGAACAGGCTAATTTTTAAGGATTATTAATGGCTGACTTGATACAAGTCAATGTGATCTTTTGATTATATTACTTATAGAGTAAGAACTATAAGAGAAAAGGTTTTACACTTAGCTGAAAGAGGTTTAATATAAATGAGAAAGCAAAAGGAGAAGCAAGGAAAATTACAGGATAAAGCAATTTTTTATTGAGGGGTCGATATATCCGTAAGATAATATGGCCCTTGTACACTTTAATTGCATAACTTAGCATTTCATTCTATCATGAAAAAGATTGCCGCTATCATAGTTACTTCACTATTCTGTTTCTCATTATTTATCCCTTCCTTGTCTGCCACCACTGATAAGAAGAATGAAATCATTATTGTTATTCCAGCAAGGGTTGTGGCTGGATTCATTAATGAGGTGCTCCCAATTGAAATAACCAAGCATAAGGGATTCTCAGGTATTATTTGGGTTAGATCGATTGATAAGGTGAAATTAGGCATGAATAAGGCGTCGTTTTCTGTAAATATGCGTGGGCAAGATATTAAATATACAGGTAAAATCGGCCTATTATCAACGAGCGTAAGCTTGGGAAACATTGATATATCTTTCGACTGTGAAGCTTCGATTAGATATGATAGAGAAAAAAGTATACTTTATGTGAAACCCAGAATTATAGAAAAAAGAAATGGAAATGAATTTTTATGGCCATTGTTGACCGCACTCATAAATGATAAAGAATATCCTGTTGAGATTCAAAAACTAAAACCCATAATAACTGAATTTAGCAGTAAGACAGTAGCAATAAATATGGATATTTCAAATGTTTATACGGTAAATAATAGGTTGTTTATCGGAATAAGACCTACGCTCGAGAAGAACGGTGAATAAGGCGAAATGCCTATAATGTTATGATTACATGATGTAGCTCCAATGATACCTTACTTATCGTTGGTTTCTTTTATGGCACATTTTATGAAAAATGTGCGGCCTTAACTGGGTGCAATATATAGGAGTTTACAGCATATATCTCTGATGAATTTCAATAGCCTTTTCTACCTGTATTTTTCTACCTGCCGATACATGATATTAAGCCTTCTCGCTGTTATACTGGCCTTTACTCCCAGTGTATCAGAGGCAGGTACTGTTAAGATTATGCCGCTCGGCGATTCAATTACACAAGGCTACCGTGGCCGTGATAGCTACCGACGTGGTCTCTGGCTGAAATTGAAGGAAGCCGGCGCCGATGTGGATTTCGTGGGAAGTATGAAAAATAGTTTCATGGGCACACCTGCCCATGAAGATTTCGACATGGATCATGAGGGGCACTGGGGATGGCGGGCCGATCAGATCCTGGAAAACATTGATAGCTGGGCCGCAAGGTTTAAACCGGATATCGTGTTAATGCACCTTGGTACAAATGATATTGGCAGCCATCAGGATATAATTGAAACCGTTACCGAGTTAGAAAGAATAATTGACATACTCCGAAAGCACAACCCAGGGGTAACGATTCTCTTGGCTCAGATATTACCCGTTGCCTTCTCATATGCGAACATTCGAATCATGACATTCAACGATGCGCTCCCTGAATTAGCAAAATCTCTGAATTCGGATAAATCATCCATAATCATTGTAAACCATTTTAGTGGCTTCGATGCGACTAGAGACACCTATGACGGCATTCATCCAAATGATTCAGGAATAAAGAAGATGGTGATTAAATGGATCGCAGCCCTTAATAAAGTGCTTACCAACACCGGCATCTCTAAGGATATCGTATACTAACAGACGTTATGGCCTTGAATTTGGATAGTTTTTACTAAAGGGGAAGTATGCTGAAGGAATATTAGCAAGCTTACATGATCATAACAATGCTTTCTCTTTCTTAACCATCATACCAATTTGATATCGAAGAGTTGGCTTTCATAGATAGGCGTATGATTGCAATATGAATATCGACATAAATTCAGGCTGACAGCATGTTTCAAATCTGGCCCGTTATGCGTAACATATCGTGTTTTTTAAATAATGGGGGCGATCACAAAATTTTCCCTGCTCCACACCAATGCTCCACCGATAGATACTCACCTAGGTTACTCAAATTGCATCGTATGAGGATTACCTCTACAAAGATGCTTATGGTAAAGCGAGTCATAGGATCAGATAGAGTGGTTTATTCTGCTTCAGGCAAAATAGTAAATGTGTTTATGAAAGCGGTACGATATTGTGCTCTTTTTGCATGCATTACCATGGCAGGCTCCCTTCTTTGTGCAGGGTGTGCCCCAGTGATCTCTCAGGGGGCATTGAAGGAGGTTGATCAAACACTCAGCTTTGAGCAGGTATTGGAGAACCCGCAAGCCTACAAGGGAAGAATTGTGCTTCTGGGCGGCGACATTATCGAGACACAAAATCTCTCTGACAGAACGCTCATTATTGTCCTTCAACGCTCTCTCGGCTTTAACAAGAAGCCAAAGGCTAAGGATGTGTCACGGGGTAGATTTATCGTTTATATCCTTGGCTTTCTCGATCCGGCTATTTATCGCCAAGGGCGAAAAATTACCGTAGTGGGGTCAGTTATGGGAAGGGAGTTACGTACCTTGGGTGAGATAGAATATAGCTATCCTGTCATTGAGAAAAAGGAACTCTATCTCTGGCCGACAGATGGCTACTTTGTGACAGAACCCAGGGTACATTTTGGTGTGGGGATAGGAATTTGGCGTTAGAAGAATAGGGTGGCGCGATGGGAAGATTTACTTTTTATCTAGCGGTAGTTGTTGTTATATCCGGCTGTGCACATGTTATCTCAGAAGACATCCTACGAGAGGTAAATACTGAGATAGCCTTTGCTGAATTGCAGAAGGCGCCCCAGGACTATCAGGGAAAGATGGTCCTTTTGGGAGGAATTGTTGTCAAGACAGTGAATAAGAAGGATGGTACACTGCTCGAGATGTATCAGACAGAACTTGACCGTTATGGTAGGCCTATAAATATCGATTTTTCTTTGGGGCGTTTCTTAGCTTACTATAAGGGGTTTCTGGATGGCGAGATCTACCGGAACGGGAGAAAAGTTACCATTGTCGGGATTGTGCAGGGCGAGGAGGTTATAAGGTTAGGGGAGATTGACTACCCCTGTCCCTATCTTGTAGTCAAGGAGATTCACTTGTGGAGGGAAGAACAGCCATATGCATATGCCCCATATCCCTTTGGCCTTTGGGGCCCATGGCCATGTCATCCATGGTATCAATGGCGCGACCCATACTGTCGCTACCGTTAGTACTATCAACCATTCCTCGGATACAAAGTGTGTTGTCTACTATTTGCTACTAATCGTGAAGAAAGAACGTTGAATGTAGGTTACTTCACTGCTTTCATGTAACATTCCCATCACTGCTAAGCAAAGAACTTTTCTAGCGTATACGATGTTTTTCCTTGGATGTCATTTGTGCACCCTCTTATTAGAATCGTTTGTCACCGGGTGTACGGAGTGCCCTTCTTTTCAATAATGGGTATCCCCTCTACCCATTCCATACCCCCTAAAATCACCCCCTAAAATCCCTTTTGACTTTTTTAAGAAATTGGAGGATTCATAGATAATTTTCTGAGCTCCCGAGATGAAACGATGTGGCTATGCTATTCCTCTCTCATAATCTCAGGAAAACTCACTCCTCATATAAGATGTGTGAGGTGAACGATGAATGTTAACCGAAGAAGCAAGCTACGATGACGTCAATGTTTTTAAATAGAGGAAAGGGCTGTATAAAATGTTAGCATAGATAGGTTTGACTCTGAATGTAGCAGACTTGATGTCATTTTTTAACTGGTCGCTGGTGACAAATACATGACAGAAACCCTGAGATCTTCTAGGATCTTAAGGGAGAGGATTAACATAAGGGGCACATTTTTTATTTTACCATGTAAAAGAAAGGAGAAAAGAACATGAACAAGGGAGATTTAGTCAAAGAGATGGCAAAGGTCGTTTCCACAAAAAAGAGGCCCAGGCAGCAGTGAATTGTGTTTTTTCAACCATTACCGAGGCGTTGAAAAAGAAGGATACGGTTACCCTGATTGGGTTCGGAAACTTTAAGGTGGCACAAAGGAATGCAAGGAAGGGAAGAAACCCACAGACAGGGAAAGAAATGTTTATAAAGGCAAAGAAGGTCCCCAGGTTTGTACCGGGGAAAGCGCTCAAGGATGCTGTGAGTTAGTAACAACGAGGAGTGATCATAAAGGCAGGGCTAAAATCACCCTGCCTTTGTAATAGCTCAATAAATAGTGGTAACCACCCTGGTACGCCCTGATCCATCAAAACACCATGTAGGGGTTCGATTCATCGAACCCGCAAGATGATCGATCATTGGGGTATCGGGTCGGATGAATCCGACCCCTACAACATTTCGTCATTCCAGCCCCCGCCTTCACAGGGGTAAACTCCGGCGGGAATCTATGATCAGTTCCTCCTATTTATTGAGCTATTACCTACCTTTTCTAAAAGAAGACCATATCGAGCCCTCAGATATGGGAGCATTGATGATGAAGGGGAAGCTGAAAGAAAGGATTATGGAGATTTTAAAAATACATGGTGATTTAAATTTCTTGTTCCTATGAAAGAATGAAAAGCTTGAGAGATTGGTTGTCTGTATTGGGAATAGGGCAGATCATGTTGATAGTTCTTATATGTAAGCCTGATTTAATCACAGCCTCTAAAATTTCGTAAGTGTATGACTTAATTAATTATACTGGAATGGAGTTATAGTGATAGCGACTATCGCCTATGGCAAGTAGTCTGTAATTCATGCTGGCAACCATCCCATTGATAGAAGAATTGAAATAGTATTTTTCGCTTAAGCTTGCTGCCACCCGTAGATGGAATTACTGTTGTGTCCCTCCCATGATGTGTAATAGCTAATACCATTTTCATCTATAAAGCATCATAGAACCAAGAAAAATCATCCCCAAATTCCTCATGTTCATTTTCTTAAATTTAAAAAGATCTTCTCGCAGTATAATTCAGGTGACCCTCCCTGTTAAGCTAACACATCAAAGACTCCATATGTTGCAAATACAGGACTAAAATGATAAAAGGCTTAGATAGAGGTATGCAATTAAATAGCTGTGCAATTTCTGCACGAACGTCCCCCTAATGCATCGGGGCCCTTCAGGATCAGCCGCAATCCAATGTATCTGAGCATGCTGATCTGGCTCGCTGGGCTGGCTGTTTTTCTGGGTTCGTTAAGTACATTCCTGTTTCCGATTCTTCTTTTCCTGACAGCGAATTTTCTGATCATCCCGCTTGAAGAGCAAAACATGGAGGAGGGGGTATTTGGAGAGCGGTACCTCGAATACAAACAGCGTGTGAGGCGATGGCTTTAAGGCTGCCGCCTAATGAGTGAAAGGTTCAGGGTTAAACGCCAGGTTCAGAGTTGATATGGGTTTTACTTCGTAATAAGAATGGCAAAAAATTGAAACATATAATCATGATTTTTTAAATATTTTTGAAATCATTCCGATCACTCAATAGGTGGGGGGCTTGCTTACCTATCTCACGTGGACTATCGGCTTGATGGTACACGAAAAAGGAATTCGGTATTAGAAAGACATAGAGAGAAATGAAAAACATAGGTAGCAGGGCAATTTATGTAATGGCTGGAATTGGACTTGTAGCTATGGTCATTGGGATACTGCGCACAGAAACAGCTCGAACACCATGTGCCCAGGTTGCTTGCGGTGACGGGCACTCGGATGGAGCAATCGTCACAGATTATGTTCCTGAATCCTGCACGATCTTCACTTCTTCTTACGGCGACACAGTTCTCTTCGGCAATAACGAAGATTGGATCAATCCAAATACGTATTATTGGGTTGTTCCTTCAAGTGGTGGGGATTACGGTGCAGTATATTTTGGGTTTGACAACTCGTGGCCTCAGGGCGGTATCAATGAAAAAGGCCTCGCCTTCGATGTCAACGCTCTACCAAAGGCGGTTTTGAACCCACATCCCGAACTGCCCAAGGTGAAAAAGCCCTTTTATGAGTTTTTGAAGAAGTGTTCTGCAGTGGAAGAAGTCATTGATCGGGTTAAAGACTATTCCTGGGGTAGTTCATGGAGGGCCCAAGTGCATCTTGCTGATGCGACAGGTGATGCGGTTGTTATCAGTGTGGGACCAGATGGTGAAATCGCTTTCACAAGAAAACAAAAAGGAAATGGGTACTTGATTTCAACCAATTTTAATCGAGCAAATCCAAAAAATGGCAGATACCCTTGTTGGCGATACGATACCACAGTAGCGATGTTGAAGGAGATCCAAGGTGAAGATGACCTCACAGCAGATCGTTTTCGATCCATCTTGGATGCCGTTCACCAAGAAGGTCCTTTAGCAAACACAGTGTATTCCAATGTCTTCGATCTAAAGCATTGCATCATTTATCTGTATCACTGGCATCAGTTTGATGAGGTTGTTACACTTAATGTCGCAGAGGAATTAGCCAAGGCACCTTCGCCTACCCGAATCAGGGATCTTTTTTCACACGAGACAGTTAACCAGGCGTCAAAGGAGTATCTTGCATATCAAAAGAAGATAACTCCCTGGAAAAATGTGTCATGGGCCTGGCTGCTTCTGGCTGCGGGATCGCTTGTTGTGTTGATCTGGGACCTTGCACACGGCACGCAGGTACCGTGGGGAATGTGGTTGGCGTGGCTGTTCGTTGTGGCCCTATTCGGCCCATTAGGGCTGATAGCTTACGTGTATTCGTACCGGCAGCCAATGCGTTCGCCAGAGCTGCAGGCCGCGATGGCGACCTGGAAGTGTGCTCTCGGTGAGACTGTGTTCGCTGTTGCAGGGTATGCCATAGGGATAACCCTCGCGTTTTTTACCTTATATTTCATCCTATCCTTTAGCGAATCAAGTATATGGTCAATAGTAGCACGATTCTATGGCCTTCCCCTGATCGTTGGATTGTTTCTTTTCCACGCCCCGCTTGTAGGTTTTGTCGTGGGAAATCGATATTGGACTGCGGTCCGTCGCAGGTTCCTCACCGAAGTTATTTCCCTAAATTTCGTGTTAATGGGTATGTTACCGGTGTCAGGAATCTTAATGAGTCTATGCGAAAAATATCTGGGTATGAGAGGTCCCGGAAGCGTGCTTTTCTGGGGCGTTATCACACTAGGTGCATTTGGCAGTGCGCTCACTGTATATCCGTTCAACGCATGGAAAGTCCGCCGTGGTTTCTGCTGTTGGCCGATCCATTTGTTTGCAGATGGAGAGATTGAGCGGGAGGAGAACGCCATGCCAATACTGCCCTTACGCAACGCGTGGGGAGCGCTCCCCCTGAGTTTTGCCTTATTAATTGGCTCCATTGTGCTGGTGTTTTCATTGGTGGATTGAGATAAAGGAGATAGAGTGAATGAGGTCCGGCCTGCTCTTGACTTATAAAAAAAATAATATTGAGAACAAAGTACAGGGTCAAACTCTGAGGTCTGAATTGATATGGGTTTTGTTTCTTAGTCCCTCGATTTATAAATTCGACGACGTATTTATTTACTCGGGACTAAGTGCTGAGTGAGCAATCGCAAAGATTATACTCATTAGAATACGTTATTGTATTTGCGAATCGAAGCACTTAGTAAGCACAATAGAAAATTGAAATATAATATCATGATCATTTCTATATTCTGGAAATTGTTGTATAATTATTCAATACGTTGGAAATAATTCTGATTACTCATTAGCCCCACACAGGAGTCGAGATCCGTTGGAGACATACACAGAACCGAGGCAGTTTGTGGAGAACGCACGATACTCCAAAGACCGTCAAGACACTCTGGCGGCACTGGATCTGCGTACGATTGACGAGCCGATTGTGGACATCATTGATGGCTTTGCCGCACTGCCCCACTGCTTTACCGTGCAGAGCTGCTACGGGCATTTTCTCTGGGCCCCTGAACAAAACATCTACAGCCTTGACCCCATTCCCATCAAAAATACCTCTCTTATAAGATACAGACTCGCCTACATTGCGTTCTGTATAGACAATAACTCAGCCGGGAGGGCCCTCTACAACTCCTTGGTGCAAATCCCTGCACTTGATCCAGATTATGTCCAGTTCGGCTCCGCAGAGTGGTTCTGGAAACGTTACGTCAATTCTTATGCGCTGCAGCTCGAGCCCACAAGGTACAAAAGGAAAGATGAAGCTATCCTCGAGCACGCGGAAGCACTGCACGTGCAGCAACGAAGAGGTCTCTTCTTCAGTAAGCTTCGAGACCTGCTGTAAACACTGCTGAATGAGCATAAGGAGGGCTGACAAGAATATAACGCTGATAAAGCCCTCACCACCAAAAAGAACCATGGTCTTCACAGCGTATCGCAGCTGGCAGCCTTAAGATAAATAGGATCATTATTGTGAGAAGAAAAAGGATGAAAGAAAAAGCTTTTAAAGAGGAGGCTATTATGAAAAAGATCTTTTTAATAGGGTTAATTGTAGTTCCCTTTTTTTCTATCCTTGTGTTTTTTGGGCTACACAATGTAAAGGCGAGTGATGTTGGCGGAGGCATATACAAGGTAGACAAACAATGGCAAACAAAAAAAGAGCTTCGAGTCCCTGAATCGGTCCTTTATGATGAATCCACAAACATCCTTTATGTTTCTAACATCAATGGAAAATCCACGGAGAAGAATGGCCAGGGATTTATCTCAAAAGTCTCTCTCGATGGAAAGATAGAGGTCTTGAAGTGGGCAACAGGATTACACGCCCCGAAAGGATCAGCCATCTATAAGAACAAGCTTTATGTCTCTGATATTGACCACCTGATCGAGATAGATGTAAAGACCGGAAAGATACTGGCAAAATATCCGGCGCCCGGAGCAAAGTTTTTAAATGATGTAGCGACTGATGCTTCAGGGAATGTTTATGTAACTGATATGTCCTCTGAAAACAGCGTGATCTACATAATGAAGCACGGCACTATGGCCGTCTGGATGAAGGGAACGGAAATTAGCAGACCCAATGGTCTTGACATAGAAGGAAAAAGGCTGTTAGTGGGCAACTCAGGCGACGGGTTGTTAAAGGCCATCAATCTGGCTGATAAAAAGATAACCACCATAGCACGGGTGGGTTCAGGCATAGATGGACTGAGATCAGATGGAAAAGGAAATTATTTCATATCAGACTGGAGAGGCAAAACATCCCTGGTAACTGCTTCCGGTCAAATAATCGTGCTTATTGACACAACAGCCTTGAAAATCAACTCCGCTGACCTTGAATATATTAAAAGCAGAAAACTTTTACTCATTCCCACATTTTTTGCTAACAGGGTGGTGGCCTACACAGTAAAAGAAATGCCTTAACCACACACAGGGTCGGACAGGGGTAAATTCCTGTCACACAATAGTGAAACGTCCATTGATAAAATTATAATTCAAAGGCAGATCAAGTTATGCGTATTTCATTAATTGGTATGGCGGGATCAGGGAAATCCTACTGGTCGATAAAACTCGCTCAACATGGTTTCAGGCGTTTCTGCTGTGATGATCTGATTGCAGCAAAACTTGCACCTGATCTTATAGGGCCAGATGGAACTACCATGGAAATGGGCGAATGGATGGGGTTTCCTTATGAACATCACCATATAAAACATGAATCCACATACCTCGCCTATGAAACCGAAGTACTTATCGAAATCCTTGAATATCTTGAGCATCATAACAATACTCCTGAGGAAAACATAGTTGTTGATACGACCGGAAGTGTTATTTACACAGGAGATGAAATCTTACAAAAGCTTTGTCGGCATACAACGGTCATTTACCTCCTGACACCACCTGAGGTTCAGGAGCAATTGCTGAACGCATACATATCCAAGCCGCACCCTATGCTATGGAGGGATTCATTTAATAAAAATCCAGGCGAAACCAACCAGGAGGCACTCGCACGTTGCTACCCACAACTCTTGTCTGCCCGTGAACGATTATATGCTCGATGTGCAGATGTAGAAATAGACTACTATAGACAAAATGAAAAGGGCTTTAGCGTGACTGACTTCTTGCATTTAGTGCAAGAGGTATGAAAAAATATGGTACCATCTCAAAAACTTGGGGTTTTGTAGGGGCTTGATTTATCAAGCCCGATCTGGAAGGGTTCGATAAATCGAACCCCTACGCTTTGCAACACGCGGCGCGAGCGCCTGCGCTGCACGCAAGTGTACCCCAACTTATTGAGAACTTACAAAATATGCAGTTGACTCATTGAAAGAATATTATTAAGAAAAGCAGAGTTACATCCCAAATTCTATGCCAAAAGGGGACTTATTTCTTACCGCGCACGGGAAAAATTGAACTATACCATCAATGATTGTGCAGGAGCCTATTCGTGATGAATGCAAGTAACCATAACACAGAAGCATCGAAAATCCTGGTAACCATTGCGGCCTTTGTTGTTGTGATAGCGGGCATGAGTGCAGCGAAAGTTATTCTTGTCCCATTCCTTCTGGCTGCATTTATAGCTATCATCAGTGCACCACCCTTATTCTGGCTGCAACGTAAGGGTTTGCCTACGTGGCTATCCCTCTTAATCGTAATTATTGGGGTTCTCTTTATTGGACTATTGGTGGCATGGCTGGTTGGCTCATCGGTAAAGGATTTTTCCACTGACCTCCCGGTTTATGAGGCGAAGCTTAAGCAGCACACCGCTATAATAATGGGCTGGCTTGAGAAGCGTGGTGTAGATATTTCTGCCCTCGCATTGACGAAGATTTTTAACCCGGGGGCAGTCATGAAGCTTGTTGCCGTTTTACTTAACAGCTTGGGCAATATGCTTACAAACTGCTTTTTAATTCTGATGACGGTTATTTTCATGCTGTTAGAAGCCTCAAGCTTTCCTGTAAAGTTGCGCACCGTATTAACTGTCCCCCAGTCCTCGCTTACCCGCTTAGACATTTTTATCAGCAATGTGAAGCACTATATGGCTATCAAGACTCTGATCAGTCTTGTTACTGGTATTTTCATCACCATCTGGCTCACGATCATCGGTGTTGATTATCCATTGCTGTGGGGTCTTCTGGCGTTTGCATTGAACTATGTCCCAAATATTGGTTCGATTATCGCAGCTGTACCAGCAGTGCTCCTGGCAATTATACAGTTAGGCTTAATTAGAGCGCTTTTAGCTGCGGTTGGATATATCGTAATAAATCTGTTGATGGGTAGCGTGGTCGAGCCCCGTTTTATGGGCCGTGGCCTGGGTCTTTCAACACTGGTAGTGTTCCTTTCCCTTCTATTCTGGGGATGGATCTTGGGTCCGGTTGGCATGCTCTTGTCCGTACCTCTCACAATTACCGCAAAGATTGCGCTCGACAGCAGAGATGAGACACGCTGGATAGCGGTATTACTTGGTTCGGAAATTATCACTAAATCAAAGATTGAAACAGCTGATAACTCTACTTCCAAAAGTGAATGATAGGTGCTGATCTTACGTGAATAGGGTTATGGATGACCAAGACTAAATAATGAAGTATCCAGATTACATGGTAATTTTTCTAATCCGTCAACCCATCAGACCTCTATTCTGATGTGCGCTCCATATAGTCATGTGAGCTTACATGGTTGAGAAATAAATGGCACCGATAAAATTTGAGGCGAGGTTGATATGTCCAAATCCGTGATCCAATCTGGAATATGTGGATTTACTACTAAAGTTGTCGCTCGTGCTGAAAGCGGTACCTGTTCACTTATTATCACGAGCGATTGTCCGGAGATCCAAAAATTAGCAGAAGAATTGCGTCAGGTAGATCCAATGGAGGAAATTACGTACAAAGGAAAGGGCCCACTTACTCTTAGGCTAGCTAAAAAGTATTGTCCGCATCCTGCGTGCCCTGTGCCTGCCGGGATCATCAAAGCGGTTGAGGTAGAAGCCGGGCTGGCTTTACCGAAGGATGCGATTATTACTGTAACAAGCACAAATGATTACTGATCATGACAAATTCACAGAAGCCACATCCCCTTTTAAAGATTATCATTGAGAAAAATTACAGGGGCAAACCGTTAGTTCTTGGTTGATAAGGGTTTTAATCCCTCTTTCTTGGCAATACCGACCCAATGTGCAATGATGCGCTTGTACAATTTAGTATCGGTTAGAAAGGTGATGTTCTTCTCTTGTACTGTGGTATCCACAAAGACTTCTTTCTCTTTGGCTTTTTTCCCGTGAAGATCAATGGACACCTGAAAGATCTTTTTTACGCCTTCCTCACCGATTCGCTTTCTAAAGTACACCAGATCCGTGGAGTGACAGGGAAAGCTCCATTGGAATACTGTCTCACCGCTAAAAAATTGAAAGCAGGGATTCTCAATCCAAGGTTTTACAATGGTTTCATCAGAAAGGTTATAGAGCTGTTTCAAGATGAGCAAAGATACCATTAACCGGATCGGTTTTGCAGGTCTGCCGGCATTGGCATACAGTCCAGAGAAATGATGTTCGATTTCTTTGTACGGTATCATTTTAGTAAGTTTGCATAAAGGGTGTGTGGGGTTTATCAGATTCTTTAACGGTTTCTTTAACAGATGTAACTGAGTCGGATCTGGAGAGTTGCCTTTCATATTTTTTGCCTCAAAATGATGATTTTATTGCAAGGCTTTGAGGCTTACTATAGCATTTTATGGCATATTATTCCAGGAATAATTGTATTATTTTATAATTATATCAATAAATTAGCCTGATTTTCAGGGTTGACTACGTAACAGAAAATGAACCTCCCCGCCGCAAGCGGACGCGGTATTAAAAATCATAATAAAGTTACAAAGAGGAATAGGCAATGTTTACCGATGAAAGGAGTAAAATCATAGTATTTGTTGCCCATTGCATACTGAATCAGAATTCGATATCAGACGGAACAGCAGCATACCCTGGAGCAATAAAATAAATCATGAAGTTGTTGTGCATATCTGATGTAGGAATAGTGCAGATGCCGTGCCCGGAATTATTGTGCCTGGGCTTAGATCGGGGAAATATTGATGGAAGTGACTGTCCCATTCTCGAAGAAAATACGAGAATTCATATGATGATGAGCCAAAGATCTGCCACCAGTAAAATCAGGCAATTGGTTCAGCACCTTATTTTTCAAATTTTAAATACCGTAATTATGGCTTGGAAATACGGGGCATTGTGGGAGTCAACTGCTCCACCAGTTGCGGCGTGGATACCACGTCAAAGAATAATCAAGAAGTCGAGGGATAAGGTGTATTTATTGAAGCATTGCCCAATGAGCTTAAAAAAACAAAATCCATGTAAAAATTGTAGGAAACAAAGCATTGATGGTCTCGTAAAAAGTCAAAAATACTCCCTCTCCCTTCATGGGAGAGGGTTGGGGTGAGGGTGAATACAGCGTTATTTCACGCACTTACGTCCCCCTCCTCTTAATCCCCTCCCACCAGGGGAGGGGAAATTCGACTTTTTACGAATTCATCAAGCATTTGATCCGGAAAAAGCAGTGAAAGCAATGCAAAACTTGATTAGATACATTCACTAGACCAAAAAGCGGGTGCAGGAGCTGGCTGCTTGCGGCTATTAAATGCGGCCTTATGCCTCTTTTGACTTACTTCTTTCTATAAACTTTAGATCACCTTCCCATGGTGAAAGGCCAGGATTTGCTTGAATTTCAATGTTAACTCCATAGCGTTTTTCAAGCTCAGCTAACTCTGCCCGTTTTTTATTCAACAGATAGTTGGTAACATTACTTGGTAGCATACACGTTGCTGTCTCAACATTACCTTTTGATGCACCAAGCCATATCTGGCGCAAGAAAGACACTGCGGTAGCCTCAACGGATTTCACGATTCCTCTACCCTGACAGTATTCACAGATCTGGTAACTCTTTGATTCTATTGATGGCCTCAATCTCTGTCTGGAGAGTTCCATTAATCCAAATTTAGTGATATTAGAGAAACTCATCTTTGCCCTGTCCCTCCTGGTTTCTTCTTTTACCTGTCTTATCAGGTCCCGGACATGCTTAGGGTCTTTCATATCAATAAAGTCTATGACTACCAAACCACCTATATCCCTCAATCTCAAGTGCCTGGCGATTTCTCTGGCTGCTTCCAGATTGGTTTTATATGCTGTGGTCTCTACCGCTCTGGACCCTCTAGATCTGCCGCTATTCACGTCGATTGAAATCAGGGCCTCAGTGGAGTCGATCACAATCGAGCCGCCACTTTTTAAAGGAACACTATTACTATAAATCTGTTCGATCTGTTTTTCAATTCCATATTCAGAGAATATAGGGGTCTTCTCCTTGTAGAGTCTGACCCTTTTTTGATGTCTGGGAGATATAACCTTCATGAAGTCCCTTATCTCTAACCATGTTTCCTTGTCGTCAACAAGGACCTCATCTACCTCAGCGCTAAAGTAATCCCTCAGGGTTCTCAGGCCAAGATCTTCTTCCTTAAAGAGAATGGATTGAGTGGGTTTCGTTTCAGCCCTTTTTTTGATATCCTGCCACATTCTCAAGAGATTTTTCAGATCTCGCTCTATTGTGCGTTTTTTCTGACCCGAGGCGGCGGTTCTTACGATATATCCTATCTCTTCCGGCAGCTTAAGTTGACTCATCACGGATTTTAGCCTTTGGCGTTCATCTTCATTCTCTATTTTTTGAGAAATACCGCTATTCGGTCTGCCCGGGGTTAAGACAAGATAGCGGCCTGCCAGAGATATATAGGTGGTGAGATATGCCCCTTTCTTCCCTTCCCTCTCTTTCGTGACCTGTACCAGAACCTCGTTTCCCTTCTTGAGGGCTTTTTCTATTTGAGGAATTGCTTTACCGTTAGAAATGAATCCCTGCGATTCATAATACTCAGGATGGATCTCTCCTATTGTCAAAAAACCATTTTTGTCAACTCCATAATTTATAAAGGCGGCCTGAAGAGATGGTTCAATCCTGGCAACAGTACCTTTATAGATATTTCCTTTGGTTTCTTCTCTTGTAGAGGTGGCAATGTAGAACTCATCCAGTTCACTATCCTTTAGTATGGCAATCCGGTACTCTTCCGGATCTACAGCATTTATAAGCATTTTATACATTTAGAGGCCTCATTAAAAATGGTTGCTCTACTCAGCAAATGACACCGGCGCTTCGCTTCAAGGTTATAAATGGGAGAAATTTATAAGTTCCATAAGAGTTTCATAAGCGACTATTTTAATTGCTAATTGCTAATTTTAAATTTAGTTTCTTAGGAGCCACAGATTAACGCTGATTATCGCTGATGTTTTTTTTATTGTCATATACAAACCTGCCTGTGCGTTGAACGCAGTCAGGTCTCTTGAATTATGGTTTTCTGCTAAAACTCAATAATCTTTGCTCTCTTTGTATTTAAACCTATCTGTGCTCATCTGTGTGAACCTGCCCGCCATCCGGCAGGCGGGTCTGCGGCTGAATCGTAACAGATTTACAAGGTCTGATTTAGGGTCTACCGTGTATTTTAAAGTGTTGATTGGCTTGATACATAAATGTTCGTAAGGCCGCCTCCCTGCCTGGTTGAAATGAGCCATCATAGGAAACATCAATATAGGGGACATTAAGCTTACCCATTAAGGGCTTGGTAATGGAGGCGGTCAGATTACTCGGCATGCAGGTAAAGGGAAATATGTTTACAACTCCATTATATCCTCTTTTGGCAAGTTCTAAGGCTGATGAGATGCTAAGGCATGCCTCAGTGCCTATCGCAAAGGAGAAGGCATTGGTCTTTTTTAATACCTTTTCTAAGTGGCCTATCTTATGATCTTCCTCAATATCAATATATTTCCGTACTATCTGGTACATCTTCCTCTGCTGCATGTACTGGTAGAAGAGGGTGAGGTTATACTTTAGGTACTGCAGGAGATATTTCTTTACCTCTTTAAATTGGAATTTTTTAAGGTTTAACCCGATGGCAATTTTGGCTAATCTTATCTGATCATAGGTAGTGTAGTTTATCCACTCCCCTACGGAGGCGTTTACGACCTCAGCCCCATATTTCTCTAAGGTTCTAATGGCATCCTGGTTGGATTTTACATGGGTCCTTACATAGATTTCGCCCACCACACCAATGAGTGGCTTTCTTGACATAGTGAGGTCAATGATATTCCTTGCCTCTTTGACAATCTTCTTGAGATCGCTGAGAATGGCAGAAAAATTGCCATCAGATGAGTGTAGAGAAAATGATTCACTCATCCTATTTCTCGCATCGAGAATAAAGGTATCTGCCATTCCTTCTGATTTCTCATATGGCCGTACCCTCCACAGCAACCTGTCAAGGATATCTCCCACCACAATGGAGAGATATCCTGCTTTCCTAAAGGCTTGTATTTTTTCCTTCGGTATCAATCCCTTGAAATCGTATGCATCATCTGAGCTCAGTGTGGTAATATTTACCTTGTCTAAACCAGGAATGGAATCAAGGATTATCCTGTGTAATTTGTTATACATACCAAACCTGCATGGACCACTCGCCTCGGGCATAAAATACATATAATTCTCGGGGTGAAATTTATCTCCAAGCCTCTCCTTTTCTTTTTCCATGAAATAAAGAATATCACCCAGGGTTACTATACAGGGAAAACATTCCTTGCCCGATGTAAATTTCTTTCCCAGATCGAGACCCTCATAGGTATCCATGACTGATGCATTGACTCCAAAACTGTGAAAGATCGCCGCCAAGAGATGGCTACCAAAAGGATTCATCTCCGGAATCAAAAATCTCTTTCCCTTGACGTTAAATCGTCCCACCCGCTCTGACATGACTCTGAAGGTGTCTAATTGAGTAACCTTTTCCATTTCTTAGGTTCCTATAGCAATAATTTTGGTGGTTTGAGATTCTATAGATTCCATTTTTTGTACAGATTGTATTACATTTTTAAATGCCTCGAGCCGTGTCATCGCGCCTGCCACTGCGCTATGTTCATCCAATTCCAGAATAAGGTAGGGTTTGTCTCCCATAACGTATTTGTAGAAGTGCTCATTAAAAGAGTCCGGACCGCAACTGAAGTTGGTAAGATGAAGGCCAAAGAAATTCGGTGTGAGCTTTATTACTTTGGCGGTTTTTAGTATCTGTGCGCCATAGCCCCAGTACATATTCGGAAAGTCAGAAAGATCAATATCCTTGATGGTAATAAAGTCCATTGGAACAGCGCTTAAGCCTATTTTTGCCAGGTTTTGCCCGAGCCTAAGGTTCAGCTTTTCATCAAATAGGTTATAGTGCCTGCCAGTAATGATCACTAAGGGCTCCTTTTCTCCTAAGGAAGATGTAATTCTGGCGCCGTGCTCGCGGAGCTCATTTTCGAATCCCTGCTGTCTGTTGAAACCAATATCGATTGCTTCCCTGATTTGGCGCAGGTTTTTCCCTAATGTCCTTCCGAGTTGTGCGTGCAGCTCTATGCTCAACAGATCAGGGCTATATTTGAGATGGACAGTAGGGTTTAAGATCTCGCTATCCTTTAGCCCTAATGCAGCTTTGAGCATGTACTGATTTCCCTGAACCATAGGGCAATAGAAATTGTTCGTATTTTTAATCTGAGAGGGAAGATCAATGATAGAGGGCAGGAAAAGGTATTGGGTCTTGCCGAGAAGATCTATGACATGGCCATGTGAGACCTTGACTGGAAAGCATGTCTCGGTTGTCATCGATTCAATCCCCAATTTTGTAATACGGTCGTTGGTTTTTGGTGTCAATACCACCCTATATCCGAGTGCGTCGAAGAAACCTGCCCAGAAAATGGCGATCTGATGACTGTATAAGGCCCTCTGCATTCCCACAGTCGGCCTTCCATCAATCTCAAAGATGGCCCTGTTGTCCTCGACATCGCTTTTTACATCTCCCAGATCATGGTAGAGTCCCATAAGGTGGCTTTCCCAGATTGTATCCCTCAACTTAAAGTAATCCTCTTTTTTCTCGCCATAGTGGCCTCGTATTTCATACCTGCCGCATTCTCCTCCCCACACACTTTTTCTTCCGCTAAAATTGTAGATCTTTAACTTGCACTCATTATGGCAGTTGGGGTCTGCATGGCATATAGCTTCCTTAAACTCGAGCGTGTCATTAATTGCCTCATCTATACCTCTGAATGAGGATTCTTTCTTTTTTTCCTTTGCTATCTTTTCCTGCACACTGATGCCAGCGCCGAATCCTCCGAGCACTTCACGGTGCTTAGGTATCAAGATACCCTTGCCAAGCACTGCCTCAAAGGCTGCCACTATTGCCTTATTAAGGGATGGGCCCCCTAAAAACATGATCCTCTCGCCTATCTTCTTATTTTCAACCACCCTGTGTAAGTAGTTGTAGACAATTGCATAGCAAAGGCCAGCGATAAGATCATTTTTTTGCCCACCTTTTTGTGCATACGATACAAGATCAGATTCCATAAACACGGTACACCGTTCCGTCAGCTTGATCGGTTTTTCCGAGGAAAGGGCTATCTGCTGAAATTCTTTTACGATGTTGATGCCATTTTTGTTTGCAAGCTCATGGAGAAAACTCCCTGTTCCAGCTGCACATACCTTGTTCATGTCGAAGTCAAGCGGGTGGGTATTGGAAATAGAGATGTACTTGCTGTCCTGCCCACCTATCTCGAAAACGGTGTCTATCAAGGGGTCAATTTCAACAGCGCCTCGTGCATGAGCGGTAATTTCATCAATAATCAAGTCCGCATTGAGGAAATCACCAACCACCATTCTGCCTGACCCAGTAGTCGCCACTCCCTTTATATCAATCGTGTCTCCAAGCCTGCCTTTCAGTATTCTCAGCAGCGTTTGTGTCACCTCAATTGGTTTTCCCATTGTATGGCGGTATTCCTTGTCAATGATCTCTCTCTTCTCATCGATGAGGGCATATTTAGTAGTAGTCGAGCCTATGTCAATTCCTAAAAATACCGGTATTTTTTTACTACCCTTGGCCACTCGTTTTACCTTATTATCCTCGGGGAAATCCGTTTTAATAAGCTCCAGTTTAGGAGCAGATAAGAATGAGAATGTATCTTTTTTAGTAATGGATTTGAGTTTCTCTAATGTGGGCTTGTGAGCGATATCCTGTTCTTTTGCCTGGAGTGCCACTCCTAATGCACCAATAGAGGTAGCGTGTTGAGGGACAATCAGGTTGGTAAAGTGCTGCCTGAATGCTCTCACTTGCAGTTCGTTCAAGGTGAGTCCGCCGATAAACAGTATAGGCTCTGACAGCACCCGGCTTGAGACAATCGTACTGAGGTAATTAGAGGCATTTCCAATGTGTAAGCCTGCGATGATATCTTCAAGTCTTTCACCCTTGTTTTGGAGGTGTATCATATCGGACTTGGTAAATACGGTACATCGACAGGCTACCCTTACGGGATTTTTGCTATTGAGACCGAGGGAGATAAAATCCTCCATTATCTTGGTGAGGTGCTCTTCGGAGGTATCGATATCTTTTCCATAAATAGATGATGCCAGTCTTTCTGCCTGTTGATCGATAAAGGACCCTGTGCCAGAAGCGCAGGGGGTATTCGCATTGAAGTCATCGAGCTGCCATGTGCTCCCATGATGGTTGAGGATATACAGGGCTGTATCCTGCCCCCCCATGCTTATGATGGATCGTACATCAGACTGCAAATTTACGGAGCCAAGGATTTGGGCAATGGATTCAAACTCATAAAATCCTCCAAGCTTCTCGCTTATGATTCTCCCATGATTTCCAGTGAAGGCAATTGTCTTTATGTTTTCAATGTCGAGACGATCGTAGAGTTCGCTGACGACCTCAAATACGCTTGTCTCCACTCCTCCAAAATGTCTTTTATAAGGATATTCGTATAGTATATCCCCCTTGTTGCTGATAACAACAGCATTTACACTTACAGAGCCAGCATCAATACCAATATAATAGTCTTCCATTTTAAGGGCCTCAAGCCTGCCCTGGCGCTATGTTCTCTAATCAGCCTACTAAGTTAATAAGCAAGTACATGCTCTCAAATAAGCCAAGTAAGTCTTTAGGCCAGGACTGGGCCAGGGTTAAAAGTGAACTAAAGTGCCTAAAGTTCGTAGATTTCAACATATCGTAATTAAATCGGAAATTCTATAACTTATTGAAATTAAAAGCATTTCTTGAAACCGGTATCTTTTGCCTAACGCATGGAATAATGGAATGATGATTTAATGAGAAAACTTCCCATTTATTAACTTCCTTGTGAATAAGGTTCTCACTAACATAGGATCTTATCAATAAACCAATACCCCCGTTTACAATAACCCATTATTCCATCACTCCACTACTCCAACATTCCAATTGCGGAGCGAAGCGGAGCTAAGTTCCATTCTTCTGTCCAGCATCAAGTAACCAGTATCCAGTTCCACACTCAATGAGCCTCGTCCCAATTCTTGCCCCAGTTTATATCTACTCGAAGGGGGATTTTCAAGGGATAAACACCCTCCATTTCATCTTTTACCAAATTAGTTGCAATATCAAGCTCTTTTTGAGGAACCTCAAAAACCAACTCATCATGGACCTGCAGGAGCATCTTTGTTTGTAAATGTTCTTTGTGAAATCTTTCGGAAATTTTTATCATAGCCATCTTGATAAGGTCGGCAGCGGTCCCCTGAATAGGTGTATTCACTGCTGCTCTTTCTGCCTCACTTTTGAGGTGTCCATTATCACTGTTTATATGAGGAAGGTATCGTCTTCTTTTGAAAAGAGTGCTAACGTAATGATTTACCCGAGCCTGAGATAGTATCTTTTCTTTAAAATTCTTAACCCCTTGATACCGCTCATAATAACTATCAAGATAGGCCTGCGCCACCTTCTTGCTTATCCCGAGTTCCTTGGCTAATTTAATAGGGCCCATACCGTAAATTATTCCAAAATTAATGGTTTTTGCCATTCGGCGCATGTCTTCTGTAATCATTCTTGGATCCAAACCAAATACATCCGCAGCTGTTCTGGAATGTATGTCTTCTCCCTTCTCAAAGGCTCGAAGAAGAACAGGGTCATCTGAATAATGGGCAAAAACTCGTAACTCAATCTGTGAGTAATCAGCAGATAGCAGAAGATGACCATCTTCTGCTATAAATCCCTTTCTTATCTGTCTTCCTTCTTCAGTTCTGATGGGTATGTTTTGAAGATTAGGATTGCTGCTGCTTAACCTTCCGGTTGCAGTCACTGTCTGGTTATATGAGGTATGCACCCTTTTTGTGCTGGGATTTACCAGGCTCACCAGGGCATCCAGATAGGTAGATTTGAGCTTGCTAATGGACCGAAAACGCAAAAGAAGTGAGGGGATTTCATGTTGGCGTGCGAGCTCTGTAAGCACTTCAACATCTGTAGAGTATCCAGTCTTTTTCTTTGTCTTCTTTTTGCCTGGTAGGTTCAACTTTTCAAAGAGAATATAGCCTATCTGTTGAGGTGAGTTGATATTGAACTCTTCTCCGGTGAGACTAAAGATTCTCTGTTCAATGGATGCAAGCTCATCGGCAAATCTTTCTGACATTTCTTTAAAAAAAGACACGTCTATCTTTATTCCAGCCGTTTCCATATCCATTAACACCGGTACCAGATTCATCTCCAGATCTTGAAAAAGTGCATAGTTATCATCAGATTTAAGTTTTTCTTCCAAAATGGATTTTAATCGTACAGTGATCTCCGCATCCTCACAGGAATACTCCTTGGCCTTTATAATATCCACATAGGCAAAACTCTTGTGCTTATCATGGCCGGTTACTTCATCGTAGCTTACCATTTTGTAGCTCAAATAATGTTGAGCCAGATAGTCCAGATTATGCTTATGCAGTGTTGGGTCAATAACATATGAGGCTATCATGGTATCAAAAAATAATCCCCTCACATTTATATCGTATTTGGCCAGGACCTCAGCGTCATATTTTATATTTTGTCCTATCTTTTTTATCCTCTCATCGCAGAAGGTGTCTTTTAGGAGATCGAGGGCCTCGTTTAGACTTATCTGTGGACCCACACCTATATAGGCATGGCCTAAAGGTAAATAGTAGGCAATTCCTGGTTCAATGCAAAACGATATGCCTATCAATTCTGCCTCAAGATGGCTCGTGCTGGTAGTCTCTGTATCAAAGCAGAATACTTCTTTCTTCCTTATATTTTCAATGAGAGATACCAGTTCTTCTTTGGTGAGGATAAGTCTGTAATCCTTTTTACTGAGTTCTGCATGCTCGGAGAATTTATTTATAAGTGATTTAAATTCCAATTCCCGGAATATCTTTAAAAGCTTCTCTTTTTTAGGGGTGCCGAGCCTGAGATCATCAAGGGTTATGTCAACTGGTACAGAATTTGTAATGGTGACCAGTTTTTTACTTAAGAAGGCTTGCTCCTTGAATTCCTCAAGCTTTTTCTTAAGCGACGACTTAGTGATTTTATCGGTATTTTGAAAAAGGTTTTCTATTGAATGAAATTGTTGAATAAGGCTGAGGCCGGTTTTTTTACCAACACCGGGAATGCCAGGGATATTATCAGCTGAATCTCCTGATAGGGCCATTACTTCAATTATCTGTTCAGGTTCAATACCATAATCCCGCTTTATAGCAGCGTAGTCTGTCAGTTTTTCACTCATTGAGTCCCACATAACTGTATTATGTGACACAGTTTGCCTGAAATCCTTATCGCTGCTCACAATGACCACATTGAACCCATCATTGCTGGCTAGTAGGGCAGCGGTTCCAATGATATCGTCTGCCTCGTATCCTTCCTTTTCCAAAATTTTAACACTGAGGCCAGCGACCACATCTTTTATATATGGGATCTGTACAGCCAATTCTTCTGGCATAGGGGGTCTGTTAGCCTTATAATCTTTAAATATTTTATGCCTGAAGGTTGGCCCTTTCACATCAAAAGCGACAGTCACATAATCAGGCGATTTATCATTAAGCAGTTTCATAAGCATCTTTGTAAAGCCTAATATGGCATTGGTAGGCAGACCTTTAGAATTAGAGAGGTTTCTAATCGCATGAAAGGCCCTATGCATATATGAACTTCCATCAACAATGTAGAGCGTTTTATTAGAACTTATCATCTTTGGATTTTAGAAAAAAGGTTTTTTGCTCAGAATGGGAACCAAATGTTTTCAATGTAATGTAGCCAAGAAGTTCCAGGAAATCAACATGCTTTTTTTATGGTATGTAATAATGGACAGAAGACGTGCTATACAAAATCTACTGGGGACAATATACCTAATTTTTTTATATACGGCTTGACAATACCCATAGAGCTCAATATTGTGCGATATTAATCAATATAAACCTAATGAAAGGTGAAATTTGTTATGAAAAAGCTAACGGTTATTTTGTTGTTCGCTGTAATTTTTTTCATAGAAGGAACACCTACTCATGCAGCAAATTTTGATGTAACAGCGGGCGTTGCAAAATTCAGTGGAGACACCACCTATAGGATTGGGTATCCGGTTGATTTCGTAAATTTTGGTACTTATGAGGGGTATTTCCCTTTCAGCCAATTAGAATTCCCCCTGGATGTATACATGCTTTCTCTAGGAGGTAGCATGGAGTTTTCAGATAGATGGAAAGCGAGCCTTACGATACAAACGAACATTACTGATGATCCTGGATTAATGGAAGACTCAGACTGGGGAGTTCCTTTTGAAGACCCACCAGGGTTGGGACGGTGGTGGTGGTATGGTCCAAAATCTCTGGACATATACTCAACAAGCGATACCGAGCTTGATGCAATGATATGGGATATCAACTTTGGATATACGATTTACAAGGCGCCAAAACTGTCTCTTACCATAGGAGGTGGATATCTTCACCAGAACTTTGATTTCAAATGTAGGCTTATACGACAATATTCTCCTTCTGGTCTGTCCGGTTACGATTACGTTGGAGACGGCTCTGTAGCATTAAAATATGAAATTACATATGACATCCCCTATTTAGAAGTTGGAATACAATCTAATGTTAATAATAAATTCAGTGTGGGAGCAAGCCTTGGTTATTCTCCATTCGTAACTGTAGAGGATAAGGATCAACATCTTTTGCGAAACAAAATCAACAGGGGTGATCTTGAAGGAGATGCTTTATTGTTCTCGGTTAAAGGACGCTATAATATTTTCACCAACTGGTTCCTAACGTTTGGCATTGATTATGTAACAATCGAGACAGATAAGGGAAATATGGATGCTTACTTTTATGGTATATACAACCATACGGTCACTGAAGAAGTTGAGAGTACGCAAACATCTGCTATGTTTACAGTGGGATATGCATTTTAAATAAGGTTTTTAAAACCTCACCTACATATGATTTACAATTAGTCTAAGCAATATAAGGGCTCGCACAAAAATAAGTTCCCAGAATTGGCGTCCAGATTTGGGTCAGATTTGGTTGCGCCGATTGAACAAAATCACAGGAATAGTCGTACTATTTCGAGGACTTTGCGATTGAGGTGCGGCCGAAGATGTCCTGAAAATGGGATGCGAAAATGTGAAGTTATTTTTGCGCGAGCCCTAAGTATGAAAAGATTTTAAAACGGTTTTAAATTACTCCTACTGGCTTGAGGATATATTGTTTAAATCCCTTCTAATCAATTGGAGTAACAAGACCAGAATAATATCTGCTATTCTGGTCTTGTTACTTGTATCATGCATCCCGCGGCTATCATTATCACAGGTATTTCAGGATACTAACGTAGTAACAAATAAGTTAATACAAATAAAGAATAACCTAAAAGGCAACTCAGAAGTATTAACTGAATTGGTGAGCAGTATTGATTCCATATTAGGATCATCGGCTGATAAAAAAGATATTTTATGCTTGAGTATTATCAGGCGCACACTACTACATGTAAGATATATAATAGATGATTCAATAGATGATTTGGATGTAATAACCTCAGATCTAATAAGAGAGAACAAACTATTGGAGTATACTGCGTTTTTTCTAAAGGATTCAGCTATAAAGAGAGATGCTATTATAAATAAGATCGAGTTTATGGAATCTTTTCATGGTGAAACAAAGAATACCGCTATCATGCATTTAATAGATAAAGCAAAAGGTACCATGCATCTGTCACAAGAAGTATTTGATAATAGCATTAAAGGGTTGCTATTATTGAAGGCTGCTCAATAAAAAGTAAAATGATGGGTCAATCCTCGGCAGGCTGTTCGCTAAATAGTAAATAAGTTATGATAATATTTTTTGTATCACGACAATAGAAGGGTAAATGGTTTTCCAGAGATCAAAGGATCTGGCTCAGGAATAACTTGGTTCTCTCGTGAGTGGGGTTGGTGAAGAAATGTTCTGCGGTTCCCTCCTCGACAATTTTACCTTCGTCCATAAACACAACCCGGTCAGAGACCTCCCTGGCAAACCCCATTTCATGGGTTACCACAACCATGGTCATACCCTCACGGGCCAGGGTCTTCATAACATCCAGAACCTCACCTATCATTTCTGGATCGAGGGCTGATGTGGCCTCATCGAACATCATAATTTTTGGGTGCATGGTCAGTGCTCTGGCGATAGCCACCCGCTGCTGCTGTCCCCCCGAGAGCTGAGAAGGGTAGCCGTTCTCTTTCTCCAGAATTCCGACCTTTTTAAGAAGGCCGCGGGCCACCTCTGTTGCCTCGTTCTTGCTCCTCTTGCGGACCACCATCTGAGCCAGGGTCACGTTCTCGAGTACCGTCTTGTGAGGAAAGAGATTGAAGAGCTGAAAAACCATACCTATCTCTTCCCGGATCTTGTTGATATTTACCTTCTTGTCGTTGATGTTGACGCCATCGATGATGATGTCGCCGCTGTCTATCTCCTCGAGACGATTGAGACACCGTAGAAAGGTGCTCTTTCCTGATCCGCTGGGGCCGATGATGACTACCACTTCCCCCTTTTTAATGTCGGTGGAGAAGTCGACCAATGCCTTTACCTCCCTGCGGTCAGGAGTTTTAAAGGTCTTATAAACATTCTTGGCCTTAATCACTGATGGCGAGCCTCCTTTCAATATATTGTGTGGCCATGGAGAAAGTGAAAGTCATGATTA
>Ga0233413_10000260_pt1 | contig 26670 bp, 20 predicted proteins | sample Na_anoxic_6_MG_FD_189019 | JGI IMG/M metagenome (GOLD analysis project Ga0233413, IMG submission 189019) | Seawater microbial communities from Saanich Inlet, British Columbia, Canada - Na_anoxic_6_MG | ecosystem: Environmental > Aquatic > Marine > Inlet | place: Canada: British Columbia...
ATAAATGGTATCCTGCATTTGGGTCTCCTTTCTTTGTGTTTGTTTTTTTGCTGTTAAACGAATAACACAAATGAGGTATTACCTCAAAGGAGACCATCTTTCTCATTTTATCGGAGGGTAGGGCTTACAGGCCGGAAGGGATAATTAGCTTAAACCTGCCCGCCATCCCTGCCCGACATCCTGCAGGCAGGTGGCAGGCGGGACTGCGGCTGAGTCGTTAAGGATTTTTCCCCATTTTATCATTCAACTATGTCGTGATTTTATAATGAGTCTTAAGAAATATAAAGACCAAAAAGACCTGGTGGATGTTCTTGAAGCTATCATAGATTCATCCTATGATGGCCTTTGGATCTGCGATCTTGAAGGAAAGGTTATCCGGATCAACCGTGCATCAGAAAAAATCAATAACATAAAGGCAGATCAAGTTGTCGGAAAGGAAATGGAGGCTCTTGTCCGAGAAGGACAGATTGACCGGTCTGTGACAATGGAAGTCATTAAGGCTCGTGCGTCAATCACAATAATCCAGAAGCTCAGGAATGGAAAACAGATCCTTGTGACAGGCAACCCAATCTTCGATGATCAAGGAGAGGTTTCCCTGGTGGTTGTCAATGAACGGGATATAACCGAACTAAATAGGTTGCGAAATGAGTTGGAGGAAAGCCGTGCCCTTACACGAAAATATCGTTCTGAACTCTCCCAGATAGGTATTGAAAAAAATCTCCTTTCACAGATGGTAATCCGAAACGAAGCCATGTATCAAGTCCTCGACAGGTCTATTAGGGTAGCACAGGTAGACTCAACCGTTCTGATGCAGGGTGAATCAGGGGTGGGCAAGGGATTTTTTGCCACGCTTATCCACCGCGCATCAAAACGCAAGAATGGTCCTTTCATTCGGGTTGATTGTGGTGCCATTCCTGAGTCCCTCATAGAGTCTGAATTATTTGGGTATGAAAAGGGCGCTTTTACCGGCGCTCGGTCCAAAGGTAAACCAGGCCATTTTGAGATCGCCGAAGGAGGGACTTTATTTCTTGACGAGATAGGCGATCTTCCGCTTAATATACAAGTTAAACTCCTGAGATTTTTAGAGGGAAACGAGGTTGTCCGCGTAGGGGGCACAACTACAAGGAAGATAAACACCAGGGTCATCTCTGCAACCAATCAAAATCTCGAAGAGATGGTGGCTCAGGGTAGGTTTCGAAAAGATCTCTTCTTTCGTCTTAACGTGATTCCTTTACGAATTCTTCCCTTAAGGGAAAGGACTGACGAAATTCCGGCCCTTATCAATTTTTATCTCAAGCAATGCAATGAAAAGTGCTCAACCAACAAATTGGTCCTTCCTATATTAGTCGACCGCCTTTGCCACTATTCATTTCCCGGCAATATACGAGAACTGGCTAACTTAGTGGAGCAATTAGTCGTTCTGACCCCGGGAAAACGGATTGATCTCAAAGACCTTCCATCCCATATTCTCATGGAAGAATCCAGGATGAATCTTGGCCTATCCGGAGATGAGTGGAATCTTCCAAAAGCAGTTGCGATGCTGGAAAAGGAAATGATTGTGCGGGCCTTGAAGGCATACGGCAGCCAGAGAAAATCCGCAGGTCCTTTGAACATTGACCAATCCACACTGGCTCGAAAGGCCAAACGATATGGCATTCGAATTGATGCAATAATGCATCATAATGATTAATTACATTAAATCCGGTAGGAAAATTCCGGAACTAAATTCATCCACTCGTCTTAATATGCAAAATCCATCCTTCTTAGGATCGCTCTACCTTTAATCCATCCCTTCCTATCTATTTCTACCTGGGTTCAGCGGTTCACCGTTCACGGTTTCCAGTTGAAACTCCCTAACTGGCTGTTAAAAAAAGGAGAACACGTTGATAAATGCAAATCTTATATTTCACCCAACCCGCCTGCCAAAGTCTTGTACGGCGGACAGGTGGCTGAAACCCGCTAATCTAAGTCACGCCTCAGTCAGCATCAATAAAGCCAAGAATATCAGCACACTATAACCTTTGAACCCTGAACCCTGAACCTGGAACCACTCACTTTAGGTTCTACAACCCCTACATTTCCTTCTTTGGTATAAATCTTGCCTATCTCCATATAAGAGAAAGTCACCAAGTAACATGAACTGATATTTTGGAATTGCCGTGGACCCAATTGACGAGATTTTCCGATCATTACAACCCCATCCATCTAAAGCTCAGATTCTTCTTCAGGTAGAAGATGAAGGGACCACCTTGGAGAAGGCCTTGGGAATTTTAGAGGCCAACGGAGGTCAGCAAATAGAGTATGATTTTGTCCGGAAAGGAGATCCCCCGTGTGTGCTTTTTTATCTCTCAACTAATGACATGAGGGAAGCCATTTTGAATTTAACGGAGGCTGGCTTTACCAGGCTGAAAGGTATCAATTCAAAAGAAGCTAATTAAATAAAATAAGAAGAGCTTAATAGAGTCTTAATTTGGTCTCCCAGAAGAAGTACAATTATGATTGATAAAAATAAGTATGATGAAAACAATCCCTTGGAAATGCATAATCTTCAATTTGACATAGCGGTCCAACCAGCCCTTTTGCTGATAATATTCTTTATAAGAAAGGTGTCTTTTTTATTCCATATGTTTTAGCTAATGAAGGTGACGTTAATGTTTCTTGCTTTGAATGCGTACAGAATATTCAAAAATTATTTTGGGCAGAAAATGATGTGAACCAAAATCTTGATCAAATTATGACAAGGATAATCAAAGAAATATATGATATTTCAGTGAAAAAAAGATAAATATGCGGATGGCTTCTTGCATGCTTGCTATTGGTCGTGTAGCAGAGGCCAAAAGACTAAATGGTATTTTTCCGTAAGCAACCTTATTAAGTTAAAAAATCTTTTTTTTGCCGTACTTAAAACGGATGAAAGAGTTTTGTCATGACACGATCCCACGAGTTTCCACAAGCCGGATTTAACTACCAGCTCATATTAAAACATATATTGGAGCACACAGCAAAGATGCGACCCGAAGGTGAAATTGTATACAGGGATCAATTTCGCGAGAACTATGCCCAGCTTTATGAAAGATGCCAGCGTCTGTCAAACGCCCTGAAAGCATTGGGAGTCAAAGAAGGCTCGAAGGTCATGTGCTTTGAATGGAATACACATCGCTTCCTTGAGACATATTTCGCTGTCCCGTGCATGGGAGCTATGGTGCATATGGGGAATCCACTTTTAACGCCGGAACAGATAGCCTATCTCATAAACAGGGCAGAGGATGATGTAATTATCTTTAACAAAGATTTCACGTCAATCATTGAATCAATTAGCGACAAATTAACAACAGTGAAGCAGTATATAGTATTAGCAGATGATGAAAAACTTCCGGAGACAACCTTAAATCCAATCTCAGAGTACGAGGAACTGCTCCGTGCTGCATCGCCACATTATGAGTATCCTGATCTCGACGAGAATACTGTGGCATCATTAAGCAATACAACCGGCACGACTGGAGATCCAAAAATATGTTTCTTTACGCATCGACAGCATATAATGCACACGATTATCTGGTCAAATATGCTCATGGGTTTTTCAGGGGAACGGGGATTAGACCCGCGCCGTGATATAATAATACAGCTTGTGCCTATGTTTCACGCCCATGGCTGGGGCATCCCGTATATGGCGACATTTCTTGGATGCAAACAGGTGTATCCTGGCAGATTCGATCCGAAGATATTTTTAGAAATGCTAAAAAAAGAAAAACACCCAGGGCAGGGTGGGTATATGGCATGTGTTGCTACAATGCTTAACATGATTATTTCCCATCCAGAGGTTGAGCACTATAAAGAATATTTTAATGGGCTTATCTATGAAGGCGGAGGGATGCGACTTAACACCATCCTTGCCAGAAAAGCAAAAGAACTTGGTATGGATATATGCTCTGGGTGGGGAATGACCGAAGCATATCCAAAAGTTGGCCTCCAATATCTCAAGCCTCACATGTTTGATTGGCCGGAGGATAAAAAAATAGAGTTTCTCAGCGGCACAGGGATAGCTCCTCCGTTTGTGGAGCAGAGAGTAATAGATGAACAGGGCAACGATGTTAAACGAGATGGAAAGGCAGTTGGCGAGGTGGTGCTCAGAGCCCCATGGCTCACAATGGGCTACTACAAGGATTCCGAAAAATCCAAAGAACTGTGGCGAGATGGATGGATGCACAGTGGGGATATGGCAGTAATAGACAAGGAAGAGAGTGTAGTAATTATCGACCGGTCTAAGGATGTGGTTAAAAGTGGTGGGGAATGGATTTCGACCCTCACACTGGAAAATTTGATCAACATGCATCCAAAGGTCCAGGAGGTTGTCGTTTTTGCGGCACAATCCGAGAAGTGGGGAGAACGCCCGGTCGTGTTATTAGTTCCGAAAGATAAATATAAAAAAACGATTTCAGAGGCGGAATTGAAGGATCATATGACGCAGTATGTAAAAGAGGGCAAAATATTAAAGTGGTGGATGCCAGAAAAATTTATCTTTGTCGATCATATATCTCGAACAAGCGTGGGCAAATTCGACAAAAAGGCGATACGATTAATGTATGGGGATGTGTTGGAGGGGAAATAACCGAAAAATATGCGCAATCATAGCATTTCAGACACCCACCTCCTAAATAAAAGCAAGGAAAAGATAGGATAATATTCATATGTAAAAAAAAAGGGGGAGTTGTACATGAAAGGCTTTTTCAACAAATTACTTCGCATTAATCTTAAAGATAAGAGCTATAGCGCAGAGGAAATGCCAGATTCTGTCTTAGAGAATACCCTTGGCGGAAAGGGTCTGGGAACCTATCTTTTACTTGAGAATAATCAAAAAGGTGTAGACCCTCTGTCCCCTGAAAATAACTTTATCATATCATTGGGGCCTGTTTCCGGCACCACAATCCCAGGATCAAGTCGATATGGGATATTTACAAAATCGCCTCTCACCGGGATATTCTCAGAATCCTATTCTGGCGGACATGCGGCAGAACCAATGAGCCGGACTGGATATGATGCCTTTATTCTTGAGGAAGCATCTGAAAATCCTGTCTATCTTGAAATTACAGACAAAGAAGTGATCTTTCATGATGCAACGCATATCTGGGGTAAAGGTACTTACGATACAGAGGATATCATTAAAAAGGAGGTTGGAGCATCAAAGGTTGCTGTTTTAACAATTGGGCCTGCCGGTGAAAATTGTATCCCTTTTGCCGTAGTAGAAAATGATTACTGGCGATCAGCAGGTCGAACTGGTGTTGGCGCCGTTTTGGGCTCTAAGAAGGTAAAAGGCCTGGCATTTCATGGCGCAAGGAAAAAAGAGGTTGCAAACCCTGAACTCCTGGACAACTTTGTAAAAAAGATTCGGGACAAGGGAAAAACCGATGCAGGGGCCAAGGCCTACAGAACCCTTGGCACGCCAATGCTTGTGTCAATCAATAACTCTGTTGAAGCTTTCCCTTCAAGGTATTGGCACTCTGGGACATTTGATGGCTGGGAGGCATTGAGTGCCGAGAAGATGAACGAGCAGCTGAAAACCAGTCCCAGGGCTTGTGCACAGTGTTTTATGGCATGTGGAAAACTGTCCACAGTCCAAGATGGTCGCCATAAAGGGCTTACAATCGAGGGTCCGGAGTACGAGACAATTTATGCCTTTGGCGGGCTTTGCATGATCCATGATTTAAGAGAGATTGCCCACTTAAATAACATCTGTGACGAGATGGGAATGGATACTATCACTGCCGGAAATCTGTGTGCCTTTGCCATGGAGGCATCTTTCACAGGGAAAATTAAGGAAAAAATACCTTTTGGAGATCCTGATGCAGCCGCAGGCCTTCTCCATGATATTGTTGCCCGGCGAGGCGTTGGAGAGATTCTGTCAAAGGGCATCAGGTATGCTGCAAAGGTCTGGGATATGGAGGATGTAGCAATTCATGTAAAAGGCATGGAGCCAGCCGGATATGAGCCCCGAATTTTAAAGGGCATGGGTCTTGCCTATGCGACCTCACCACGTGGTGCCTGCCACCTACGTTCAACCTTTTATAAGGCAGAACTCTCTGGCATGATTGACAAAGACCAGGTTGAAGGAAAGGCAGCGTTGTTTATTGATTTTGAGGAACGGTTGGCGCTTCATGATATGCTGATTGTCTGTAGATTTTACCGTGATCTATATATGTGGGATGAGCTTTCTGAAATAATTGAGGCAACAGCCGGCATTAAGATGGACAAACCTTATCTTAAAAGAACTGCATCTTATGTGATAGATCTCACAAGAAGGTTTAATATACGTGAAGGGTTGACAAAAAAGGATGATACACTCCCAAGTCGTTTCTTTGATGAACCTTTAGGGAAGGAAAAAAAGGTTTTGAGGCGGGAGGATTTTAACAGGATGCTTGCTGACTATTACCGTTTGAGAGGCTGGTCAGAGCAAGGTGTGCCCCAGGAATCCCTCCAGATTTGAATGCCTAATTGCCTCTTAGGAATAGTTTGACATGGAAATTATCGTTCTGTTGTTAAAGGCATGTGGAACCCAAAGGAAAGACCAGCTTCAATGGATATTACTAAATCCGCCATAAATTGATGTAATTTCTCATCATGTTGAATATATGCATCAATGTGCATGGCACTATTCCACTTGTCCATGCAATATTTTTTGAGTAAAAAAACATATGAATAATAACGATAACATTTTCTACATTAAGCCTAATTGTTCAGTAGGTGGCAATCATGAACGTTCGAGCTATTTGATCGTATGGTGTAAATATTAGGGCAATCGGGAAGATTCCCTTATTTGGTATAGAAGTTGCTTTCTACTAAACATCAGGAGATGTAGACCTGGCATAAAGTGCACTTAGAAAAGATTCAAGCAGAAAAAGAGAAAGGTGGATGTTACTCATGGCAAACAGAACGAATCAAGAGCTGATGGCCGTGCGGCAAGAGCATGTCCCGCGCGGACCATTTAACATAACCCCGATATTTGTAAAGAGGGCCAAAGGGGCAATCATTGAGGATGTTGAAGGCAAGGAATACATTGATTTTGCAGGGGGAATCGGGGTGGAGAATGTAGGCCATTGTGCTGAGCAGGTAGTGGCTGCAATACAGGAGCAAGCGGAGCAGTATATTCACACCTGCTTTCACATAGTTATGTACGAGCCCTATATTGAATTGGCCAAAAGGTTAAACGGGGTAACCCCTGGGGATTTCCCGAAAAAGACCATGTTTGTCAACAGCGGGGCAGAGGCCGTAGAGAATGCGGTAAAGATCGCACGATATGCCACCGGAAGGCAGGGCATCATTGCATTCACTAATGCCTTCCATGGCCGAACCTATATGGCTATGACCCTTACAAGCCAAAGCCAGCCATACAAATTGGGATTTGGCCCATTCTGCCCAGAGGTCTACCGGATGCCATATCCCTATTGCTATCGTTGTCCTTTTGGCCTTAAATATCCTGCCTGCAATATTCATTGTGCTGATTACTTAGAGGATTTTTTCATTGGCCATGTTGCAGCAGATTCAGTTGCGGCTATTATTGTTGAGCCGGTCCAAGGAGAGGGAGGCTTTATTGTCCCGCCACAAGGCTATTTCAAGAAGCTCAAGGCGATTTGCGAGAAGCATGGGATACTTTTCATTATGGATGAAATTCAGGCTGGGATGGGACGAACGGGAAAGCTCTTTGCCTCTGAACATTTCGATGTAATCCCTGATATTATCCTCACCGGTAAATCAATCGCCGCAGGCCTCCCCTTGGCTGGCGTTACCGGAAGGGCTGAGCTTATGGATGCACCCCATGTGGGGGGTCTAGGTGGAACCTATGGCGGAAACCCCGTAGCCTGTAAGGCAGGGTTGGCAGTTTTAGATTTGTTCCAAGGAGAAATGTTGGAAAAGGCTGTAGAGTTAGGAAATAAGGTTCGTGCTAGGCTTCTGGAGTTACAAAAACAGTATGAAATTGTTGGGGATGTTCGAGGACTAGGCCCTATGATAGGAATGGAGCTGGTGAAAAATCGGCAGAGCAAAGAGCCAGCCGGAAATGAAACTGGAGAATTGGTAAAGCGATGTTATGAGAAAGGGCTTATTATTCTTCGCTGTGGATCCTACCATAATGTTATCCGAATACTGATGCCCCTTGTGATCACTGATGCTCAATTAGAAAGCGGCCTTGCCATTATAGAAGATAGCCTGAGGGAGCTCAGGTAAAGCGAGGTAGATTCATTGATTGGGATTTCTGTAAATACTGGATGAGGGTTATCTCTTAAGATAAAGCTTACTGACTCGATCAAATCCCCTTCAGCTCTGACCATTTACATTGCTAGATAGGAATTTCAAAAATATGTAAGGATAATAAGAAACTGGTTTTGTTCAGCTCTTTTATTGGATGAATCGCAGATAATACAAGAAGAGATTAGTTAAATAAAAATGCAGGCGATGCAGAAAAAAAGATAAGGGTATACTTCACCTACGGTATTATCTTAACTTGAAGCCGAAATGTGATTAAAGAGTGGCGTCAAAGTATTGGCCCATTATCGAATTTCAAATAATAGATAGGGAGATTTAAAACCATGGCTATTCTAGAAGAACCAATAAAAGAGGTAGTAAAACTCAAGAACTATATCAATGGAGAATGGGTTGAGTCTAAATCGGATGAGATATTGGATATTGTAAACCCAGCAACACAGAAGGTCATATCCAAGGTTCCCATGTCCACTCCAGACGAGGTAAATGAGGCTATAACAGCGGCAAAAGAGGCATATCCTGAATGGAGAACAACAACTCCGTTGGCCAGGGTAAGATGTTTGTTCAGACTCAAAGAGTTGATGGAGGAGAATTTTGAGCAGCTAAGCAGAGTTCAGACACAGGAACATGGCAAGACGATAGATGAATCAAGAGGGGAGACGAGACGAGGTATTGAAATGGTTGAAGTTGCTACTGGGATACCCTCGTTAATGATGGGGTATAACCTGGAAGATATCGCAACAGGTATAGACGAGTCTGTGATATATCAGCCTTTGGGAGCTTTTGGCCACATTGCTCCTTTTAACTTTCCGTTTATGGTGCCATTGTGGTTTTCCCCATTTGCCATGGCTACCGGTAATACCTTTGTTGTAAAACCCTCGCCGAGAGACCCGATTAGTCAGGTAAAGATTGCAGAACTGGTAGATGAAGCAGGTATACCGCCTGGAGTCTATAATGTGATCCATGGTGGAGCGGAAGCGGCTTCCATACTTATGGAGCACAAGGATATTAAAGGCATAACCTTTGTTGGAAGCACCAAGGTAGGGAAAGATATCTATAAGAAGTGCGGGGAGACTGGCAAGAGGGTTATTGCTCAAACCAGCGCCAAGAACTTTATGGTAGTGATGCCAGATGCAGACATAGCAGGAACGATTCCGGCATTGATGACGTCATTTTTTGGTAATGCAGGGCAGCGATGCTTAGCTGGCGCCAATCTTGTTATTGTTGGTAAGGATGACTCTTTTTACAATAAGGTTTTAGATGCCTTTGTGGATACAGCATCTAAGATTAGAGTTGGTTACGGGCTTGATGAATCAACCCAGATGGGCCCCATGCAATCAATAGATGGAAAAGAAAGGGCCTTAGGATATATAGAAAAAGGTATAGCAGAGGGTGGAAAACTCCTGCTCGATGGAAGAAAAGCAGACATTATCGGAGATTACCCTGATACATGTTTCGTGGGTCCCACTATTTTTTCTGACGTGAATCCAGAAATGACGATTGCCAGAGAGGAGATCTTTGGTCCTGTTGCCAGTGTTATGAGAGCCAAAGACCTTAATGAGGCCATAGAGATAGCAAATAGGAGTAATTTTGGTAATGCCAATGCTATCTTTACCTCAAGCGGTAAGGCTGCCAGGGAATTCCAGTATCGTGTTGAGACTGGTAATATCGGTGTAAATATCGGTATAGTGGCACCTATGGCATTTTTTCCATTCAGCGGAATGAAGGACTCTTTCTTTGGGGTGTTGCACGGACAAGGTAAAGATGTCATTCGTTTCTTTACTGAAAGCAAGGTTGTCATCCAAAGGTGGTTATGATGAAACTAAATACAGCATCTGAAGTCATTAGTTTTACAAAAAAGCTAGAAGAACAATCGGCAACATTTTACAAAGAGTTGTCTCAAAGATATGTGAAAAATGAGGATATTTTCCTGTCCTTTGTAAATGAAAATAAGAAAAATATTATACAGGTTGAAAGGGCATATTATGGAGTTATATCGGATGCACTTGAAGGTTGTTTTGCCTTTACTGTAGACACGGATGAGTATCTTCTTACAACTGAACTATCAGAAAAGACAGACTATTCTGAGGCATTGGAAAGGGCCATAGACATAGAGGAAAAAATTATCAAATTCTACTTAGATGCAGCAGAACAATCCAAGTCTTTTTTAGCTGATGTTCCTCGAGCCTTCAAGATAATAGCCAAGAAACGAGAAAACAATCGTAAAACAGCACTGAAGGCACTTCTTAGAAAGGGAGAATAGATGACTAAAATTGTTGAAAAGAAGCGTGTCCATTGTTCTTTGAGGCATGTCGGTGCTTATATTGTTAAATGGGACGATGGTAGTTTCACCGTTAAGTGTGGCCTTCTGAAAGCATGTGGTGATTCGTGCCCTTATTTGAAGGATCCCGAATATAAAAGCGAGTATAAAAGAGCCCCTCTATATAGGGCTAAGTAAGAAAAATGGGTTTACTTTTCAGCCCTTTTTTAAAGAAGAAAAAGCTATGGGTGACAATTTTATCAGTTTTTCGAAATTTTTGTAGCAGGCGATATATGGTTTGAGGATTGGGAAAAATGCCACAATAGAAATCGATAACAATTAGAGGAAGTCAACAAAAAAGAGTGATAAAAAAGTTATTCATTTAGGTAGTGAAAAAACTATAAAAATAACAATATTATGAGCTGTTGAAATACAGATACAGTTATTAACTCTAAATCTTGATACCTTTCCTGAAGCGAAGGAGATTGTCCTTGTCGATCTGGAAAAACCAATTGAGAAGTTCTAGAGTAGTGATCAAAGGATTAGAGAGAAAATAAGACAAATATTGCTTTTGTAGACATTACTGATGAAAATAAGCTGTGACAAGTAATTCGTGGAAGCAATGTGTGTTGCAAATCGTGCGTTTATTATTTCAATATACATAGAAAGTTAGGAAGGAGGTGAAAATAAAATAATTTTCGTACATCTAGGAGGAGGGTAAAGAGACTTTGGATGGGGATTTCGTAAGAAGTGCAATAGAAAAGTGCAAATAAATTTGTTGATAACAGGAAATGTCTTTCCCAAATATTTTTTAAAAATGAGAGGAGACAGAGATATGAAAAAATATACTAAAAGATTAGGTTTTACTTCAATATGGGTATTAGTTGTTTTAGCTATAGGCTTTTTGTTGTTTTTTGATGGGCAAGTGATGGCTGCAGATAAGGTAATCAAATGGAGATGTCAGGCATCCATTCCATTTGTCAGCCCAAATTATAAGGGGGCTCCTGTCAGAGTAGCGGAAAAGATCAAAAAAGGCACAAACGGCAGACTTATCATCGAACCTTATCCAGCTGGTGCTTTGATGCCAAACAAGGAAATTTTCCCCGCAGTAAAGAGAGGAATGATTGAGATGGCGTTTAGCGCTCCAGGTTACTGGAAATCGGATTTGCCACTTGGACTTTGCTGTGCATTACCTTTCGCTTTCTCTAACTATTGGGAGGTGATGTATTATCATAAAGTGCTTGGCTTCGAGAAGATGCTGGCGGAAGAGGTAGCTAAACATGGCGTTCTCTATTTCGATGATTATGTTTTAGAAGTCGATATCGTTACTAAAGAGCCAATAAAAACCTTTGAAGAATTCAAAGGAAAGAAAATTCGCACCTATGGCCAGTTCGGGAAGTTTTTCAATGCTATAGGAGCACAGGCTGTGAATGCTCCAGGTCCCGAAATCTATACTGGCCTTGCAACCGGGGTATTCGACGGTGCACACTGGGGTGGAGCGGTTGGAGCTAACAATCTGGGCCTTTACGAAGTTTGTAAGTACCACATGAAACCAGCTATAAGCTTAGGAACAGAGGAAGCATGGTTCGTTAATAAGAAGGCTTTCAACAAACTACCAGAAGATATCAAGAAAGTGGTCACCAAAGTCTTGAAAGAGCAGTTCTGGGTAAGAAGTTGTGAGTACGCTTACAATGAAGGTAAAGTCATGGATATGGCGCAAGAGAAGCATGGTGTAGAAATTGTAACCTTGCCACCTGAGAGCCAGAAAAAGATGGCAAGGGCAGCCGTCCAGATTTGGGATGAGATTGCAAAAGCCAGCCCAGCCAACGAGAAAGCTATTGCAATGCTCAAAAAGTTTTTGAAGGAAATAGGCCGGCTATAGGGTGTGAACTATAGGTTGATAGATTGAAATAACAGCGGGTGTCCACCCATAAAACAAAGTTCCTTGGTTATAGTGTATGAAGAAGCTCTCTCTTGATACTAATACCGTCGCATTGGACACAAATGTAAGTAAAAAAGGACTTACTATATCATTTTTATAACCTGAGGGTTGATTCCTTAGATTCTGTTCTTTTACCAGTAACATTACACTACGTTATAAGCGTCTTAGAATGATCTCTGCATCTGCAGATTCGCTCATACACGGTAGTTAGATCTTAGGCTCTGCGTGGATGGACATTCGCATACACAATGCGACCCCTCAATCTTCAACTTCTCTCTTATGAATGAGTTGAGAAACCAAGCTCATTTGATAGCATAAGCACAGGGAGTAAACGAATTAGAAATGCTTTCATATTCCTTATTCTTAGGCAACCAGCTTGAGCGTCATTTACACCATTGAGATCTGGCAGAAGAGCAAGCTGTATTATATGTTATAACTTTTTATCAAAAAGGAATTATCGATGAGTATTTTGCAGAAAACAATGGGTTGTATTGATTGGATCAATGAGTGGCTAGGGAAGATTTTATATCCCTTGATATTACTCATCTCTATTGTTGTCTTCATAGAGATTTCGATGAGGTACTTTTTTGGAAAACCTACGAACTGGTCTTTCGAAACAACTCAGTTCCTTTTTATTATTTGTACCTTTCTCGCAGCAGGACATATTCACCTGGAAAGTGGGCATATTGGAGTGGATATTTTCTATTCTAGGTTTTCAAGAAGGGGAAAGCTGTTCATTAATATTATTACTTTCCCGTTTCCTCTGCTTTTCATAGGATCAATGGTCTACTTCGGTTTTCAATTTGCTTATGATTCCTTAATGAAATTGGAGAGCACTGGTTCAGTCTGGGATCCCATTATTTTTCCAATTAAGTTCGCGCTTCCCTTAGGTGCTTTACTTTTGTTTCTTCAAGTGGTTGTAAATTTTATCCGTGATATCCAGGATATAGGTAACCTCTTATCAGATGAAAGAAACGGAGTTGAAGATTAGTATGGGCGTAAATGTATTCCTAGTTCCACCGTTGCACATATTGAGAATAGCTTTTTTGCTTGCATTTGAAGCTAATAAGAAATGGGGATTATTTATAAGGAATACTGAATTTTTAGTTACGCTCTATCTTAATCCCCATGGCTGCGTGATGCGGCTAAGTATGGATATATATAACAAGGTCTCGCTGTTTTCAGGTGGGTTTCGTGTCAACAGCGGAGGCTTTGAGGTCTTATTGAGTTGAGAGGAGAAGCATTCTGATGACCTTGGAGATGTGGACATTAATTCTATTTTTGGTTCTTTTCGGATTGATTTTCCTGGGGCTACCCGTTGTCTTTGCCCTTGGTGGCACAGCAATGCTATTCACGCTGATATTCTGGGGGCCTCAAGGCCTTTATATGGCGGTTTCTCAGCCATGGGGGGCAAGCAATTCATTTGTACTTGTTGCAATACCTCTCTTCATACTGATGGCTATGATCATGGAAAGATCGGGCATTGCTGATGATATGTACGAAATGATGTACCTTTGGTTAGGCAATCTTCGGGGAGGGTTGGCAGTTGGTACCATTGTTATCTGTACCATTTTTGCTGCAATGTGCGGGATCAGCGGGACCGCAACAATCACTATGGGTGCAATCGCACTGCCGTCAATGTTAAAGAGGGGCTACCAAAAAGAGCTTGCAATAGGATGTATTAACTCAGGCGGAGGATGGGGAATTCTTATGCCGCCCAGTGTTGATATGATTATCTATGCATTGATCGCAGGTGAATCTGTTGGGAGGATGTTTGCAGGCGGCGTTATGCCCACCCTCCTTCTTCTCTCACTCGATACGGCATACATCCTGATAAGAGCATTCTTTCAAAAGGAATTGGCGCCTGGATTGCCGAAGGAAAATAGGCCTTCCTGGGGTAAGAAGTTGAGTGCCCTGAAATCGATTCTTCTGCCATCGGCAATTATTATTATGGTATTGGGTTCTATTGTTGCGGGAATAGCATCACCTACTGAAGCAGCATCTGTCGGCGTAATCGCGAGCGTAATCGCAGCCCGAAAAAAGTTGAGCTTTCAGCTGCTCTATGAAGCATGTAGAGAGGCTTTCAAAATCTCGGCGATGATCATGTGGCTCATTTTTGGTGCCTATTGTCTAAGCGCGATATTTCAGGGAATGGGATCAATTCATGTAGTTCAGAACTTGGTTCAGCATCTTCCTGCCGGTCGCTGGGGAATCATGATATTTTTCCAGATAATTATATTCTTTTTTGCCATGGCAATGAGTTCATCAGGGATCATGTTGATTACTATCCCTATCATGCTGCCCATTATCAAAGCTATCGGGTTTGATCCCCTCTGGTTTGGTATTTTATTCATAGTGCAGATGGAAATCGGCTATATGACACCGCCTTTTGGATACAATCTTTTTTATATGAAGGCAGTTGTACCTTCCGATGTCACAATGGCCGATATCTATCGATCGGTTATCTTTTTCATAATGGTGGAAACAATGGGACTCATTTTGATGATGGTTTTTCCTCAAATTATCCTTTGGCTTCCCAATAAGCTTTTTTAAATAACAATACAAACAACGGAAGCAATATCTAGATTAGATTGCGCTGGCAGTACTGATTGGGGATCCACGAATGAGTGGAACAGTGGACATGATTTTCAATCAATAGTATTAAACATAAGGAGGAATGACATGAAAGTAGCGATTATTGGAGCAGCGGGAACTCAGGCCCAGGGGGTAATACGAGACCTGGCAATCTCAAAAGATGTGGAACATATTGTCCTTTCAGATCTGGAAAGTATAAAGGGCGTCATGACAAAGCGCGCTGAGGATTGGGGAGAAGGTAAGGCGACCGTAATCCCAGTTGATGTCAATGACGCCGAGAAGCTGAGAGAAGCGATTCACGGTTGTGATGTCGTGGCAAACTGCACAAGCCATGTATTCAATCTGCAGATCATGTCGGCGTGCTACCAGGAGGGGTGCCATTACACCGACTTAGGGGGGCTTTTTCACTACTATCGCAAGCAGGTCATGGAGCACGAAAAATGGAAAGAAAGAGGAATCACAGCGGTTCTGGGTATGGGCAGTGCACCGGGAGTTACCAATGTACTCGCGCGGGTTGCGGCGGACCGACTAGACACGATTGAGCATATCTACCTGAGGGACGGAATCGTCAACTACGCAAAGTCGGATTTCCCCCTCACGATTCCGTATGCAGTGGGGACCTTGTTGCAGGAGTTCAGTGATAATTGTTTTATATTCGAAAATGGTGATTGGAAAGAAGTTGCAGCGTTTTCTCAACCAGAGGAAATTGATTTTCCGGACCCAGTTGGTAGCATGAATGTCTATGCCACCATTCACTCTGAGGCGGCCAGTGTGCCGGAGAGCTTTAAGGATCGTGGACTTCAGCACATGAGCTTTAAACTGGGAATGCCGGTGGACTTTGAGCAGAAGCTCCGGTTTCTCGCCGGTATCGGGTTCGGCTCCACTGAACCCATAGAGGTGAGGGAAATGAAATTGAGCCCGCGTGAGTTCTTCGCGGCCTTTGCAGACACTTTCCCAAAACCAACCGGCAAGCCAGAAGACTTCAAGTGCTTGCGAGTCGATGCCAAGGGAGTAAAAGACGGGATGACTACCATCATTCAAACTGATGTGATGTGCTCTCCAAGCGAAGCTTGGAACATGAAAACGGGACCTTACTCGGTAGGTGTTCCTGTGGGTATTATCTGTAGAATGCTCGGAAAAAATGAAGTCGAAGGACCGGGATGCATGCCTGCCGAACGCTGTGTGCCGCCGGATCTTTTTCTGAAGTATCTCGCCGAGCGGAATATGCACTCGACGATCAGCGTTAAAACGCCATTGGCCTAAACTCCGAATATCCGTAAAAGGGAGAAAGGAGGCTGCAGGTATCTCTGTTTACACACCTGGGGGAGTTCTCGTGGTAAATCGGATAAAGGAGATCCGGGCACGGGAAGTATTTACCATCAAAGGTCAGCCGACGATTGAGGTCGACGTGATCCTGCAGGACGGATCCATCGGTAGAGCGGCTGCGCTGGGCGGAACATTAAGAAGCTGGCATGAGCCGCGGGATATCACAGACGGCGATCCTACCTATTTCAACGGCATGGGGGTTCGAAAAGCCATTCGAACCGTATCTGAGATTATCGGACCATGGCTCAAAAGTAAAATCGCGTATGACCTGAGCGATATTTACCGGATGCTTATCGCATTCGACCGGACGCCTGATAGCTCGCTTCTCGGAGGAAATTGTATCATTGCAACCTCTATAGCGTGTGCGAAAGCGACCGCATGCTCCAAGGGGATTCCGCTTTTTGACCACTTCGAGGTGGGTAATGAAATACCGCTCCCTTTTGTCTATGTCATGTTTGGAGGACCCGCATACGTAGGAGCTGAGGGTATATGTGATTTTCAGGAGTATGACTTGGTTCCGCTTATGGTAAAGAATTATAAAACAGGATATATCTCCACACTGGGAATATATAAAAAACTTTGTGAAAAAATGACAGAAAAAAAGGATATGGTAGTGCACATTATTCTAAAATTGCTGGTGGCATCGTTGATGGTTACACAATTCAAAGAGATAAGGAAAAAGGAATCAATTTCTTACACTGCCTCAAGGAACATAATTCTTCATATATTCTGAAAGAATTAGGAGATGCTATTTTCCTTAATGAATCAGGTAATAACGTATGTGATTTGTCGTTTATAATAGTGACCGATTAACTTTTGGAACAAAACAGAGAATGAGTTTTTGATCTTAGAAAATTAGATTTATTGGTATTAAACCCCTGTTGAAAAGGAAGAATGAGATGCCGGAGAATAGCCAAAGCGAGGGAAAGTGGACGCACAGTGCGTGTGCTATGTGTCTAACCGCCCCAATGAAAGTCCGCGTTGATAAAGGAAGAATAGTTGAAATTAAAGGTGAAGATATAACAGGTTGGGATGGGATACTATGCGGAAAGGCTATTGCGGGTATCGGGGGTAGAATCTATGCCCCAGATAGAATTCTCTATCCCCTTAAAAGAGTTGGGGAAAGGGGAGAGGCAAAATTTATCAGATGCAGCTGGGAAGAGGTGATTGATGCACTGTCGGTCAAACTTAAGGAGTACATTGATGAAGGGCATCCCGAGTATTTTGAGACTTGGTGGGGGTGCCCTCGCCAACAAGACAACATGTATTTCATACATTATTGGAGCGCAGTAATACAGTCGGGTATATCCTACATGCATGGCCAAGTTTGCTTTGGAGACCAACTTGTTGAAAAAATGGTAACCTTTGGCACCAACCATGGCCCTGGCCTTGAGAGTGGAATAGCAGATTGGACTCGCATGAAGTATGCTGTAATTGCTGGTCAAAATTTTCCTGGTAACGCAATAGGCGGTGGATCGACCTGCGCCGTGACTCTCTACCCTCTTCTTAACAAGGCGAAAGAAAATGGATGTAGATTCGTTGTCATTAATCCCAAACTAACAGATACTGGACCGTGGTGTGACGAATGGATTCCAATCAGCCCTGGCAGCGATACAGTATTTGTTATGGCCATATCCAATGTGTTGCTGAAGGGAAAATTGTACGATGAGGATTTTCTACTCAGATATACAAATGGAGCCCAGTTAATTAGAGATAATGGCCAGGCATTGACAGATAAGGAAGGTCATTACCTTGTCTGGGATAAAATTTCCCACTCACCTATACGCCTATCTGAGGCAGGGGAAATCAATGGCTCGACATTGGGCTTAGGCGAAACATATGATGTATTGGTAGATGGCGACATAGTTATCTGCAAAACAGCATTTCAACTATTGAGCGAGGAAATTCAAAAATATACCCCTGAAATGACGGAATTTCCCGAGAAGACCGTTGAAATAGCTAAGAACCTGGGGGAGCATAGACCATCGGTTATTCTGTTCCCCGGCTATACCTCAGGGAAATATCCCAATGAATTTCAGACACGCAGGGCCTATAGCATAGCCAACTTGCTCTTGGGCAACTTTGATAAACCAGGGGGATTCTACTTCGGAAAGAATCAATTCGATCTGGGGGATGGCTGGCCTGACCCTCCAGAGGTGCCAGAGTATCGCAGCAACCTGAAGCTCGTTCCAGGGCCTTATGGAAATACGATGTCAATTGATTCCCGTGATAAATTGCCGTGCTATAAGCAACCAAGAGATTTTCATCCCAGCACGCAAGCCCTTCCCGTGCTTCATTTTGAGGCGATGAAACAGGGCAAAATAAAGACCCTATTATCAACGGCTGAAAATTCAGCCATTACCCAAACGAACTCGAAATGGGTTGATGAATGCCTCAGGAATCTGGATCTTATCATTGTTGGCGACCAAGTTCCAAAGGAGTTTACGGACTTGGCAGACTACGTGATCCCAGAGGCATCGTATCTGGAGAGGTATCACCTGTATGCCCACCCACACTACCTCGGTGTAGATGGCAGAGAGCACGGGGTGGTGTATATGAGATCGGCAGCTATTTCGCCACAAGGGGAGTCTAAGCCACTCAGCTGGTTTCTTGTGCAGGTGGCGAGGGAGATAGGTTTCGGGGAGTACTTTGAGACACTTGATCTGGATTATGAGTGGTGGGATAGGATGCTTAAAAATGCAGGGCTTTACCCCAAGGTGACCGCCAGAAAGTTAGTTAAAGTTGGGCCATACCATGAAGATCATCCGATGACATATAACCTACTTTTTAAACCAATTGCTACACGCAGTGGCCGTTTTGAGATTTACTCAAATGAACTAGCTGAGGAGTGCTACTATAATTCAAAATCTAAATGGTGCGGAAACATACATGTGTATCCCCTGCCTGTTTATGTTCCAATAGCAAGGCCAAAGGCTGACGATGAATTTATGCTTCTATCCGGTAAGGCCGTATGGCATCAGAAGAGCGCAACGCAGAATAATCTTTACTTAATGGAGGACGCTATTGAGGGAGATTGCCCACACACAGCGATTTATCTAAATACTGAAAGAGCTAAAAAAATAGGTTTAAGGAATGGTGACTTAGTTGATGTCGAGTGTGTTGGCCCTACAAAGGCTGATGATCCTTGTGTATATAATGAAGCAGCGATCGGCAATAAAGAGAAGGCGAGAGTGAAAGTTTCTGAGGCAATCCATCATGAAGTGGCATGGATATATTTCGCAGGAGGTCATAAATCAAAATCCCTGATTGCAAAGGCGAGAGAGGGGGTTACCGCGAATTGGCTTGTGCCATCGAGCGTATCGCCTTATGCCGCTGGAGTTGGCAAAAACTATTCGATTGTCAGGATATCTAAAGTAAATGAAGGGAATTAAATGGCCACATATGCAATCGTGATAAATCTTAATGCGTGTGTCAGATGTAGAACTGGTTACGTTGCATGTAAAAAAGAGAACAAAATTCTTGCTCATCCAAAAGATAATGAACACCCATATGAGTTCTATAGGCTTAGGTATGTGGAATGGGAGTGGGAGTCATGTGCGACAACCCGTAGAGCCTTTATTCCAGTTGCCTGCATGCAATGTGAGGATCCAATATGTGCCAGATTCTGTGATGTGGGTGCAATAAGCCAGAGAAGTGATGGGGTTCTTGCGATAGACAAGAATATCTGTAATGGATGTGGCGTTTGTGCAGCGGTCTGCCCTTACGGCGCCGTATATATCAACCATGATGGGAAGGCAGATATGTGCGACTTCTGTGCTGATAGATTAGACAAGGGATTGCCACCAAAATGTGTTGAAACCTGTTTGGGCAGGGTGAGAACATTTGGTGACTTAGATGACCCACAAAGCCAGGTTTCGGGGCTTGTGTCATCTGGCAAAGCCAAACCTCTCCTTCTTGGTGGAGTCAAGAAGACCCATGTGTACTATATCCCATCTCCAAATGAGCCTGATTGGGATACCATAGGTAGCAACGAGGATTTTCTAAGAGCCCTCGATCAGAGAAAAAAGGATCTTCCCCCGATTAGGGGAGTAAGTTAAGAGGTCAGCAGCGCCCAGGAAATACTTACTCAATGGTGGGAGTCTGCAGATATTTTTCTTTGCCATTACAAGTATATAAAATTAACAGAAGGAGTGAATGATATGACCAAATTTAATGTTTTCCATGAATATGGGAATGAACTTGAGATGCGGATACGATTGAAAACCTTTCCTTTGGCAGTGAAATTATTAGAAAATGAGAGTGATGTTCCTCAAGGGGCAGAGAGGCCACTCAGGGATTGGGGCTATCATGTGCCCCTTTGCCAGGGCTACGCAGTCTCGCGCAAGGAGGGTACGACAGTTGCAATGTTTAAAGAAGATATGTGGTGCTTTGAGCCAGTAGTAGGTTACGGATGGGCTGAACCTCCACAATATTTTTTGGAAGGCCATAACCGTTTTCCAGAGGATGTGAAGGATCTAGAGGCAGGAAAAAACTATGCTAGCGATTTTCCTCGTCTAGATGTTGGAAGGTATACAGGAGTCGTGTCAGCACCTTTGGCAAGAACCACTTTTAAGCCGGACTTGGCTATGATTTACTGTAATTCAGAACAATTAAGCCTGCTGCTCCTAGGGAGAGAATATATACATGGCCATCACCTTTCGTGTCACTTATCCAGCCATGCAGCCTGTGTGTATTCAGTAGTTCCAGCAATACAGGAAAAAAAATGTCAAGTTGCACTACCCTGTCGTGGTGATCGTTACTCTGCCCTAGCAGGAGATGATGAGATTATATTCACGGTCACAATGGAGAAGATCGAGGATTTAATTGAAGGACTGAGACACGTTGAGAAATATAACTCACGATTGCCAAAGAGCCCTCGGATGGTGCGAGAACCTGAGCGCGAGGAGAGCTATGCTAAGATATCTAAGATGGTGGGGTGTGCATAAGATTGATCAATGACATTACATAGTAGATTTGACTAAAAGAGAGGGTTTGTATCAAAGTAATACGTAATACGGGACGTTCGTAAATTTCATAAATGGGGTCAGGCTTAACTAAATGAGTATTTTTTCCTGTTTTTGGCAAGGGATTCCCGTAGCATATTTATCGCTGTAATAATTGTCTCATCCTCACCAATCCTCTTCTCCAGGTCCTTTATCCCCTTGCTTATGACTGCAGGATCCCGCTTGAAGTGCGCTGCAGTGTCTTTGAAAGGATGATTGGCTAATTCCTTTGCTAAATATCCAACGACCGCTCTCCCGAATGCTCCTCGACGATTGCGTGTGTTGCTGTATAATAGATCCTTCGATATATTAAAAACCAAACCTACCTCTGAGATAATTTCGTCGATAGAAATATCATAAACAAAAGAAGGTCTCTCGTTTAAATCTCGACGGATATCCTCGACGAATTCCTCAGTGCCTAAAAAACGCTGATCCATTAACTCATAGAAATCATCTCTATGGCCCTGTGAAATGGGACTTCTGACAAAACGGCTATATTCTCATTTGGCTGTTACCCTTTTGTTAGAAAACTGAGACGGAATAAAGGTTCCGTCCACTAGCCTGTCTTTTGCCTCCCTTACATAGAAACGATAACTGCTCCATGGATATTGGAGGGTTTTTTGATCAATCCCGCTCGTACTGGATTTAAATGGATGTAGGCGGAAAGCTCTATGAAATAGAAATCCATATCACATAAAATAGCCTTGTAACGGCCTTAAAATAAGTGCCCCCATTTTTTGTATTTTATATTGAAATTGCGGGTGTAACGAAACTGGAAAATTTGCATTAGCCTTGAAAGGGGCGTCTCGCTCACTTCGAGTAAAAGATGTATATGGGTGGCATTAATGTGTATGCATATAGCAAAAAATGAAAACGGGCTTTATATTCCATCAAGAACCTTAAATAGAGTTCATAGTCTTGATCGTCTCGGAAGATCTTCTGTCCTCTATTGCCTCTGACGATAACATGATAGAAAGCACCAGGAAAGTGAATACGTGGTTTCCGAGCCGTGGCATTCCTTTATCAGATATTGAGCCGTATTGTCATATTTATTCAGTTAAGCTTGACCCCATTTTTGACCTCCACTTATCTCAAATGGTGCACTTTGAATTAGAATTCACCTTTTTACATTTTTGATATATGGTGAATAAAATGTAAAGTCAAAGACGTTTTCTATTGACTTTTATTGTAAATATGAATATAGAGTTCAAATATGCAAGGACTAATTGAAAGGCATCTCGCTGATACGATCAAGAGACGGTTGCAAAACAACCCAGCTGTGGGGATTCTGGGACCACGTCAGTGTGGTAAGACAACATTGGCTGGTCAGATAGTCAAAAGCTTCGAGCAATCGGTCTATCTGGATCTTGAGAATCCCGGCGATTTGGCAAAACTCGATGATCCCTTTGCTTTTTTCAGTTTGCACAATAATGACCTTGTATGCCTCGATGAGATCCAGCGGGCTCCTGAACTCTTTACAACACTTCGCAGCATCATAGATACACGGGGAAGAAACGGGCAGTTTTTAATCCTTGGTTCTGCGGGGCGCGATTTAATCCGTCAAAGCTCGGAATCCCTTGCAGGGCGTATTGCTTATCTTGATCTAACTCCGTTTCTCCTTTTTGAGGTTGAAGCCGCGCACAAGGGCAACATCAGGGAGCTCTGGCTAAGAGGCGGGTTTCCAAGGAGTTATCTGGCAACAAACGACGATATCAGTTTTGAATGGCGCCAGGACTTTATCCGAACATTTCTCGAGCGGGACATTGGGATGCTCGGATTTCGTATGTCGCCAGCGAGACTTGGCCGTTTTTGGAAAATGTGCGCCCACATTCACGGTTCACTGCTAAATGCATCGAAACTTGCGGATTCTCTTGGGGTAAGCTCTCATACTATTCGTTCGTATGTAGATCTTTTGGAGCATACTTTCATGGTGCGGCTCCTTTTACCCGACGCCCAGAATTTAAAAAAACGCCTCGTCAAATCACCCAAGCTCTATATTCGGGATAGTGGAATTCTTCATGCGCTGCTTGATATCCGCACTCATGACGATCTGCTTTCCCATCCAGTCCTGGGGGTATCTTTTGAGGGATTCGCCATGGAAAATATTCTCGCATTTGCAAAAAATTATGAACCATCCTTCTATCGAACAAGTGCGGGCGCAGAGATAGATCTTATTTTAAGAAGAGGGAGGCGTACATTGGCCTTTGAGTTGAAATCATCAACCGTTCCCAGAGTCTCGAAAGGCTTCTGGAACGTACTTGAGGATATCTCTCCAGATGAAGCTTACGTGGTTGCACCAGTGAAAGAATCCTATCCAATGAAAGGTGAAGTGATGGTGAGCCCGCTTCAAGAAATCACGGCTAAACTTCAGGGAGAATAAAATTCACTTGGCCTGGTTTATCTTCATCCTTTCATACAGTTCATGCCAACGATCATAGGGCTGCTCGTAGATTGATATCTGAACATCATGGCTCATCCCAGATTTGCTTCCGGGGTTTCATTTTTCCCACCCCGATATGCTCAGCCCTCTTTTGACCAGTTTTTTGAGTTACGCGGACTGAGAAAGCAGTTCTGTTTTTATGATCTTCGACTGCCTCAAGGAGTAAAAGACTTTTTTTATAATTATTTACATAGCCTCGTCTCGCTTTCCGTCTTAGAACATTTGATTAATACAAAAAACCTATGAGATAGCTCCAGAGACACAGAGAGAAAAGAGATAAAAGGGTAGAAAGAGTTACAGCAGTTGAGGCGAATTTAACGTCTCCTTCCATTTCGCTTGACATTATTACAGAAACCGTGGCCGTTGGTACCCCTAATAGAATTGCAGCCACTTCAATGGAAGAGGGATGTATGCCAGCATTGTAGAGCAACATTACTCCTAAGCCAGGAAGAAGGAAAAGTTTGAGGGCCGAGGAGGAAAAAAGCCAGTAAAGGCTTTTTGACATTGCTGATAGGGACAATGAGGCCCCAATGATTAAAAGGGCCATAGGCAGAGCCATGCTGGAGACAATCTCCAGAAATCCGTGTAAAAAATTAGGCAATTTCAAGCCAAAGAATGAGAAGGTTATCCCAAACAATGCAGAGATTATAATTGGGTTTAGAAAGATGCTCTTGAGAATTGTTATAAATGATTTAATCTTCTTTTTTTTCGTAGCAGAATAGATATTGAAAGATAGAACAGATAATATGTTTTGTGGAATTATAATAAATGGCGCCAAAAAACTTGCGATACTAAGGCCATTGTTTCCTAAGGCATAGAAGACTACGGCAAGACCTATATAGCCAATATTTCCATGCATAGAGGTTTGGACAAAGCTTGCAGCCGAGGCAGATCCTAAAATCCTCGAGGCGCACCTGGTGTTTTAACTCTCCCTTCATCCCTTTTTGATGCCCAGAAGGAAACATGGATGTCAAAAAGGGACCTTTGGTTAAACTTGGGGGACATATCCCACCAACCCAACAGTTAGGAGCCACTCGCTTTTGGGCATAGCACTGTTATCCTATCAAAATTGTATATTACGATCATAGATTGTTATTCCCCGCTGTATGTGTGCAGAGGTTAGGGAATCCAGTTTATCCTGGCGCTGATTTTTTTATCTGCATGCTGAATTGTTCCCTGCTAATCTCTTGATAAACATTACAACCGGTGATTACAGCATAAAGACCGGCTGCCTGAAAAAAGGCGGGCAGAAGGAGCAAATTATGCCAATGTATTGGCCTCACTTCCCTGCTTTTGCAGGGGTGCCAGATTTAGATGATCTTTTTTAACTCTTCTTCCCTCTTGACACATCATTGTTAAAATAGCTACATTTATTATTATTCAGGTTCAAAGTTCCAAGGTTCACACCTGCCCGCCGGACGGCAGGCGGGGTTCAAGCCTGCCCTCCCCGTCCCGAGACCGGGACGGGATCGGGAGGCGCGACTCATGGCATGATTCCAAACCTGTGCTTGAGTAGGCTTAGACTATACTTTTCGTATATATCGTGCCGATGGTCGGTCTGGGCCAGGGGTTCAAGGGTTGTATTCTTGTCCCCGGACTCCATTTTGGAGGCGCATTTATCTGAGAAACGCCCGGCTTCGTCACTCCCAATCTGAAAATTGGCGGCGCATTGGCAATTATGTGGTAAAATCCACATTTTTTACAAGGATTTCGTTATCAACTTTCAGTTTTTTCCCTAACCCTGAACGTTGAACCCCGCCTGTGCCCCGATTTATCGGGGGGCGGGCAGGTCTGAACCTGTGAATGGTTATAATTTTATAAATTTCAAAAATAGGAGTCAGGTATGAATCTTACCGAATCTCTTTATAAGGTTTCCCGCCTTTATCCGGATAAAATTGGGGTTATCTGCGGCGACGACCGCTTTACATACCGGGAATTTGCCACCCGTGTTTATCAGCTTGCAGAAGCTCTTTCAAGCCAGGGTATCGCCAGGGGTGATCGCCTGGCAATTATTCATCAAAACTGCCATTATTTCCTGGAGGCTTACTATGCCGCAGCCGTTTTAGGCGTTATTTTGTGCCCATTGAATTACCGATTATCTGCAAGAGAGCTTGCCTTTATCTTAGAGGATACAGGTGCAAAGGCCATAATTGCCCAACCGCAATTTTCTCAGTTAATCCAGGAAAGTTTGAATAGAGTGGAAGACAGTATAGATGTTTTTTGGACCTCTAAAGGGGCTATACCTAAAGATGGGATCTCAATAGAGGCGTTAATGAGATCATTAAAGGGCAATGTGGATGATGTTGAGGCTGGCGGAGACGATATCGCCCAGCTTTACTATACAAGCGGCACAACTGGGCGTCAAAAAGGTGTTATGCTTACCCATAAAAATGTGGCATATCATGCCCTTGGTACCATTGCAGAACTGAAGATGACCGATGAGGATATCTGGATTCATGTGGCGCCTATGTTTCATCTTGCAGACGCCTGGGCTACATGGGCGACAACCTGGGTTGGGGCTACTCATGTGATGGTTCCTGAATTTGAACCAAAGGCCGTGATGGCGTTAATGGAAAATGAGAGGGTTACCCTGACAAACATGATTCCCACGATGCTGAATCTGATGGTGAATGATAATGATATGATAAAATATGATTTTTCCTCCCTCCGCATGATTTTAAGCGGGGGGGCGCCTATTGCTCCAGAGGTAGTCAGAAAAATTATGGATGCATTTGGATGTGATTATGTCCAGACCATGCCTATCCGATTAGCACAGGTTCGTTTAATTCCGCAGGATTCGTATGTGCCTACGTGCCTCCACTCGGGCGGCAAATTCAAACCCTTCAGGTCA
>Ga0233413_10000261_pt1 | contig 26624 bp, 34 predicted proteins | sample Na_anoxic_6_MG_FD_189019 | JGI IMG/M metagenome (GOLD analysis project Ga0233413, IMG submission 189019) | Seawater microbial communities from Saanich Inlet, British Columbia, Canada - Na_anoxic_6_MG | ecosystem: Environmental > Aquatic > Marine > Inlet | place: Canada: British Columbia...
ATCCTATTCTGGTGCTGTATCGCAATCCCCGCCTAGCTCCGGGACAGGCCCCGACAGTGCCCAGTACGTTACCGCCAGCGAAGGCTCTCTAAGGAGCGCCAGTTCTCAAGGCAGCGCCAGTTCTCAAGGCCGCGCCAGTTCTCAAGGCCGCGCCAGTTCTCAAGGCCGCGCCAGTTCTCAAGGCCGCGCCAGTTCTCAAGGCAGCGCCAGAGCCTCAGGTGCAAGCGCGCCTCGGAGTTCAAGTGTGCTGGGTAGTGCAGCGACGCTCCTCTTTGGCTCCAGTAACCCCCAACAGGCAAGCGAGGCGGCGGATGCGGCGGGCGTGGGGTGGGGACGGGGAGGGTCTAAGAGACGTCGTGGCCGTGCTACGAAAAGACGCCAGGCACGCCGAAGCCGCCAGGCACGCCGAAGCCGCCAGGCACGCCGAAGCCGCCAGGCACGCCGAAGCCGCCAGGCACGCCGAAGCCGCCAGGCACGTCGAAGCCATCGGACACGGAGGAGGTAAGGGCCATTCCCCGCATACACTGTAACAGCATCGTATTTAAGAACAAAGACCATTTGATTGCCGTTTGACAATCAAATCATCTACAAACCGGTTTACATACCAAACCCACTGAAGTCTGTCAGCACCGGACGAGGTGCATACGGGCCGTCTGCACGGTAGTTCGGCACCTTAGCGCACTCGAAAGCAGGCTCGGGACAACGCGCACACGCCGGGCAAGGTGGGCACGGCTTCTCACGCGGACACACACTGCCTGACGGGCAAGCAGGGCAAACCGGCGGCACAACCTCACTCTTAAGTATGTATAGGTCATCTTGGCCAGGCGGTATCTTACTCTTCGGCACACCGAGCACGGTATTCTGGGGAGTGGCCATGATCTTCTCGCCGCTCGGTCCAGTATGCAGTTGGGTGTAAGGCGAGTCCGAGTCGGACAAAGAAGCAGGCTGACCGGGGCCCGCTTCCGAGTTTATCTTGTCTTGGTCCTTCTGGTCATCCTTGGCGCGCTGATCCCGGTCTAACTGATTGCGGTAAAAAGAGTACGGCTTTTGGGCCGGCTTCTCTTTGTTAGCAGTGAGACCCTCGCGAGTGCAGAAACCAGCGAAGGAACACACCCCCAGTGCAAATAATAGGGCAAGGAAGATATACAGAGCCTTCACCTTCATGATATACTCTATGTCAAGAAAATGTGTAACCACTAAATTGATCCTAAACGATCCCAAATGCAAGTTGTAGCACATGGCGCGGCAAAGGGCCCCCCGCAACAAGATCGGTCCGCTGGATACGTGTTTCACGCCCAAGGAAGAACAGATCGAGATTGGCATTGATGAAGCAGGAAAAGGGCCAATGTTCGGTCGCGTCTATGCCGCTGCAGTGTGTCTACCAAAAGACCCCGCGTCGTTCAATCACGCAGCTATGAAAGACAGCAAGAGGTTCCATTCCAAACAGCTCATCACCGAGACCGCGGAGTACATCCGTGGTAACGCCATCGCATGGAGCGTGCAATACGAAGAGCCCGGCGTCATCGACCAGATCAACATTCGCCAGGCTACATTCCGAGCCATGCACCGCGCGGTCAAGTCGGTACTCCAGGAGGTTCTGCCTTCTCCGCCTACAGGCGACGAGATACTACTACTCGTGGACGGCAACGACTTCAAACCTTACTTAGTAATCAACCCCGCCGTAGGCCTTCACCCTATCAACCACGTGTGTATTGAAGGAGGTGATAACAAATACACGAGCATTGCAGCGGGTTCGATATTGGCCAAAGTGGACAGGGACGCATATGTCGCAGAGCTGGTGGAGCAATACCCACTGCTTGATGAATGGTACGGGATGCTGGGCAACAAGGGATATGGCACGGCCAGACACATGGAGGGCATACAACAGTATGGGCGTAGTCCATGGCACCGAAAAAGTTACGGACTATGTCAAACGGCCCCACTCAATACCTCATTTACCGTTGAGTAAACGGCTTAACAGTACCAACATCTCTATAGGAAAATGTTGGTCATGGTTATCGACACTGAGACCAGCGGTCTTCCAAAAGAGAAGAACGCCTCAATATACCAAACTCGCCTATGGCCACACGCACTTCAGCTCAGTTTTCTCGTGTACGACACGGAAAAACATGAGGTCCCGGCCCACTATAACACCCTCATCCGAATCCCTGACTCAGTCGAAATAGACCCTCGCAGCATCGAGATACACGGTATCACGCGTGAGGCATGTGTTGCCCGCGGTGTTCCGATCGTGGATGCGCTGCAACATGTTAACGACTGGGTGGCGGTGTGTGAACTTGTCGTAGGGCACAATATATCATTCGACAAACGCGTGCTGTTAGTTGAGTATATCCGCAACAGCATGCCGGGGTTTGGTAAGGACATCAGAACCCGTTTTTACTGCACGATGAAAAACGGCATCAACATTTGCAAGATCTTAGCGACAGGGAGAAATGGAGACACCTACCATAAATATCCCCGGCTGGCGGAACTGTACCGCACCCTTTTTAATGAAGAGCCGAATGGTCTCCATGATGCGTTCGCCGACGTGTTGGCCTGTCTAAGGTGCTACTGTGCCATGAACGGCCTCCCGGACCCTAAAACAGGGGCGGCAAGTGTCCAGCGTCTTTTCAGGGGTGGCATGTGATGGACGGCGACGTGCGACATGCGCCGCTCATCCAGAGCACATCTCACACGCCTCCTCGGCCGCGGCCACCACTCCCGTGCTCTCGACGCCGTCGTCCTCATCGACGCCACCCGCTGCGTCCGGCTCAACGGTGAATTGCTGAGGCTGATGCCTCGGCTTACGACGTAGATAGTATATCCCCGTCTTAAGCCCCACACTCCACGAGTAGAAATGCATAGACGTCAACGTAGCGTATGTCGGGTCTTCCAGCCAGAGGTTTAAACTTTGCGACTGGCATACAAACGCCCCGCGATCGCGCGCCATATCAATGAGGTGCTTCATGGGCATCTCCCAGACGGTCTTGTACTTGTCCCGCATGTGCTGGGGCAGAGAAACGATTTGCTGCACGCTCCCTCTGTTCGCAATGATGTTATCTTTCACCGCAGCATTCCACATACCGAGGCTCATCAACTCCTTCATCAAGTATTGGTTTGCCACAACAAAGTCGCCAGCGATCGTCCTTCGGCTATAGATATTGCTCGTCAGCGGTTCAAAGCATTCATTGTTACCGAGGATTTGACTGGTAGACGCAGTGGGCATAGGGGCAACACTAAGCGAGTTCCTTAATCCATACTGTGTCACCAACTGTTTCAGCCCATCCCAATCGTATCGGCTACTCGGTGTTACGCCCCACATGTCAAACTGCAATTGTCCTCGCGCAGCAGGCGACCCCTCAAATGACGCATACGACCCTATGTGTTCATCACTCAACCCCTCGATCTCATTTGTCGAAAAAGCCAGCGCTGACGGAACCATCGCCGACAATGACTTCGCCGTTATTGTGCCGCCCGTATTACAATGGCCATTCACGTACTCAAAACGGCGCTTGGCGATTATACATGAAGTTCGGATAGCCGCATGGTAGATAGTTTCGAAAATGTTGCGGTTTATCACCAGCGCCTCCTTGCTGTGGTAAGGCACATCCATGAGCATAAACACGTCTGCCAATCCCTGTACACCCACCCCGATTGGGCGATGCAAAAGGTTACTCCTCCGGGTCTTCGGAGTGGGATAGTAGTTGACATCAATCACCTTGTTGAGGTTCTCAGCTACCACACCTACCACATCGTGCAACTTCTCGTAGTCAAACGTCTTGTCGTCTTTTACGAACCTGCTCAGACCGATACTGGCAAGATTGCAGACCGCTGTTTCGTCTTTCGACGAGTACTCGATAATCTCAGAACAAAGATTACTCGACTTAATCGTCCCTAGGTTCTTCTGGTTACTCTTCGCGTTGGCAGCGTCCTTGAACACGAGATATGGCGTCCCTGTTTCCATCTGGCTGTCTAAGATTTTCATCCACAGGTCACGAGCCTGGATTGTTCGACAGTCGGCGCTACCTTCTCGCTCGTATTTCTCGTACAACTCTCTAAACGCATCACTATGGACGTCGGCGAGGCCGGGGTACTCGTCCGGGCAGAAAAGCGTCCACTTTCCGTTTGACTTCACCCGCTCCATAAAAAGAGACGGCACCCATAGGGCATAAAACAAATCACGTGCCCGTTGTTCTTCGTCCCCATGGTTCTTTTTCAAGTCTAAAAACGCCTCGATATCGCGGTGCCAAGGCTCCAAGTAGATGGCGAAAGAGCCATTGCGCTTGTTACCGCCCTGATCAACATATCTGGCCGTATCGTTGAATACCTTCAACATTGGCGCTAGACCATTGCTGGTCCCATTTGTACCGCGGATATGGCTTCCGAGCGCCCGGACGTTGTGGATGTGCAAACCGACACCACCCGCCCACTTGCTAATTAGAGCACACTCCCTCAGCGTGTTGTATATGCCGTCTATGCTGTCGTTCTCCATAGCCACCAAGTAGCACGAACTTAGCTGCGGGCGCACGGTGCCGGCATTGAACAACGTTGGCGTGGCATGCGTGAAATATTTCTGCGACATCAACGCGTAAGTCTGCAACGCAGCAGCAATGTCTTCACCATGTATGCCGATTGCCACCCGCATCCACATATGCTGCGGACGCTCTACCATGACCCCATCGCAGCGGATAAGATAGGCTCGTTCCAGCGTCTTGAACCCGAAATAGTCGATCAGGTAGTCTCGGTCGTAATCTATCGCAACCTCAATCTCCGACTTGTGCTTATGTGCCATAATATGCAAATGCTCGGAGACCAGTGGGGCCGGGGTGCCATGCACGTCAGTAAAACTGTACAACCTGTTTACAGTATCTGCGAAAGACGACAACGTGTTTTTATGGTGGTTTGACACGACGACGCGAGACGCCAGCGTCCCATAGTCGGGGTGGACCGTCACCATCGAGGCGCACTGCTCCGCGGTCAACTCGTCAATCTGCTTCGTAGAGATGCCGTCGTGCAACTGATCTATTACCTTCATCGCCAATGGGGTGTAGTTTAAAGTAAGGCTTGCCTCGGCGCCCAGTGTCCGAACGCGTTTGAGGATTTTATCGAAAACTACCTCCTCGTACGCCCCATTGCGTTTCTTGACACGCATCTCCCCGGTTGTATCCGCCATCGACATCGATGCATAAGAAAAGGGCGCGGATTTAAATCCTTTATTCAGCGTGCTTCTCAAGCTCCGCTAAGATCGATTGAAGATACGCGTCCTTCATCGCAGCATCGGTGCTGGTGTCGACACTTACAACGTTGACCGCGGGGGCAGGTGCACCACTCTCTATGTCCATCGCGGAGCCTTTACCAATTTGTTTCTGCCGTTTGACAGAGCGTGGAGCATATTGCTCGTATCCTTCTTTGCGCCCTCTCAATACATCATTCCACGTGTCCTCTATGACCGGCAAAGCCGCCTCGAACCAAAGCTTATTCCTCAACACTAGTACACAGCTCAACTGGTCGAGCTTCCAGTAGATGTTCTTCACCCATGTGTGGGCTACATGTGCCTCCATCATCTTACATTCCCACTCTTCGAATGCCTCTTGGTCCAAATCAAGCGGGGAATACGCATAGAATGGCCTGCCGTCGACTACAAAGTACATTATAGCCCCCTTTTGCTGCCCGTTGCCAGTGCGGGTGAAGGTTCCGTCTTCGCGAAACTCCTCATACGATGCGTACTCGAGGAAGCGTGTCTCAAGAAAGTCGCATTCGTTCAAGTCACACGTCTCCATCTGGATTTGCATCTGAACCCAGTATTCGAACTTTGGAATGCCCGTGATCGGACGATTGACGATGTTCTTTATCTCAATCATTCGTCCATAGCGAGAGCTCGTCTCTTTCGCGTTGATACCATCGGGGGATGCGCCGATGAAGCCGTACCTCTGATGGGGTATGCAGCCGAACTCCTCTACTATGGTATCGTGTTCTCGTTCATAGAGCATAGTAGACACGGGTTCATACTTAGTCCCATGGTGCATAGGTGTCTCCGTAGACACGTGGTCAAACTTCGACGCGTCGATCGGTTTGCACTTGTCGTATCTGATTTGGTTCCTTGCGCCCAGCGTGCCAAAACACTTATACATGGTCGCGGCCGTCATCCGCTGCCACCGGTCAGCGTGCCATTTGGGTGTGCGTTGAGGTTCCTGCGGTATGGAACGTAGAAGCTCTATCTTGCGGCGCAAAACAGACACGTTGGGCGGCTTCCGGATCAAAGTGCGACGACACGAACGCCGCGGCGCCACCACAGCGAACACCAACTTGGCCGCACACGCGACAGCGGCATACACTTCCTCTTCGAGTAAATCCAGCTCATCAAGCGGCGTACCTTCCAGTTGAACCATCAACACGTTTGCCACCTCTTCATACAGCCCCTCGTGGAACCTCGGCTGGGCAAACGCAAGTGGGTCCGACCGTATTTTGTCATCTAGAAGGATCGCGGCGCACTCCATCAGTTCTGCTTGTTCAGAGGGATCAAGAAGCGGTGGGGGTGCGTCGAAGAGATGTGTAACATCATGCATCCGCGCGAGCTCGTCGCGTAATGCCGATAAAGGCGTCATGTACATTAGTCGTACGCCCATCTAAACAAATATTCAATTTTAACTATAACGAATGGTAGCGCCGCACACGCGAGAAATAGTACTGCGCAACAAACGAACAAAGGATGCTGTCAAACGCATGGAAAACCCGGAGCATACGCCCGTTCGAGATGAGCTCACTTCGGTTCCTCCGGAGATGATGTCCCCCGTCGCGGAACTGGAAGCACTAAGATACATCTACATGGCCACGCCGCTGCCGCAACATAAACCAGCGCTATGTAAGGGGATAGAGCTGGTTAGGAAGGAGATCGTGAGCAAGCACAGAGGGTACGCGGCACAGGATAAGAAGAAGGGGATATTCAGTATCGTCGACATAATAACGCCAGACCTTTGTACGGGTAAACTAATCGCATGCAATCTGAAATGTTGGTACTGCAAAAAAGGCACCACAATACTTTACCGCGAGGTCCGTCAACCGGATCAATGGACCCTAGATCGGCTGGACAACGATCTGGGCCACACAGACGAAAATACAGTGATTGCGTGTCTCGAGTGCAACCTAAGAAGGAGAAGGCAGTCTGCCGACAAATACAAGCTAGGGAAGTCCATCGTTGTCAAACGGTAGCGACTGTGGACGTGGAGATCCTATGTTAAACATGGTGAAAACCTGAAGACCTTGCGTTTCTGTGAAACCGCCGTTCTTGAATAGTTCCCTATACTGTTCTCTCATCGGTGACACGACCCGACAGCACGACCTCGTTTGCGCTTCTTCGAGGCAGTGTAGAATAAGGTCGCCTGCCACTCGCTGCACATTTGCACTGGGGTCGACCTCCAAATCTGTTATGTGCGCCACAGGATTACCCCCATGCGACAGCCTTTGTTCGACAAGCATAGACAGGAGACCAACCTCTTTCCCATCTTCATTGCACACATAAATGCGCTGGTTCGGCGGCAGCTGAAGGACTAGGGAATGAAAGCGATCGGGTGATATGGCGGGGCACGGGTGCGATTGCGAGAGAAGACCGAGAATAGCATTACGGGATATGGGAAGGGTGGCGATGTCAACAATCATACATATCCTATGATGTGGGAATATTTGCGAGCGTCGTGCGTGCCGCTGTATAGTAATTGATCGCAGTGTAGCTTAAATATTCGAGCATTAAAGATTTAACCATGTCCTATGGCACACAGAACGGCCTCATTATGAAAAAACTGCTAACGTACTACGCCGACATGGAGAAGCTAGACACTATGCTCGCGATCATAAACGGTAGTTCTAGCGTCTCGTTGCGTACCGTCGATTGGTTCGCTACTAACTATGCAAAGATGCACTACACGGTTCTTACCAACTCGGCGGGAGTGCGGTTCAAAGTGTACGATGATTATAAACTGCGGCTTCGGTCGTACTCTAAGAGACGGTTCGATCCATTTTGTCGCCATGAAAGAATAATGATCCCGTATAAGGACGGGCAGCACGTTCAGACCACACTTGGTCAACTGAACTTCTTTTGGTGGGCGATTGAGAACGGAGTGATCCGGTTTATTCAGGGGAACCATGCGGCGATCGAGGCAGACATGACGGCGCGCAATAGCACATCTCGTCGAAGACAGACGGGTGCGCCTGCACCTGGAGCTACTAAGACGCGGAAACGTCGCGAAGAACTATCGGTTCTTGCTTCGAAGAGCATCCATAGGGAGGACGTGGAAATCGTGGTTCAGTTTGTCTAGATGGTCACTTAGAAAAAAGGAATGATACTTTCCAATGGGAGGCAGGATCTCCGTTCCAAAAGTATCATTTGAGGACATGCAAACATATTGCACGCGGGGGGGTGCAAACTGTGGCACCATGGTCATAAGCACAATGCCTGATAACCTGCAGTCGTGTCTCCTTCCCAGCACCATTCCGTCGAGGGGCGAAGAGGACATCATCAACCGCTTGGCCAAGGGAGGCACTAACACTCGTATTGTCGTGTATGGAACAAACTGCAACGACGATAGCGTGTACACGAAGCATCAACAGCTCACCTCGCTCGGTTTCACATCAGTCTTGATATACCCCGGTGGTATGTTTGAGTGGCTGTGTCTCCAAGACATATACGGACGTGAAAACTTCCCTACCACCCAGGAGGAACTAGACATACTCAAATATAAACCCATTAGACGTGCTGGACTACCAATGATTGAAGATGAGCATCCATAGCTTGGTTCGCGAGCTTGTCGGCACGCTTATTGAACTCGCGCTTGACATGAAGGAAGTCGACGTTTCCAATGGCGCCCGCACTCCCGACGGCCTCTCGGTAAAGCGGCAGAAGGGTTTTTGACTTTGCCGCGGCGCGCCCGGTCATTTGATTTACGATGAGCTGTGAGTCACCGAACACTGTCAGTTCGGTCACTCCCATCCGCTCTACCTCTTTGAGTCCTATGTTCAAAGCCGAATACTCCGCGTAGTTGTTCGTATTGTAAGTTGAAACTAACTCGCTCGCCGTCCAGGCCTCCATCCCCTCGATGTAGATGACAGCACCTGCGCCGCATACACCAGGGTTGCCCCTGCTCCCTCCGTCAAACATGAGCACATATGTCGTCTTCGCACGGGACAATTCGCTGGCCGCCAGTCCCACGACACCCACTGGTCTGACGACAGTGTGGGACAGCTCACTAGTCGTCAGTCCCGCAGAGCCCGCTGGTCTAACGACTGAGCGGGGGGAAAGTCTCGCGGCTGCCGACGGCGCTCGCCGCATCAACACGTCAAAAGCGTTTCTGATACCCATCACCTCTACCTTTTGTCCGCGGAATGCCTTTGTGTCAATTTTCTCACTAGTTTCGGGTCTCCCAGAAAGCTGCTCACCTCTTTGAGCCAACACGCAAATGTCGTTTCTTTGTCGTAGATATCCGATTCCCCGTCTAGATAGAGTACTGGGATCCCTGCTTTCCGGCTCTGTGACAACCAGGAATGATGATACTCGCCGCATCTTTTCAGATAAGGGATGGGAATGTTCTCGCCGGGACGGCCTCTCTTCGCAATGCGCTCGCCACACGTCGCCGCGCACGCGTCTATGTATATACGAGCATGCACCGGAAGCTCCTTGAGAAACACGTCGTACCAACGGTTGTATATGGCATATTGCACGTCCTCCAACACGCCATCGTCGTTGAGCATCTTCGCAAACACATGTTTGTCTGTGTCTACGCATCTTTCTGAGATTATGTACTCGGCCCCGGTCCTCTCGGCTTTCAGCACCGCATCACGTAGGATGGCTAGTCTCGAGATATATGCCATCATTTGGAAAGAGAACGCGTACTTTTCTTTGTCGGCGTAGAAGAGCTCGATCATCGACTGCCCATCAGCATTCTGGATGCTCTCCCACTCCCGCACGGGCTCCTGTATGAAGACATATCGCGGGTCGTCCGCGAGGTATGTCTTGAGCTTCTCAACAAAAGTTGACTTTCCCGCTCCAATATTCCCATCTATAGACACAATTGCAGGCCGACCGAGCGGGCGTGTGCGCGCGTACCACATGTATGCGCCGAAGCCTATGGCCGCCGTCGCGGCAGCAGCAGCCGCACCAATTATGGAGCGCGTTTGAGCCACCCAAGACAACGCCCCACTGAAGGATGCGAGCTGTGCCATCTGAACTTGTATGTATAGAGTGCGTGTTTTTCTTTGTCGGGTTCAATTTATGTCAAAATTGATCTGTAAGTGTTTTGGCTAACTATAGTACACACACACACGAGTATGGTCCAACAATCGACATTGCTCCAGCAATCGAAGCTTAGCCGCGACGAGTGGAACGGCATTGAAGTGCCGTTACCTGATACCGAGCGAAAAATCCTAAGCATGATTGTGCGATGCGCCGGGAACGTAAACGCTAAAGCTTCCACATGCCCTTCGCTACTCACATATGCGCGAATCGAGGAGAGCCAGCCTGCACATGAGCATCTGTACGGCCACTTCTTGCGCGAAAAGCTCATGTTAGCGTTCGCCTTAAACGGGTGGCAGCCGTCGCACGTCGACGGCAAGTTAGCTGCGTCACTCAAAAAGGCCGACATTATCCGCGTTAACAACACGACAAAGCAACTGGGTGACGGCGACAAGTGCATCGTGGAGTTCATCATCATTGATGCGATTAGCACATTATCCCATAGTAGCGTCAATACAGGGCCCTGGTATCGTGCGATCTACGCCCTCAATGTCATACTGGCCCGCGGAGTGCCCCGGCTCAACACCATGTTGGTTAAACACGTTGCCGAGTTCCTGACTGCAATGGACGCGGCGGTTGACGTGGAGCTGGCATTCGCATCGGCAAGCGCCTTCTTGCTGGACAACAGTTACGCAGAACGTGTGCGTATGTTGGAACTTCATGACCATCAGAAGGAGCTGTTCACATTGACAGCTCGGGACGGGCCCAAACTCATTACTCTCAGGGCGCCTACCGGGACTGGTAAGACCATATCGCCGATCGGTCTGCTCAGCACGCATCGCGTCATCTTTATCTGTGCCGCGCGACATGTGGGACTGTCACTCGCCAGGGCCGCCATCACCATGGGCAAGAAGATCGCGTTTGCCTTCGGATGCTCGAGTGCCGGAGACATTCGGCTACATTACTCGGCCGCGAAAGAGTGCATCCGAGACACGCGGTCTGGCGGCATCCGGAAGGTCGACAACGCGATTGGCGACAACGTGGAGCTCATGATCTCCGACTTGAAGTCCGCACTCCCTGCTATATATTATATGAAGGCCTTCAACAACCCTGAGAAACTCCTCCTGTACTGGGACGAGCCTACAATCAGTCTGGACATGGAGGAGCATCCGTTCCATGAAACAATACACAATGTGTGGGCGAAGAACGTCGTACCGAGCATTGTGCTGTCATCCGCTACCTTACCCTCGGAAGCAAATATGCGCTCTGTGATAAGTGACTATCAGGATCGGTTTGGCGGTGCAGTCCATCATATCTTAGGTGTGGACTGTGACCGTAGTGTGGGTATTCTGAGCCCCGATTGTAAGTACGTGTTGCCGCACCTAGTGTGGAAGACGCACGACGAGTTTCGTGCAGGCGTTCGCCACATGATGGGCAACATCTCTCTCTTGAGATATGTGGCGCTCGAAGACTGTGTGCGATGTATCACACTTCTCACATCGATGGGTCTTCTGCGCGAGCCAAGAAGCATAAGCAATACGTTCGCACGGCTAGGGGACTTCTCCGTGCGCAGTATCAAGGAACACTACCTGCACACGCTCGCCGACGTCAATCAGTTCGCCTTCGATAAGCTGCGTCCGCGACTAAGTGAACTGTCTCGTTCGCATCGCCCTTACACTGCGCAGCTCACCACCGTGGATGCACATACCTTGACAAACGCTCCTACCATCTATCTAGCCAAGGATGTCACGAAAGTTGGACGGTTCCTCCTACAAGACAGCAAAATCCCGAGGGCTGCACTCGCAGACGTCTACACGAGCATCAGCCACAACGAAAAGATATTGATCGAGATCGCCAAGCTGGAAAAACAACAAGCGGATGAAACCAAAGAAGCACAACAAGGTGAGAGGCAGATGGCCAAGGAGAAGGAAGACACCTCACAATCTGCTAGGATGATTCGTCAGCTAAGATCGATGCTGCAAAGCGCACAGTTGCATGATATGTTTGTTCCCAACACCAAATCCCATCTCGAGACCTGGACCGCGCGAGGCACTACTCCCCAAGATGCAAACCGACCGTTCTGCTGCAACATCAGTCAGAAGGAGACATTGGAAATCTTGAGCCTTGGAGAAACCGACGACGTGTGGAAATTGTTGCTCTTGATGGGTGTAGGCGTGCTGGACAACGGTATGGAGGCGCGCTACACTGAGAAAATGAAGCAGCTCGCGCAAGAACAGAAGCTGTTCCTACTCATCGCCGGCAGTGACTACATATATGGGACCAACTATCAGTTCGGACACGCGTTCCTGGGGAAGGATTTGAAGGGGCTCACGCAAGATAAAGCTATCCAGTCGATCGGGCGGGTTGGTCGGACTGGAGCGACCCGGGACTACACCGTTCGCTTGCGCGACGGAGACGTTGGACATCTGCTGTTTAACAAGTCAGATGACCAACCTGAGGTTGTAAATATGGCGAAGCTATTCAGTGGGGAGTAGTTTAGCGGAGGCGGAGGACAAGGTGAAGAGTGCTTTCTTTTTGGATGTTGTAATCAGCCAAAGTACGATCATCCTCCAGCTGCTTGCCTGCGAAGATAAGCCGCTGCTGGTCGGGAGGAATGCCCTCCTTGTCCTGGATTTTCCGCTTTATGGTCTCAATGGTGTCACTGGACTCGACTTCTAGGGTGATCGTCTTGCCTGTCAGGGTTTTCACAAAGACCTGCATCGGTATATACTGCTTACAGAAAGAAGTTCTATACCCTTAAACCTTTAAAGTGACATTCCGGCGATGGGGTCCCCACGAGACGATCCAAGCTTTACTATTCTGCCACCACAGTGCTCTTCTCCGAACACGTACTTTTGATCTGGGTATCCCGTCAATTCAAGTGTTTCCTCTTTATCATCTAGAAAGTCTTCGACTGCCCTTTTACATCCAGGCAGCGCGGCCCACCCGCAATCGTCTATGATAATTATTCCACCCGTTGTCATTTTATGATACACCTTGTTCAACGAGTCCATTATAGACGAATAAAAGTCGCCATCTAGAAACGCAAAACAGATCTCATCGGGATATTCGCCGTCTGGGATGTTTTTGAACCAACCGCTGTGTATTTCCGGCACCGCTAATCCTCTGGTTCTGAACTGATGAATAAAGCTCTCCTTCGATGTGCGACACGCTCCTGCAAGAAACTGTCTCGGTCCTAAAGCCGCGTCTTGCGGTAGTTTTGCAGGGAGCCCCAGCCAAGAGTCGTAGACGTGGAATGTTTTGGAGCTTCGGTACATGTCCAGCCATCTTCTGATGTAAATACTGGTTGTTCCTACGTTACAACCTAACTCAACTACGTCACCTTCTATGTTGTTCTTCAAAATCTCTTCTAGATGATAAATGACGCCATATATCTGGTTCTTCTCCATCATGTTGCTAATTGGCGGGTACTGGTTTAAATAGCTCTCTATTCCGTCCATCCATGTACACAGAACCGCTTTTCTAAGTGTTTGGGAATATAGACAGTTTAAGACACTATCCAGAAGAAAGTTGTCTATTCATACTAGTACATGGACATCGTTGTACATTGCCCACATTGCGGACTGCCAGCTCCCGTCACCGCCGCTGATATCGACAAAGGAGCTCTATACCACGGCACCCTCAAGAAGAATGGGCGCCGGTTGCGTGATCGTGTGCCCGCCGAGTGGGTGCAATACCTATACGACAACGACATGATTTACGGCTGCGGCAAACCGTTTTTTGTTATTCGCAAGTCTAGCATCCAATTCGAAGCTGTACCGTTTAACCCTATGTTTCGGGGAACCAGCATCCGGAGATCGACCGTTATCCCATGCGAGAGAGTCGCTTCATCTAGTACTGACTGAACCCTTCCTTCATCTTCCCTTCAGCCGGCTTCGGCGAAGGTGCCGGCGGCTTCGGACCGGGCGCGGGTGCCGGCGGCGAAGGTGGCGAAGGTGGCGAAGGTGGCGAAGGTGGCGAAGGTGGCGAAGGTGGTGGTGGGCCGGGGTGCGGCGGCCCGTGGTGCGGGCGCGGACGATGGTGCCCAGGCGGACCAATGAAACGAGGTCCTAACACTAGTGGAGGGCCACCCACATAGCGGACCTCGGGATCAGATCGTGGAAGAACCACCACGCTGGGCGCCTGCGTCGTCTTCGCAAACGGCAGGTAACCCAGTACAGCCAAGAGCAGAATGAAGACCAGCACACCAGTCATCAACGCAAAGAGACCGCTCATACCTGAAGCCATCGATTATAACTAATGGCAATATAATTATCCCTCCTTATTTCATCCATGGCGCACATGACGGCGGTAACAGACACCCATCCAAAACATAAACCCATTCCGGCCGCAAACTCTACCTCATTGGCGAAGGAGGGCACTCTCGATCTGCTATATAGTGGGCGTGTCTACGGCCCCGAGTCGGTGTTGGCAGGTTGGCTCAATTTGAGTTTTTTCTCAATAACCACGGCACTTCTCTTCTACCATATGACTAGGGTCAAATCACTCGAAATGGATGCACGCGTGGCCGGCATTTTTGCCATCATACTAATGGCCGTAAGCATAAGCTACACGGTATTCGCTATCGGCCCTTACTCCGAGCGCATCAGGTTCATAGTCGACCAATGCATCGCAGAGGAGAAATGCAGCAACGCAAAAGCAGCCAATCTTCGCAATATCTATTACCAGTATATAGCACTAGGAGTTATCACCAGTGTTATAGAAGTATGCATCTCCTACGTAGTAGGACGCAAAACGTGGACGCTCATCTTTGGGTGACCTAGATGTGGTTCTGCACCCAGTTGCCCGCGAAACCACCGGCTACCGAGCCGATCTCACGTCCGAGCGTCTCACCAACGGGGCCCGCGACGTCCTCGCCTACAAACGCGCCTACGTCGCCACCCACTTCGCTGCCGACATCCTTGCCCAGACCCTGGAAGGGTTCATCGTTCACGTTGTCGTGTTCCATTATGGTAGATATAGAGATATTATTTCTATACCTGTACTGATCTTTTAATCGAGCTAAATATTAGACGATGGATGATGAGTTTGACTTCATCCGACCGGCTCTCTACGGTAAACTTCTGCGTATCCGCTCCGAGTCGAAGTCCCATTACGTCCATATAGACTACTGTGACACCAAGAAACGGGGGCGCTGGTTCCAACTCACCACGTGCGCAGAATACGCTAAATGCTGGGTAGGGTACGACCGCCGGGATACGCGCTCCGGTAACGTGCGAGTAGGGAACTCCGTACTTATAAAGCTGCGTCCGGGTGTCTACATGTATGCAGGGCTCGATGTGTACACTTTGCGTATAGACGATGAAATAACGGGGTATAGAGCGCTAGAGGGTGGTGGTCGCACGCCCTTTTCCGTGGGCTTCGGTTTGAATACGATGTATTTTCTCACTGAACACATGACGATCACTTATGATGAGATGCTTAGGTATCTAGGAGAGCTCCCCATTAGACAGACTGGGGACCTAGAAATAGACGAAGAATGGCTGAGGGAACTAGGACCTACGGCCTTGTACCGCCATGCATACGCGATGCAGTCAGATGAGAAATGTCATGTCAGTCAGATGAACATCATAGGTAAGATGTTGTAATGAGTATGGAGAAGTCATAATAACCTCTAAGAGTATATTATGGTTTGTGAAGACCCTGCACTCGACAGGTTTAAGTTAACACGACACTATTGCAGGCACTGCGGGATCGGACCCTCGGGGTTCAGTGTCGCGTTTGACAGGAAAACCGGCAATTACAGACCTGTGTGGGACAAGTACTGCAGCATGGGATGCAGCATCGCGGGCGAAGGAGATCCATACTACGTGTCTCTATAGCTCGCCAACACCTCCCTTCCATGGATGTAAGCAAACCGGGAGCTTATCCAAAAAATGCAAAAATATCACTTTTCAAAGGGTGGTAGAAATAAAAAAGTTGGACATGAAAAAGTATGTCCAACTTTTGTTTGGCCGACCACTTATAGATTCGCAGCTTTTTTCAAAAATGACTTTAGAGCATAATGGTCTCATTTTCGGATTTCGCGCGCAACGGTTGTTACCATAATGAAAAACGTGCCCACTCGGTGGATAAAATATTGTTCTATTGTACATGGAGCATTTAGGAGCAATTGATGTTGCAGAAAGTTGCGCACATAAATACGCATGTGATGTATGTGACTATACTACATCACGAAAGAGCAGCTATGACAAACATTTGTCAACCGGTAAACACAATAAGACTACGATGACTACATCATGTAGTCACAAATGTGTCTGTGGTAAATTGTACACAAATCGCCAAAACCTACATCGTCATAAAAAGGCGTGTGATGGTGTGAATAATCCCACTGCAAAAGTTGCAAAAGTTGCAGAATTGCTCCCGGTTGCTCACAAGCTCCATACATGTGACTGTGGCGCCACCTTCACGCGCAACAGTAATCTGAAGAGGCACAAGAAAGCCTGCCTACATGGTGGAGGGGAGGCAGAGAACGTTGTGATTGCGCCCACGGTCGACAACACACAGGTGCTGGAGGTGTTGGAGCTGCTGAGGGGGAAGTTGGACAGGGCGGAGGAGTGTAACGAGTTATTAAAAGGAGAGATGAAGCAGATTAAGTCTGGCGTGCTTACCGCGGTGGCGGAGCCCAGGGTTGTCAACAATTACAACAACATCAACTTGTTTCTGAATGAGAGGTGCGGGAACGCGATACCTATACAGGACTTCGTGAGAGGTTTGGTAATCGACACGGAGGATGTGGATTACGCACTCGTGAATGGGAAAGCGAGTGGCATCGCCAACATTATCGAGAAGCAGATAAACGAGCTGGGTGTGTATAAGCGCCCGCTTCATTGCACCGATGTCAAACGAGGAACAATGTATGTGAAGGGTGCAGAAGGATGGGGTAAGGAAAGTGGCGAGGTGACTAAGCTGATACAAGACGTGAACCATGCGCAGGTGAAGGGGATAAAGATATGGGAGGCCGCGCATCCGCGGTGCTTCGATACCGGGCATGACAGTGAGAAGGAGAAATGGTTTAAGATAGTAAAATGCTTGACGAACAACATCGAAGGGGTTGGAACGCGCAAGATATCGAAGAGATGCTACGAGGTAAGTAAGATAAACCAGGAGGATATGGTGTGATGGGTGCGAAGGACCGACTGTCGACAGTTTTTCTCTAGCAGTATGTTATAGATGGAGGTTCTTCCTGTTAGGCTTGGTCTGGCTATGGGCATTGTGTGGGGGTCGTGCATGCTTCTGCTTGCTTTGTTCGCAGGCAAGAGCTACGGAATATCGTTCTTAAGCGCGATGTCGAAACTGTACATAGGGTGTGGTCAGGAGAGCCTTTTCTCAAAGCTGTTGTGTGGGGTCTTGGGGTTCTTGGATGCGTTTGTGGGCGGATGGCTGGTAGGCGAAGTTTACAACAGGCTGCCTATTAGGATGTAGATTGGTTTTATCTTGCGTAATTGTATAATGAAACTCGACGGTTTTCATTTTGCGTTGCTGGCGTTGATCGTTCTTTTAGCGATTTACTTTGGGAGTGGGTTTGTGAGTAGGGAAGGAAACGATACATGCGGTGAGCACGAGCGGCTGAAGTGGTGCATGCAAGGCGGGCCAGACGATCAAGAGTCGTGTTCGAGCATGTGCTACCACAAGGGTAGATTACACATTTCCGACGGCGATTATTACGTATGCGAATGCGCTCCCCAACAGACCTAATTGTTGTAGTGCAGTATGGCGTGAAAAGTGAGGTGGGTGCCCCGCCCCTTTTTCTCTTCGGTAATTGTATAATGAAACTCGACGGTTTTCATTTTGCGTTGATCGCGTTGATGACTGACCATAGTTCATATAAGATACATTCTGATATGAACTTGTTACGATGCAAAGCCGCCTCCGTATTTAGCCGTGAGCTTCGTCCGCATGCGTTCTAACTGTTCGCCTACGTCATATTCTGCAGGCAGAACCATCTTCAAGTTTTGGCGCGTTCCGTCTTCTAGCCTGCGTTCATAGACAAGATGTGGCTTCTCCCGCATATGGATCATTGAGAAATACATGGGAAGAGGTGACTGCTTCTCTACATAGGTTCCCGCGTCAAGAGCTTCTACAATCTCCGCAGCTTGAGCAAGCTTGTCTTGATCGGCGACCTTGTTTGACTTAGAAGTGCAAATATCCCGTTTGCCAAGACCCACGAGTGCCGGGTGTTTCTCTACGCGAAAGAAGCTTCTTGTCTTACCACCCGTGCCATACGGTTCCAAGTAGTAAGTCGCATATTTCGGGATCATGTCTTCAGTGATCCCTTCGGGAAGAGGGATGGCATCTTTCTTCCTCGCTCTTTTTGTGCCTTCTTTGATACCCTTAGAGTTCCCCATTTGAACCGCTTGAGGTACGACTCGCAAGTTGTCAAACGTGTTGTTTAATGGGTTCTGATCGATGTGATCCACACTGATTGTTTTCGTCCCTTTGCCGTTCCCATAGCATCCGGTAATGACCTGGTGGATATATAGGTTGTTGTTGCCCAGTACGTAACCGTTTCTATGGTATGACCAAACAATCTTCTCCCCATGTTCCTTCTCATATTCAAGAATCTTCCCATGGGACGTCGGGCAAAGGATGCACAACTTGTCACCGTTGCACGACATTAAGTACCGCGTTTTACGGCTGTCCGTCGTTTTAACTTCACATATGCGGTTTTTGGTCTGTCCGGCGTACCGCCCGCGCGTCACGACAGTCCCACCAAAATGACGTACGACATCGTGTCCGTCGAAGATAGCGTCAAGAGCATGATCCCTGATCTCTATGTTTGACGTCCGTACGTCGGTTCTATCACCGTTATGGAAAATGTATGTCTTAGTGAGCGGATTTGCTCCATGTAAGAACTCGAGTAGGGACACGGAGCGGGTATTTGAGACGTAAGATGGCATGCGGTCGTCGGCTCCATCAAACGTAAAACGTTTCGGGCAATTTATTAGTTCCTCCAACTGTTTGTTGTTGACGACAAAACATGCTCCCGCACGGCCAGTGTATTCAATGCTCCATCTGTCTTCCTCGATAAATGAGAACTTTGGACGCACGTACGCGCTCGAGGAACTCATGGGAGCTGTGGTCATATTATATAATGTATAATATGATACTCTTTAAGTTGCTATTACAGCAATGATATATCTTAGAACATGATTTAACTAATTTGAGTACGCTAAACCTCCCATACCGCTCATCACACGCAGCACGTTGTAGTTGGTGGCGTACACGCGGACCTTGGCGGTCTTGGTGCCAGACACGGTCGCGTTCGACAGAACCAGCTGGAGCGTGGCGTTGTCGATGCGGCTGAAGTTGCACGAGCCAGACGGCTGGTGCTCCTCCGGGCGCAGCGCGAACGAGTACACGTTGATACCGGTGTCCGGGTTCCGGGTGTGGTGCTGGTAGGGCTGCACCAGGTCGAAGTAGGTCCCCTCACGCTCCGAGAAGCGGTCCTGGCCGTTGAGCTGCAGCTTGGCAACCACGACCGGGTTCTCGCCCCAGCAATGCAGGTCCAGCGCGGTCTCCGCCAGCACGAAGGTGCCCGCGTCAGACACGGTGGAGGTCAGCGCGCTGTTGAAGTTCGGCGCTCTGTAGCTCCCGGACCAGGCGGTGCCATTGTCCGCCTCGGCACCAGCGTCCACGAACATACCACCAGCCGCGATATTGCCGATGAACTCGCCCGCACCCGCCGCGCCCGGACCCGCGAACGCGTGGATCGCGTTCGGCAGAGCATCGATGGCGTCGGTGTAGTTGAACGGCTGCGCGCCCAGCACCTCGTACAGGATGTTGTTGCACTCGAGGGACGAGCAGTAGTCGACGTTCGCGTCAGGCTGCACAACCCAGATCAGCTCCTTGCAAGGATGGTTAAAGTTGAGCTTGATCTTGTTGGAAGACGAACCGACAGACTCATCACCGGTGAACTGCAGCTGCTCGATGAGGTACTCATGCGGGTTCTGCGCCATCCGGCGACGCTCATCAGTGTCAAGGAAGACGTAGTCCACGTACAGGGACGCAGCCACCAGGGACTGGTTGTACGCCGCAGACACCTTGGTAGCGGTGAAGCTGCTGCCGCTGCAGTCCAGGTTGGACACAGCCCACAGGCACTCGTCAATCGGGCGCAGATCAAGGTTGATCTTCACCTCGTGGTACTGGAGCGCGATCAGCGGCAGAGCCAGACCGGGGTTACGGCAGTACCAGAACTGGAGCGGGACGTACAGGGTCGTCTCCGGCAGGGCGCGGCGCGGGGCGCACACCTGGGTCGGCGCGCTGCTAGAGCACGGGCCGTCCACCTCCGCGAAGGACGGGTCGGTGATGTAGGTCAGCTGGGTAGTGTTACCCACCATCTTGTAGTAGCCACGCTCGTTGCAGCACAGGGTCAGCTGGTTCCAGATATGCATCCAGTCACCATACTGGCGGTCAATGCGCTGGCCGCCAATCTCGACCTCCACCTGGGAGATCAGCTGCTCGCCGGGGAAGTCCAACCAGCGCGCGAACACGCCGTTCACGCCATCCTGCCCGGTTATCGAAGCGTTCGCCATCGCCTGGTCAATCTGGGGCAGGGTAACCTGCAGGTACGTGCGGTACGCAAGATCACCATTACGGCTGATCGTGCAAGTCACACGGCGGCCGAAGTCGGCCTGGCCATTGAACGTCTGCTCAATCGACTCCATCGCGAAGTTAGTGTGACGACGGTAGGTCACCTTCCAGAAGGTGATCTGCGGGTTACCGGTCAGGTACACGTCCTGCGCGCCGTAAGCGACGAGTTGCATAAGTCCACCACCCATAGTTATACTATTGCTAAAGAAAAAAAATCGTGGGAGAAACCTTAATAAGACACTCCTTAACAACGTTTATCAGCGCCCGGCCACCATTCACGGCACATAATCGGGCATCAGCTTCCGGATGTCGACGCTGTCGCGCAAGAACGTCTTAAGAAAGCCCTCGCACATCACCTCCCTCTTATTCTGGTGAGGCTTGGAGAATATGTACTTATCTCCTCTTTTCTTAACGTTCCATCCATCCTGTACAGCATTGTACACGAGTGCCATCTTGTGCAAAGTTATCACATTGATGTTACTATGGTCACCGAGCTCGATCGATATGTCCATTATTCATCAATAAGAAGATAGAAAAAACTAGAAGTTGACACACATGAAATTAAAAACTCTTTCACACTAATCGTATGCATGCCGATCTTCAAACCGAAGACAAGTAAGCAGATAACGGTGGATGCAAAGAGTGTCGTGACGTTAGATGGTAAGCACTCCAGTATTTGTGCGACCTTCGAAGAAGACGACGCGCGACTAGTTATCCTCCGCGCCGAGAGAAAGGTCCTGAAACAAAAGGTGTTGGACAACACGGACCCGACAATCGTGCTGGAATGCGGCGACCGACTACGGGACATCGCAAAAGAAATTGGAGCATTGAAGGAGCGAAAGACAAAGTACTTTCTAGACAATTCCGAGTTAGTGTTTGACTACTTCGAGGAGAAGAAACGCATCGGTGCAATAGACACCGCCCCCAAAGAGGTTAGTGCCGGGGCGAAGACAGTGAAGTCCTTCTTCAAGATGGCAGATGGTTCGGGCGGGGGTGAGCCGACGTGTGGCCAACAGCGAGAGCGTCCAGAAGCGAGCGTGGTTCAGAAGTATCTGGCGAACGTGGACACGGACTTTTTGGACATGGGTAACTACGTGTACACAAGCGACCAGTGTCCGAAATGTGGAAAGGGGGAGTTGATAAGCGTAGAGCATGAGGGTGTGTCTGTATGCAACTGGTGCGGAGGCAGTGTACCAATTCTGATAGAAAACGAGAAACCCTCTTACAAAGAGCCACCCAAAGAAGTATGCTTCTACGCTTACAAAAGGATCAACCACTTCCGCGAGATACTAGCGCAATTTCAGGCCAAAGAGACCACGCAAATACCAGACGAGGTGCTCGACAACATACGTCGGCAAATCCAGAAGGAGCGTATTGAAGTGCCCACACTCAACAACAAGAAGGCGAAAGAAATACTCAAAAAACTCGGCTACAACAAGTATTACGAGCACATACCGTTCATCAAGGATAAGCTCGGCATAAAGCCTCCTGTCATGAGCCAAGAGCTCGAGGAGACGTTATGCAGTTTATTCATGGACATCCAAGGACCATATGCTAGATATATCCCTGACAATCGGGTGAACTTCCTCAACTACTATTACACTGTCTATAAGTTATGTGAGCTCCTGGAGCAGACCCAGTTCCTACCGTTTTTCCCGATGCTGAAGGATATGGGAAAAAGGATAGAGCAAGACGCTATATGGAAGCGAATATGTGAGGACCTAAGCTGGGAGTTTATCCCGACCGTTTGACTAAAGCAAGCAATGCGGGATGGTATAGGCCAGCCTTCTTGCGAAGGTCAAATCGCTCGGATAGTGAACGCCACCGTCTACCCGAAGGAAAGCGCATCGTTCGCCGAGCGCCAGTATCTTGTCAGCCTTCTCGGGATGGTATTTGGCTTTGGTTCGGGCGAGCAAATAAGCTTGGAGTGCGTGCCCAGAAGGGAACGATGGACTATAGGATGTCGGCGTATCAATGTGACCCATGTTAGGGTCGGTTTGGTAAGGACGTCGCCTGTTAAATAGCAGCTTAAAAAAAAGCACCATCGTCATCATTATCGTCGTCACAGACGGACTAAGGGCGGTATCGCTGTGCTCTGGCATCGACGCGTTGAAAACGGCGCTGGCCCCCCCGCGATCAGCGAGGTGGAAAAGCTTCGTAGTTTGCTCATCGCGTGAGCCGACTATGGGTTTCATGTATGCAGCTTCCAGCTCGTCGTCCGGGTGGAGCATGATGGTCGGAAGCTTGGAATAATAGCGCGAGGACGAAAAGGAGAGGAACGCGGCCAATGGAGACAATGCGAGAAGTATAAGCACCACCCATACAACGGAAATGACATTAGACATTTGCTGTTTACACATGAGATTATTATGCGTCCCACCTAGCTAGGTGTAGGCGACTATGTAAACGTTTAGGTATGCGGCAAAGCAAAGCCACAGTCCGTACGGAACGAGGAGCCAATATGCTCGTTTATCGATCCTCGCAAACCCCCTCATGGTAGGAACGAGAAGGGCTAGGATTACACATATGTCAAGCAACGCCAACAATGGTTTCTTAAGATGAAAGAATAACGTCGTCCATATCAGGTTGAGACCTAGTTGCACGAGAAAGTACGTGATTGGTTCGCAGTAGGGCCAGCAGTTCGGAGACCACCACACGATGGCGAGCGCGATAGCCATCAAAACATAGAGAACGGGCCAGACGCGCCGGAACACCCACGGCGGAGGGGTAAGAGAGGACTTGGTGAGTGAGCGATACCAATTATCACCTGCACTTATCATGTGGGCTATATAAGGTCGCCACATGATAATTATGTCCAATACGTAGACCGGGGCAACTTAGGCCGGGAAGCCGACCAGATTGGCGCCGATGCCGAACCCTGCACCCGAACGCGCGGTGGTAGCCATGGACGGGATGTAGGTGTCCATCAAACTGAAGGTCGCCGCCGCCGTCAGCGCGATAAGAGCGATCTCATCCAGCTTCAGCGACTTCTGGGGGATGGCGAAGGCCGCCAGAGCCACCATAAGGCCTTCGACCAGATACTTAATCACGCGCCGCAGAAGTTCGCCAAGATCCAAAACATTGCCAAGCTGCATTCGATTATAACTAAATGCAAGAAAAAAATATTATCGCGGGCAAGCGGCTTAAACCTTTCGAGGAGATTACTAATACATATGAGTGCGATGAGGACGTCGAGTGGTGGCGCGAACCCCCCTAAAGGAGTCGTACTGCCTAAAGGGGGCGACGGTGCGCCCAATCCGCGCTATGTCGATTTGCTCGCCGAGGACAAGCCTATTGCCGGACAGAAGTTCTGCTGCATTTCTTTTGTTTCGCCTGAGAAACTCCTTAAGAATAGGGATGTCTTCCTGTTTAATGAGTTCGTGAAACACTGGGGGATCGCGAAGCCCATGGAGAGGTACAACCAGTTCCTCAACTTTATCGCGTACAAGTACAGTGTCGACTTCGACAAGCTGGCCGCAGACCTGAAGGACTTCGTGGCAGACCAAAGCAGCACACTGAATGAGACGACCATTGGAGACGACTATAAGACCTTCCTCGACAGTAAGGAGGAGGAGTTGACGTCTGCGTTCGAGACTGCAAATGAGTTCCAGACGTCTACCCGCGGTATCAAGGTGCGTGGGGCTTTCCCCTCTCAAGAGGAAGCAGAGATGCGTTCTAAGTTGCTGCGTGAGTCCGACCCCGACCACGACATATTCGTGGGACCGGTGGGTATGTGGATGCCCTGGCACCCTGAGGCGTACAAGACTGGTCGGGTTGAGTACATGGAGGCTGAGCTTAATCAGCTAATGAGCGAGAAGCAACAGAATGAGGTGAAGGCGAAGGAGGACTTTGATGGGCGTATCAGAGATGCGCGGGAAAAGGCGATTAAGGACAACATTGAGAAGGCGAAGGCTAGTGGGAACAAACTTACACAAGGGCTTGATGCGGACGGGAACTTGGTGGGTGTGGCCAATGCAAGCACTGTGGAGACTGCCTTGTCGGGAGGGGGAGGCGATGCAATCTCTACTGCCGATATCCGTCGGGAGTTGTTCGAGGGCGAGAACGTGGTGATGGAGAAGGATGGTGATCATGGTCTGAGCCGACTGGGCAACACGATTATATCGCCGAAGCCGGCCGGCGATGACGGCAGCAAGTAAACGGAGTTCTATAATACTAATGTCTGTGATACTAGTATAATGGCGGATGGGAAAGAGAAAAGGGTGAGTAGTGGATGGTACGCGCGCACAGCGAAAAGGTTCGAAGACCTGAAGAAGAAGGATGAGGGAGGCCGTGTGAACGCCCCGACGAGCCGTGTGTATAGATGGTTCAAGAAAGGCAGACCGGCTGATGGACTTGGGGATCGCGTCGAAACGAGGACACCTCGTAGCAGCACAAGAAGGTCATCCAGCACAAGAACTCCATCAAGCAGAAGAACTCCATCAAGCAGAAGAACTCCATCGTCAGTCAAGAGCGTTGACAGTGGAACTAGAAAGGCACGCGAGATGTCACCGGGTGCTTTTGCGCGCGACTTAGGCGAACGAACCAAAGCACAAATAGCTAGAGGGCGCGCTCGAATGGGGGAGGCGCGTGCGCGCGGCTGGACTATCTTCAAACACGTCCGCGGGGGCCGGAGAAGACATACTCGTCGCCGTGCTCGTCGTTAAAATTGATCAAATATTATCCCTACATATGTATAGGAATAATACGTATGTCGCCCCCACCGACTGCCCCTACAGGGATCAGCGCTCGTTCCGGTCGGTGCGCCTACATGGACGCCGAGGACGGCCCGTGCAAACGAAAGACTGGTTTGACGGCCATTAAATGCCGATGCGAGAAAACATTTTGCCCGAGACATCGTTTGCCAGAGAAGCATACTTGTTCGTTTGACTTCCGTTCTCATCATTTGGCGGAGATGGACACCCTAGTTGGCAACATGAAATGTGTTGCGAGCAAGGTAGTTGAGACTTAGAGGTCTTGGCCCAGCCCTTCTACTTACGAGGCGTGGGGCGTTCATCCATATCTGGGTTCCCGCCCGTTTCTACGTGTTCATCGCGTGTTATGCAGCGCCAATACTTAGGTGCGTCGACCGCCCTCGAGCCGTATCGGCAAGTCCTGAAGGCCTTTCTAAGGGCGCGGGTCTCGGCGTCCGGTTTCGCCTTTTTTGATTTGCCTCCCTTCCACCAGGACGCTCGGCGCTTCTCTCTCTCGTCGTCGTATAGTCGCTTTCGTCCTTGCCAATCCCCGAGATCGCGGTTTATCTTCCATTTGAACGATTTAAGTGCCATGTCTTGGCCTTGGTCTGGAAGCGAGTGTTCCTCTGCGACTTTAATGAAGCGCTCGTACTCACCGATTAAATCGTTTCTTTCTCGATCTAAATCAGATGAACGATTGCGCTCATCCCTCAATCTAGCGAGCGTCCTTTTTACCTCTTGCGCGTGGACGTTGCCACGTGCCGTCTCCGACAGGTTGCCGTCGACCAGCTGGTTGTAGGTCTCTATATGACCGCCCCCTCTCTTCTGATGACGACGACCCTTTCTCCTTCGGGTCGTCATCTTTTGTTTGCGTACCAAGCGGCTTCTGCGTGAGGCTGCGCCTCTTCTACGTGCCAAACGGCTTCTGCGTGAGGCTGCGCCTCTTCTGCGTGCCAAACGGCTTCTGCGTGAGGCTGCGCCTCTTCTGCGTGAGGCTGCGCCTCTTCTGCGTGAGGCTGCGCCTCTTCTGCGTGAGGCTGCGCCTCTTCTGCGTGAGGCTGCGCCTCTTCTGCGTGAGGCTGCGCCTCTTCTGCGTG
>Ga0233413_10000263_pt1 | contig 26535 bp, 26 predicted proteins | sample Na_anoxic_6_MG_FD_189019 | JGI IMG/M metagenome (GOLD analysis project Ga0233413, IMG submission 189019) | Seawater microbial communities from Saanich Inlet, British Columbia, Canada - Na_anoxic_6_MG | ecosystem: Environmental > Aquatic > Marine > Inlet | place: Canada: British Columbia...
GGGTGTGGCGCCTAAAAATGTAGATTTTGGCAAGCACATAGTTGCCGGCACCATCCCATTTATAGGTCTTCAATTGGTCGGCGTTGCTTTACTCGCTATCTTTCCCCAACTTGTCCTGTGGCTGCCCAGCCTAATGATAAAATAGATCCTTCCGATTTCCGTATTTCGGAAAGATAACGATTAGATTTATTGCATAGGAATTTTTTTTGGACGCAGATGAACGCAGATTGTAAAGATTTTAAATATGAAAAGCTAATAGAATAATTATCTGCGGATATCTGCGAAAATCTGCGTCCTAATTTAAATTTTTTAGGAGGTACTTATAATGAGATCAGACATATTAAAGAAGAATATTGAGACCTTACCGCACCGAGCATTATTAATGTCTTCAGGTCTAAAAAAGGAGGATTTTGACCTGAATAAACCCTTTATTGGTATTGCAAACAGCTACAACGATATTATTCCCGGCCATATCCACCTGAATGAACTAACCCGGGAGGTAAAACGAGGGATCAGAGATGCCGGAGGAGTCCCATTGGAATGGGGAGTTCCCGGTGTTTGCGATGGCGTTGCTATGTTTGTGGAGATGAGACTCAGCCTTCCAAGCAGAGAGAACATTGCTGATAACGTTGAAATTATGACCTTATCGCACTCCTTAGATGGGTGGGTTGGCGTAACAGACTGTGATAAGATTACTCCAGGGATGTTAATGGCAGCAGGAAGGCTAAACATTCCCGCCATTATGCTTACAGGCGGCCCTATGAAGGCAAATGTCATAGATGGAAAGAAACACCATCCCATAGAAGGGTTTGGTATTGTTGGTCAGGTTAAAAGCGGTAAGATGACAATTGAAGAGGCTGAAAAACTTCTTCCCTCTATGGTTTGCGGAGCAGGGTCCTGCGTTGGTCTTTATACGGCAAATACCATGGCGGTTGTTACTGAGGTGTTGGGCATGTCAGTGACCAAATGTGCAACAACTCTGGCAATAGATCCGCTCAAGAGAAAACAGGCGTATGAATCCGGCAAAAGAATTGTGGCGTTGGTTAAAGAGGATATTAAGCCCAGGGACATAATGAAAAAGGAGGCCTTTGAAAACGCTATCAGGGTAGATATGGCGATGGGTGGCTCCACTAATACGGTTTTACACATTCCGGCAATAGCCAGAGAAGCTGGCATTGATATTGATGCAAATTTATTTGATGAAATATCACGAGAGACTCCGAATTTATGTTCCATAATCCCCGCAGGAGACTATGAAATGGCAGATATTGACAATGCAGGAGGTATCCCAGCAGTCCTCAACCGCTTGAAGAATATAATAAAAGACTATCCAACAGTAAACGGGAAATCAATAAAGGAGATAGCAGAGGAGGGGAAGGTATTGGATGATACCGTTATTAGGTCCGCAGATAATCCATACCATTCTGAAGGCGGTATCGCAGTGCTAAAGGGAAATATTGCAACAAGCGGGATAATAAAGCAGACTGCTCTTGAAAAGGAAATGATGGCTCATTCAGGGCCTGCTAAGGTTTTTTATACAGAAAAGGATTTACTCGATGCAATTGAAGCGAAGAAAATCGCCGAAGGAGATGTTCTTGTGCTGCCTTTCCAGGGACCGGCAGGGGCGCCAGGAATGCCTGAGATGTTAACGCCGACTGATGCAATAAAAGGAGCTGGATATAAAAAAGTAGCGTTACTCACCGATGGCAGGTTCTCAGGCGCAACCACAGGGCCATGCATTGGGCACATTGAAATGGAGGCATATAATGGTGGAGCAATCGGGGCAATACAAGATGGAGATATTATAGAGATAGATATTCCAAGCAGAAAGTTAGCCGTACAATTAAGTGATAAGGAGATTACAGAGAGGTTAAAGAATGTTAAAGCACCAGAAAAAAAACTTACACCTTTATTAGAGTCTTACAGAAAGAAATTTTTAGGCATTAATTGTTATGGTAAGTAAACACCGCACATCTTTTCGGGAATTTCATTCTGAGAACCCTGTTCCTTCAAGAACTATCAATAGCCAAAAGGTAATTCTTGCCAAGAATTGTTAGTTTAATATTATGCAAATAGTTTAAGTAGATTAGCCATGTTTGAAAAAAGGATTGCAGATAAGATTCGAGAGATAAGGAAGAATAAGGGATTTACCCTGGTGCAATTGGGCAAAGAGACGGGACTCTCTAAGGGATTGCTCTCCAGAATAGAGAATAATCAAGTCTCTCCATTTATAGCCACCCTTTCAAAAATTGCCCGAGGCTTAGAGGTGCCAATCAGCATCTTCTTCGAAGAGGATGAAAGTGTGCAAAAAGGTTATGCGGTAACCCATAGCAATAATCGAAAACAGGTGGTAAGAAGAGGGACAAAGATAGGGTTTACTTACTATTCCTTGACAAGCATGAAGTTCAGCCATGTGATAGAACCTTTCATTGTGAAGTACCCGGTGATAGCAAAGGAGCCAAAGGTACTTTTTGCCATCCCAGGAGGAGCTAATGAAGAATGAAATAATCAGCAAGCCAATTGATCTTCATGGCCGTAATGCCTTAGTGACAGGAGCTGCTCGGGGGATTGGGGCCGCAACCGCATTGGTTCTGGCAAGAGAGGGGGCCAATGTGGCCGTAGCGGACATCATACCCACACAAGACACAATAAAAAAGATTGAAGCATTAGGGTGTCAAGCAGTGGGTATCGAAGCTAGCGTTGATGACTCCTCTGAGGTTAAAAAAATGGTGGCAAAAGCCGTGGATGCCTTTGGGCATATTGACATTTTAATAAACAATGCCGGAGTGGTTCATCGAGATACCTTGCTCGAAACCTCTGAAGCCACATGGAATCGGGTGATTGACGTCATTCTTAAGGGGGCATTCTTATGTATTCAGGCGGTTTATCCATATATGAGAGAGCGGGGCTATGGTAAAATAGTTAATGTTAGCTCCATCTCCGGCATTATTGGCGGTGCCGTATCCAAGCCTGGTGATACACCGGAGATGATTAAGGGACGATCAGGGCCAGCATATGCCGCTGCCAAGGGTGGTGTTATAGCGCTCACCCGATGGATTGCGAAAGATGTTGCCAAAGACGGCATATATGTCAACTCTATTGCTCCCGGCGCTTGTGAGACTGAAATGACAAAAGGCTTTGATTATGGGGTCCAGGCCCTGCCCATTGCACGATGGGGCCAACCCAGTGATATGGCGGAGGCAATCCTTTTTTTGGCATCAGATGCATCCAATTACATTACAGGTCAGATTTTGAACGTTGACGGGGGTTGGGTTATGGCCTGATCTTTTATACAAAATAAAGCAAGAAGGAGACATACCATGAATGTTGGTACAATGTTAACAAAATCGGCACGAACGTTTCCCGACAACCTGGGCATCGCTCATGGCTCCAAGAAACTGACTTATGCTCAGTTCAACGCCCGGGCCAATCGGCTGGCAAATGCCTTATACAAACTGGGTATAAAGCAGGCGGATAACATTGCACTGCTTCAGTATAATTACCCCGAAATGCTGGAATCAATGTTTGCCTGCTTTAAAGCCGGTTGCGGTGCAGTGCCCATCAACTTTCGACTTCACCCCAATGAGTTTGCCTTTATCATCGACCACTCCAATGCAAAGGCGGTGATAGTGTCACCTGAATTCAATGAAGCAATCATTAGTATCCGTGATCGCATACCCAAGGCACAATGTTTGATTACCCTCTCGAGTGCCGAGGGTGAGCTCTTGGATTATGAGAAACTTCTTGAGGCGGAATCTAAGCACTTTACCGATGCAACGGTACAACCCGATGATCTTGCCTGGCTTTTTTACACTTCAGGAACAACTGGCATGCCCAAAGGCGCCATGTTGACCCACCGCAATTTACTTGCCATGACCATGAATTTCTACGCAGATATGTGTCCTGGGTTTGGCACTGATGACGTGATCCTGCATGCAGCTCCCCTTTCGCATGGAAGCGGTCTTTATGCCTTACCAAATATCGCAAAAGGAGCAGCTAACATTATCTTAGAATCCAAATCTTTTGACCCTGAACTGGTCTTTAAAACCATACAGGAATACCGGGTTACCAATATATTTGCCGCCCCAACCATGGTGAAGCTGCTGGTAGACAGCCCAGCCGTGGAGCAATATGATCACAGCTCGCTGAAGGCCCTCAATTATGGTGGAGCTCCTATGCTGGTGGAGGATCTCAAAACAGCGATGGAAAAACTGGGACCGTGTCTTGTACAGTTGTTTGGCCAAGCTGAATCCCCGATGACCATTACCTATCTGTCACACAGAGATCATATCTTAGAAGGGACCTCGAAGCAAATGAAGCGGCTTGCCTCCGCAGGCTTCCCGCGTACCGACGTAGAGGTCACGATCTTTGATGCTCAGGATAGAGAACTGCCACCCGGTGAAATGGGTGAAATTGTCACACGCTCTGATCTGGTCATGAAGGGGTACTGGCGTAATCCTGAAGCCACGGCGGAGACCCTTCGCAATGGATGGCTCCATACTGGGGATATGGGATATATGGATGAAGAAAGTTATCTATTCATTATGGATCGCTCAAAAGACATGATCATCAGTGGCGGAGAAAATGTCTATCCTCGTGAGATTGAGGAGGTTCTTGTACAACACCTGGCTGTCAGAGAGGTGGCAGTTATTGGTGTTCCAGATCCTAAGTGGGGTGAGGCAATCAAGGCGATTGTGTCAGTTGTAAAGGGAAAATCTGCCACAGAAGATGAACTAATTGCTTTTTGTAAGGATAACATGGCAAGTTTCAAAAAACCGAAGTCGATTGATTTTGTTGATGAGCTGCCCAAAAACAACTACGGCAAAATACTGAAACGAGAGTTACGGGCCAAATATTGGAAAGATAAAGAGCGTAAGGTTTGATCAATAGCTGTGAAATGAGAAATCTAAAGATAAGACCGAGCATCAAAAAAATTAGTATGGTGCTGTCCGAATTAGCCCAAAAAGGAGAATAACATGGACAAACGCTTAAAGGACAAGGTGGCAATTGTAACTGGCGCAGGCTCTGTTGGACCTGGATGGGGCAATGGTAAAGCGACAGCGGTGCTTTTCGCACGAAATGGGGCGAAGGTATACGCTGTTGACATCAATCTTGATGCTGCCAAAGAGACGAAACGTATTATCGACAGCGAAGGTGGCAACTGCATAGTCCAGAGGGTGGATGTTACAAAGGCAGGCGAAGTTAAAGCAATGATTGAACAATGTCTTGAGACCTATGGTCGTATCGATATTTTACATAACAACGTCGGTATTGTTGAGATGGGGGGACCGGTTGAACTAAGTGAGGAGAATTGGGACAGGGTGATCAATGTTAATCTTAAAAGCATGTTTTTGACTTGCAAATTTTGCATTCCCTATATGGAGAAGCAGGGTGGTGGATCTATTATAAACATATCGTCCATTGCATCAATCCGTTATACAGGATACCCTAGCTCCTCATATAATGCTTCAAAAGGGGCCATTAACCAACTTACACAGAATATTGCAATTCAGTACGCAGAGAAAGGGATTAGGGCAAATTGTATTTTGCCAGGATTGATGAATACTCCAATGATTGTTGAGCCGCTCAAAGGTGCTTATGGGGAGGGCGGATTAGAAGAAATGATCAAAGCACGGGACCAACAGTGTCCCATGAAAAAAATGGGTGATGCATGGGATGTGGCTTATGCAGCTCTGTTTCTCGCTTCCGATGAGTCCAAATATATCACCGGCTCTCAACTCGTGGTCGATGGGGGAATAACGTGCAAGTTCTAATAGTCCTCAGCTATGAGCAAGGTAATAATCAATCTTTTGATTTCCTTTGCATTTCCAGCTTTTTCAATTCCTTTCGCATAATCTTACCGGTAGCAGTCATGGGGAGTTCATTGACGAACTCAATCTCCCGAGGGTATTCGTGAGCAGCCAGTCGAACTTTAACAAACCTCTTGATATCCGCTTCGACATCCGGACTAGGGGCTACCTCCGGCTTGAGCACGATGAAGGCCTTTATGACTTCTGTGCGAACCTCATCCGGGCTTCCCACAACGGCCACCATGCTCACTGAGGGGTGTTTCATGAGGCAGTCCTCGATTTCAGCTGGACCTATACGATAACCTCCGCTGGTGATAACATCGTCCTTTCTGCCAACAAACCAGAAGTATCCGTTCTCATCTCTTTTGGCCAAATCACCGGTTAGCATCCAATTGCCCACATATTTTTCAGCGGTTGCCTCGGGGTTTTTCCAGTATTCCAGGAACATGACGGGATCAGGTCTCTCGACAGCGACCTCTCCCACGGTGCCAGGGGGCACAGGTGTTCCTGATTCGTCCACCACCTCCACTTTGTGGCCTGGGACTGTCCTGCCCATTGAGCCTGGTATGTTTTCCATAATCTCTGAACAACTTCCTACCACTAGGTTACATTCCGTTTGCCCATAAAACTCATTTATCGTTAACTTCATCACCTCTCTGCCCCAGTCCAGGAGCTCCTCACCCAGAGTCTCTCCACCACTCCCAATTGTTCGCATATGATAATCATGGCGACTATCCGGATTTTTGACCTGCCGCATCATTTTCAGTGCTGTTGGTGGCATAAAGGCGTTTCGAATTCCATACTTCGCTAAAAGATGAAATACTTCTTCAGGGTCAAATTTCCTGGCTCGGTAGGCAACGACAGGAATACCATAATGCCAACTGGGGAACAGAACATCAATAAGGCCCCCTATCCACGCCCAGTCAGCCGGAGTCCAGAAGAGGTCATCTTCTTTAGGAAAAAAATTGTGGGGGAACTCGACACCTGGGAGATGACCCAAAAGGACTCGATGGGCGTGGAGGGCCCCTTTAGGGGGGCCAGTAGTGCCTGATGTATAAATGATCAGGGCCGGATCATCTGCCTTAGTCTTAACCGCTTTAAAATCAGTCGATCCTTTTTCAATCAAGTCCCAAAAACCCAGTACTCTTTCTTGCTTTTCACCCCCTGTCACGATGACCACTTTGAGGTGGGGAAGTTTTTCCCATATCTCCAAAATTTTGTGGAGGTTTGCCTCATCAGTGATGATGCCTTTGGCTTCACTATTTGATAATCGATACTCTAATGCGTCGGTCCCAAAGAGGGTAAATAGAGGAATGGCGATTGCCCCTATTTTGTATATGGCAATGTGTGAAATTGCAGTCTCAGGGCACTGTGGCAGCAGGATGCCCACCCGGTCCCCTCGCCCTATTCCGTAAGCCTTCAGGCCATTGGCGAGTTTATTTGACAGCCTTTTTAGGTCCCAGAAGGTATAACGTTCTTCCTGGCCTTTTTCATCCTCATAGATTAAGGCCAGCCGGTATCGTTGATGTGCCCACTTATCACATATGTCCGTACCAATATTATAAAAGTCTGGAATTTCCCAACTGAAAGAGTTGTACACTTCGTCATAGGTATTACCATGTTTTAACATTGCACCACCTCTTATTAGTACAAATAAGGGCATTTTGGAATTTTGTCGGGGAGCATATCCAGGGACCTGGCATGGTCCAAGCTTCCATGTCTCAGGCCATTTGATTTTAGCCGATGTCCAAGGGGATGGCCTGCTTGTTTTCTCCTTGATAACCTGTGATAAGAAGAGACAGGTCATGTTCTGCAAGTAGGGTATCTATTTAAATCATTAGGTAATTCTTCTTTATCTCATCGTTGGCACTAAGCTCCTCGATGCTTCCCTGATATCGAATTCTTCCTTTTTCAATCACATAGGCCCGCTCGGCCGTCATGGTGGCAAACCGGACATTCTGCTCTGAAAAGAGAATGGTTTCTCCCATTTCTTTCAACTTCAAGATCTGTTCACCCAGATCCTTAACCACCAGAGGCGCCAGTCCCTCCACGGGCTCATCGAGGAGAAGCAGGTCAGGATTTCCCATGAGGGTCCTTCCTAAGGTAAGCATCTGCTGCTCGCCACCGCTGAGGTAGCCGCCCAAACGTTTGTACAGTTTTTTTAGAAGAGGGAAAAGTTCGTAAATCCTGTCAACGGTCCATGGCTCGCCATCAAAGTTTTTGGGGACTTTATAGGCAAGATCTAAATTTTCACGCACAGTAAGGTCAGGAAAGATCAGCCGATTATCCGGGACATATCCCATTCCTTTTTGAGCGATGTAATAGGGCGGCCTACCCCTCAAATCCTCCCCATGAAATTGCACACTGCCCGACTGAGGACGGGTAAGTCCCATAATGCTTCTCACGGTTGTAGTCTTGCCTGCCCCGTTTCGTCCCAAAAGGCAGACTATTTCACCGCCATCTACAGAGAGTGAAACATCAAAAAGGATATGACTTGTTCCATAATAGGTGTTGATCTCTTTGACCTCCAGTATCATGCTTCCTCTCCAAGATAGATCTTTTGTGCTCTTTCATTCGCCCTTACCTCTTCCGGGGTGCCTTCAGCGATAACAGTACCCTGGTGTAAGACGGTGAGCCTGCGGGCGTACCCAAACACGACGGACATATCGTGCTCTGTAAAAAGAATCGTCAACCCCATCTCTTTGTTCAACCGTGCAACCAGTTCCATGGTTTCACGGGTCTCCTCTCCGGACATCCCGGCTGTTGGTTCATCCAGAAAGACCAATTCCGGTTTGCTCCCTAAGGCAATTGCCAGTTCCAGCCGTTTCTTATCCCCCTGGGAGAGATTGCCGACTATCATATTTGCATGGTGGGAAAGACCTGTGATTTCAAGGAGCTCTAAGGTCTCTTTTTTGGCCAGTCGTTCGGCGGGAGTGAAAAAATTAAGGGTCCTGTTTTGCTCCGTCAAAATGGCCTGTCGTATATTTTCATAAGTTGTCAGAGCAGGGTAAATATTACTAATTTGAAAGGCCCTTGTAATACCTAAACGGGCTATCTTATGCGGGGGCCAATTAGTAATATCTCTGCCTTTATAGTATACCTGTCCCGAGTCAACTTTATGGAATCCTGTCAGGAGATTGAAAAAAGTGCTTTTCCCTGCCCCGTTGGGGCCAATGATGGCAGAGAGCTCTCCTGTCGTCATTTCATAGTCGACATCATTTGTGGCCTTCAACCCGCCGAAGGACTTGTTCAGTCTCACCACCTTGAGAATAGTTTCGCCTGACATAATTAAGAACTCTCCGTATGGACGGATTCATCCACCCTGCCGGACATGTGCTTGAATCGGAAGATCTTCACTCTCTCCTCTGCCAACCCGAGGACTCCCCCGGGCATAAACAGTACCACGAAGATAATAACCAATCCAATGACCAGGGGCCAGTATTCGGTAAATCCGGTCACAAAGGCCATGAGAAAGGTGTAGATCACTGATCCTATCATGGGCCCGAAGAAGCCCAGGGGACCACCAATGACGGTCATGAATACCGGCACACCTGATTGATGCCAGTTGCAAAGGTCCGGGGCAATACTCCTGTTGAAGGGACCCAAAAGCCCTCCGGCCAAGCCCGCAAACATGGCCGCCACAACAAAGTTGATGAGCATATATTTTCGCACATTGATACCGATAAACCTGGTTCGGTCGGCATTGTCCCGGATAGCCCGCATGGTGTAGCCGAAAGGAGATCGGCTGATATACCACATTGCAATCAGCGCGGCCGCGACAATACATAAAGTGAAATAATAGTACGCATTGGCGCCGAAGAGGAGATCCGGGGGGACGATCCCTTGAAGGCCGTCATCCCCCCCGGTGAATGAATACCACTGAAATATAATGTAGTACATCAGTTGTCCGAAGGCCAGGGTCAGGATCGCGAAGTAGATGCCGGTGAGGCGGACACAGAAATAACCAAATATCAGGGCACATATCCCGGCCGCGATCATGGAGGCCACAAGACAGATTGGCAGGGGGACCGACGCCTTCACCATGAGCATGCCAGTGGCATAAGCCCCCACCCCGTAGTAGGCAGCATGACCGAAGCTGAGCTGGCCCATGTAGCCAAAAATCATATTAAAGCTTACGGCAAAAAGGCCTAAAATGAGGATTTCAATGGCTACGTGAACCCAGAATTTCCCTACAACCAAAGGCAAAATCAGTGCTCCAATGAAGATCAGTCCAAGCCACCAGTATTTTTTCATATGAATACGCCTCTAAATCAAAGGTTAAGCCCGCATAGGTGTCCCGAACAAACCCCAAGGACGGACAATCAATATAAATGCAGTTACGATAAATATTAGAACAAGCGCACCCTGGGGCCAAAAAAGGATGGAAAAGGCATAGAGCTCACCTACAATGATCGATCCCACAAAGGTGCCCAGAAGACTTCCAAAGCCGCCTATTACTACCACGCAGAAGGCCTGAACGACAACCGCCATATCCATTCCCAACGTGATCGAACCTATTGGGGCCTGTACAGCTCCGGCCAGACCGGCAATGAAGATGCCCAAAACGAATACCCCGGTATAGATCCTGGGAATGGGGATTCCCAGGGCGCTCACCATCTCCCGGCTGAATACGGCGGCCCTCACAATATGACCATATCTGGTCTTCTTCAAAAACCACCACAGGCTAGCGGCCACAGCAAAGCCAACCAGGATGACAAAAATAAAATAGGAATCGAAGGGCATACCAAAGAAAAAGACTGGGCCAGCCACCAAAGGAGGTCGAGTTATGAGTTTGTCTTCTACCCCCCAAGTCAGTTTCATTAAATCACCGAGAACAAGGATCATGCCATAGGTGAGTAAGAGTTGCTCGGGAAGTTCCCTATTGTATACCCGGCGTATCAAAACTACCTCGATGACCCAGCCGATAGCGGCCAGAGACAGTGCGGCCAGAGGAATACTCACCCACATTCCAAAGCCGTAATCCTGCATCAGGTACCAGAAAGTGTAGCAGAGGTAAGCGCCGACCAGCCAAAGGGAGGCATGGGCAAAATTGAGGATGTTCATCACCCCGAAGATGAGGGAGAGTCCCGAGGCAATGAGGAAAAGCATCATACCCCGGGACAGCCCACTCAAAAACTGTGCGAAAATCAAAGAGATATCCATGTTTGTTCCCGCCTGTTATTTCTTCGCCGCTCTGGCAGCAACAATCTCAGCCTCGGGTCGCCATGAATCCGGGCCCTTGACCTCAACCACATCGTGGTAAATCGGGAATGGATATTTGGGATCATCAGCCACCACACCGATATAAGAAGAGCAGCTCAACATATTGTCAATGCACCGGAAAAAGAGCCGTCCACGACATGTATCGATGGTCGCTCCTTTTAAAGCAACCCTGACCTTCTCTGTATCAATGCTGCCAGCCTTTTCAATGCCCTGCTTCAAGGCATAAACTGCATCATATTCCATCACGGCCCAGTCACTGGGATACCGGTTATACTTGGCCTTGAAGTTCTTCACAAAATTAGCCATCATGGGCACGTCCAGGTGCGCAAAGAAGGGAGCCCGGCAAAGGCCAACCAGACCACGGGTGAGAGTTTTGGCCTGTATTATAAGTTCTGAGATGCTGATCAATGAACCGGGATATGGAATCTTTTCAAAAAATCCGTATGCCTTTGCCTGCTTCATCCAGGCAACATTGTCCTTTGAGGCCACTGAGCCGATAACAAAGTCTGGTTTCTGGCCCATAATGGCCGTGATATAGGAGGTATACTGTGTCTCACCCAGTGGCGGCCAAAATTCCTTTTTCAATTTTACTTCAGGCGCAAATTGTTTCAAAAGTTTGACCGTGTTCTGTTGAGTAGACCGACCCCACTCGTAGTCTGAGGCAATGGTCACATAATTCTTCCACCCTTTCTTCTTGGCCAACTCAGCAACACCCAGAACCACGGCCTTGGCCTGCATATAGCTGTTGGGTACCACCTGATAAGTGTAAGGGCTGAAGTTGATTTTGGTTATGTTTTCCGAGTTACTGACGGCGGGGATATGCAAGACCTTGTATTCCTGACAGACCGGTTTGATGGCCACGGCGCAGGCGCTGGAATAGGTCCCCAGGACGCACCGGACTTTGTCTCTCAGGATCAGGTCCCTGGCCCCTCGCACAGCCACGTCCGGCTTGGTGTGGGTGTCTCTTATAAAGAGCTTGATGGGATGCTTTCCAAGAAAACCACCCTGGGCATTGATCTCCCCCACAGCAAGTTTTATGGCATCCACCGCGTCTGTGCAATACAAAGCCCCGGTTCCAGTGATGGCCAGATCAACTCCGAGATGATAAGGCTCTGCTGCCAGGCTGCTGTCTATAGTGGCCAATCCTCCAATTAAAAGAAACGAGCAAACAATTACCATTACTTTGAACTTTTTCATAGCTAACCTCCTTTAGCATTTTTAATAACCAATCAAAAAGCTTACCATTAGAGCACAAAATTTTCCATTCATTTATCACCCCCTCTCACTTGTTTAAGACAGTAGTGTATCGTTTTAATAGGTCAGGACCATACCCCCATCAAACAGGAGATCTCCACCGATGAGGTATCGTGCAAAACGTGAAAAACCAAAAATAAACAGATTAGCGACCTCTATGGGTGACATCATCTCTTTGATGCGAGAGGTGCCCATCATAACATCCCTCACCACCTCTTCAGGCGTGATGCCCCTCTGTTCAGCTTGCGCGGAGATTTGATTTAATGCTAAGGGTGTCTTGATGAATCCCGTACTCACAGTGAAGGAACGAATATTACCCTCTCCCTCAGCAGCTATAGATTGGGTTAAAGCCCTCAAGCCAAATTTGGTAATATTATAAACTGGTTTATTAACAGTACAAATGTGTGCGTGAACCGAGGCCATATTACCGATAACGCCTGTTCCACCGGCGCTGCTTTTCATGTGAGGGATTGCCAATTTTGAGAGATAGAATGGTGCCCGAAGCATGATTTTTTGCATCAGATCATACTTTTCCATGGGAAAATTTTCTACTGAATCTATGTGCTGTATTCCTGCTATGTTAGCGAGATATTTGATGGTACCCAGCTTAGCTGCCTCCTCTACGGCATGCCCGATCTCATCATCACGTGTGAGATCAGTTTTGATGAAAATCATCTGTCCGCCCATTTCCCGAGCTAATCCCTGTGTTTTCTTTCCTTCCTCTTCGTTTACATCTAGACCTACTGTCATCAATTTGTTTGCAGACGCAGCAATCGCTGTGGCTCTTCCAATACCTGTCCCTGAACCGCTGACAATACACACATTATCTGGATTAAAATGCTCATCCTGAAGAACCAGTATTTCCTCATACTTTATTTCAGGCTCCTTAATCTCCATAGCTTTCACTACTTTTTCTTATATGTTTATGCCAAAATGAGATTGAATCAGTTTTTGACGGTAGATAACACTGTGCACCTCGTGGGAAGCTAACCGCATCAAAGCCAAAGACAGATTACCTAAAGGTAAAAAAAATTGCAAATAATAATTTAATTTTCAGATAATAAATATAACCTTGCGCTCGATACAAGTTCCGATGTTTAGTGAGTAGAGATTTTTGAGATAGAAGAATGATTTCTGAAATTAATATAACACTCTTTTTTGTTATCCATGAGGAAGTTGTGTCATAGTATATAGACTTGGGTTGAGCATTTTAAATAATGTATGCTAATTTTTAGCTTTTCACCAATGCTCAGCATAATCCCAAAGTCTAATGAGAAGGCACGGATGCTGATAGATTTAATAATGATATAAATCAGGTATGTGAAATTAAGTCAAGAGAAAACCCTCAATCACACCTCATTGCGTTATCCTGCCAGGCTTATACATTTGACACACAAAGAAAGTGTCTATATCTTACACCCTGCCATTAGAAAAAACATTGTAATTACGAGCTTTCATAACCCTATGGAGATACTGGAATACATACCTGTGAACCTGGATCTGGAGGAAATCAAAAGAAGGCTTCACATGGGGAAGAGTGGGGATTGGAGTCACGTTCAAACCCTTGTTGAGGAAGCCCAATCGCTCATATCAGCAAAGGCAGTTTATAAGGTTTGCTATATCGATTCAAAACATGAAGATGCTATCACAATAGATGGGAGGAGATTGAAGAGTCGTGTTCTGCGTAAAAATCTGAATAACGTGGAGCGGGCTTTTCCTTATGTCATAACAATTGGCAATAAAATAGAAGAAAAGGCCAGAGCATGCAATGATTTGCTAAAAAAGTATTATCTCGATATAATTGGAAATGTAGCCTTGGCTGATGTAAGAAAATATCTAAAAGATCAGTTGCGATCAAGATATGCACTTGATGGAATGTCCTATATGAGTCCAGGGTCCTTGAAGGATTGGCCCATTGAAGAGCAAAGATCTTTGTTTTCAATCCTTGGGGATGTTGAAGACTCTATCGGCGTAAGACTGAATGAGAGTTTTGTCATGGTTCCGAACAAGTCACTATCTGGAATCTACTTTCCTACAGAAATTCCATTTTATAGCTGTCAACTGTGCCCCAGGAAAGACTGTCCAACAAGAAAGGCTCCCTATGATGAAACGCTGTCCAGAGAATATGGAGTAGTGGGATGATGGAGTTGAAGGATACACCTATCTCATTGATCTAGTTATATTGCTCAATTTGCCTGCCATCAAGCATTTTCTTTATAAGAATTTTTTGGGTTTGTTAACAGCCTTAAGGCCTGAGATCAATTTTAGCTTGACATGCTGCAATATATATCATACATTGTCATACATAAGAATGCAAATTATAAGGAGGTTATATGCGGGCTGTTCAAAAAAGTTTGAGGATTCCCCAAGAGACTTTGGAAGAAATCGAAAAGATTGCCCATAAGTCCAGAAGCGATTTTTCTTCCATAGCAAAGGATCTTCTAACAGAGGCTATTAAGATGCGCCGTTGCCCCGGTATTGTTTTTGCCGATGGGGTAAGTGGGAGAAAAGCCAGAATTGCCGGTACCGGTTTAGAGGTGTGGGAGATCATTGCAACATATAAAGGCGTTAATGAAAATTTTAAGCGTCTTCAGAGGGCTTATCATTGGTTGACTGAACAGCAGGCGAGAGCTGCTATAGGCTATTATACCACCTACCCGGAAGAGATTAATAGACAGATTAAGTTAAATGAATCATGGTCTAAAGAAACGGTTGCCAGGGATTATCCCTACCTGAGCAGGAGTGATAGTTGAAATATTACTTAGATGAAGATCTAAGTCCAAAGATAGCCGAATTGCTCAGGAAACAGGGTGTAGATTGTATAAGCGCGCATGAGATTGAGATGATACAGGTATCCGATTTGGAGCAGCTCATGTTAGCTGCCAGGCAGAAGCGATGCCTGGTCACTAAAAACAGAGATGATTTCATTCGTTTAACTGTACAGTTTTTTAATGATCACCTGCCCCACTATGGAGTATTAATCATTCCTCATACCATCCCAGGCGATCGGTTTTCCCTTATAGCCAATGAACTTGTTAGATATGCCCTTAATTACCCAAAAAGAATGCCTTCTTACACAATTGATTTTCTTTCTTCAAAATAATCTCTTGTATTCCTTTACTTAAAGCTAAGAGGAGTTACGGCAAAATCTAGATTAATATCTTTTTCTTGACATTTTAATTATACTGAAAGTAAATAAGGGCACCATTTTACAAACAATAACAGGAGCTTTCGAATGATCGAAATACGTTTTCATGGACGGGGAGGTCAGGGGTCGGTAGTTGCATCCAAAATCTTAGCCACATCTATATTCTTAGATGGGAAGTATTCTCAGTCCTTCCCTGCCTTTGGAGTTGAAAGAAGGGGCGCTCCAGTTACTGCCTTTTTACGAGTAGATGACAAACCCATTAGGATACGCACAGAGATATATGAGCCAGATCATATTGTCATCCTTGATCCCCTGCTTGTTGATCAAGTTCCCCTTGCAGAGGGACTTAACAAGGAAGGCATTGTTATCATCAATAGCAGCAAAAAGCCAGGTGAGTTTTCCGATAAATTCAAAGGCTTTCATGTGGCCACTGTTCCTGCTGGCAAAATTGCTATAAAACATCATCTTGGTAGTCATCAATCTCCTATTGTCAACACTGCCATATTGGGCGCTGTTGCAAAGGTGCTTGGGATAGTTTCAATGGAGAGCCTCATTGAGGGCATCAAGACCGATGTGCCAGCCCATACCGAAGATAACGCTGCCGCTGCTAAAGAGGCATATGAAATGGTAAGCGAGGTAATCAAACTATAACAGGTTAGTTCGCTCCCGCCCGCCTCGTCCCGCACTGCGGGACGGGCAGGTCGCTCACCCCCGTAAAACAACTGGGAAATACTAAAATAACAGAATGATGAAAAGGTTGCTATATTAGGATTTTATGCTAACAGTTCAGTATCCGTCGGTATCCATAGAAGATAGCCCTATTTATTGAGCTGATACATTTTATGTTTGTAATTTAAAGCTCTCTCAGTAAAGGCATGATCCTGGTCAAGTAATTGTTTCTCATAGAGGCGTTGATTGTGGTTAATTGGGCACAGGTATTTGTAAATTCGGGTATCACTGGCAGCCTGTATCTCATAGGGGCAGTTGGTTTAACCCTAACATATGGTCTATCAAAGTTCCCTAACTTTGCGCATGCGGAGTTTATTACCTTAGGTGCGTTTTTTGGGTATATTGTCGCTGAACCCTTGGGCTTAGGCCTGCCACCATCATTAGTCGTAGCCTTCCTTGCCACAGGCTTAGTTGGCCTGTTTTGTTATCGAGTTATTTTCCAACCGTTAAGTAAAAAAGGGGCGACCATCATTCATCTTATGGTTGCATCAATAGCCCTGGGCCTGGTCTTAAGATATTCTATCGGATCTATTTGGGGGTGGGAGCCACTGTATTTTAAGACTTCTTGGCCGAGCTTTGACGTTGGGCCGGTAAGGATGACCGGTCTGTGGATATGGCTCGTATTCGTTGCTATTACGCTCTCTATTATCATGCATCTTATCCTTGTGCACACCAAAATAGGGAAAGCTATTAGAGCAACCAACAGCAATCCGGAGCTGGCCCTGGCCTCGGGGATAAATATTGATAGGGTGATTTTAGCGACCTGGTTTATTGGGGCTGGCCTTGCTGCTGTTGCTGGCATATTCCGCGCAGCAAATACTCAAATCTGGCCCATGACAGGTTGGGACATCATATTACCTATATTTGCCGTTGCCATTTTGGGAGGCATTGGAAATTTTTATGGCTCGATTGTAGCGGCTTTTATTATTGGATTAGCCGAAAATTTAGGGGTAGTGGCGCTTATGGCCTTAGGGCTTTCTACTTCGTATCGTATAGCTATTGCATTTATAATCCTGATATTAACACTGATCATAAGACCAGAGGGACTATCTATGTTATTTAGGAGAAGTTGATTGGATCCATTAGTATATATTCTTGATTTTATTGTCCTCGTTGGCATTTTCAGTATATTTTCTTTGAGCCTAAATATAGAGTTTGGATTTGCTGGATTAGCCAACTTTGGTAAAGTCGCCTTTGTGCTTATTGGCGCTTATACCTATACCCTTTTGTCTAACATTAATGTCCCCTTTTACCTTTGCCTTATTGCCGGGGCTATAGCCTCTGCCATTATTGGTTTTTTTGTTTCTTTACCTACCCTTAAGTTGAGAGAAGACTATCTGGCTATTGTTGTTTTAGCCTTTGGAGAAATCTTAAAAATAATAGTTAAATCGGAGGGTTGGATCGCGGGTGGTGTATGGGGAACCCCTGTCTACCCGGCTATTTCCATTGCCGGCTCTTCTACTCGGCTTGATATGGCGATCAATATAGCCCTGGTCTATGTTTGTTTATTTCTTTCTTTTCTGCTGCTTCAATTGTTAACCAACTCTCCTTATGGTAGAGTGATGAGGGCCATCAGGGAAGATGAGGTGGCTGCCGAGGCATTAGGGAAAAATAGGACCAGATACAGGGCGCAAGTATTTGCATTAGGCTCTGCTATAGCGGGATTGGGAGGTGGCCTATATGCTCAATACCTCCAGTTTATAGATCCTTATATGTTTGCGCCTATGCTCACCTTTACTATATGGATAATGGTCCTTTTAGGCGGACCGGCCAATAACTGGGGCGCATTATTAGGAACAGGCCTGGTCCAGCTATTTGATAGGGGCGCAAACATCGCTAAGGACTATGTGACGCTACCTATCGATCCAAGCAACTTACAATATATTATATATGGCGTATTAATTATTCTGGTTTTGCTTTACAGACCTCAAGGGTTATTAAAAGAAAGCCAGGTTAAGACAAAAGCGGTGGAGAGCATTTTTAATGGAAGAGGTTTTGCTAAAAATAGAAGGGATCAGTAAACATTTTGGCGGGGTTTACGCTGTCAATGGAATAAACCTTGATATTGGTCCTGGAAAAATCTGGGGCCTTGTTGGCCCAAATGGCAGTGGGAAAAGCACTTTATTCAACACTGTCCTTGGTATTCATCAACCAGATGAAGGGAATATTTATTTTAACGACAGATGTATTACCAACCTGGTTCCTCACCAGATTTATGATTTGGGCCTGGTATATACCTTTCAGGTCCCTCGGCTTTTCCAGGCGCTTAGTGTATTAGATAATATGCTTGTAGCTGGAAGAGGTCATAAGGGCGACAAATTATTATTCAGCCTTTTCTTCAGGAAAAGCTGGCAGAGAAAAGAAGTGGAACTAGCTGAAAAGGCTATGGAAACCCTTAAGCTTTTAAAATTAGATCATTTAGCATTATCACCGGCAGGAGAACTATCTGGCGGCCAGAGAAAGCTGCTTGAGTTGGGGAAGGGACTGATGGCATCTCCAACATTATTGCTTCTGGATGAACCAGCCGCTGGTGTGAATCCTAATTTAGGCAGGAGCATGTTTGAGAGGATTGAGGACTTATGCCAAAAGGGATTAAGTTTCTTTATTATTGAACATAGACTTGAGCTGCTATTTGACTTTGCCCATTGGGTTTATGTTATGGATAAAGGTAAAATTGTATTAGAAGGCAAGCCGCATGAGGTTGCGGAAGACCCTTCCTTTTTTCATGTGTATTTAGGGGATGAATAGATGTCATCTATCCTCAATGTGAAAAATATAATAGCGGGGTATGGAGATGTCGCCATTGTCCGTGATGTGTCTATTGCCGTTGACAAAGGTGAGATAGTGGCTATTGTCGGTCCTAATGGCAGCGGAAAATCCACCTTACTCAAGTGCCTTTTAGGCTTTGCCAGGCTATTTCAAGGGCACGTCTTTTATCAGGGGCGCGATGTCACAGGCATGGCTTCGTATAGATTAATTAATCAAGGTATAGGTTATGTCCCTCAGATCAATAATGTCTTTCCCAATTTAACTATACCAGAAAATTTAGATATGGGGGCCTATCACAGGAAAGGCAAAAACTCAATTAAGACTGGAATAAAAGATATATATGAGATGTTCCCCGAGTTAGAGGAAAGAAAGAATTCTCTTGCAGGAAACCTGAGTGGTGGAGAAAGGCAGATGCTCGCAATAGCGAGAGCCATGATGGCGCAGCCACAAGTCTTATTGCTTGATGAACCATTAGCCTCATTATCCCCAAAACCAAGTTCAGTCATCCTATCTAAGCTCACAAAGATAAAAGAAGCAGGCATGGCAATAATAATAGTTGAGCAAAATGTTAAGAAGGCATTGAGCGTATCCAAACGAGGCTATGTTCTGGTCGAGGGAACCTGCGCTATGGAGGGAGACTCAGAGCTTCTATTTTCTCAAGATGGATCAAAGCAACAATATTTAGGACTATAAAAACAAGAGGTGCAACAGCATTTATAATTGAAAAGTTAAATTATTTAACCATACAAGACACCAAGCCACTAAGATTATGGGACAAAACTCATATTTATCCTTTGCGTCGTGCCTTTGTGGCTACCTGAGCAATCACCATTTTTAGTCAAATTCTTTGGAAAGGGGGTGATTTTTGCAGGACCTATTTTTATCCATTTTTTCCTCTGGGCTAAATTAATAATAGCCTATAACATTAACATTTAGAAAAGGGAGAATAGCAATGACAAAGAAACTATTACTAATAACGGCACTATTTTTAGTTGTGCCACTCTTAGCCTGGACGCCTGCAAAGGCCGACACCATCAAGATAGGTTCTCTTTTGACTACCACAGGAGACCTTGGCCCTATGGGGAATAGAATGGCTAACGCCGCACGATTGGCAATTGAAGAGATCAACGCCCAGGGCGGACTCTTAGGAAAGAAGGTAGAGCTAATTTTGGAAAACGACAACTGTGAACCGGCTAAGGGTCTGGAAAGAATAAAGAAACTAATAGACATAAACGGTGTGAAGGTCATTGTTGGAGCAATGATTAGTGGTAGCTCTTTCTCTGCGGGGCCCTATGCATCAAGGAAAAACGTGGCTTTGATATCACCGTCAGCTACTGCTGCCAAGCTTTCTGAGCAGCGCTGGACAAAATGGTTCTTCCGCACCTGCCTTCGTGATGACCTTCAGGCCAAGGTATTATCCGATATCGTCATGGATAAAGGTTTTTCCAGGCTGGCCACCATAGTGCTTGACAATACCTATGGGCAAGGTCTGGAGATAGCCCTTGTTGAGATATTGAAAGCACAAGGATGGAAGGGAAAACATGTTGCTGCTGTACGGTATGATCAAAAGAAAAAGGACTATTTAACCCAGTTACAACAAATCAAGGATAGCAAGCCGGATGTCATTTTTGCTTCTACTTATGCAGATGATGGAATAATAGTTTTTAAGCAGGCATTGGACTTGGGCCTGGACAAAATACCATGGTTGGGATGTGATGGCAATTATGGATCAGGTTTGTTCAAAGAACCTAAATCAGCTCAATTCATGGAAAAGGCATTTTTAGCTGGCACCAGGTCTGCTGGAGGATTAACAAAGGCATATGATACGTTTGCCAAGGCATACAAAGACAAGTTTGGTGAACCACCAGAGGTTTATTGTGATACCACGTATGACGCAGTTTGGGTGGTTGCCAAGGCCATAAAAAAGGCTGGCAAATATGATGGTAAGGCAATCAGGGATGCCATGGAGACTATAAAATTAGATGGCGCCAGTGGTCCTATTTCATTCAATGAAACATGTGACCGCGCTTCCGGTACCTTTGAACTTTGGAAAGTTGCTAAAGATTCTAAGGCGAAGACTGGCTATAGAAATGTTCGGATAAAGCTGGTGACTATCCATTAAGAAAGACCATTCGTATTCAGGTTCAATGCCTGCCGGCAGGCATTGAACCTGTAAATGTGTATTAGATATTTTGTAACCGTTCACGGCTCGAAACTTGAAATTAGAAAATAGAAATTGGGGAGAGATGAAACGAGTTTACGAGTTGGATGTCTACAAACTGGCAGAAGAGTTATCAGATATGGTCTGGTATGACTTTGATAAGTGGAACAAAAAGATTCAGAACACCGTGGGCTATCAGATAATACGATCATCCGACAGCATATCTGCCAATTTGGCAGAAGGGTATGGTCGGTATACTCCAGCTGACAGGAAAAAGTTTTATCTATATTCAAGAGGTTCACTTGAAGAAACCAAATCATGGTTGCGAAAACTCATCAGAAGAAAAGTTTTATCTGAGTCAAACGCGACAGAATACAGAACAATAGTTGATAAACTTGGCCCCAAATTGAATGCGTTCATCAACAGTACAAAAGCATGAAGGCCAAATTTCCAATTTCTATTTTCTAATTTCAACGTTTCGTGAACGGGTACGCCTATTTTTATAGATATGAAAAACCTTACTCGATTAGACAGTCTTAAAATCACCGTTCTCGCAGAGGACTCTGTGCTTTATGAAAGCCCATACCTGGGGCAACATGGGGTTTCATTCTTGCTTGAAGGGATAAGTGGCAAAAAAAGGAAAAATATTCTTATTGATGTAGGCCAAAATTCTGAAGCGCTATTACACAATATGAAAGTAATGGGAATATCCCCATCAATCATTGATGCAGTTGTATTAACCCACTGCCATTATGATCACACCCAGGGAATCACGAACATGGTGAGGCAAATCGGGAAAAAGGATCTACCGGTGATTGCCCACACAGACATTTTTCGTTTGCATTTTATCACAGAGCCGTATCATAGGCTTGTAGGAATTATGCCGGGCGATTCCAGGGACGAGATTGAAAAAGCTGGTGGAAGTATTTCCCTGAGCAAAGAACCTGTAATGATTATGCCAGGTATTATGACAACCGGAGAAGTGCCACGGCGCAATGACTTTGGAAAAGTTGCCCTAGACCTGAAGACAATTGAAAATGGAAATATTGTAGAGGATTTAATGCTTGATGATATCTCTATTATAGCAAACATCAAAGACAAAGGCCTTGTCATAATAACCGGTTGTAGCCATGCCGGTATTGTTAATATTGTTAATCATGCTAAAGAGATAACCGGGCTTAGCAAGGTAGAGGCAATTATCGGTGGCCTGCATCTTGTGGATGCAACCGATGATGTAATCGATAGAACTGTCGAGGAACTACATAATATGGATGTATCATGGATAAGCGCAGGCCACTGCACAGGTTTCAAGGCGCAGGTCAAACTTTATCTTGCCTTTGGAGAAAGATTTTCACCTTTACATACCGGAATGGAATTTATATTATCTTTACCAGAGTCTTAACAGGCCTTTCGGTTCAGAGAAAGATATCTATAAATACTCACGATGGAAAAAAAGAAAAAACTTAATTTATCTGTTATTTATACTGAGGATTAAATATGAAATACACTGAAAAACAGGTGAGCGTCCCATTATGTGCCATCTCGACTACTTCCGGACTGGTCAATAAGACCGGGACCTGGAAGTTTGCTGAGCCGCATTTTGTTGATCGTATTTCCCCATGTAACCAGCAATGTCCTGCTGGTGAAGACATCACTGGATATATGTATCTGGCTGGCCAGGGGAAGTTTGAAGAGGCATGGAGATTAATTATGGAGGAAAATCCCTTCCCTGCTGTCATGGGCCGGGTGTGTTTTCATACCTGTGAGGAGCAGTGTAACAGAAAAGACCACGATGAGGCTGTATCTATCCATACAGTAGAATGCTTTATTGGCGACTATGCCCTTTCCCATGGTCTAAAAACAGCAGTCACCCAACCAGAAAAGGACAAAAAGGTTGCTATTGTCGGTGCTGGACCTGGAGGCATGAGCACTGCCTATCATTTGAAGCGTATGGGATATATTGTTACTATATTTGACTCTAATCAGAGCCCTGGCGGTATAATGCGTTATGGTATTCCTTCTTATAGGCTCCCTAACACGATTCTTGATGGTGAAATCAGCAGACTGTACGATATAGGGATAGCGTTTAAAATGGGAGTAAGGGTAGGCACAGATATCACCTGGGATTCCCTTGAAAGCCAGTTTGATGCCGTATTCATTGCTATTGGGGCCTATGAAGAGACTAATCTTGGTATCGAGGGCATAAACACGAAAGGAATATTTAATGCCCTTGAATTTTTACATGAGATTAACCTTGATAAAAACCCAAAGATAGGCAAAAAAATTGCTGTCATCGGCGGAGGAAATAGCGCCATGGACTGTGCCAGGGCCTCACGCAGGCTCGGGGCAGAGGTAACCATTGTCTATCGAAGAACTGAGGCAGAGATGCCAGCCCACGGGGAGGAGATTGAAATGGCCAGAGAAGAGGGTGTTCAATTCCTTTTCCTTGCCACCCCTAAAACGATATCTGGCAATGAGCACATTACAGGCATCAAACTCGAAAAGATGGCCCTGGGGGATGTGGACGACTCTGGCCGAAGACGACCGCTACCAACTGGGGAAACCTTTGATATTGATTGTGATGGGATGATAATTGCCATAGGAGAGGCTACTCACGTAGCTGATCTACCTCCTTTTATCCCGCAAAAAAGAGGAGTAGTTTCAACCGATCAAATGGGACACACTGATCACTCAAAGATCTTTGCTGGTGGAGATATTATCGATATCCCCCATACAGTCACTCATGCTATCGGCTCAGGCAAGCGCGCCGCCATATCCATTGACCGATTTCTCGAAAAGAATAAGGGCGATGAACAAAGCCTCGATCAGTACAGGTGGGGAGAGAAGGGAAATATTAGCGCTGGCCGTATACAGGGGACAACCCAATTTTTGAGAAGAAATCCAACATCAGAGGTAATAGACTATACCGGTATAAACGCCTTCTACTTTGATCACCGCCCAAGGATGAAAAACAATAGAATCGCTGTAGAGGAAAGATTAAAGGGCTTTCAAGAGGTGATCGAATCTCCTTCTCAAGAAGAGGCAGTCTCCGAAGCCCAGCGCTGTTTTAATTGCGGTTCCTGCACCGAGTGTGGAAATTGCTACATCTTTTGTCCGGATAATGCCATAAAGGTCGATCCAGACGGCTATGGATATATTGTAGATATGGACTATTGCAAGGGATGCGGTATATGCGTCAATGAATGCCCTCGTGGGGCAATGAAAATGGAATTTATGGAGTAGAAATATGAGAAAGGTATTAACAGGAAACGTGGCGGTAGCATATGGTGCAATGCTTTCTGATGTACAGGTAGTTGCCGCCTATCCAATTACACCCCAGACAACCATCATTGAGGAGCTGGCCAATATGCAGGCTGATGGACGAGCAGATTTCGACTATATCAGGGTGGAATCCGAACACTCAGCCATGGCCGCATGCATTGGGGCCTCAATGGGTGGGGCACGAGCCTTTACTGCCACCTGCGGGCAGGGATTATTCCTGATGCATGAGATGCTCCATTATGCGACTGGCGCAAGGACACCTGTTGTTTTGGCCAATGTCAACCGGGCAGCGGCTGCCCCCTGGAGTATCTGGAGTGATCAGACCGACTCTGTCTCGCAGAGGGAGACCGGTTGGATACAACTTTACTGTGAGGGAAATCAGGAGGTCCTGGATACCACCATCATGGCTTTCAAAATTGCAGAGTCCTTACGGCTCCCCGCAATGGTCGTCCTGGATGCGTTTTTTCTCTCCCATACCTCTGAGCCAATAGACATACCGGATATCGAGGCGGTTAGGAGTTTTCTTCCTCCTTTTGACCCAGGAGACCTGTGGCTCAACCCGGATAATCCCAAAACCTTTGGTGGCATTACCATGAATACTGACTATATGGAATTTAGATGGCAAATCCAGAGGGATATGGAGAAGGCTAAGGATGTCATCACCTCAGTTCATCAAGAATTTGCCAGGGTGTTCGGAAGGAACTATTACCAGGTGGAAGGATACAAAATCGATGATGCGGATGTTGTTATGGCTGTATCAGGCACTGCAGCATCTACTGGAAGGGATGCCATAGATTCCTTAAGGGAAAGGGGGGAAAGGGTGGGTATGGTGAAGCTAAAGACCCTTCGCCCATTTCCAAGGGAGGAAATTATAGCAACTTTGAAGGGAAAGAAAAAGGTAGCGGTTATTGACCGGAATTTCTCCCCGGGCGCCACAGGTATTTGGGCCCAGGAGATCAGAAGCGCCCTTTACGAGCTTCCAGACGCAGAAAGACCCCTTATCTATGGCTATATTGCAGGTCTTGGTGGCCGGGATATAAATGTTAAAACCATTGAGGAAATTTATCAAAAAACATTAAGAGATGATCGGCCAGATGATGTCGATATGTGGATAGGAGTAAACTATGTATAGCCTAAATCAAAGATTTGACAACAGAGATATCCCTGAAGATGAATTTATGACCTCTGGAAATCTCGCCTGCGCCGGCTGCGGGGCATCTCTTTCCATGAGGCTGGCATTAAAAGGCTTAGGGAAACCAACGGTGCTTGTTGTGCCTGCCTGCTGCTGGACGATCATACCAGGCACCTGGTCTTTCTCCACCATGGATGTCCCTCTTTTTCATTGCGCCTTTGAGACAACCGGGGCAACCATATCCGGCGTTAAGGCAGCATACAAAAAAAGGGGAATGGATGATGTCTGTGTTGTTGGATGGGCAGGTGATGGAGGCACCTTTGATATTGGCATCCAGGCGCTGTCAGGCGCTGCAGAGAGAAATGATGATGTTATCTATGTATGCTACGACAACGAGGCATATATGAATACAGGAATCCAGCGCTCAAGCGCAACCCCTAAGGGTTCCTGGACAACAACAACCCCGATGAAAAAGCCAAAGCAAGAGCAAAAGAAGGATTTTGATGAGATAATGATTGCCCATAGGATCCCTTACCTTGCCACTGCCACAGCCGCCTATCCGCACGATATGATCGCCAAGTTTAAAAAGGCCAGGTCGATCAAAGGAACAAAGTTTATCCATCTTCTTGCTGCCTGCCCCACAGGCTGGAGAATGCCTGAGAATTTATCTATAGAGGCTATGCGCCTGGCCGTGCTATCCAACATCTTCCCTTTATATGAGGTACACAACGCTGAGTCCTATACCCAAACAGTGGTCCCCGATGAAATTATTCCAGTGGATAAATATATTCACCTTCAGGGCAGATTTAGACACCTGACGGAGGAAGATATTAAGGAATACCAGAAAATGGTGGATAAAAGGTTTGAACGCTTACAAGAGAGGTTTGAAAAAGGAAAGACACCTACATCAAAATAGTGTTCACTGAATTCTCTTGATCCTTTTTTTTGTATTCTCTTCTCAACTCCTCGTTTTATATATAAGCTTACCTGCCAATGGTATTGTCAAACCCTTTAAATTCCTACAAAA
>Ga0233413_10000264_pt1 | contig 26460 bp, 58 predicted proteins | sample Na_anoxic_6_MG_FD_189019 | JGI IMG/M metagenome (GOLD analysis project Ga0233413, IMG submission 189019) | Seawater microbial communities from Saanich Inlet, British Columbia, Canada - Na_anoxic_6_MG | ecosystem: Environmental > Aquatic > Marine > Inlet | place: Canada: British Columbia...
CCATATGTTAATATATTATTACCAGTAAAATTGTTTCCACCACCAGCATTATCTAATCTAAAACCATTAGAACCATCATTATATGTAGTAATATTATTTCCATATGCCAAATTGTCATTTGTAGATGTCCAAAATCTTATACCTTGTCCATAATATCCATTAGTATAAATTAAATTATCGTAAATTAAATTATCCCTTGTTCCTAATTCCAAGCTTATCCCATGCCCAAAAGAACCAGAAGTATTTATATTATTATTATATATTGAATTATTAAATGTATTTACATCTCTAATCCAGATACCATATGCATTAAAATTAATTGTATCATCTAAATTAAACTGTTGTATTCCTGTAATATTATTTCCATAAATATTGTTGTTTTGTGAAGTAGATATTAATGAAATCCCATGTGAATTTGTTGAATTTACAACTATATTGTTATCATAAATAAATGAATTATTTATTCCATCTAGTGCTATCCCTTTTGACAAATTGGTTGATGTATAAATAGTATTATTTGTAATATTAATATTCGATGATGATGATGCATAAATACCCCTATCATTAATTCCGGAATTATTTAAATTATTTAAAATACAATTTTTAATAGTAATATTTGTATGTGCGGAAATCCTAAAACCATAAGTTGAATTTGATCCATTATATGCATAATTAATTGTAGATTCTCCACAATCCAAAATAATATTGTTCCCAATTATACTTATGGTTTCGCTAAAATTATAAATTCCGTTATTAAAAGTAGTAGATGTAGAAACTGTGCAACCATCTGTAGGAGTAACTCCACATTCTACTGCACTTGCAAAACTAATAAGAAATACGCCAAGTAGTAATAATACGAATAGTTTATTGAATTTCATTTTTTGTTCTCCATTTTTATATAGCAAGTTGCTGGTTTATCTCCGTAGAATCCATCATGTTTATTACAAGTAAAAGAATTCTCTTTATAGTTAGGGCATTTCTTTGCGAATTTACACTTACGATTAAATAAGCCCATACCATGCTCCTACCGAAATTAATAATACTCCCAAGTAACCTTGTGCCATACATATAATATCTAATTTAGTTTCTCTACTCATTTCTTTAATCTCCTCTCCAAAGGAATTAACCCTTTAGAATAATAACATGGAAATTCCTTAATATGATCCTTTGCTATCCTTTTAGCCATAGATAATTGTAAGTTCTTTGGGAATAGTTTGGCATGTTCCATTTCAGCTTTAGTGCCAATCTTCAATTCTTTTTTCTTATTACATCTTGCCATCTTAATTAACAATACCCCCACCACCACCAACCGAACCATCACGAGTAAATATTATAACTATTGCTAATAATCCGACGATTACCGCAAGGTACGGAAGTTTTGTCATTACAAAATATATACCGGATTGCCAAACACTAGCACTTGCAAGAGCAGCTTGATTATACACCTGGTCATAAGCATTAGCCATAACTATTGCAATTATAACGGTTATAATTAATGTCAATATGAATATTGGCAACATTATCTTTGGATATTGTTGGGCCATCATAGCTTGAACAATTAAACCTAGAAGTAATCCTGCGAATAATAAATACCATAAGGTATTAATCGTTACTGTTGAAGTTGTTATAGTAGTTTGAAAAGAATCATTTATCTCTTCTGTAATCCCCATTTTCTCTTGCATTTCTGTTCCAACAACATTACCGATATATCCTACGATTAATAAGAAGAATGCAAAAGCTGAAATTAGAACTATAAATACTATCCCTGCAACCGGTGAGGTTTGGGCTTTCTTAGACATCATTTAGATAATCTCCACGCCAAGTAGTCTGGTAAAGACATCCCTTTAGCTTTAGCTCTTCCTTTAGCTTTGAGAATTGCTGCAGCATTTATTCTTACTACTTTTGTTGGGAGTTTTTTAGGTCTTGCCATTTTATATTAACCAAGGGGACTTCTTCTTTTTAACACCTTTCTTATTCTTCTTAGGTTTGGTTGGAGTTAGCCAACCTTGTTGTTTAGCATACTTAGCTAATTTGATACCTTTCTTCTCACCACGTGTGTCCAATCTTTTGCCACGCTTCTCTACAAAATGATTAACCAATTCTACTTTCTTTCCCTTCCTTATCTTATATGGTCTATATTTATTCTTAGTTATCCCAAAATAATTATCTCCATTACCAGTAATCTTACCCTTAGCCTTCTTAATCCTAAACTGAGCAGATAGTGTTTGATCTGCTGCACGAGAAGCCCTAGATAAAGCAGCAGTTCTACTCATTGGTTTACCAGAAAGCTTAATCCACTTACCACCCTTAGTCCTAGCCTCTGGGATATATCCTTGCTTTTTCTTTTCTATGGCTGCAATAGGTGCCTGTTTACCACCCCATCTTGGAATAGGAATATTAAACCCAAATCCAGTAACTCCAGGAGTTGGTGCGAATAAAGAAGATGAAGGGAATGCACTAGTTATTGATGAAGATTGCGCAGTAGCTCGTGATAATTTTTGTCCTGACTTTTGAGCTGTTGCAGATATAAAGTCTTGTCCTGACTTTGTAGATACAATTGGAACTCTTGCAGTAGCAAAACTAGTTGATGGTTTAGTTATAGACTTAATGCCCATGTTAATTTTAGGTGTTAGGGCTGTTATTATATTTGCTTTTCCGGTAACATCTATAGTTGGACTAATATCAATAATCGGTTTAGTTGTTGGTTTTATTAAAGTAGATGCACCAACCAAAGAAGTTGTTGAAGCAGAAGGTACAACTGATGATGTTATTTTCAATCCTTGACTAGCAAATGGTTGAGCAGCTGAAAAACTTTGTCCAGCAAATTGTTTTCCGATTATTTGAGGAGATACTGTTTCTGTTACTATATCTGGCTTAAACATATTACTTAAGAAAGTTTTTGAAGACTTACCACCCCCAGTACTAGCACTGAAAGAACTATAGCCTTTAGATGCAACATCATCTACGGCTGATGGTAATGTTGATCCCCATGCCTCTGGTTTAAACTTACCGGTAATACCACCTGTTTTTAGGTTTAATTTAGCACCAGTAAACCTACCAGAACTAAAGAAAGTTTTGTCTCCGACCTTCCTAGACACTCCTCCAAAATCAAAAAGAGAAACTTTATCCCCAACATAAGTTCCTTTAATATCTGTAGTTACTGTTCCATAGTCTCTACCTAATACATTAGACCAAAATGGTGATTTTTTATATGTTTTTAATAACTTAACATCTTGCCACATATCTGGAGTTACATATCCCTCTCCCTGTGTTATGCCTAGTTTTATATTTGGATATATTTTATCTGAAACACTACCCCTACCAAAAGTAGAATATTTAGTAGAACTTTTTATTATATCATCTCCTGATTTAACAACTCCTTGCTTCATAAAATCTACAACCCTTACATCTACTTTTCCTCTACTTCCCAATATATTAAAAGCTCCTTTTTCTCCTGTCTTTATTTTAAGTAATGAAGTACCTTCAGCAGAAGCTCCACCAATAGATTTACTACCACTAGCCTTTATCCATGATTCATCTCCTACTTTGAAGACATCTTTAGATGTAACTGTCCATGGTTTTTCTAATATTTCTGCCTTTCTTAAAGCTGTTATATCTTTACCTATTTTAGAAACATATCCTAACCCTGAGGCACCTGCAAATAGAAAAGACATCCCTGCCTCTCTTGATTGTTCAGAAGGAATTAGACCCATATATCTTGGAGTTATTAATTCTCCACTTGGAGAAACATCAATCATTCTTATGTCTTCATCTGCTCCCTTAGCAGCCTTGTAAAATCCTTTACCTGCAAAATAAGCTATTCCTACTGGAGGAGCAATACCAGAAACTACACCAGCAGCGACATCAGCTCCTAATTCTAACTTACCCAGTTCCCCACTTGAAGTAAACGCATCTTTATAAGATCCTCTAAATTTCTCAGCACTACCAATCTTAGAAGAAAATTCTTTAGATGAAAGAGTGTCTTTTAATTCTTTATCATACCTAGCTTTAATCTTTATATTAAGTTTCTTATTCTCAGTTTCTTGTATCTTCTTAATGGCCTCTTCTCCACGCTTTAATGATATTTCTCCACTATCTATTTTATCTTGTATCTTTTTAACAGAATCATTTAACACTTTTTCAGATTTAGCAACCTCTTCCTCAGATATTTTCTTACTTAGCTTGTCCGCAGTTTGCCCTATTATAACATCTGTTGGTTTAGAAATGTCTGGATTAAAAAACTCTTGTTCTTTCATTGAACCAATTAAAGAAACTTCTTTAAATCCTGTAGAATATTCCGGTGTTATTGTTCCAAACTGAGGCTCAAACCATTTCATATCCGTCTCTCCATATGGTAAACTTACCCCCCCGTAGGCTTGTACTGATAAACCAGCATCTTTTGTAGTTGTTAATGAATCTTTATATTGGCTACTATATCTATTTATAGAACCTATATTTTTATCTGTTTTTATTAATTTGACAGTCTTCTCTGGGGCTGGTGCTCTAGTTGTGCCTGGTTGTAATGGTCCTACAAAATTATAATCTCCTGGTTGTGGAGTTGGCGCAGGTGCTCTAGTTGTGCCTTGCTGTATAGGTCCTACAAAATCATAAGGTACTGTTCTGCCTCCCCCTCTAGATGGTTTCTTTATTGGAGCTGGTTCTCTAATTGTCCCTGGTCGTAACGGACCTACAAAGTCTGATGGAACTGTCTTTGGTGCTTCTCTAGTGGTCCCAGGTTGTAATGGCCCTACAAAATCAGAGGGTACTGTTCTGCCTCCACTGGAACTTCCACCCGAAGAATCATCAGAAGGCTTAGGCTTTGATTTATAGAATGATGGAGGAGAAGGTGCAATATAATATTTGCCTGTCTTTGGATTCTTTCTAATTACCATAGCCATCCAACCTCTCTATTAATTTTTTTACTCTTTATCTGCCTTCTAACCGCCACAGTTATCCTTTGTTTTTGTTGAGAGATTCTTCCAGTTCTCTTCGTGGTTCTGGTTTGAGAAGACAGTCTTCCTTTGGGTGATGATCTTCCACTATTTATTTTCCCCATTTTATATAATAAATGTAACATTTATTCTTTATATATCCTTTCATTTACTTTCAAAAGGGTTATAAACTAATTATTTGTTATAAGTTAGAATGGAAATCGGTGGAGTGGTAGTAGGGAATGCATTAAGCGGAACGCTGTCTTTAATTTTTTGGTTAATAGGTGGAGCTTTATTAATTGTTGGTGCTTTTATTTTTTCAAAGAAAAGGAAGGAAAACATGGCCTTCAATATCCCTGTAACAATATTTATCCCTCGTTCTGATAATAAGACTAGGGATATAATCCATGCTAAGGGTGGTTACTTTAAGTCTCAACCCGTCGGTGGTATTACTACTTTTAGATTAAAGAGAAAGGGTGTTGGTACTATTGAAATGCCTCCACCAGAATCTAGATTCCTTATGGGATTAAATAGAGAGTTATATTTAGTTCAGAAAGGTATGGATGATTTTGAGCCTATAATCGCAGAGAGCTTTAGTTATGTTGATACAGAGGTTGCTGGCGCAGATGGACTAAATAGAAAGGTTGCTATATGTAATCTTAAATGTGTTAACCAGGATGCTACTGCTTGGAAGTTTGATAATGAACAAAATGCTAAAAAGAGATTTACATTCAATAGTTTTTGGGAGAAGTATAAAGACTTTATCCAGATTACAATATTCATACTAATTGTATTCATAGCTTGTTATGTTCAGTATAATGGATTAAAAGAGGTGGCAATGAGATTGAAAGAAGTAGCCGAAATATTAGGACCTGCTATTTCTAACGCTCCAGTTGTTAGTTAAATGGAACCACAGCCAAACTATCAAGAGGAACAACAAGTTCCAATGTATTCTCCTGAAGGAAGTATAGGTAATATTGTAGGACAAATAGATCCTGCTACAATAGTTGATAATCTTAATCATTCGTTAAAGGGTGAGTTCTTTGATAAAGAAAGAGGATTGTGGGTAATGAACCCTTCAGGAGTCCCTCTAGTAAATGATTCATGTAGGGGATTCATAGTCTCTTACGTTACTGGAATTATGAATAATAACTCCACGATGGGTACTATTAGCCAGACACAGTTAGGATTCTTAATGGAGTCCGTTATAGAGGATTTAGGTAAGGAGTTCGTTTGTAACCTAGAAAGGTTTGGATTTGTTTCTAAAGGGCAAGGATATAATAAGGGTGTCTATGAGAACAAGGGTACCCCAGATTCTTCTAGGATGTCTTCTGTAAGTAATATGATAATTCGTGCAGTGTTCTCTTGTTATACTAGAAGTCTTAATGGAATGGAAAGCAGAAAGATGTGGTCTAGTTTAAACATGACTGATAATTTAAACTACAGTGGCCCACAGGAGCAAAGCTCTGGGTGGATGGGTAAGATGTTTGGTAGGTGATTATGGGTAAAGAAGCAGAGATAAGACAAGCACCCTTTAACATGGCTCTTAATACACTAGAGTCAATAAGGGAATGGATAGATAAGATTGCTGAGTTATCAGTAGGCTATATGGCTGGTGTTAAGATTGATGCAAACGAATTGATAACTATAAAGCATAGAATGGTAAAACAATTAATAATGTTATCTACGCCTTTATTAGAGCCACAGTTCTTAGAGGAGATAGAAGACTTCTTTTCAGAAATTAAAATAACTAATGGTAATATACGTAATGGTACTGGATGGATTCGTGGTGTGCCAATATATACAAAAGAAATAGACTATGTGTTAGATGAGTGCGTACAGGGCGTAGAGAAAGCTTTACAAGAGTCTGGTCACTTTATGCCATCTGGAGATGAGAGTAGTTTATTCTGATGGTAAAGACAAGAATTTATTTTGATGATAAAAAGGGGAAATGGTTAGATGTCCCAACTAAAGACTGGAAACAATTTGAATCCGAAAATTTTGTTAAGACTATCAATATACATAATAGGCTTAGAGAGAAACTTGATAATGTAAAAAAGATTGTTAAGAGAAAATGGGATGCTGTGTTTCTAATAGATGGCATGGAAAGAATTGGTAAATCAACACTAGGTATGACTGCTGCATGGTATCTTTCTGATGCAAAACTTACAATAGATAACTTTGCAGCTGGTATGCAAGATGCAGCAGAAAAGATTGAGAAGCTACCTGATAAGAGTATCTTGTTTGTTGATGAAGGTTCTTTGGTTTTTAATTCTAAAGACTCTATGACTAAAGAGTCTAAACGACTACAGAAGGTTCTTGATGTAGTGGGACAGAAGAATATGATATTTATTATTGTACTTCCATCATTCTTTGATTTGAATAAGAATATTGCTACTAGAAGAAGTAAGTTCTTATTACACGTGTACACTGCCTCAGATATGAAGAGGGGTAGGTTTACTTACTTTGGTCCTAATAAGAAGCGTTATTTATATGCATTAGGTAAAAAGAATTTTGGATCTTATACTAAACCTAAATCTGATTGGCTAGGAGACTTTGATGACTTTCAACTACCATTTGATGAGGAGTATAAAGAATTAAAAAAGAAATCATTAGCAGAGTCTCTAAGCCTTGATGGAAAGGGTGATGGTAAAATAAAGCTTGGAGAGGTACGTGCAATGTATGTTCAGAAATTAATGAGAAATTATGAAGGCATTTCTACTACAAAACTTGCACAAGCTATCAACACATCCACAAAAACTATCTATGCAGACATGGAAAGAGAGATACCTGAGGCACTCACACAGATAAAGATGTCTCACAAGAGGATAAAAGTTGACCTTATGGCTGGGCTTGAATGCTGATTTTTTTTAATTTTTGAAAACCCATTTTTCCATTTTTCGGTGCATCTTATATTATATAACCCTATTTTTGTGTCACACATCACCCATTAATAAAGGATGCTTATGTTTTAACAGTGAAATTATAACTACTTCTTCCCAGTCCAGCCCATTCTCTTAGACTCTTTACGTGCTGCAAGAACAACCCATACGAAGAAAACTAATCCAGATAATATAGCAATGCTTAGTAATGCTTCTATAGTAACCACCCCAGCATATTGATTAGGTAAGGTATATATAGGTATATCCCAATTGCAATGGCTATCATCATAATCCAACTAGCAATAGCGCTGTTGTCATATACAAACATCTTTCTCTTGCTATGCCATTGGATTGGTAAAACCTGTGTCCATGCAGATATGTGATTTCTCATAAACTTAAATAGACCAGGTGTCCGGGATTTCATATCAAGTGTAAAATCCTTTAGAGTAGAATTATCTTCATCATGTGCTAACTCGTGCATTAGAACTTCATTGAAGAATTCTGGGTAGTTCTTAATTCTCCAGTTCATTTCTATAACATCGTGATCACCACAATCAAACCTATTAGCAATGCCCTTGTTGACAAATTTAAGATATAGTGGTTTCATGCTCCCATCTCCGATTTTGCTTGTTTAATCATTATTCTGTAGCATTGGATATGAAACTTTCGCTTATTAAAAGATTTCAACTTCTCATGCTTTTCAACAGTCCCTTCACAGTACCAACAGACTGGGCCATCTCCTTCTGGGATTTGTTCATCAATCTCTTTTAACTTCTTTGAATCATTACTAAATAATGCTTTTATCTTATTTAAGAATTTCATCCTGCTCTTGGTATCCCAGACAGACTACTTCTTGTAGATATGTATATTTTATATATAAAGATTGATACAACAACTATTAGTCCTATTCCAAATATTTGATATACTACATCCCAAAACATCATCGTAAAAACCTCTTAGTAAAATCATTAAGTTTCTTTCCAATATACCACTTTATTAATAATGGAGTAATTACTAGAGTGAAGATAATACCTAAAATGAAACCTAGTAGAAATCCCATTATAGAAACTCTCCTAGTAGTTTAACTAAGACTCCTATTATAACTGCGGCTATTATTAATTGAATTATCATTGGTTGTCTGCAATACGCTTTAATTGATAAGCAATTTCTTTTAAGAATGTTTCTGGTGTGTTACTACTTTCATCATCCCATATATATTCAAAATCTGTCATTTTAATGTTTCACAAAAGGCTTACTTTATGAATAGTTGCCTATTCTTTAAGTGTTGGCCTCTCCTGTTTAGTTTCACAAAACATGCAAAAATTTGTATTAGTTGGCATAAAACTCCCTTTTAAAATCCTTTAAATTCTGTGTTCCCATACTTCTATTACATGATCTACATATTGGTCTTAAATTATCTGGTGTATCTGAGCCACCATCTCTAGCACTAATTACATGACCTGCCTCAAAATTATCTTTTCTTATGTTATTTCTACAGACATCACACTTACCATAAAATCTATCTGCAAATCTGTCTCTCCAAATCTGATTCTTAATTGATTTCGGTATGGATTTTCTATTATGGCTTGGATTAATAAAATGTTTCTCTATTTTTGTTTTATTTGGAAATATTGTTCCAGGTCTAATGTCTTCAATAAATATTTTATGTTGAACCCCATCTGCATCTAATATAGCATAAGACCTTGTCCACCACTTATGCATCTTAATTATGATTCCAGAAACGGTTATATTATTATATGTTATTTTAATTCTAGTTTTACTTTTATTATAGAATTTTAAGTTTTCCCAAACCTTCTCTTTCATATCATCATCCATCTAAAATCCTTCCCATACTTTATTTATAGCTTGAACCGGATTGGCAACTGCATAAATTCCAACCGTATCAAGTCTGGCCCATCCACCGAAACCCTGTACCATGGGCATTGGAAGATTCCTTTCATTAATCATGTGATTAGCAAAACCATGTCTTGTGGTGTGAAAGTTCAATGGTTTACCTAAAACCTTCTGACAGAGGTTCTTAAACCTATTTTGGAGTGTTCTACGTTCTATCTTAAGTGGCAATAGTTTTAGCATTGATTCTTTGATTGGGAACATTGGATTAACTACAGTAATTCTTTCTTTGCCACCTTTACCAAGAACCTTGATTTGATTTGTCTTTAAATCAATCTGATGCGCCTCAATTGGTTTAATGTCTTGATTAGAGTTTTCTGCCGGACCAACTATTTCAGAGATCCTTAACCCAGAACCAAACCCAAGAACATAAGCCAACTTACGAGATTTATCTTTTTCTGCAGCTAGGACTTTTTGGAAATCCTCTGTTGATATAAATTTTATTAGTTTACCCATTTATGATCCTGGCAACATTCTATTAGTTTCTTGTTCCCAAATCTCTTTTGCACATTTATCACATACAAAAACCTCTGTTCTCCTTAGAAGCATTCTTTTAGTAATTATTTGTGATGGAGTATTTTTACAATATAAACATTCGGATGGAATTATTTCGCAGCTTAGTTTTGACATTTTTAATTAAACCTCCTTTTTTGTAATTTTTGTGTAATTTTCATTGTGTTTGTTAAGTGTTAATCCTTTATATATCTACGCATTATGGCTCTTTTGTGAAACCATTTCAGCCAATCCCATATCTTCATCTCCCCATATTCTAGGATCTTCCTGAACTGATTTACCGTTTGAATATAATACTGCTCTCATATTTAAAATATTGCAATGGCTTGTTTGGTCTGAATAACATACACTATATAATCCGGAATCCCTACATGGATGTTTACAGAGTATTTTATGATTATTCATTGTTCTTCTCCTCAGCTTCTGCTTCTTCCTTTTCCTTTTGTTCTCTCTTTCTTCGTTCTACCCAATATGGACTATTCATGATCTTTTACTCCAAGTGCGTCGCTTAGTTTCTTACGATCATAACACATATTATCTATTGTCCAAAAAGATACGCCCAATTCTTCTGCTAAATCTTGTTTTGCCCTACCAATCGTTCCGAGTCTCTTAACTCTCTTTGTGACTTCTTTCTTTATTTTAGGATATTTCCAAATTGAATTATCTTTTTCTTTTAATTTTCCCCAAACATCTTTCTCACACCTAGGACCATCCTTCTTCCCATGACATCTGAAACACAAAGTCTTTAGATTGCTTAATTCATTATTCTTAACTTCGGAGTATCTACCCTTGCCATCAATATGATCTACGTTTAACCCTTTGTTAAATAAAATAAAATGTTCCTCTTGGCTCATTCCACACTCCTGACATTCAAAATTATCTCTTTCTAAAGCCTTTTGCCTATTTCCTCCAAAATCATTTAGGTCCCTATTAATTCTTCCATACTCAATTAATTTCTCTCTATTTTTTTTTCTCCAAGCATTGCTCGTAGCTTTAACTCTTTCCTTGTTGTCTTCCTTCCATTTCTTGCTCGAATCTAGATATTTTTGTTTTGTTTTAACCATTCTTACTCCCAACGACAGGTTCTACCTCTTTTGCGTCGTCTAATAATGAAGGTTTTAGAAACATTGCTATCATAAATAGAAATAATGATAATATTAATTCTTTTAATGAGTTTGGATTTATCATTAAAAATAATCCAGCGATTGCCAAACTATTAAAGATTGTGATTTGTAATTTATTCACCATTGTCTCGGTAAGCGTCGTTTAATTCCTTAATCTCTTCATCATCTTTCATACTTAATCTATATCCTATTAAAGTTCCAATCATCATTCCTAGTCCTAAACCAACACATCCACCCGCTATAAAAAATTCCCAATTCATTGTTCTTCCTCCGCATGAAGTGCGAATTTAGTTATTAACATTGCTGATAAGGTGATGACCGATCCAATTATTATTCCTAACACAAGGTTAAGATGTCCTAGATGGGTGGTAGCTGTTTCTATCATTTATTCTCCTCCTTCACATGAATTGTGTCATGTTTCTTCATTTTATATGTTAGATAAAATCCGAAAGCTACTCCAAATATCCATGACCAATGAACAAACAGCATCATTCCTCCAGATATTCCAATTACATATCCTGCGTCTGTCCAATCATTGCTTAATAATTTCATTATTCGTTCTCCTCCGAGATTACGTCGTTTAATTTTTTAACATCTTTTCTTAATCCTTTAATCTCTTTTATTAGTATTTCTATTAATACTGTTGTTCCACCTGCTTCACCCCAACTTGGATAATATTCTTTCCCATCAAGTTCCTTTTTCCCCATTATTCGTCAGCTCCCAAGAAAGCGTCCTTCTTTTCCATTTCATTTATTGTATTAACAAATTCTTCTTTACTTACTCTTATCCATCTCCAAAATCCAAAGAATCCTTTTACTTCTACTATTATATCATTTGGAAATTTAGTGCTTGTTTTAAATCTTAATTGTCTTTTGCAATTCCCTTTGTTAGCTCTACATACACATTTCATTGTTCATCTCCTGATACAAAGGCGTCTTTCTTTTCTTTTACGAATGTTTTAAATTTTATTATTGGTAATCCTACCCAAAAGAATGATAATACTAATAAAATACAAAATATCCATGTCATCGGTTCCGTATTAGTTAATGTCTGGATTGGTAATCTTTGGTACCATTGTGTTTTATTTACTGCGAAAGCTATTAATGCAACCATTACCATTCTTCCTACACATTCAAACATATCTTTATTTTTCATCTTGTTCTCCTTCGGTATAAACTGCGAAGTCTTCTTGAGACTCTGGAGCTAATGTCCTACAAGTTTGTGCTGGAAGTGAGTTTGCGTGTGCAACATCTTTCATAAATTCTTCGTGTGTTTTATTCATGTTTGCTCACCTCTATTAAATCTTCTTCGTTTACATTTAATATTTCCCGATCTTCTTTTGTTAAACTAACTCCTGTTTGAGTTCTGCTTAACTTCTTTAGTTTCTTTGTTATTTTTGGTTTTACCATTTTTTATTATGAATCAAAGATTACGGGTTCTCAACTCCCCGTTTGCCTGTTCTTAGTCCTAATCTAATGACTTTGTCATTAGCCTCAATGGCGCCCTCCCTCCTCTCGTTTAAGAGCGTGGAGTGTCATAGGTTGAGTCGCCTCAACCACTGATCTTTGATAATATATTAACGTATAAAGGGTTTATATATCTTTCGGTTATTGCTGGTTTTAACTTGTTATATGATTTCCTATACTAGTTCTTATGCGAATCCTTATAAATTAAAAGGAAAAATAAAAAAGTTATTATTATATTTTATGGTAGTGTTCTATTTGTTTCCTCTCTCCAAATCATCTTAGCACATTCTCTACAAGTAGGAACTGACGTCTTGCTTAACAATCTTGTTTTTATAACCTCTACTTTTGCAGGCTTGTCACAATATACGCATTCTGTTGGAAGTTGTTCTATTTTTAATCCCATTTTTACCTCCGGTGTTATTTAGTTTGAGTTTCATATTTTAAGGCTTAGGCGAATGCTTTTCTATATTTAATTCTAAGTATAAGTGCATAAATTAAGTCTGCTGGTAATAATACAATTCTTTCAAATGCTTCTGCTGGACCACCTTTACTTGTATCGTTAAATTCTTTTACTAATTTTATATAATGTTTCATATTTTAATCAGATGACGAACTAATCCCAGGAGTCTGGGAAAAGTCTTATATATTCCTCCATTATTTCTTTTGTTAATCTTGTTTCTCCTAAATATCCATCATAATCTGGTGCTAGGTTTTCTTTCTTAATCCACCTTGCTATTATTTCTTTATTTTTCATTTCGTCTTAGGTTTGGACTGCGAGTTTATAATCATTAAAACAATACAAGTTACTCCCAATATTAATATTCCCCATTGTATTATATTTTCATTTATCATGTTCGTCTTAACTATCGTTGCCGAATAGATCCTCCATTTCATCTGGGCACCCTGTCATTATAATTTTCTCCTGTTGGGCATTCGATTTCTCGTGTAAATTAAGTGTTTTAGTTTTATTAATATCCTGTTGGGCGGTCTTTTGTACGGGCACACATTTGCTTAATGTTTTTCTGGTTTGCTTACCATGAACCTTACATTCAGTATTTGGAATAAATCCATACTTGCCTTCTTCAGACCAATCGCAAGTGCATTTATGTGGAAATTCTTTTATCATTCTTTATCCTCCGACTTATTTGAAGTCTTCTGCGTCATTCTTCCATAAGCATTTCCCATTACAAAAAAGAATCTTGCCATTTCAAATAATTTATTATCAAATTCAAATATATCATCATTATCTTTAACATATAGTTTCCATGAATCTTCAAACTTCATGCTTTCACCTTCCTTGTAATATGCGAATACTCCTTACGTCCAAGTTGATTATTAAGGGTTAGTGCATTATCATTTACCTGTTTAAGGAATGATTCATTACCAAATGAATTTATTAATAATCTCCAATCTTCTTTTAATAACTCTAAATCTGTTTTCATGTTTTCACCTTCCCATGAGATTGCGTCTTTTTTTTATCAATTAAGAAACGTGCTTTCTCAAATAATATAATCTCTTCTGGTTTTGCGTTTATATTATCCAATATCTCTTTCAATGTTATTCCCTTTCCAAGTTCTATATATGTCATTTTATATTATACCTAAAATTTTTAGTGTTGCCGCTGATACTAAAGTAGCAGAGAAAACTGCCACAATAAATATAAAAACATCTGAAGGTTGTATTTTGTATGTCTTACCTTTTTCGGTTTTAATTATTTCCATTTTTAATCTCCTTTAATTTAGTAATACTTTTAACCATCCCTTTTGGGATTACTTGATAATGTTTTATTAATGGGCTTTCATTAATATTAAAACCAAAATTCATAAAGCTTAAAATTATTTTATTTTTATCTTCATACATCAAACGACCAACACTTTCTGTTAAAAATGGTTCTTCTTTAATTAATTCTTCAACTGTTATAGAATCCATACTACTATGTGCATCTATCCACACCACTCTAACTAACTTCATCTTTTATCTAATGGCTTTAAGCCAACCTTTTTTAGTTGTTTTAGTTTCTCCTTATAAGACCAACTACTGCTTTCTTTTGAAGTGAATACAAACATTCTCTTTAGCTTCTTATCATAAACTTCCATAGTCATACAATCTAAACCAGTTATTCCTTTATAGGTAAAACATTTTAATATTCTTAATTCTGATCTTGTTCTCATGCCATGTCTTCTAGATTTCTCATCAACAATTTGATATTTGAAGATCGGCTTAAACTTCTTTGGTGCAATTCTTATTTTATATCCCATATTTATTTTTTACCTCCATTGTATTTAATTACTGATATGTAGTAATCAATCCTTAAATACTTTTTGGGTAAGCCTCATTTTTATTTTCACGAGAATGTAAATCTATATCTTTTTGATAATATTTATCTTTATCTTCGTCAAACTTTTTAACACACTTTTTATGGACATCAATAAAACATCCTTCTGGTTTACCAAGTTTATAACATTCTCTATTCATACTATTCCCCATTACATTATTACAAACAACACATATTCTACCAAATGTCATTGTTTCTTACTCCCATGATTTTGCGAATATAACTCACTTCTCATTTGTATTAATTCTTGAATCCAATTATCAATATCTGATGGCGCGAATTTTAAGAAATCGTCTTTAAGACACATATTCATTCTATCAACAAAATCTTCAACCTCTTTTCTAATTTCCATTTGACGACTCCTTATTTAGATTTGGCGAACATTTACAATTCTCATATCTCATTGCACATCTAGGACAAATTATTCCGACAAGTTTGTTAAAATCCCTAACTCTTTTCAGATATGATTTTCCATCATAACTATCTAACATTAGTCTAATATCATCCATTATCCTTGTTTCCCCGATAAGACGAATAATGTAAATATACTTTCCAACATACTATATGTGATATTATTCCAATTATTAATATTATTGACCCAAAGATTATTGACAATGTGTCATTAAATTTAATCCCTCCATTAAGGCTATATCCACCAAAAAATTCTAATCCCATTCCAAATATAAATAAAACTATTGTTACTGCTATATCAAATTGTTTACTCATTTTGTATTCTCATTTGTTTTATTTAGATTAAGCGAACTAAATATCTTCTTTACTACGTTTACGGATTGTCCATTACCTGCTAATTTATATTGTTGGCTGTTACTTATTCCATCTACATTCACTTCATCATTTAGAAACCCTTGCAGCCTAAAGCATTCTTTCGGTGTTAGTTTCCTTATTGTTAAGTCATATAATAAAACTCCTCTAGCATCGTTGCATTGTAGAGTAGGAGCTATCTGTGGTTGTACCCTACCTCTTCTAGTCTCGCTATTTGGATGTTCTAAATTAATACCGTCTCCTGGAACTGCTAATAAATATCCTCTCTTTGTTGCATTCTTAACTAAAATAAATGGCTGTCTATCTCCACCCTGCATAGTATTTAGAGTTGGGCTGATTCCTTCTGGTAAATAAACTCTATCATTAGAATGGCTTGGGTTGTTTAATTGTAATATTGCTCTATTATTAGTTACTCCTCCGGAGTTTGCTGCAATAGTTGGGCTCACGCCTTTATCGGAATAAATCCTATATCCCTCACGAGCTCCTTTATTAATCTGTAAGATTCCATGTCTGTCTTGTGTGTTAATAGTAAACATTGGTTCTCCATCTGTTTTAAATCTTCTGCCGTTTTGTCTCTTTTCTAATCTATCGGGAGTTAATACTGGCATTGTTATTTTATTTAAATCGTTACTTACTTTACTCCAATCAACATCTGCTAATAATTTTTCTACCTTATCACCACTTAAATAATATTTATCATCAACATCCTCTTCAAGAATATCTTTTAATAATATCTTCAATTCTTCTTTTTCTGGCCATTTAAAATCATTATAATCTTCAATATATTTAAAACAACAGAAAAATACTCTTTCTCTATTTTGTGGTATCCCGTGTTCTTTTGTGTTTAAGATTTTCCATGTTACATGATAACCAATTCTTCTTAGTTCAAAAACAATCTTATCAAAAGTTGGCTTATGTTTTTTATTTAACAGCCCCTTTACGTTTTCTAACATCATATACCTAGGCTTCTTTATTGCTGCAATTCTTATTATCTCATTAAACAAAGTTCCTCTGGTATCTAGTTCTCCTAATCCCTTACCCGCGATAGAGAATGCCTGACATGGAAAACCACCAGTTAATAAATCAAAGTCTTTTAACTCATTTGGATCGATTTTTGTACAGTCTCCTAATTCCTTACCTCCATGATTCTGTTGAAAGCATTGGTTTGCATATTTGTCTATATCAGAATAACCAACACATTCATAATTTATTCCTAATTGTTTTAATGCAAAAGATGCAGTACCATATCCACTAAATAACTCTAAAATCTTCATTTACTGCCCCTTACTTCATTTACTTCACCAACATTCGCAATCTGGACAGAATCGGTATAACCTAGCGTTTTAAGACACCATTTGCCAATTTCTGTATTATTCCTAACTTCAATACAAACAACATTTAAACTCATTGGATTTTCCCCATAAGGATGAAACACCAATTCTTTCCTAGCTTCTTCTGGAAGTTTATAAAACATTTTAATAAATTTAGTTCTAGCTTTCATCTTTCCCCTCCAAGTTCGCATTATTGATAAAGCCCGTATTCTCTTTCAATTGTTTTTGTTCTTTGTTTGCCATTTTTATTAATTTTCGTCCCTTATTTTTTTTAAAATTATTTTAAATTCCTCTATTGTATAAAGTAATGGTAAATATTTAGCTAAAAAATATATCTGATCTTCTGTAAATTTCTGCTTCCTAAACTCACTACTAATATCTTTTGAATATAAATAAACATTTTCTCCGTTTTTATCAAATTTTGATAAATTTTCGCTTCTAAAAAGTGGCTGTGTATTTTTATAATTAAAACATTTTTTTAAATCTTCTTTTGTATTAAACTTAAAAGATGATGATGGAATTATATGATCTATTTGCCATACTTTACCATAATTTTCCCACGTCATTCCTTCCTTAAATTTAGATTGTAAATATTTTTTATATTCTACTTTATTGGTACCTAATATTTCCTCGGTTTTTTTAGATTTTATATTTTCAAATATATAATTTCTAATACATTTTCGCATATTATACGCTAATCTTTTTTGTTTTGTCATCCCAATATAGTCTATTTTACCAGAACTGCCATTACTTCTAAGTAAATCATTCCTCTGCTTCATTATTTTTCTGTGTATTTGTGAATTTTCCATTTTGATTTGATTATGATAGGGCTATAAAATAACGCCCATAAAAATAAATTAACTTCTTTTTCTCCAGGATTTATTCCTCGACTAAGTTGTACTTGGTGTTCTTCTGTGTTCCGGTTTGCATAACCTTAAAGACAGTTTGTCCTTCTGCACCCTTCTTTATGATCTCGCCATAAATAGGATTCTTAACATTTAACCACCAAACTAATTCAACTTCGCCTACTGTAACTGGTATGATTTTCTTAATAGTTACTTTACCATCATCACTGTCTTCCCATTTCTGAAAAGGGTTAGTGAAATCAATAGTCATTGTAACCATTTTATTCTCTTCTAATTTTAAAGCAGGTTTTCTTTCACCATCAAAAGCGCTTTCTTTTAGTGTCTCAGCTTCTTCATTTAACCAGTTATTTTTTTGTGTTTCAGTTTCTTCCATTTTATTTATTACCTCCTTGATTATTTAGATTTAAACATTCTGCTGCAATAAGTGTGTAGGTATAGTTTGAATAGTTCATTGGAATTTGATTACATTGAATAGCCTCTTGTGTTAACATAGCCTTTGAATATTCAATACCATATCCTATCCCGTATTGAAATGTTATATTACTTTGATTAATTATCATATCCTCACAATGTCCGTCTGTCATAAAGGCATCAGTTCCGCCTGAGAATATAAGTATTGCAAACAAGAATCCTCCAAGCATTATACAGGACATTGAAAGTAGGGCTACACTTACCCATGTATTTCCTTCTTGCATTGAATCTAAAGCCTTTGAGTATAAACCCAAAGACTGTAGTTGTTCCTTCCGTTTTTTATTCATTTGTCACCCCTAGTAACTCCTGAACCACTTCTTCTTTATTTGAAGATTTTAAAACATTCTCTCTATAATTATCATTGGTATAAAGTAGTAACTCGTGATTATTTAACTTCATTTAAACTGTCTCCCTTGTCTATAATGTCTGATTTTATCTTTGGCCCACATAGTTGGAGATAATGGGAATGCCATGATTGCGCCAACTGGTGCCATCCAAATAGAAAAATTACATGGTATTGCTGCCCACACCATTATAGCCTTACCAATCTTAACTCTAGTTAGTTGTGGGTATTTCTTACCTTTCGTTTTTTGCTTAGTTGCTTCATATAAATTCATTTTAATGCTTCTACCGATTTATCTACAATATCAAACATCTTGTTTATTGTTTCATCTGCTGATCCATAACCAAGTTTATATTTAGCTTGATTAATTCTCTTTCTTGTTTCTTGATCTATTGTGATTGTTGTTTTCATAGTATTCTATATATTAATAGGTTTATATACCTTTCGGTTTAGTTGCCACGCTTCTTATTCCTTACTCTTCTACATTGTTTAATATGTTGGCAATTTCTACATATTCTACTTACTTCACTAAACTCCTTAGTTCCAAAGCATGGAGACATTGCTTTTCTATAACTATTTCTCATTAGTCTCAGCTCCTTTCTTAATATACTCCAATTCTTTGTATAAAGCCTCAGAATCGTCTTTCTTTAGTTCTAGCCACTCATTATACATTCTACAGCTTTCTGGCTTAGAATAGGGGCATGAGGCCATTTTCTTAGATTTATTTCTAACCGGTGTTTTATGAACACATTTTCCATCTCCAGATCTATATGGGCAGCCATGTATTTTTTTTTGGTATTTCATAATGTTTTTAATACCTCAGACTTTAATATCTTTACGTTTCTAATCCTTTTCTTCGCTTCTGTTGTTATATTTATTAGCATTTCATCCAACTCCTGGTCTATTTTTTGCATGCATGCATCAACTCTTATATCTTTTGGGATTTTATTTTTCTCCATTTACAACTCCATTTACACGTAAAAACATTAAATTAACAGGACTAACATACCTTTTACCAATAGTATAACTACTAGTGATAGATATGGTATTGTATAAACCCCTGTTAGTCCTGTTAAATACCATTTTTGAATGAAATTCCCTCCCAAACCCTATCTCCAAGACTACCTTGTGAGTCATAAGCACCATATTTATTTTCCAAAGAAACCTTAATTGCCATATCACTTGCACCAGGGATCTTATGTTTTTTACAATATTTACTAAATTCCCTTCTCATTTCTTTCTTCAATATCTTGCCATGTAAATTTTCTTCAACACAATCAATACAGAAAGCAGTAAAACTATCAGATTTTCTAATCCATAAATCTTTAACTTCATCAGTACCCTTTGAACAACTAAAACCCTTATTTTTAATTATATCTGCCAAGGAATCTAATGCAACATTTAATAATCCACTAAGTTCTTCTTCTGTAGTTAATTTATCAATAATTGTTTCATCCATTATTTTATATTTTAATTTCTCACCATCAGTCTTTTGATTATAAAAATCTTCCTTAATAAATTCATAAGGAAATTCAAATAATATCCATCTACTCCAAAAACCAGTACTCAAATCATAAACCTTTGGCAGCTCATTACAAGCAAACAATAGTTTCGCATAATTTGTAAAGAATAAATCTCTTAGATATTTTCTCTTAGCAGTAATTAAATCTCTTCCGGTAACTTGTTTAAACATACCAGTATCTTTTAGATCTGTATTTGATAAATCTCCAGCCAAGTTAGCTAACCTTCCATATAATTCTGAAACAGAAGTAGAACCAGAATTAATTTGAGATAAAGGAACTGAAGCACAATTCTCAACACCCAGGAAGTGTTTTATTAAACTTAAAGTTTTACCTTTCCCATTTCTACCATTGCCAATAAACATAGCTGACTTCTCAAATCTATAATCCTTCATTAAACAGAATCCTATAAATTCAAACATAACCTTAGCATCTTCTTTATTCTTTAAAATATCCTTAAAGAATTTCTCAATTGAAGGACAGGTTTTAGTCTCATCATATTTTATAGGCATTTTATTAAAGAAGATTCTTTCTGGATTGAATGGAGTTATATCTCTTGTAAAAATATTTAATATTCCATTTTGTATTGGTATTTCCTCAATAGATTCATTCTTAAAAAACTTATCGTGATCTATTTGAGTATCTCCTCTTATCTTAGCAATAACTTTATTCACTAGATATGGAGAATATGCAACACCCAATATTTTTCTAGTGTTCTCTTCAATCATAGACTTACCATTTGGAATATAAATACCATCATTATAATACCATATTTCAGACTTAACATCATCCTTAGTTGTATAAATATAATGTTGTTCTTCAATAACCTCTACAATTCTCTCTGTGGCTTCGTCTTCTCTTTTAGTAGCAATTAATGTTAGTACTTCGTTTTGAATACCTAAATTAATCTCTCTCTCAGATAATCCACTAATACCAATAATATCTTTTTCATCTTTATCATATGTTGCTCTAACTGCAACCAATCTACTATTTACTTCCTCATCATTACAATCTTCACATATACTTTTTATTATTGATAGTGTTGAATTCAACCCAAGTTTTTTATCCTTACGCAAATATCCAGCCAAAGACAATGCCAATCTCTCTCTACCTGGAGCCACCCATTTCTCTTTAAGACTTTTAATAAAATCATCATCCTCAAAATTATAAACTATATCATTTTGTTTCGGCATGGCCTTATAATTCTTAAGAAGATCTTGAAGTGCAGCAGTATTTTCTTCTAAATTTATATCGTTAATATAATCTATGTTTGATATTTTATTCCTTTTATAATTAAAAGTTCCCATAACCCTAGTAACTCTTTCTAAATTAAACACAGCGCCATCAACATCAAATTCCTTATCTAAAAATACTTTCTTAAATGAGTTTAAAGATTGTTCTTTATATAATAAAGCTTCTTCACTATTCTTAAACTTTTGAAGTTTATGTGGAATATAAAAATGCCATCCACCACCACTCATACCTTGCATACCAACTTTAATATTATTCTCTTCTAAAAATTCTAATATCTTTATTTTCTCCGAATCCTTATTGTCACCTTCTTCATGTTCATCAATCTCAAAGAAAACAAAACTAGAACTTATAACATTCTTATCTCCCTTGGCGCTTCTGTCTCTTGCTCCAATATAAACACTCACTCCTTCTTCACAATAATATTTACACTTCTCCACAAATTCATCTTCAGTTTTAACAAAGACAGATTGTCCATTCGGATATTTAACTTCATCAAAGACTCTTATCTCTGTTGGCTTATTATGTTTAAAAAACTGATAGAACTTTCTAACATCTGCTTCATTAAATATATTATTCATTTCTAATGTACAGCGATTGTTTAGTTGTAGTATCAATTGAAATTGAGGCACTATAATTATTCTTTTCAGGGACATATTCCATTAATGATATTTTATATCTTGAATTTAAAAAGTTCTTTAGAAATTGTTTCATTAAATCTTCGGCTTCATCACTTATCCAATCAACTTTCATTGGAATAATTATACACCATCTCTCTATAAAATTTCCATTAAAATAAGTTTGGTTTCTATATTTATTATTTATCTGATCAATAGCAGTTGAAACTTTTTTGGCGCTTCTTAATGTATTTATATTTTTACCCTCAACTCCTATATACCCAAAATCCTTTCTATAAAATATTAAATCTACTCTATATGGTTTTTCCCAATCTTTACAATTATCTGGAATAATTTCTCTCCACGTTTTACACCCACACTTATCTAAGCATTCTTGAACCTTATCTAAAAATGCTTCTTCTGATTTATAATTCATCTTCCACCTCTTCTAACTCTTCACAATCACAAGCCGGACAATAAGGCATGCCATTATCTGAACAGAAATGATATTCACATCTTCTACACCTATAATTCATTGTTTCAACTCCTTCTTTATATATCTCATTCTAACCTTCTCTTCATCTGAAAAATCGTTACCAATAAACTTCTCCCTTGTATCTTCCACTTCTTTCTTAATCCTGGTTATAGGATTCTTTATATTATAAATATTAACGGTCGGAACAGTCACCATTATATCTTAACCTCACAATCTTTAATATTATTCATATCAAAAACATGATATGAATTAGATCTATAATCTAAAATTTCTAAATGTGTTTCATCACAACCAGTAATCTTACCAGCATATATAAAATTATTTTGTAAAACTATTTTTGCATCTTTACCGACGCTTTCAATTATCCTCTTCTTCATTATATCTTCCATCTTCTTCTTCAACCCCGAAAGGTTAATCTTATTAATAATTTAATCTTTATAAAACTTTCCTGTCACTTTCAAAAACAACAAATAAGGAAAACTGGAAGGCCTAAGCCTCCCAGAAAGAGAGGTGATGAAAAAAGGTTTTAACCAGAATTCGTCAAAATATCAAGTGATCCAATCTTTATAAAACTTTCGTCAAAGGATACTTATGCGTCATTTTAAAGAATCACCTCTTGTAAATAGCCATAAGCATTAAATGGCTGAGTTGCATAAGTATCATCTTGTTGAATGGTCACATCTGTGTCACTTGAAATATATTGCATATTCAATTCATCACCAGCACTTAATTCGACATGAGTTGTGTGCTCCGACCAAATGTCTGCATTTTGTTTTGAAGTATCTTGTTCTATATAACTCCCAGGAATTTCAGCTCCATTCTTTGTTATTCTCATTCCAACATGAGCATTGGGAGAAGGGGAAGAATCTTGGAATCCCATTCCAAAAGTAATTACATAATGTCCGTCATGGTCAATAATTATGGTTCTATTATCAATAAATTCTAATTTAACTGCATCTCCTAAACTTGCATTAAAAGTCACATTATACCAAGTATCAACAGAAGAAACAACTCCAACCTCTGTGGATAATCCATGCATATGAGAAAGAGAATTTGAGATTGTTCCAGTCACATTCAAATCTCCTAACACTTGTAGTTGAGTCCCTGGAGTTAATAATTGCGGATTAATTATTAAGTTTAGACCATTCCAATAAATTGAAGCGTCTTGGCTATCTCCGAATATTTGTGCTATATTATCACCAAATAAAAGACCACTTGCATCATTAAGGAATGTTCCTACAAGTGTTCCAGCACTTCCAGTTGTTCCTCCTATCTCAAAATCTATTGCTCCATTAATTCCATTAGCAGTTGCACCAATGCCACCCCTACCACTTCTAAAAAGTAAATTTCCTGCATTTCCACCTGTATTTGAAGTTAAGGAGTTCTGTGCTATTCCACCCTCTCCACCAATAAAAGTTACATCTCCACCATTACCGCCTAGATTATTTCCGTTAAAAGCAGATTGAGCACCCCCCGCAGATTGTGCATAGAAAAGAAAGTCTCCACTATCTCCCCCCGTATTAGTTGAAGCACTTGTTTGGTCTGAATTACCATATGAAAATCCACCTTGTGCGGTTGACACTGTAATGTCTCCACTTGCTCCTGCAAGTCCGCCAAAATCTCCAGAAATTTGGGTATAAGTTCCAGCAAAACCAGAGGTTAAAGCTAAATTTCCACCATCTCCACCATCTCTGATATTCAGAGCACCAGCAATTGACATATCTCCACCCGTTCCAGCAAGCAGACCTACATCTCCACCCTCATACGCATAATCTCTGAAATTAGCATTTATAGCATCTCCAGCATCACCACCTCGAATTGTAACGCCACCACCTTCCCCACTATCTCCACCATCTGTTGCATCTCCACCATTTCCACCATATAGTCTTACTATCCCTGCATCTTCTGCGTCGTCGTCAATTACATCGGCACTATCCCCTGCATATATCATAACGTCACTTTCTTCTGTCCCCGTTACTGTTAAAGCTCCTGTTACAGTTGTATCTCCTGCGTCTAATGTTCCTGTTATATTTGTGTTTCCTGCATCTAAACTACCTGTTACTTCCCAATCTCCTGACAATCTCCCGTCGGTTATAGTGTTAGCTCCTAAATCAATCTCATTTACTGACATTTCATCTATTGTAAATTCTCCGCCTATTTCTAAATCTCCACTAACATCTAAGTCTCCAGTAACTTCTACAAGTGCTGTTGCTCTATCAAAAGCCATTAAAACTGTTGGAACTGCATTGTTGTTATATCTATCAAGATATAACTTGTTTGCTAAAGCGTTGTATCTCAATCCCATTCCATAAACTGAACTTTCCATCCACCTTTGTATTCCTTCATAATTATTTGGAACCCATACTTCATTTGTAGTATCAACATTAGCCAATACTTCATTTTGACTTATATCTCCAACATTATCTAAATTATATCCACCAAAGTTCGCATTTCCAGCCATAACAGAATCACCATTTAATCTAAAGTAAGTTTCATCTAGTGTTGATCCATTCTGTGATATTATACCACCAACAGTCAAAGTCTTCTCAATCACAACATCAGCGTAAAAAGTAGAAAGGTCAGTTACGCCCCCTTGAAACCAATCTTGTATTATTGGACCATCAACCCTCACAAAAAGCGTATCGGGAGAATTAGTTGCTCCAAAACCTGTATCACTTCCCTCAATACCAAACACAACTCCTAAACCATCTCCGACACTTCCGTTTTTATTGACCGTTAAAACTTCTCCTTCTATATCCCCCGTCGTAATAAAGTTCCCACTTCCATTAAAATTATTATTTTCAAATTGATATTTTGCATAGCCAGTTAAGTCTGTTTCAGGAAGTCCTGTAAGTTGTGAACCATTACCTAAAAAATAAGTTGCACTTACATTGCCATCAACCAATACATTTTCTGCGAATTGAAAATCACTCCCACCAAAATACCAAGGATCTCCACGCATATCTATTCCGCCAATTCCTCCAGCACCATAAAGAAAAGAAGTATTAAGTGCATATCCAGAAAAATCCCCTGTGACATTTATAACCCCAGTAACATTTAAATCTGTTAGACTAGCACCAGAACCATAAAAAGTATCTGCAGTAATATTTCCTAATGCTACAATATCTCCCGAAACCTCAATGCCATCTGCGGATATATCTCCAACATATAATCCCAACCATCTTAAAACATTAGAACCTAGATTCTTGTCAAGAGTAACTCTAGGCAATACATCTCCTTTAAATGTTGTTGCCATACTTGTTCCATTTAACTTTAAAACTGGAAGACCTAATCCGTTACCAATCCCGTCGCTTTCAACATATATTTCAAATATAGATGGGTTATCCGAACCACCATTCCATGTTCCATCAGCTGTTGTTTCAATATATGCTCCAGGTTTCCCATCACCTAAATCTCTATCTCCTCCCCTGAAGGAAACTACACCTAATGTATCTGTGCTTCCTATTGTAGCGTCATCTCTTTGAAATCTTATTCCTGGATTAGGCATATTAAAAACAGTTAATGTTCCATCTACATCAACAGCATCATTAAAAAAACTAAAACCATCAACAGTTAAATTAGTATCTATTTCTAAATTTCCTGTCATAGTCCCACCAGCT
>Ga0233413_10000265_pt1 | contig 26459 bp, 24 predicted proteins | sample Na_anoxic_6_MG_FD_189019 | JGI IMG/M metagenome (GOLD analysis project Ga0233413, IMG submission 189019) | Seawater microbial communities from Saanich Inlet, British Columbia, Canada - Na_anoxic_6_MG | ecosystem: Environmental > Aquatic > Marine > Inlet | place: Canada: British Columbia...
CGCACACAGAATAGACATGGTTTGCTGATGAGAATGTTTCCAACGGTCGCCGGGGGGCAAACTGAGCATCATGTCGACCATAGAGTGGATGTTGACCGCCAAGAGGCTCATTTGGCAGGCAATAGAATTGTTTACATAAATTGTGCTGAATTTGGTTTTTGAGAGCAAAATCACAGCTAATTCATCTATTTGAGAGCATTCTGACAGAGTTTAAATGGCCCGGATTTCGGCGTGATGGATAGCGGCATCGATAAAAATCAGGCAATTAGCGATTACACCGCTTTTTTGCAAGCGGTGTTGCCCGGATTTCTGGGCTTTTATTGCTATGACCGCCGCGGCAGCATCTTCTTTGAGCAGCCGGTAGAAGCGGGTATTGATTTTACCCCGGCGTACACCGAAGCACTGAAAAACATCCTGAATGAAGCCGGTCAGGCAGTTGGGCGCGGTCATGTTGATCTCGGTAGCGCTGCTGCCTATGTTATTCCGCTTGCTGGTGGCAAGGATGGTCTGCTTGGGTTGTTCTCGGTGATTGTGCAAACCGATCATGCATTGTCATACGGTGAGATTGTCGAATTGATTAAACCCGTGGTCAATAGTTTGCAAAGAGAGATGAACCTGCGCTTACGGCTATTGGTTGCCTACCAGAAGTTAAACGTCAGGTCTGCTGAGGAAAATCTCCTACATCAGGTTGAAAAACTGGTTCATCAGCACCGTGATAGTGACGAGACGCTCGGTCACATTCTGTTGTTATGTCGGAAGTTTCTCGGTATCGATGGCGTTGCGCTGATGGTGCCGGATAAACATATAAGGATCTTCGAGGGGGACACGCAAAAACCGGTTGAAGTGCGCTTGTTGCTAAGTGAGATGGTTGATGCTGGATCTGAAAATCTGAATTTAAAAGCCAACGATGATGCCCATGACGATGTCGTAAACAGTGAGGAAAGGGATTTGCTTGCGGTGCCGATTCGTCACAACTATTCCGATCTGATTGGTGTTATCGCATTTTCCGGTTGGGAGAAATCTAGTTTCAGCTTGCGTCGGCGGCGCAGAATTGGGCGTTACGTTGCGGCGCAGATTCAGGACGTAATTGCGCGTGATTATGATTCGCTGACGGGGCTTATGAGTTCACAATTGTTTGAAAGAAATCTGTTAGTGCAGTGCAGTGGTGCTGATGGTGAGCAGGTAAGTAATGACGGCAAATTTGTGTTGTGTTTCGATATCGACCGTTTGCACGTAATTAATGAGAACCTTGGCTCCAAAAAAGGTGATGAAATGCTTGCGGCATTTGCGGGGCTGCTGCGTCAGCACTTTGGTAAGCAAATCGTTACGCGTATCGCGAGCGATAGTTTTGCCGCGCTCATGGTCGATACGGATATGGCTAAGGCACGCATAATGGCCTCAGAAATTCTGAGCGCATTTGGTGAATTGGAATTTGTGGACGGTGAGAAGAAGGAGCGGGCATCTGTCAGTATTGGCATTGGGCCGGTAAACAATGAAGCAACTACCGCCAGTGCGATGTTGGTGAAAGCTCAGGTTGCTTGCAAGGCGGCTAAAGATCGTGGCCGCGGACGCGTTGAAACTTATGAAGATGATGACAAGAGCATCATTCAGCGTATGGATGATATTCAGCTAGTAGGTGATATTCGTACTGCCATTGAAAACGGCAGAGTCAGTGTGTATGCCCAGCCGATTGTGCCGCTGAACGGCAACGAAGATAGAAAGTATTTCGAGGTGCTGGTGCGTTTGCTCGATTCATCCGGACAGCAAATATTACCCGCCAAGTTTTTCTCATCGGCGGAGCGTTATCAGTTGATGGAGGAGCTTGATCGCCTGGTTATCAATGAGACGCTCAAGTTATTGCAGCGCCATCAGCAGGACTGCCCCGATATGCTGATGCGGATTGCAATCAATCTGTCCGGGCAGAGTCTGGGTAGCGAGAGCTTTCTTGAATTTGTGCTGGAAGCGATTAAGAAATTCAACGTGTCACCGGATACTCTCTGCTTTGAAATTACTGAAACGGTTGCAGTAGCAAATTTACAGCGAGCACAGGCATTTATGCACACACTGAAGAAGCTGGGTTGCTACTTCTCCCTGGATGACTTTGGCACTGGCCTGAGTTCATTTGCCTATCTGAAGCTATTTCCGGTAAGTACATTGAAAATAGACGGTAGTTTCGTGCGTGACATTACATCTAATGTCGTATCCCAATCTGTTGTTGCGGCAATCTCTGAAGTTGCACGTGTCATGAAGCTTGAAACTGTTGCAGAGTGCGTGCCTGATGATGAGGCTATTGAGCTTCTTCGTGATGTCGGTGTGACCTATGGTCAGGGTTTTCTGCTTGGTGAGCCGCAGCCACTGCATAAATCTCTTGATAGTCTGGTTGAAGAATCGATCACTGCAAGCGAAATCACAGCTTAATACCTATATCTTTTCAGCTCTTTATGCAATGTGACTTGTGTTCTTGCAGGCACACAGGCGTTGGCGAATGGCCGCTTTTGGTGTGCCCATATAGCCATGGTCATAAGCCACGATGTGCAGATCTGCGGCAAAGGCATTGAGTAATTCACCGGGCTCCAGTAAAAATGCTGAATTGTGTGGGTGTCCATAGCGCTCATTGCCGACTGCAAAGGTGTCGTAGATCAATGTGCCGTTGTCGGTCAGGGTAGTGATCAGGTGTGGATAGAGTGGGGGATATCTATAGTTTGTGACGATGATGCCGCCAAAGTTGCGCTCTGTAAGTGGCCAGGGCGAATGCTCCAGATCGTGTTTGATAAGCGTGAATCTTCTGTCACCGGCAAGATCGGCAACCCCGGATAAATCGCGATCGACCAGTGTAATTCGATGGCCATAGTTGGCCAGGTAGCGGGCATGACGGCCATTGCCACAGGCCAGATCGAGGATCTCTGAGTTGGGGGGTATGCGGCCAGCGTGGCGGTATACCCAGCCAGAGATGTTTTTGTGCGGGCCCTGCATGGGGCCAGAATATCAGGATAGTTGTTTTGGGTGGTTAGTTTTTCAGCTGTTCAGGCAGGCTGCGTAGGCGCCGGGAGCTGTGTTGACTGCTATTTGTGGTTTGCCGCCGACATGTAAAATAAGGCTGCGGCTTAGTTCGGCGCCGCGATCATCGCACAGCAGTATTTCACCGGAGTTCTCAGCGATGGTGTTGACCATGATCTGCCCATTTGGTCGAAAAGCGAGAAATTGTTCAAAATCTTGCGACCGGATGGTGATATCGGCAATGCCATTGACCGTACCAAGTATCTCGTCATCCGCACTGACCTTTCGATCTTGATTGTTATCCGTAAAATAAATTATCCCATCTTGCCAGCGACCCTCGTTGCAACTCATGGCATCGCTGCTTGGACATATTGTTACTTGCAGATTACGTGTAATTGCTGCGCTACGCGCTGCGTGGATTGTCGCGACAAGCTCATTCGTACCTGTTGTACGTTTATTGCTGTCAACAATATTCTTCATTGACGGCACAGCCAGCGAGGTAATGATGGCCGTGACGGCCAGTGTTGCCATCATCTCAGGCAGCGTAAATCCTCGTTGCGCGGTGTTATGACCCATGGTCTTGTCCCTGATCACGGCAGATGCCGAGATTTAGTCAAGCATAGGGGTCTGCGGCATGATGTTCTGTGACCGACATCACGCTCGGTGGCCAGAAAGGCAGGCTGAGCAAAGGGGTAAACCTGAAATTATAGAGCTTTGACTGCAGGGTTATGCGCCCTGCCGTAACCCGTTGGGGTTGATTGTTCTGGATGCAATCAGCTGTTGAGTTGTGCGGGTGTGGTTGCTACGGAAACAGGCCCCGTGACAGTTTTGCTGCAGCAACTCGCTCAATGCCTTCGATCAGAGCCGCTGTGCGCATATTGATCTTGTCACGTTGGCTGCGCATCAGTGTTTTATCGAAGGCCTTGATCATGATCGTATGCAAGCGGTTATTGATTTCTTCGAGAGTCCACGTCATGTTCTGCGTTCCTTGTACCCACTCGAAATACGAGGCTGTGACGCCGCCGGCATTGCCAAGAATATCGGGTAGAACAAATATGCCGCGCCGATCCAGGATTTCGTCGGCCTCCAGTGTCGTCGGGCCGTTTGCACCTTCAGCCAGAAGTTTGCACTTGATACGTTCCGCATTGTCGGCAGTAATTTGGTTTTGCAGGGCGGCCGGTACCAGGATATCGCACTCAAGCTCGAGCAGGTCTTCATTGCTGATCCGAGTGCCGAGTGAGCAGCCCTCGAGTGAACCATTTTGCTCGACGTGTTGTTGTAGTGCGGTGACTGATAATCCTTTGGGGTTATACAGACCCCCGGAAACATCGCTGACGGCCATGATCCGAACACAGTTTTCCTCCAGAAATTTAGCTGCATTTGAACCAACATTGCCAAAGCCCTGTACAACAGCTGTTGAAGACTTTAATTCAAGGTTCAGGAACTCAGCTGCCTTGACGATCAGGTAGACGAGGCCACGGCCAGTCGCTTCGGCGCGGCCCAGTGAGCCGCCAAGGACAACAGGCTTGCCGGTGACTATCTCGGGAACCGGGTAGCCAACTTGCTGGCTATAGGTATCCATGATCCATGACATGATTTGTTCATTGGTGCCCATGTCCGGTGCCGGGATATCTTTCTCCGGGCCGATCATCGTAATGATTTCCATCGTATAGCGACGTGTCAATCGCTGTAACTCAGCCCGGGATAAGAGTGACGGGTTAATGCGTACGCCGCCTTTTGCGCCGCCAAATGGTAATTCCATCAGGGCACACTTCCACGTCATCCACATTGCCAGCGCCGCAACCTCTCCAAGATTGACATCTTCGTGATAACGGATGCCACCTTTCGTCGGGCCCATTGTCAGGACGTGTTGCACGCGGTAGCCGAATACAGTTTCAACTTCAGAGTAATCATCACGGCGGCTTGGAAAGCTGACCAATAGCGTGCGTTGCGGAAACAGTAAGCGGTCACGGATATTCTCATCCAGATTCATGATCTTGGCGGCCCGAAGAAATTGTTCCTGGGCAAGCCGGAACATCGGGTCATCCCACTCTGCGTAGGGATTGAGTGGTTGGTCAAACGGTCGGGTGATAGGGTTCACGTCATCTCCGATCGGTTAAAAGAGCGGCCGTGCCGCATGTTGCAGATATGCATGGATTCAGATTCGTAGGTTGAGAATAGCCGATTTGGCTGATTTTTTCTGATTTTTAGTGCCTGGCACGGACTTCTCAATTCTTCATTTCGAGCACAGATAATTGGGAGTACTCTTTGAGTTGATCGTTGAGGCTGGTGACTTTCGTTAGTTTCGATAACTGCTTGGTGGATTTTTCCAGGTCGCCATTCATATAGTGGTACAGAGCAGAGGTGATAGCTTGATTGTAATTCACCAGTAAGCTGAGCGATCCCCTTCTAATGGAGTAAGCGTAGTACTGGAGATTGTGCGGTACCTGGAAGAGGCTGTATTTTTTGTGCAGGAATGTCTCATTGATTAATGTGAGAAGCAGTCTTGTGTCGATTGTATCTTCCCGGGATTCTGTCCCGTTGGTTAGCGCTGTCTTGTAGAGCAAGTATTCTTCATCGTTGAGGTTGCTGCGAATCTGTTCCAACAGATGCATGTTTCCAGCAAATGAGAATATATCTATATCCGTCACAGCATAAGGCAGAATCCTGGCTCTCAAAAGAGCAATGACAGACAGGTGGTATTCTTTTGTAAGGTAATAGTAGTACGCCATCTTGATGCGACTGGCGAACACCGTTGAACAGACTCTCTTCGTTACCCGAAGCCGGATATCCTTTCCAGAGTCCAGGTCTTTTCCTGCGACGATCTTCCACTTCAGGAGGATAAATAATCTTGGTATGAAGTGAATGTCGTATTTGATCTCGTCGTTTGCGAGTCTGGCGACAATCTCTTGTTTCTTGCTTTTTTTTACCGGAAAGATAGTTAAAACCAGCAGGTCATAGTCACTGGTTGCGGACTGTTCATTGTAAAAGTAGGAGCCGACCAGCACGATCCTGGCATTAGGGAGGCTTGCCTTGATCGCCGACCTTATTCGATCGATAGGTTGTGGGTTCATGGTACTATTTTCTCTTACTTCCCCAGAGGTCAATCTGGTTGCAGTGGAACGTACACAATAGCCTGTATGCAGGTTCCGTCCAACTTTCTTACTTATGTCATATCATAGTTACACTAAGCTCGAAAAGCTGATTGGATGCGAGCGTTTGGCTCAGAAAACGACTGGGCGACCCGTCGTGGTAATGGGTTTTCAGCGGAGCGGAACAAGTTTGCTCACAAACCTTGTCCGTTCTTGTGGTGTGTCTCTTGGAAAAGATGATGCGTTCAGGCCGCCGTTGGATTCGAACCCGGATGGTTTCTTCGAGCATAAACAAATCTTTCGCCTTAGCTGGAAGTACCTCAGACAGGCAGATATTCAAGATGGTGCGACACAGAATATATGCTTCACACCAACATCTTTCAGGAGAAGGATTCTAAGGTTGGCGACAATCAGAAAAATGCATGTCGCACTGAATCATCTGAGTTCATTAGATGACAAATGGGGGATGAAGCTCTTTCCTCTTTTTTACTATTTTTGGAAAGACTATTTGCCTAAACACAAGATAGTTGCAATCTATCGGGATCCGTTTGTTTCGGTTCACTCATATCTCGAAGTATTTTGGCCGGTAAGATTCACTTATGAAGACGGGTTAAAACAGTGGCTCCAGGCGCAAAAGGACATGCTCTATCATATTTCTCAAACAGATAGTTTATTGATCAGGTATGAAGACTTGATAGATGAGTCAAAAAATGAACAGATTCTGCAGTCATTGGTAGATTTTATTGGTGATGGAAATGTGCAGAGTGCTAAATCGATTATAGATTCATCGCTGAACAGATCGGTAAAGAAAGTAGCAAAAATGTCGAATCTTTATCCCATTAATGATGAGATCAGCCGTGTGGTACGTGCTCTTGATGATTTGAAAGTGAAAAGTGACCGCTCATAGTGGTTTTCATGCACGGATTTGTTCCCAAAGAATATTAATTGACTGAAGAGGCGATAATTGCCTGAAGCCGTGGCTGTGAATGGTCGGGGTGAGAAGATTCGAACTTCCGGCCCCTGCCTCCCGAAGACAGTGCTCTACCAGGCTGAGCTACACCCCGTTTCGATATTCATAACGGGGTGCGATTGGTGACGGGTCGGGAAATCCATCATCGCAGGTCCCGTAGTGCGGCGGCTAACAGAATCTATGCCGGTCGCTGTTGTGGATCGCTTTTATACGCGCTGTGTTGATTTCGTGCAAGCGCTCCATGTATGCACTAAAAAAATGACGCTGATTTGTCAGGCGGATTTAATTGAAGGTGCCGTTTGATCAGCTTCATCTGTGGGTTTTGGCACTGCAATTTTATGCTCGGTACTGTGCAGGTAATCGTTGAAGACATGTTCGGCCGACAGTATCTGGAACTTACCATCTGCCAGTTTGTGTGTCGTGTCTTTGAGACGATAGACGTAATGCCCGCATGTGTAAGCATTGTATTTACTGAAGTGATAGCACAGGCAGACCTTATCTTTGACGGGTAACTTTTTGCCTTTTTCATCAATCCCGGTCGCCTCATAGGCGTCGATATACTGGCAACCGCCATCCTTGTTCAAGATATAGCCAAGCGGTTCGCATTGGGGTTTGACGTTTGAGTCGATGCACGGGCTTTGGCGTAGTAGCCGCAGCGGGTAGCCAGTTGGTGACAGTGTCGAAACAAAAACATCTTTTTCTGCGGCGCTGAAATAAGCCTGTTTAGCCTTGTCGGGCAGGCCGCATTCTTCCGTTACCGTGAATCGGGTCGCCAGTTGTACGGCGCCGGCGCCGATTTGCATGAATTCGGTTGCATCGGTGCCGGTGAAGATACCGCCGGCTGGGATGACGGGAATATCCAGCTGTTCATTCTTCAGAAAAGCCATAACATCGATGACGATGTCTTTAAGATTATATTCTCGCCAGTCTTCACCGAACCCCAGATGTCCACCGGCCAGCGGACCTTCGACAACGACGAAGTCGGGCAGGCGGTCGAAACGTTTTCCGCTGCGCAGGAATATTTTTAGCGCACGGGAGCTTGATACGATGATGCCAATTTTGGCGTCATTGAATCGTGGGTGGTCAGAAATAAGCTTCAGGCTGCTGTTGTGCAAGCCGGCTGACAAGGTCATGCCATCGATCCCGGCGTCGAGTGATGCGGTCATTCGCATTTTCAAGGTTTCACCCGGAGATGCCATGTTCAGCTTTTCCATGACATTGATGAAGATGGCGCCGTCACCTTTCTTCTTCTCCATGGCCGCCTGGACAAATTTGAATTGCGCCTGACGAAGATCTTCAAGATCAAATTTGACGTTGGTCTTATCAAATGTATCGCGGCTGCTGCGATGCTTCTCTGACTTGGCCTTGGTGTACTTGGTGTGGAATTGTTTATCCGCTACGAATGGGAGCATGGCATCGGATATATGTCCGATTCCACCCAGCCGGCATGCTTCGAGGGCGAGCTCGGCAGTTGAAATATTGACGCCCATGCCACCAACCATGATGGGTACATATTGGCTGCTTCCCAGCGTCAGTCGGTAGTTATCCAGCTCATCCATGGGTTTGTTTTGGGCGCTCATCCGCTGATTATATACTCAAGGTGAATGGGTTTTGTGATGTTTTGCTGGATGGTAGCAAAAGGCGTTGATAGGAATCAGTAACGTCGTTCTACGGCAAAGTGTGCGAGATCTATCAGTGAGTCTTTGTAAACACTATCGGGTATTCGTGACAGGGCAGCGATGGCCTTATCTGCGGCTTGCTGGGCGCGTTGCATGGTGTAACTGATGGCACCGCATGATTTGACCGCTTCAATAATTGTATCTATCTGGTCTCGGCCACCATTTTCAATTGCCGCACGGATCAGGATCTGGTCACTCGGGGCCGCCCGATGTAAAGCATGGATTAGCGGCAGTGTCGGCTTTCCTTCTGCAAGATCATCACCAATATTTTTGCCCAATTGTTCACAGCTGGAATCATAGTCCAATGCGTCATCAACCAGCTGGAATGCTGTGCCGAGCTGCTTTCCGTATTCAATAAATGCATCTTCAACAGCGCGTGTCTGATCGGCGAGCAGTGCGCCGATGACGACGCCAGCCTCAAATAGCTTGGCTGTTTTTCGGTAGATGACCTCGATACATTGAGTTTCTGTTGTTTCCGGATTACGGCAGTTCATGAGCTGCAGAACTTCGCCTTCGGCAATTGTGTTGGTCGCTTCGGCGAGGATGTCCATGATGCGCATCTGGCCGACATCGACCATAAGTTGAAAGGCGCGTGAATACAGGAAGTCGCCGACCAGGACGCTGGCCTCGTTGCCGAAAACGCTATTAGCTGTATGCTGGCCTCGGCGCAGGGCTGATTCATCAACGACATCGTCATGCAGCAGTGTCGCCGTATGAATGAATTCAATAATTGCAGCAGCAGTTATGTGTTGATCGCCTTTGTAGCCGCAGGCGCGCGCTGACAGCAATAACAATAAAGGGCGTAACCGTTTGCCGCCACTGGATATAATGTAGTGAGATACGCTGTTAACCAGCGCAACATCGCTCTGCAGTTTTCCAATGATCTCGCGGTTAACGGCTTCCCAGTCACCGTGTAGCTGATTGCGCACCGCTTCTAGATCAAATGTGTCGGATTTCGATTGGACCAGGTGCATATTGCTGATGATAATGCCTGTTATGAGAGTATCAGTACAGCTCATCGGATTATTCGTCACCAGCTTATTGTCTACGTCATATACTTATGCGTACGGTTCGCTCGGTCATGAAATTGTGGGTGAAATTGCCACATCGCACCTGTGCGCTCGGGCTGCCGGTGAGGTTGAGCAATTGCTTGATGGTGAATCACTCGGGCGTGCCAGTCGCTGGCCGGATTGGATTCGCAAAGAGCCAAAATGGCGCAAAAGCCGGCCATGGCACTTTATTAATGTTGCAGATAACGATCATATCTCTGCTGTGACAGGTCGCTCCGAGGGTGATGTCATCTGGGCAATCGAGAAATTTCGTGACGAACTGGCTGATCAGAGTCTAAGTGATTTGAAACGTGCCGAGGCATTGCGTTTTCTCGCACATTTCATCGCCGACGTACATCAGCCGTTGCATGTGGGGCGTTATGAAGATCGCGGCGGCAACAAGGTTGCGGTCATCTTTGATGGGCGGAAGTCTAATTTACATAAGTTCTGGGATGCTCAGTGGTTGTTGAAAATGGATCGCAGCAGCCGTGATGTCGACATGGCCGGGCATATTGCTTCGATTAATGCGCTTGGTGTTGAGCATAGCGATGTTTTGCAGTCGACAGGTGTGCTTGATTGGGCCCGTGAGTCCAAGGCATTGAGACCGAAGGTGTACGCGTTTGGGGCGGCTCCACCCGGCGAAGCTGCCAGGCTCGGTGATCAATACAGCGCAGCAGCGCTGAATATTTCACGTGAGCGTCTGGCTGCCGCCGGTATCCGATTGGCCGGTACGCTGAATGATATTTTTTGTGGTGGTGTAGAGTAGTTTTAGTAAGAATTAATTTAATAATATTAAACAATTAGTTATAGAGTTAATCTTAGGTTTTACTTGACTAAAAACTCTACGAAAGTAGGAGCGGCTTTAGCCACGATTGAGGCGCCGGGGTGCGGGCTATCGCGGCTAAAGCCGCTCCTACAGGTACAGTCTTGATCAGGCGATACCTGATGCCGGGTTAAAATACGTCTAAGCCGTTGATTATGTGTGCCTGAGTCATTAGACTTCCCGCTCTTTTCGGGCCGACAGTCGGCCTTTACCGGAGACATAGAATGTACGCCGTATTTAAGACGGGTGGTAAGCAGTACCGCGTAGGTAAGGGTGACCGCCTGAAGATAGAAAAACTCGATGCAGCCGAAGGCGATAACGTCGAGTTTGACGAAGTATTGCTTGTCGGTGAAGGCGAGAATGTCAAAGTAGGTGCACCATTTGTGTCCGGCAGCAAGGTCAAGGGCAAAGTGGTTGTTCAGGCCAAAGACAAGAAAATCGATGTGATCAAATTTCGTCGGCGGCAAAATTACCGCCGTACTTACGGACATCGGCAGTGGTTTACGCTGGTCGAGATTACTGGCATTACCGGTGCGCCGCGTAAGAAAGCCGCAGCCGCAGCTGAGGAACAGGTCTAATGGCACATAAGAAAGCTGGTGGTAGTTCCCGTAACGGTCGCGATTCAGAATCCAAACGCCTCGGCGTTAAGAAATTTGGCGACCAGGTTGTTCTGGCCGGTAATATTCTGATTCGTCAACGCGGCACAAAATATCATGCAGGCGTCAATGTTGGCATCGGGCGTGATCATACGTTGTTCGCCAAGGCCAATGGTCGGGTCAAGTTTATGCGCAAAGGTCCGAAGAACCGGATGTTTGTCAGTGTCGAGCCAAATGCTTGATATTATTCAGCTGGTAAGATTCTGTAAAAACCCCGCCGATGCGGGGTTTTTTATTGGTCTGTATATTGTGCATAAAAGTTCTGTGATGAGAATGACACAATGAAATTTGTCGACGAGGCCACAATCAAGGTGCAGGCCGGCAACGGTGGTCCGGGTGCTTCAAGCTTCAGGCGCGAGAAATATATTCCTCGCGGCGGGCCTGATGGTGGCGATGGTGGTCGCGGCGGCAGTGTCTGGTTAGTCGTCGATGAAAATATCAATACGCTGGCAGATTTTCAGACCAAGCGGCGGTTCCGTGCTGGCCATGGTATCGGCGGTTCCGGCAAGGACCGCACTGGTGCCGGTGGTGATGACACCGAGGTCCCCGTCCCTTGTGGCACGCGTGTGATTGCCGACGAGACCGGTGAGCTTATGGGTGACCTGACCGGGCACGGAGAACGGCTCATCGTCGCGGTCGGTGGTGAGGGCGGCAAGGGAAATACACGTTTTAAAAGTAGTACCAACCGTGCACCACGCCAGTCATCACCGGGTACACCTGGTGAGACTCGAGAGCTGCGACTCGAACTGACGGTGTTAGCCGATGTTGGCTTGCTGGGTATGCCCAATGCTGGTAAGTCGACCCTGATTCGCAGTGTGTCGGCCGCTCGACCGAAAGTTGCTGACTACCCGTTTACGACCTTGCATCCAAATCTCGGTGTCGTTTCTGTTGAAGCCCATCGAAGTTTCGTCATGGCGGATATTCCGGGCCTGATCGAGGGTGCTGCTGACGGCGCGGGTCTTGGTATCAGGTTTCTCAAACATCTGAGCCGTACGCGTCTGTTGCTGCATATGATTGATGTTGCGCCCTTCGATGGTTCTGATCCGGTTGAAGAGGCACGCAAGATCGTTATTGAACTGGAACGCTTCAACCCGGAGCTTGCAGCCCGGGAGCGCTGGATCGTATTGAATAAGATTGACCTGCTTGATGAGGATGCGGTCAATGAGCTGCGGGAACGGATTGTGGCTGAATTCGACTGGCAGGGGCCGCTCTATTTGATCAGTGCGATCGCAGCTAAGGGTACCCGGCATCTGGCAGGTGACATCATGACGCGTCTGGACGATATGAACCTGGAATCAGGTTCTTAAAAATCAGGGTCAGACCCCAATTCTTACCCTGATATTCAGGATCCGGCTGACAGTCCCTTGATGGCCTTATTCAAACGACTCTTATGACGCGCAGCCTTGTTGGCTTGAATAAGGCGCTTGCCGGCCATGCGATCAATTTCTGGTACAGCCAGTTTGTATTGCTCGGCCGCTGAATTGGCATCGCCTGCTTCGATGGCCTTGATGACCTTCTTTATTGAAGAACGCATTTTCGACTTTAATGCGATGTTGTGCTGGCGACGAACTTCAGCCTGTTTGGCTCGTTTGGCTGCTGACTTGATATTGGCCACTGGAATCGATCCTCTGGATTAACCGGATGCCGTCTCATGACGACGAGAGGCGCGAATTTTCTGCGTTTGCCCTCCCATTGTCAATACTCAGAGCACGCCAACCCGTTGATTTACAGCCCGGAAAATAAGGGTCAGACCCCTGATTCATCTGAGTGTCTTACAGAATGTGGATTTCATGCATTCGAAATAGGGGTCAGACCCCTATTTTCCTCATTTTCCGGTTAGACTCCGCTCGATGCCCAATACCAGCTCCAATACTCCGGAAAACACGCCCAAGCTGCTGAAGTCTACCTCGGTTGTAAGTGGCATGACCCTCCTGTCCCGAATCCTCGGTCTTGTCAGAGATATTGTATTTGCACGTTTATTTGGTGCAGGAATTGTTATGGACGCATTTTTCGTGGCGTTCAAAATCCCTAATATATTCCGCCGGTTCTTTGCTGAGGGGGCATTTTCACAGTCTTTCGTGCCTGTCTTCACCGAGTACGATGAGACTCGCTCGCAGGCCGAGATCAAGGATCTCGTTGATCGTGTCACCGGAACGCTCGGCCTTATCCTGTTGGTTATGACGGTGATCGGAGTTGTGGCAGCCCCGGTACTAATCAGTGTGTTTGGCATGGGTTGGCTCTGGTCACCGGTGCCGGAGGATGCCGACAAGTTTGCGTTAGCGGTGGATATGCTGCGTCTTACCTTTCCGTACTTGTTTTTCGTCTCGCTCGTCGCGCTAGCTGGTGGCATTCTCAATACTTATCAGCGTTTTGCGGCACCTGCCTTTGCACCGGTCCTGCTCAATATTGTGCTGATTTTCTTTGCCGCATTTATTGCACCCTATTATTCTCAGCCCGGCATTGCCCTGGCGGCCGGTGTGTTTGCTGCCGGGTTGGTACAGCTCTTGTTTATGTTGCCGTTTCTCGGTCGGCTGAAAGTATTGCCCCGACCGCGCTGGGGCGCCGCGCATCCGGGTGTGCGCAAAATTGGCAAGTTAATGGTGCCGGCAATCTTTGGTTCGTCTGTTGCGCAAATTAATATCCTGTTCGACACGCTGATAGCTTCATTCCTCGTGACCGGTAGCATCAGTTGGCTGTATTACTCCGATCGACTCATGGAATTTCCACTCGGTGTGTTTGGTATTGCGTTGGCGACTGTGATTCTGCCAAACCTGTCGCGCCATCATGCCACCCAATCGGCGCAGGCATTCTCATGCATGCTCGACTGGGCGATGCGCCTGGCAGTGTTAATTGCATTACCGGCTACGATTGGTCTGTTTGTTCTGGCCGGCCCGGTGCTTACAACAATATTTTACGGCGGGCAGTTTGGTGTCAATGATGTCGCCATGGCTGTGCCAAGTCTGATGGCTTATTCGATCGGTTTGACCGGATTCATTCTTGTCAAGGTGCTGGCGCCGGGGTTTTTTGCGCGACAGGATACGCGCACACCGGTACGAATCGGCATCATTGCTTTGGTTGTGAACATGATTCTGAATATCCTGATTGTTGTGCCATGGGTTCGTGCTGGTTGGGCAGCGCCGCATGCAGGGCTCGCGGTGGCAACATCTGCATCGGCGTTTATCAATGCCGGTTTGTTGTGGGTGCGATTGCATAAAGATGGTGTCTGGCTGCCACAACCTGGATGGCGGCGGTTCTTATTGCAGGTTGCTGTAGCCTGCGGTGTTATGGTGATTATGCTCAACCAATTTGTGGCGCCCCTTGCCAGTTGGATTGAAGCTGTGACCTGGATTCGTTGCCTGTGGCTGGCGCTGGCTGTTACAGGGGGTTGCTGCGTCTATGCTGCAGCGCTGTTCGCTGTCGGGCTGAGGCCGGCCGATCTGCGTATGACATCGCCCGGCGCATCCGTATAATTGCCCACTTTTATCCTTGCCCACCTTCACTCATGCCCGGATATTGACCGAAGGCTCGCCTGAATGCCGCCCGCAATGCAACTGATGCGACGACCCGGTTTGGATCCAAACCAACTTGCCAATGGCTGCGTTGGTACGATCGGTACATTCGATGGCATACATAGGGGTCATCGTCAGATACTTGAACGTGTTCTTGAAGAGGCCGGGAAGCGGAATCTGCCATCGGTTGTTGTTTCATTTGAGCCAACACCGCGGGAGTATTTTTCAAGTTCGAAGCCGCCGGCACGACTGATGCGATTTCGTGAGAAATTTAATGAATTGCAAAGGCTTGGGTTTGACTGGTTTTATTGTCCGCCCTTTGATGCGGTAATGGAGTGCCTTGAGCCGGATGAATTTATCGGCCGGTTATTGATCGATACGTTGCATATTCAACACCTTGTGGTTGGAGATGATTTTGTATTTGGGCGTAAACGTAAAGGATCAATCCATGATTTGCAGCGGGCCGGTTCCGAGTACGGGTTCCTGGTAGAGCAGGTCGGCACTATCGTGGAGAATAGCGACAGAGTGTCGAGTACATTGATACGCCAGTCGTTGGCAGATGGAGAGTTGGCCGCTGCCACTGCGTTGCTTGGCCGCCATTACTCAATGACCGGGCGTGTCGTCGACGGGCAGAAGCTGGGGAAAGAATTGGGGTTTCCGACCGCCAATGTCAACCTGAACCGGCGCACGAGCCCGATTGCGGGTATATTCGCCGTGCGGGTCGATGGACTGGGGGCGACGCTGTTAAATGGTGTCGCCAGTGTTGGTACGCGTCCGACTATCAGCGGCACAGAACTGCTGCTGGAAGTTCATATTTTTGATTTTAACCGGGATATTTATGGTGAATATATCCGGGTTGAATTTGTGCAGAAGTTGCGTGATGAGGTTCGGTTCGTGGATCTTGAAGCGTTGACGCAGCAGATGCATATTGATGCAGCTGAGGCCCGACAGATCCTTGGCTGTTGAACCGGTTTTTTTATTCGCCTGAATATTTAATTGAATTAGAAGTAAGTAATCACTGTGACTGACTATAAAGATACTCTGAACCTGCCAAAAACAGCATTTCCCATGCGCGCAAATCTTGCGCAGCGTGAACCGAAGATGCTTGCACAATGGTATGCAAATGATATTTACGGCGAACTGCGGCGGCGTGCAGCAGGGCGCGAGAAATTTGTGTTGTTGGACGGTCCTCCGTATGCAAATGGGCAGATCCATCTTGGTCATGCGGTTAATAAGGTTCTGAAGGACATCATCGTCAAATCCAAGACATTGTCTGGATTCGATGCTCCTTATATTCCCGGTTGGGATTGTCACGGGCTGCCAATCGAGCTGCAGGTAGAAAAGAAGAAGGGCAAGGTTGGTGCGAAACTGGATGCCAAGGAGTTCCGGGCAGCTTGCCGTGCCTATGCGCTCAAGCAGGTTGATGCACAACGTGAAGATTTCAAGCGGCTCGGTGTATTCGGCGATTGGGATCGGCCGTACCTGACATTAGACCCGACATTCGAGGCAGATCAGGTGCGCGGCTTCGGTCGTATTATTGAAAAGGGTCATGTACAGCGCGGCTACAAGCCGGTGCATTGGTGCCTTGATTGCGGTTCGGCGCTGGCGGAGGCGGAGGTTGAATACCAGGACAAGACATCGACTGCGATCGATGTTCGATTTAGCGTCGTTGACGGCCCTGCTTTTTATTCGGCCATAGGTGAGCAACCGGGTGATGAAGCCATCCAGGTTTCGGTTCCCATCTGGACTACAACGCCGTGGACACTGCCGGCCAACCAGGCTGTTGCACTTGGTTCAGAGCTTGATTACGAACTGATTGAAGTCACCATTGACGGTGCTGTAGAGCGCCTGGTGCTGGCGAGTGGTTTGGCTGACGCAGCACTGCTGCGTTATCGCGCTGAGAATATTCAGCGCCTTGCGACGTTCAAGGGTGAAGCTTTGCATGGTTTGCAGCTTGCACATCCTTTTGATCCGCGCCAGGTGCCGATCATACTGACCGATTACGTCACACTCGAGGCTGGTACCGGCGCTGTGCATACGGCTCCCGGGCATGGGCATGATGATTTTCGTGCCGGCGTTGATAACCAATTACCACTTGAAAACCCGGTAGATGGACGTGGTGTATATATAGAGGGCACGCATCTGTTCGGTGGCATGCACATTTATAAGGCCAACGATGCAATCGTCACGGCGCTGACGGATGGCGGCAAACTGCTGTGTGTTGAGAAAATTCAACACAGTTTTCCACATTGCTGGCGGCACGATACACCGGTAATTTTTCGGGCCACACCGCAGTGGTTTGTGAGCCTTGATAAAAATAATCTACGCGCAGATAGCCTGGCGCAAATCGAGCAAGTTGAGTGGATTCCAGGTTGGGGCAAGCAACGCATCGAAGGCATGGTTGGTGGTCGGCCGGACTGGTGTATTTCCCGGCAACGTACGTGGGGAGTGCCAATCCCGTTGTTTACCCATCGGGAAACTGATGAGATGCACCCTGAAACACCGCGCCTGCTACTTGAAGTTGCAGATCGAATTGAAACAGCGGGTATTGATGCGTGGTTTGATCTTGATCCGGCCGAGTTGTTGGGAGCGGAAGCAGATACGTACCAAAAAGCTACGGATACGATGGATGTCTGGATGGACTCCGGTATGGTGCATCACTGTTTATCATCAAGTCGTGAAGAAATTGATACGCCTGCAGACCTGTACCTGGAGGGTTCCGATCAGCATCGTGGCTGGTTTCAGAGTTCGTTGTTGACGTCTGTCGCGATGAACGGCAAGGCACCGTATCGACAGGCATTGACGCACGGGTTTACGGTAGATGACAAGGGTCGCAAGATGTCCAAGCGACTCGGTAACCAGGTTGCGCCACAAAAGGTTATCAATGCAATTGGTGCTGATGTCTTGCGACTGTGGGTTGCATCGACTGATTACAGTGGCGAAATGCATGTGTCAGACGAAATCCTGAAACGTACTTCAGATTCATATCGACGTATTCGCAATACGATCAGATTCCTGCTCGGTAATCTTCATGGCTTTGATCCAAAAATCCATGCGGTTTCAAATAACCAGCTTGTTGATCTGGATCGTTGGGCGGTTGAGCGTGCTGCACAGATGCAGCAGTCTGTCTGTACCGCCTATGACAAGTATGAATTTCATGCCATCTATCAGGAACTGCATAACTTCTGTGTTGTTGATATGGGTGGTTTTTACCTCGATATTCTCAAAGACCGCCTGTACACAACCGGCGCAGACAGCCATCCGCGGCGTTCAGCTCAGACCGCAATGATGCACATTGCTGAAGCGCTGGTTCGATGGATTGCACCCATTTTGAGTTTTACGGCTGAGGAAATCTGGAAAGAGTTGCCAGGGGAGCGCGATACATCAGTATTTTATACAACCTGGTACGAGTTTCCGGCGAGTAGTGAGCAGGCGGTTGACTGGTCCCGGCTGACTCAGATTCGTGAGTCGGTATCCAAGGCGCTTGAGGACTTGCGTGAGGCGGGCACGATCGGTTCAAGCCTTGATGCAGGGGTGAAGATATATGCAGACAACGAGTTGTTGTCAGCATTACAGCAGCTCGGTGATGAGTTGCGGTTTGTCTTTATTACATCCGATGCATCTGCGCATACATTGGATGAAAGGCCTGACGATGCCGTCGATGATGATGGTTATGGTTATGCAATCAGTGTATCTGTTTCACAGAACAATAAATGTGTTCGTTGCTGGCATCGTCGTGATGATGTCGGCAGTGTCGATGGGCATCCTGAAATCTGTGGGCGTTGTGCCGATAATGTTGACGGTGCCGGTGAGCAACGGATTTTTGCGTAATAAAGATATGACTGGGAAGCTGCAATTTGGTCCACGTCACATAGCCTGGCTGGGCTTGTCTGTCGGTGTTGTGCTGATTGATCAGTTGACGAAGTGGCTGGTCATTGATGCGTTGACGTTGTACCAGAGAATCTCGATTTTACCGATCTTTGATCTCGTGCGGTTGCACAATACCGGCGCCGCATTCAGTTTTTTAGCCGATGCATCAGGCTGGCAGAACTGGTTGTTTACCGGGGTCGCAGTTGTCGTCAGTGTAGGTATCACCTGGTGGATTTTAACTTTGCCGCGTGAGGGATACCGTGTTCTCGGCCTCGGCCTTGCGTTGGTCCTTGGTGGTGCGATCGGTAATGTTATTGATCGGTCGCTCTATGGGTATGTGGTCGATTTTCTACTCTTTCATTATGAAGAGTGGTCGTATCCAGCCTTTAATGTTGCTGATTCAGCAATTACCTGTGGGGTTGTTTTGATTGTGTATGACAGCTTGATACTCGAGAAGCGTCGCTCACCACAGCAAGAACCGTAGTAGCGGCTTGAGATAACACCCCCATGCTTGACGGGGTGTAAGTTCCGTCAATGCCAGCAGATGTCCATACCCGCGGGAGTGCTTTCCCGTTGTCCGGTCTCGTTGATGCTGAATTGCTGACAGTCTGTATCAGTGCTTTGCCGACTGCCGTCAGTCGGTACCGCAATCGCGGTGTAGCCGGTAGCCGGATCAGCATTGCGGTTGATCGTGACGCTATAGTAGCCACGCTCACTCATCGCACCGATTCTAAGGTCTGCCACCGGGTCATCCGAATATTGATTGTTGTTCAGATACCATCGCTCCTGGGCGGCTGCAATTCGTAGCAGGACAGCGCTGGCATCCGTCCGGTTTGCGCGGAGCATATATTGCCGATAGCTGGTGACACTGATCATAGTGATGATTGCGGTTAATGCGACCACAATCATCAGTTCAATCAGCGTAAAGCCGGCCGGGTTCTGTCGCATGGCTCAAATTCTGGTATATGTCGGCTACGGTGCGACCGGATACCAGTAGGTCTTGCGCACACTATCTGATTCCTGGGTTTCTCCATTGGGGCGGGGTTTGAAACAGTCCAGGCCTGAGCAGGGGATATCGGTATTGTTGGGGCCAAAACCTGGTGCGGTAATTGGCGCTCCTATGCTTCCTTCGGTGAAGCGGTCGGTCAGTGTTAGGTTTTCGTTATCAACTGAGTTGTCCAGATTCGTCAACGGGCTGGCATCGAAGATGCTGATTCGATAACTGCGATTGAGGCCGGCGCCGGGCAAACAGGATTGCACGGAATTGGTTGGTGCAAATGAATTAAAGAAGACCTCATTGTCGACTGTCAGTGACTCACCAAGAATTTTTTCACCAGTAGACTGAACCATGCCAAATCGCCAGCCCACATCTGTTGCTTCCAGGGTCGGGGCTAAATTATCAGTGATATCGATCAGGTCATCGCGCAAGATCAGCGGGAAATCTTGGCTGTCATACTGATCTGTTGGTATTACTTGTGTCGAGTGGAAGTCGCGTATCGAGAAAAACTCATCATCGACACTGCTGTCGAGTGGATGAGCACGATAACCGGAGCCAATATTAATCGCCAGAAAAAAGTTCTTGTCTTTGATGACATTGACGACATCCGGTGTGTTGTAAAAACGACGTACATCAGCTGCCGGTGGATTCATTGCATCAGCAGCGCCTAATGAAGCGAGCACGCCGCCCTCGGCCAGGGCGCCTGCATTATTTCCATTAGTTATGTCGAAGCGCCAGATTTGCCCACCCATGTCACCGACATACATGCGATCAGCCAGGCCATCCTCGTCCTGATCAACAACCCGGATTCCAGCCGGAATTGAATATTTCATTTTTGGCAGTGACAGGTCATGGTTGCTGCGAGCAGTTTGGGCGCTACCGGCGCTCCATAGCAGGTCACCCGACTCTACATCGATAATGTAAATTGCGTTTCCTTTCGTATCGAGCCTGTGCACACTGTTATCCTGACCTGAATCATAACCGCCGCCGATTATCGCAACAGTGTGTACCTGGCCACCGATATTCATTTCTTTGATAACCGGTGCCGACCACGTTTGCCCCATATCGAGAAAATCAGCATGGGAGCTATCGATAATCCAGTTTAGTTTTGGTGAGCTAGGATTCGATATATCCATCGAAAACAAGGCTTCGCCACCACGACGCATGCCAAACAGTAAGGTGTCGGGTTTGCCAGTACTCGAGGTGGTCAGCACGAGTTGTCCGTCAATACCGTATTGTTTGTTCTGTGCTGCTTCATCGAGGGACAGCGCATACAGTCGCTTGAGCAACCGCTGTGGAATAAAGGCCCATAGTTCATTGCCCAACAGAGCATCAATGGCATGTACGTAGCCGTCATTGGTGGCGATGAAAATAACCGCGTTGCGGCTTGCTTCATTATCACCGTACTCACCGACAACCGGCTGGACATGGAGCGGGTCACCCATTGCCAGCCTTGGGTCAATGATGCTGCCGTCACCATTTTCATCGCGGACATCGTAGCCACGCGCCCAGTTGATAACCGTATCGCGTTGCTCATCAGGTGCGCCCAGTATGGCGGCCGTAATTGCCTGATTGCCCGTGTGCAGCTGTGATAGCCCCGTACCGCCGGCTGCATTTGTCAGCAGGTTACGGGTGCCTGGATGAAGCAGGCGGCTTGCGGCACCGCCGAGGCGCACATCCTGACCGTCGACAAGTGGTGCCGACCAGAGGCTTTGTGCAGATGAATCTATCAAATTGTTTGACGTCAGAACTGCCCGCCCGTTCGCGTCTACCAGCGTCGTGCCATTTTCTGTTTCAGCTAGCCGGTATTTTTTCAGGTTGCCGGGCCAGTGAGTTGCTGAATCGGGCTGGAACAGAGATAAATATACTTCGTTAAGCCGACTGGAACGGTTGAAGTTATTGAGTGGCACGGTCGGTGCTGTTAGCAGACTGGCTTGACGGGAAAAGTCCTTGGCAAGATTTGCTAAAGCCCGGGTTAATGTCGCGGTGTCGTCGGCGACAAAATATTTTCCACCGCCGCGTTCTGCAGTACGTTGCAGCAGATCAAAGTCAGCGGTAAATCCAATCGTATGTGTAATGATATTTTGTGATCCCGGCAAGTCATCACGAAGATCGGTAAGATTAAGGTACTGGGCCATTTTGTCGAGGCAATCGCCGTCAACTGCATCGCTGCAGGGTTCTCCAACCGCGACGCCATAACCTGGCAAGGCTTCGATTTTCTGGTTTGCACCTTTGTCCTCGGTAGGTTCGCCATCTGTCAGGAGTACGATGTAATTATTCTGGCCACCGGCGCGCAGTGGAGAAAGATAGCGATTACTGCTTAAGTCATCGCCAAGGCGTGCTGCTGCGACACTGCGATTATCAATTTCTATATCACCGAAATCGACGAGTCTTCCGGCCAGATACTGTCCGGCCTCATATAGTGTTTCGGACAGTGGTGTATACGCACCGGGTTCGAGGCCATCAATAGTGTCCTTCAGCGCAACTCGTGATTCATCCAGATCCGTGATTGCAGCAATGACGGGGCCACCATCGGTTGGATTAAACTGCATGATGCCGACATTGACATTGGCCATATTGTCTAGCGTGTTGTTGACAACTTCTTTGACAACCGCAAGGCGGGAACGCGTGAATGTCGGTGGATTTTGTTGCCAATTAAGCCAGTTACCGTCGAATAATGTTGCTGCAGTTGCATTGGCTCCCCAAGCAACATGACCGTCGCTATCAGCCGACCATGGGCCTTGCTCGCCGTCAACGGCAAAAGTTTTGTCATCGTTGCCACTTCCATGTATGCCTTCATCGGCAGCGCATTCGATAATCCGGTCTTCATTGCTGTCCGGGATTTTCCCCCAAATATTCAGGGCCGGGTCCCAGGCTTGGAACAGACCGGTATATTCGGTGCCTGAGGCACCGGCCAGGCAGGCAAGATCTGTTTTTGAAAATGTATCCGGGTGATCGCACTCAGGTGTGGTGCCGGTTTCAGCGTAGTAGATTCGATTTGAATTAAAGCAGCCAGCGTAGGTTGTTTCCGGATTCCATGGCTCCTGCGTTACTACATCGGCATCCATGCTGCCGGACGTATCGAAAATGAATAGTACATTTGGCGCTTCGCAGGCAATTGCCTGATCATTGGTGCTGATATAAATCTCTACATCATCGGCCAGAGCGGGTGTCGACAGCCTGAGAAGACTGGTTACTGACAGTAACGCAATGCCGAGAAACAGCTTGTCAGTCATAAATGTTGTCCGGGGTATGTTCATTCAGAGTTCCGTTTGCAGGACCACGCGTGACACCTGACGATCATCCGGTTGAAAGAAAATAACAATGAGATGATTTTCCTCATCGTGTAATAGTGATTTCTGACGGAGCAATTCATTTAAAGTAGTGGCTTTAGCATTTCGACCAAACCCGATTGCATACCTGGTGTGCTCCGTTACCCGCAGGGTTTGGATGTCACAATCTGTGCATGGCTTGACAATAAGGCTGTCACCAGCCCGCAACGGCCAGCGCAGGATTTGTTCCGCTTTGATTTCATGGGCTTGTTCACTTGCTTGCAAGGCTGCCTGCACCGCTGTGCTGAACACCAGCAGTAAGGTGAACATCAGCAAGGCCGTGGAGCGGTTGATTTGAGGTGTTGTCATCGTCTGTGGTCCATTAAATTGTGCCCGCAGGCACCCAGAATCCCTGGCGAAGAGCTGCTTTTGCATTGCGTGCTGCGCTTAAACCGGTTGATTCAATCTCGAAGTAAAGTGCATTGAGTATGTCGCTGTTTCCATCAGGAGGCTTGCCGACTTGTTTGAAGCTGATGGTGACTTCATAGTGGCCAAGCGTGCCAACATCCGGTGCCAGGACGACTTCAGAATAATTTATCAGCCATCCGTCAGTAGCGACCAAAACTATGTCTTTATTATCGATACGACTAATCGCATCTCTGATACCGGACTCGGCCATTTGCGTTGCCTGTTCGTGATATTGCGCGTTGCCGGCCATGGCCAGTTCCAGTGTTGAGGTACGCATCGTTGAGACTGCCAGAAGAGTCAGGACTGTCATCAGGACGAGGCCAACAATCAGTGCCGCACCTTGCTGGCGCTGGTGATTCGGTGGGGTGGTGAGGGTCTTGTTCATACTTTGACTGCCGTTATTCGCTGCTGCGATTACGCATGACTATGGTTCGGCTTAACGCCATGCGGCGGAATGTGGGAGGGTAGTTTGCGGCATCATCACCTAATGGATCGATGGCCGCGATACTTTCATCTGGTGTTTCGTATGGCCCTTTATTGTCTTTATATCCCTGGCCTGCTTCATTTTGTTCCGAGCGCACCAGCAACCATAAGCGGGTGGCAATAATTGTGCTGGTGTCAATCCGGGCATCATCACCGTTTACATACATATCAATCTGTCCGTCACCGATTGAATCAATGCCAAACTGTACCTGCAGGTTTTCAACGCCAGGGATGATTTCCTGATCTTCAATACGATTACCTACCAAGCTCAATCGACGTAGCGACGGCAGGTTTACGTCATACTTTGATTCATTGCTTATGTAGTACGCATTGAATTCAACATCAAAGACCTGACCATTCTGAGTGCCGGGTTCGATGCCATTGTCAAAGAATGCTCCAACACTGCCATTCGACTTGAGCTGTACGACACCAATTTTTACGTCTGTGTTCTGTGCCACGGCCGCATGGCGAACAATTAAAATGTCAGATTTCTCCCGTGGGTTGGTGCCCGGGCAGTCATCAAGCAGTTCACTCTCTTGTTGCAGGGCATTGATGGGCGTGTCCGTTTTTATGACCCAGTTGGTGACATTATTGCCATCGCATGTCACGGTGACGTCCCCTTGACCATCCAATCTGGATGGCGAGTTTGTCTTGCCCCAAAAACCGGCCAGTCGCACGTCATCATCGAGAATGTCGATGGAGAAGCGCAGATTCTCCTGCATTCGGGCGACGCTCTCAGTGGTGCGGTAGTTCGACCGGGCCTGCGCATACATCTGGATCGAGCCCAGGATTAATATGCTGCTGATGGTCATCGCAACCATTGTTTCGATCAGGGTCATGCCGCGTTGTCGGCCGATGCTTGTTGTTATTGCAGTGTGCATGATGTTGTTGATCACAATTGAACGGACAGCGTGTATGAAACCGGGTCCTGACTGCCGATTTCCGGCCAGTTCAGTTTGATATCAAAACGATCCAGTCGGTTGCCGGGCCCGGCTGGTGTTTTGACAATTTCCGCGATGGTGCCGGTCGGCAGATAGGTATCCAGTGACTGGCGCCAGCGCCACCAATCATCATTTGCAAGCTGGTCCGGGGTGCATGCCGGGCCAACATCACAGTTGCCAGGTTCGCCGGGGCCCTGTCCAGCATATGCGGCATCCTGGTTTGAACGAATTCGTTCCGCCATATCCGTGGCGAGTGCGATGGCGGTGGTTCGATACAGCGAGGTACGATTGAGCCGAATGCCATCGGCAAACAGAACCGCAACACCGAGCATACCTACGGAGATAACGACGAGCGCAACGAGAACTTCGATGAGCGTGAATCCTGTGGCGTGGCGACATTTAATTTTTAGTTGTTTATTAGTCACTGGGTTGGTCCGTGTTGCGTTAGCAGCCTCCGAGCATGGTTTGTACGTCAGCCTGGTTGATATAAATCCGGGGACGGCCGGCACCACGAATATTGATCCAGCGTCCTGCCGCAATGCCGCCACCGGTTTGCTGGTCACCGCGGTCATCGCACAGCAACAGGTTGAATTCGCCTTCGGCATTAGCATTTCCAGGCTTGCCGCTGGCGGTAAAATTAATTGCATCGATAAAATCATGTTCCAGCTGGATGCGTCCTGACAGCGGTTCATGGCGTTGCACAACCACGGCAGTTCCGGTGGGATCGGCGACGACAATCCAGCCATCGGCCAGGCTGGCCAATGGTGTGCAGGTTGGATTGGGCTCATCCCAATTCGTACTCGGACATACCGTTGTCGGCATCTCACGTTTAATGGCTTCGGAACGGGCGACATGCATGCTCGTGACCAAGTCATTAACTGCGGCACTCATTTGATTCATCGCGAAAAAATCGCGAAGTGCCGGTACGCCTATCGCGACGATAATCGCGACAACGGACAATGTCACCAACAACTCGATGAGGGTGACACCTTCTTGGGGTATCTTTCTCATTGCCTGATATTTTCGTGGATTTTGCCCCACATAGCATCTTGTCCTGATAAATGGTCATTTTGTGCGTATAAGCGGTCATTGTGTCTGGAGCAGGTGTAATCATGGCGGGCATTGCAGTGGAGCGCCGCCGGGGCGAGTCGTTGCAATGCGTGGTCGGCCCGTATAGCTGATAACCAGGGCCCTGGCCTGTTCTGCGCCGCGTGCATCACAGAATACGAGCGTACCGTTGGTCGAGCGAATCTCGAACGCGCGGAAAATAAATTCGCGTCGATTGGCGCTGATACTGCCGTTACGAAAAGCATTGCCAACGGCGAGTATGGGTTCGCTCGCATCGATGCTGGCTGGACGATCTTGGTTGAGATTTACAAACATCAGCCAGCCATCAGTCCAGTTTGCATCGGGCTCACAGTAAAGGCCTGTGGGGCTCTTGCAGATTATGGTTTCTGCTTGTCGGCTATGGGCCGATTGCTTTGCCAGGAACACAGCATGCACGAAACCATTGAGTTGCGATGTCATGCGTTGGCTCATGATGAAATCCTGTAGTGCCGGAATACCTGCCATCGCGATAACGGCGGCAATTGCCAGAGTCATCAGTAATTCGATCAGGGTCAGACCGCTAGTGCGCATCAGAATCAACAATTG
>Ga0233413_10000270_pt1 | contig 26173 bp, 18 predicted proteins | sample Na_anoxic_6_MG_FD_189019 | JGI IMG/M metagenome (GOLD analysis project Ga0233413, IMG submission 189019) | Seawater microbial communities from Saanich Inlet, British Columbia, Canada - Na_anoxic_6_MG | ecosystem: Environmental > Aquatic > Marine > Inlet | place: Canada: British Columbia...
AACTATTGGTAATCTTCGCCATCCTATCTTTTTTAGGTGTCAACTTGTTTTCTAATTTAGCAGAAGTGAGCGATTGGTTTGGTAAAACATTGGGTCCTATATTCCGAAAGGTTTTAGGATTGGTTGGTATTACGACGGTTAAAGTAAGTGAAAAAGCGGTAGATGTTACTGCCACAGGTGCTAAAACCGGGATAGATATTGCATCCGGAACTTTGAAAAGTGGATTAGGTGTTATTGAAGGTCAATTGCAGAATGTAGAGCAGAGCATGGGTGCAAAGCAGAGCATGGGTGCAAAGCAGAGCGGAGGTGCAAAGCAAAGCGGAGGTGCTGGGCAAGGTGCAATGCAAGGTGCAACGCAAGGGCAAGGCACGGGTGCAAAACAAGGTCCATTAAACGCCGCGCTTGCAGATTCGCTTCCACAAATACCAGAGCCAGATGATGCGACAAGTAGTACACAAAAAAATGGTTCAGGAAAAGCCGGATTTTGTTATATAGGGGAAGATCGAGGGTTTCGTAGCTGTATTAAGGTAAATGAGGACGACACATGTATGTCGGGTCAAATCTTCCCTTCAAGCGACATTTGTGTTAATCCTAACTTGAGAGAATAATCAATAAATCAATAAAAATAAATAATGAATAATGAATACATAGAGGTAGATATATAATATAATAAAATGGGCAGTTACTTATCAAGATCCAATATGTGTCGTAAACAATCCACCACATGCACCATCTGTGCTAAAAAGGTGGAATCGGAAATAAATATATTATGTATTCGATGCAATATAGTAATGCATACAGAGTGTTATGACACGAATAAAAATCCTAATCATGGATATACTACATGTCCTAATTGTAATAAAATTGGAGTATTAGGTACAAATAAGATATAATATAGTATAAATTTTATAGTATAAATTATAGTATAAAATATAGTATAAAATATAGTATAAATTATGGCATACGTTTTTTGCACTCCATTATAGAATTCATCAATTTAAGAATCTCATTAATTTCATCTGAAGGTGATACTTCGTTAATAATATTCTTCATAATGCTTTCACTGTCGTCGACAATTCTCATGTCTGAAATAAACGTATTGAATGAAGCAGCCATCTGATCGACCGTTTCGGTTTTGGAAATACCTTCGGTTTTGGAAATACTGACAGGTTCATTTTCATCGTCATTAATAATATTATGGCTGGACATGTTTATATACCTATGCAGATTTAAATTGGTAAAAATATATTTCATTAGATCATCTTCATTTTTAATTATATTTTTTATACTATAACCATTTTAATAAGACATTTTGACGATTGAAAATAGTTTTTGACGGTTCAATTGTAATAAATTGTTTAAAAATAAAATTACTTAATATAAAAACACTATATTCTTGGTTTTTGAGTTGTGGAAACATGGATGATATTTTATCCAAGTCTGTGTGGAAGCATTGAGTAAGAATATACATCGTTTTTACAGAACCCATATATATATTATCTATTCCTTCTTTGGTTGTATCAAAAATAAATTCATTCCCAACGAATTCGGTATTTTTATTCGTATATATAAATCTTAATATATTGTTTTCATGAATGGAATAACTATTTTGTAGCACATCAAAACGACAATTAATAATAGGGGTTTCTTTATCCTCAATATTATCGTATAAATACTTTATAATTTGATATTTTCCATACCAATAATTTTTCCATCCCACAATTGGCATAGATGAATTAAATAACTTGCCATTTGTTTTACCATGTAATGTAATCTTTTTATCATTTTCAATAATAATATGCTTAATTAATGATTTAACTTCTCTAAAATAGTCATATATTAATTCATTATTAACAATATTTTTATTTTCTTTTATTTTTCTCCAGCTTATATTATTAGAAATTACATCCCATGTATGAATATAAATAGATAAATCAGGACAAATTTTATAAATATTTTTGATTAGATATAATAAATCATTATTTTTGAAAGATTCGCGAATATGTCCGCGCAACAATAAAATCATATATAATATATCATATATTATTTTATACATTATTTAATTTTATTTTATACATTATTTAATTTTATTTTATACATTATTTATCACCACTATTTTTCGGCTTACCACCAATATAGGGCCATTTTCCACCACTCGCACGATATGTTCGATTTACTTTAAAATTATATAGCTGAATTGCCGGATTTAAACATATACTTCTCGCAGGTCCAGGAGTGTCATTTTCATAAGACATGGCGCAGTTTTTCTCTGCACAAGGTTTTACGGGAATAAGAACGCCACCATCTATACCAGACCTCTTGAGTTTATCTTTTTGTACATTAGGATCAGTATATGTTGCCGACTGTGTTGCCCAGGATTGTTTACCGGTATTATTGCGACCGCTGGCAATATTCGCATATTGTTGTTTTTTTGACATGTTATTGGCATTATTTTTATACTTGAATATTTCAGCTTTTCGCCGTTCACTAAGTTTTTCGTAAAAAAGAGGGTCATCATTCGTATTAGGGGGGCAGCCATATTGCTCTCTTGACCATAGTCTTGGAGGATCAGGTACATAATTAATTGGAAATGGTGTACATTCACTTCCTCTACTTGTAGGTGTTTCCATTTTTATCCATTGAACCTGAAAATACGCATTTAAATTATCTGAAATAGTACTTGTATATATTCCATTTGAACCTTTACCATAATTTTCAATAATTAATTGTGGATCGCCTCCTTCTGGTGGCATACCATTATTATTATAAAGTGGATAATACGGATCACCGGAATTACCGGGATAAATATTATTTATACTAATATTATCATTTGGTAAACTTGAAAAAAATGTCCCACCATTCGATGAATATATTTCATTATAATTACTACCATTCACTCCCCGATTTAAACTAAGAGTATTATTATTTTCATTAAGTAATATATTTCCGTAGTTATCTATAATAACGTTTATTGGTGTAGTACTATCTTTATAATCAATATTACACGACGATCCACCTCCTCCACTACTGGAATAATAATAAATCGACGAGTTTACCCCTCCACCGATTCCACTATTGCCACCTGATGCTATTGCTACTACGTTAATATAATATCCTTCTTGTGGGTAAATCGTATAACTTGTAGCTGTTGTAAAAGATTGACTACTTGGTCCATATACATCTTTCGATGGTAAATCAGGTTCAGGTTCAGGTTCAGGCTCTGGTTCAGGTTCAGGTTCAGGCTCAGGTTCAGGTTCAGGTTCAGGTTCAGGTTCAGGTTCAGGTTCAGGTTCAGGCTCAGGTTCTGGTTCTGGTTCAGGTTCAGGCTCAGTAGAATTTTTAGCACGTATAATATAATTCATATAAATACCATTTGGTGGTGGCAAGTTAGTATTTTCCAATGTTCCAATGGTAAGTGTATTAATATCACTTCTACCGGATGAGCCATTAGTAGAATATGGAAACCAATAACTCTTAGTACTATCTCCTTTGGGTGCACCTTTATCATATGCCCAATCACCTATTCCACCTGGACTATGAAAATATATTCCACCACTATTATCATTAATAGAAACTTGGGGAATATTGGTACTAATTAATTTTGGATCACCACTATCTGAAGCAATATTATTTTGATCCGCACCAATAGAAACCTTACCAATATAATTCGGGACACTAAAATTAGGATCAGGATCAGTACCTCCATAATTATATCCAATTACATTGTATAAATCTGGATATTCAGTTATGTCGTATGATTTTCCATCACATAATAGATAATTTTCCGGAATATTATTACTTGAAAATAATATTACACTTCCAATATGAATAGATTCACTCATTAATAAATAATGATATAATAATTCTAATATTGTAATGAATAATTAAATATTAGAATGTTTTTAATTTACACAATTTTAAGTTTACATGGAAATATTCGTGGCCTTATTATTAGGATATGTATACTTCATGGCATTTACAACATGTATGAGTGTTCGAGTAGCATCATATATAGTTGGTATTTCATTTGTAGAGGAAATTTTCTTGAATGTATTTACTAAAAAGAACAATCCATATGATAGGCTACTAAAGTCATCGATGGGTGTAAATGTAATATCATATGAATTAAGTCCTTTATTAATAATCTTGGTTGTACCATATGTTTCCGGATCCTGAATTGTTATTGTAGGTGGAAAATCGCTATTTTCAATGTGGATAAGTTGTGTTCCCCAATTACCAGACATATTTTTTACTTTTATAGTTTTTACTTGATCGGAATAAACTTGGGATATTTTATTGTTTATCACTCTAACTGGTGGATTAATAATGCGCACATTTAGTTCAACCTGAAGTGATGCAGAATCCTTTGTAATCGGAATTGGAAAAAAAGTTAATAATACATTATTTGTACTAATAAATTCGGTACCTGGTGTAATGGTTAGTATATCATCGATGACAGTTAAACTACCAGTACCACTACTTGGAATAATAGTATCATTTGTTCCTGCATATGATGCACCAAAATTGGCTAATGTTATCGTAAAAGGAATATTGACAAAAGATATCATGTTTATTTTTATATCAGAATTGTTATCCGGTGCAGGTTCAGGTTCCGGTTCAGGTTCAGGCCCAGGTTCCGGTTCAGGTTCAGGTTCTGGTTCAGGTTCTGGTTCAGGCTCCGGCTCAGGAGCAGGCTCAGGCTCCGGCTCAGGAGCAGGCTCAGGTTCTGGTTCTGGCTCAGGTTCTGGTTCTGGTTCAGGCTCTGGTTCAGGTTCTGGTTCAGGTTCCGGTTCAGGCTCCGGTTCAGGTTCAGGTTCAGGCTCCGGTTCAGGCTCAGGTTGAATATCAGCAGGTACGGTTATTTTCATATAAATTACACCTTGTCCTCCACTACCTCCAGCCATATGTGATTCAGAGTTAGAAATACCTTGTCCTCCAGCGCCACCCGCACCATAATTGTTAGAAGGAGGATTTGCATTAGCAATAGTATTACCTCCACCAATACCTCTTAGACCTGATCCACTAAAAAATGGTGTTGGACCAACTAAACCACCATTTCCACCACCTTGTAATGTAATCTGTTCACCATTATACCAAGTAATTGTATTATTGACAGTACCACCTTTATTATTATCGTTTACCACATCAAAATGTGGCTTTATAGGATTTGGATTTTCATTGGAATAGTAAAATCCGTAGCCACCTGATCCATAACTACTAACTGTACCACTTGGGACAGTTTTTACATTCGACATATATTTTCCACCATATCCACCGTAAGCAAATCTTATATCATTATCAGTTGATATATCAGTAATTTTAGTAGTACCACCAGTAGACCCATTGCCATCTTTGTTTACAGTTCCTCCATGACCAATTGTCATTGTATAAGTATGTCCCGCAGTAACATGAAATTGATCATCCCCATCATAACTTCCTCCAGCACCTCCTCCTCCACCCGATGTATAAGTATCATTAGAAATTCCACTTGCTCCAGCTCCTCCTCCACCGATTAAATGAACTTCTATATTCATATTCATGTTAAATGTTATGTCGGTATTTTCTAATATCGTGCAATAAAAGGTAATAATTCCGTCTTTATTAAAAGTTTTTTCAGTTTTTGGTATAGCAGGTGTAAAATATATGTCATTGTCAAAATACCGCATAACAAAAGATGGTATACCTGAAAATGAAGTATCAGTTAAACTCGCCGTTCCATAACCTGAAATATAGAGATTTTTATGATTATCTTGAATAATACTTCTATTTATTGTAGTCGGAAAATTTGTCATAGATGTAGTGGGTGCACTTTTTTCATCAATACTATTACCTGCAGAATCATATAACCAGATTTTACCATCAATTTGTTCCGAAGTATTTTTGGCATCACTTGAATTTTTAATGGAATCACCGACAATATATAAGTAGTCGTTTGGTTCAGACACAGGTTCAGGTTCAGGCTCAGGTTCAGGTTCAGGTTCAGGTTCAGGTGCAGGTTCAGGTGCAGGTTCAGGTTCAGGTTCAGGTTCAGGTTCAGGTTCAGGTTCAGGTTCATGCCCAGAAACAAAATATGAAGGAAGTGGTGTTCCGGTACTAATATCTTCCCAATTTTCAAGTGATCCTTTATATTTATTTAATATTATAGTTGCACCATTAAACATTTCGTCGAATGGATTCTCGAATGTATTATTTGCGGCGAATATCCAATTCCATTCATATATAGGAAAACTTAAGCTTTTTGCTCCCCAAAACATATAACCACTATTAATAACATTATTCATTTTCCATCCACTTAAATCTTGGTTAAATTCGCTGCAAGTGGAAAACATTGCACTCATATCCTTAACATTAGAAACATTCCAATTACCAAGAGGTTGATTGAATGTACTACAATAGAAAAACATCCTACCCATATCCTGAACCTTGGAAACATTCCAATTACCAAGAGGTTGGTTAAATTGCTCACATTCAGAAAACATTGAGTTCATATTCTGAACATTAGAAACATTCCATCCACTTAAATCTTGGTTAAACTTGCTGCATGTGAAAAACATTGAACTCATATCCTGAACATTAGAAACATTCCACTTACTAATATCATCGTTAAAAGGGTTTCCGTTATCATTTTCCCCAAATAATTTTGACATATTAGTAATCTTTGATGTATCCCATTGAGATATTGTACCATATTTCGTTGTAGCTGTAGTTGGATCAGATATCCATAAACTAACAGCAGTATGTATATTCGCCTGTGTGATGGGTTCTGGTTCTACGAATATATCTGGACTATATCCTATGCTTGTTGTTAAATCATTTAAATCATTCAAGTTAGAAAGTGTATAAACCTGATATGGTGCAGAATCATCGGGTTGTGCGCCTGTAATAGCAGATTTAAATGTTGCGCTCAGAATTACTGATTGAGTATCATCAGTATAACTTAATACAAAGGCTTTTATAGTGGTTTTGTTTTTTATTAAATAATTTTTACTTTGCATTATAAATTGATCATTTGTTAAACTTGAATCATAATTTGATACCTCCACAGTATCACCTGTAATAGTAGAAGTCTTATAATAAAGTAATGCAGGAGTATAATCAACCAATGTAAAATTTTTGATTGAAATAATTATTTCTGAGTTATCTTGTTTAGAAATAGAAATATCGCCAGGATTTAGTCTACCATATGGCCCCGCTTTATATCCACTACTACCCATTTCAACTGCATCCGTCCATGTAGATACTTCGTTCGGAGTTTGATAATTTGTTAAAGCGCCTGGTGTAATATTACCATAATAACGTTCAATGTTATAAGCATTTGTATTATCTTGACTATTATAAGCTACAAATATTGTGTTTAATGTCTGAGGGGAAACATCTTTTGGATTACGATTGCGTGAATTTTCAGTCATTGTATACACTGCAGCTTGCGAGTTTTTAGTTATTTGAAATTGAATATAGGGTTTTGGTGGTAATGATGTAAAGTTTAAAATGGTAGGTAATGGACTCACTCCTTGACAATATCGATTATGAATTAAACCAGCACCACCACCATTTTCAGAAGATTTTTGACAACTCATTGAAGTAGAAAGATCATATTCTGTATTTGTATCTGTACTAAAGTAAAAATAAAAGTAATCTGTATCACTATTATTAGACGGTAATAAACGTATTACAGTATAGTCAGGATTTACACCATCTGATATAAATTCAAAGTCTCGCTTATCCATTGGCTGTGTTCCGTCTCCAAGAAAAAACTTGAATGTATTTCCCACACTGTCTCCTAATAGTGCAAGAGTAGATGCAGGTGCAGCTACATGTATAGGGGGTGGTGAATTATCATACACAGTAAGTGAGCGAGCCCGATATTGAACCGTTGAATCAGGATTTGGAATGACTTTATTCCATATTAAAGATAAATCGGATATTTTAACTGAAAATAATTGCGAGTAGAACAATGGGGGATCAGTTGAACTTGTATTATCCTGCATATTTAAACCAGACCACCCACACCCATATAATATTGTTCCATCAGTACTTATAGCAAAACCTGATGTAATAAAATTGATATAATTATTACTCATAACTTGTGTATCCAATGCTATATAATTATTTATAATGTTGTTTAAATCATTGGTACTGATTTTGGCTATATATGGATATCTATAATCAACGTTAACAGTACCTGAAGTGCTTGTACGTTGAGTACTTGTACCTAAAACATAAATGTTATCACCCATCAATAAAATATTTGAAACTGTTTCTCCAAAATTGGTTGCGTTAAACTGAAATGGTTTAATGTTTATAATGGCTCCACTGGTATCTAATTTTGCCACAAAGGGTTGTGAATAAGTTAGTAAACTGGAAATAGTATTTTCTTTCATTTCTTTTCCTCTCGTCCATCCAGTTATATATAAATTAGCATTATTATCAATGACAATATCAATAGCAGCATCAGTATAATTTGAACCGAACTGGGTTATCCAATCTATATTTCCGTCGGAAGTAATACATGCAACAAATATATCTGTTCGACCACTTGACCATGAGCTCTCAGTCATTTTCCCCTGGTTAGTAGTTGACAAATCACCATTGGTAATACCGCAAATATAAATTTTCGACCCATCGTTCGATATGCAAAGCGAAAAAGCATTATCCAATTTATTAGATCTTATTACTGTTTCCCACGTAGTTTTACTGCCATTTTGTGCTATTTTAGTAAGAATAGCATCGGAAACGTCAGGCGACTCAAGTTGACCCCCAGTACCTCTCCATCCTGCACTATAAATATCATTATCATATACAGCACTCTTCATGGTCATTGTATTTGCAAAAGTCGATGCGTCCGAATTTTGATATTGCATTAACCAACTATTTTGTTCTGGGATAGTTGGGGGAGGTGCAGGTGCAGGTGCAGGTGCAGGTGCAGGTCCAGGTGCAGGTGCAGGTCCAGGTGCAGGTGCAGGTAAAGGCGCTGGTAAAGGTGCAGGTTCTATTCTTTTAATAAACTGAAGATCTGAAAAATGATCATTTGATCTTTTTGAACTACCTAAGTATATATCAATTGTGCGAATTGTAAATGGATTACTTGAATTATCATATGTAAATGGACCAATATTAGGATGAACTATATTACCCAAGTTGTATTGTGTAAAAAAATTAGTCAAGTCTGGATTCAACCAATAACTAATGCTATTGTTTTCAAAATCAAATAATAGTAAATTAAGATTCGTCGTGTTCTGTGTATTAAAATTGACACCTGGGTTTAAATTACGAAAACTGTAGTTCTTACCATTACTGCTAAGCACAATATCTGTATTCTCATTCGTAAGAAGACTTGCCACTGTTTCTATTGGTGAGTTATTATTCTGAAAATCAATTCTTGGAGTTCCATTATCTCCATTGACCTTATTAGTACTGTGTGAATAAAACTGAAAAAATAATAATCCGGTTGACTCAGTAGGTATAGTTCTTGAATTAGCAGCAACTTTATTACTATTGTAGCCAAAACTAATACTATTTACCGGTATAGTCAATTTTTCAGAATTCGTTAAACTATCAGCTATCTTTAAATATGAATTCCCATATGAAGTTTTCCATGCTCCATCCCATCCAATTCCACCGTCTTTACCTGTTAATTGATTCCCAACAGGATAATCGAATTGTTCGTAAATAAATGTATTGAAATCAGCAGGTGCAGGGGTCGACGCAATTTCTATATAGACCGCAACTAAACCTGAAGCACCATTGGAACCATAAGTCGGTACTGGAAATGAATCTATGATAGATTGTCCACCTGAACCACCTGATCCTGTATTGGGGAGTGGTATTGGTGGTCCGCCTGTAAAATATCCACCATTACCTCCTGCAGCGATATTATAGGTTGCATTGTTTTTTATATCACTTATATAATTCTCTGCAATTGCTGGCGTAATGTTTTGTATAGCAGTTATTAATGGATTGCTGAAAGCTTCATCACCTGAAATTGAATCATTGGTATCTTTTAAACTTGCTCCAGCTCCCCCACCACCATATATACCACCATCATATAGATCTTCATGTGTCTTACCCTTTTCCATTGTACCTCCTTGTTCAGTCGCATTAAGACCATTTAGACCTACAACCGACTCACATATTGTAGTTTGATAACTCGTAACAGATGTTTTTTCTTGCATAGTACCGTTATTTGAACCACCAACATTAATTGAATAAATAGGATAATCAAGTTGGATAGTATTAAATGGTTGGTTAGTTGAATCAACAGCTGGATTTAATACAACCTCGCCAGATTGTCCTCCACCACCACCTTCGCCGACACTTATACCCATACCACCAGCTCCACCTGATCCAACTGTCATAAATTGACCTGTAATTTTGGGTCCTGTTTCATGGTTATAAAATTGTAAATATAGATCACCATTTTGACTACTCGCATTATTGTAAAATTCAATATAATATTTTGAATAATTGTTATCTAAAGGAAAGATCTTATAATCTTTGCCACTCGTGCCCTTTGGTATTGAAAAGAACATTTTTCGATTAAAAAATTCAATGGTAGGTGTTCCTTTATCAAAATCACCCCATCCATCAGAAGCTTGATATTTAGTAAGAAACTCGGTTGCCCCTGAAAACATTTTGTCAAAATTAAATGAGAGAGATGCATATGGCATTGTCCAACTTCTTATATCTTGGGTAAATTCACTTGCGCCTTCGAACATGGATGAAAAATCACATGGTCCTGTTCCTTTTCCAATAGATAACATGTTCCAGTTGTCAATACTATTAGTATTACCATTATTAAATACAGTACATCCAGAAAACATAGATTTACAATCAACAACTTTTGATGTATTCCATGATCCAATGTCTTGATCGAATACAGTACATCCAGAAAACATGGACTCCATATTTACGACATTGGATACATCCCAACCCGAAATGTCGTCATTAAATGATGTTTTATTGTTAAAAAGGTCATGCATATCAGTAACAGTTGAAGTAATCCAGTCAGATATAGGACCATACGTGTTTAACGCAGTATTAGGTTCAGAACACCATGAGCTAACAGCAGGCCCTATATTATCTTGTGTTATAGGGGTGTATGGTTGACTTTTAGGAATTCTCAATGCAATAATACCCGATCCACCTATTGCCTGCCCGTTTGGTGGACCAACTCCACTACCAAAACCAGCGCAACCATTACCAGTATTTGGGGCGCCGAATTGAGGATTATTATTTTGTGCTTTGTCTCTACCTTGACCAGGCCCTCCTTTGCTATAAGTTTTTCCGTCAACCCATTGTAGTCCAGGTCCACCGCCACCTCCATTCCATGCATAAGCAGTGCCTCCAGTTCCACCAGCTCCTCCACCTCCACCTCCACCAGCGGGAACATCTTTACCAGCATCTTCTGAATATGGATTAAATCCATCACCACCATTCCATTTACCACCTACTGCTTTGCCACCGGTACGATAAGCACCCGAACCTCCTCCTCCATTACCAGAAATCTCTAATTCAACACCAGCATTTACGGTTCCACCATTATCACCGCCCCTTCCTCCGCCGGAAGCTGATAACAATACCATGCCTTTATTTGGGCCATTATTTACTACAAGCTTACTCTCTTCACCATTACCTGCTATGCTACCATATGTACTTACACCTCCAGATCCAACAACCATTTTATATTCACGATTCTTATATATTGGAAAACCGGGGGTTCTTGCGACATATTGTCCACCGCCACCACCACCAGAACCCCAATGAGGATCACCATCCAGTCCTCCTGCTCCTCCCCCACCAACTAAAAGGTAATCTACATTAGTTAAATCATTAAAGCCAGTATAAGTAAATGTAGAAGATTCATTAAAATAAATGAGAAAATAATCGCCGGATTCAGTAATAGTTCCTGCATTACTTGGTTCTATGCTTAAATTTTGTACTTGTACTATATAATCACTCATATATATTTCTATAACACAATTATTTAGATAATAAATTGTGTTATACATATTTTTTCAATTATACAAGTCATTTAGTCATTTAATTATACAGTCATTTAATTATACAGTCATTCAATTATACTCATCTGTAACTCCACTCCCTTTAAAGAACCATCGCATGGACAAGTAATGAGGCTTGGCTTTCGAAATCATGTCGCCAGTCATTTCTAAATTAGGTCCTTTGTTAACAATACTTTGGATTTTAGCTGTGCCTAATTTTGTATTAAAGTATCTCAAGTCGGAAATATAACCCGAGAATCCACCATTCATGGCAACAAAAACATCGCCATAATTTTGTTTCGGTACGCCGTCTAATATCATGCGGCGAGTTAATAAACCATTGATGTATACATCCAACTCGCGATTTTCCACCATAATTTGAACGCACACCCATTTATTAAGAGGAATATCGGGTATAACAACTTCATTATTAATGGTGTTAAATGTATTCATAACAATAACCAGGGCATTCGTATTGGGAGCAATATACAGTCCTGGTGCATTATTGGGTTGATTCATGCCTGCTGGTGCCCCATCAGCTGCCTCATAGTTGATGCTGTCATTTCCCTTGTGAAAAACATGCTTGTAAGCTCCCTTATTATATTCCAGATCGTCAATATAAATCCATACTGAATAGGTCATCTCGATACCGTCTTCTTCATTTGTAGAACGACTCACCGTAATGGCGTTTTTCTCATTAGGGTCTTGCGGTATTTTAATCATTTGTTTCGCATCAACCATACCTTTTACTAAATAAGGACTATTACCAAATGCAAAAATAGAAGACATTAATGATGTTCCTAAACGTAATGCGAAAATAAACAAGATCAGTATTAATATCAGAAATGCGACCTTTGCAACAAGACTATTTGATTCTAAAAATTCCTTGGTTTCATTAAACATATCTATATTATATGACAAGAAATTTAGATATGTTTTTTACAATATGCATAATGCAATTTAAATTTAAATTTAAATTTATATTTAGATTTCAATACTTCCCTGTTCCACACTATCTTCTAAAAAGCTGACTTTAAGTTGATACTTGCTCATTAATCCACCGAAAATGCTATCTCCGTACCCTTCTTTGTAAATATTATATGCCTCTTGTGGATTTGTTGCGTCGGCCAGATATTGAACCTTGGCTGTATAACCAGAGAAACCACCTTCAGGTGTAATATAAATGGATGCATTATCATTTACCTTTGCAATTCCAGGTAATACACATGTGCGTACTAACTTACCGTCTAAATACACATCCAATGTTCGTCCATAAAGACTTATAATGAGATTCACCCATTTCTGAATAGGCACGTTGGAAATTCCACACTTGTGTACCTGAAAAGAATCACTATTATTATCGGCATAACAAGCAACGTTAATCTGCACATTATTTTCAATTGCTCCTAAAATAACGGATGGGGATGGTTCTTTCTTTGAATCCAATCTCCCTAAAATAATCTTGGGCTCACCATACCGATAACTCCAATCATCAACATAAAACCACATAGAATAAGTATAATTATTCGTATTGTTGTTATCTGGCAATTCATCTGGACTTACTGTACTTGTATCTTTTGCACTTTTCATTCCATCAATGACTGAGCTTTTACTTGAAATCATTCGTATAACTACGTATAACAACAATATGATTACGACGGCAATAATAATTTGTTTTGCTTCCATGTTAAGTATATATTATACAATGATAAATTATATAATATAAATTGTGGAATATATAATATAAATTGTGGAATATAAAATATGGAATATAAATTATAAAATATGGAATATTATATCAACAACTGTCTAAATAACCGGTGGATCGCGATCTTTCATTGTATTATATAACATATTAATGTCAGATCGGCTCAATTTTTCATTGAAATATTTCACATTACAGATGCCACCATAAATCCCGTCGTCCGAACCATAAGATACCACATCATATTGCTTATATGGGATAACACCGCTCTTTGTGGCAATCAGTTTATTGTTTAAAAACACATCCAGAGTGCCACCATTATATACAACAACAATATGATTCCATTTCTGATATTTTAGTAAACCTTTTTTGCGCAAAACGATGCGTTCTTTATCGGCAGTTTCTTTCATCCTTATAATTAATTCATTTCTCTCTACATTAAATTGTATATTCGGTTTGTTGCCAACGTTTAGTATAGACGTATCTTTTGTATATGCCAGATTGGTATTGGGAGGGAAAGAATTTATATATATCCACGAGGATATCGAATAATGATAATTCTGCAATTCCTCCTTATCCGAGTCTTTGTCGGCATCCTTGCTTTTATAATAATTCAAGTCTTCGAAATTGGCTACAAAAACTTCTTTATTAATATGTTGTGGATTTTTTACAAGTTGATTACCTTTGCGGTTCATTAATTTTTCATATAAATAAGGAATGATAAATCGTCCTGCGATTAATAATATTTCGATTCCAAGTAGTTGCCATGCGACCTTGGGTGTGATCTTATATTGTTCTTTAATATATTGGACAATATTTATTATGGAGCATGGTAAGTAAAAGATGACCTTTTTAATGAGTCCGAACCAAGAAGGATCTCCTGTACCGGGACTCTGTTGTAATTTCTTATCTAAATTAAATACTTTAATGACAAATGCTGCGAGTACAAGTAGAATAAGAATATTAATAAACACCAAGAAGAAATTGCTGCCAGTATTCACATGCTGTATGGCGTAAAAAGTCGCATATATCAGTGCTAAAACTACCGCGATTATTCCCATAATATAAAGACTTTTCTTAAGAATGTCGAGTGTGTTTGCATCCCCAAAAGATATGATCTCGAACGATTTGAGTGTTAATAATATTCCAAGTACGGTTGCTATGGATAAAATGGCAATTATAATGCCCTGATTTGATGAAACAATACCATATGGATTGGTTTTTAAAAATATTGACGCAATATAAAATAAAATAATAGATCCTGCTGCAATAAGGCCGTGTTTTTTTTCAAGAGTGCCTTTTGCTGTAAGGCCGAATACACCGCCCAGAGAAGCCAACATTATCATCAAATAAGAAAAGCTGCCGGGATTATCACTTACGATATGATTCGGATTCCACGCAATCATTGCAATGATAAGTGTGATAAATGCTAAAACCGAATACACAATCATCATGAATACATATTCAATTGTCTTGCGCATATACAAATAAAATACCAATGGAAATGCTACTAAAAGACCCATAATTAAAAGCGATAAACTATAGCTGCCTGTTGGATTGAAAAACATTAACCATATAAATAATCCAAAGAAAGCTAATATCGTTAATAATGTTAATGCTGTTCCAATAATTACTTTGTCCATATTAAAATCTCCTTAGAAAAGATTTTCCTGTTTTATCAACTTTGCCAATTCGTCTTCAGTAATATGTTTTTGGAATTCTAATATATAACATATATCAAATATATATGACTCTTCGCCACCATTATCAATATCTAAATCTAATATATATTTGACACAAAACTCGGGTGTAAGAATTTGTGTTGCTAAAAGTATTTTTTCATCAAGATGTTCAATATTTTTCTCAAGAATATCAATTGAATATTTATTTCTATTGTTAAGCAGGTCAGTATTGGTGAGCTTCAAAGGATCATATTTATCATCTTTATCATATTTATCGTCTTTATCCATGATTATACTATTATATAATAACAACTATTTATATAATTTGTATTATAAATTCTCCATGGCTGTTTTGCGTCCATGACAATCGCGGCACAAGGCTTCCAAGTTATCTACATGATTCGAGCCACCATATTCAAGCCGTATTTTATGATCTACTTCGAACCATGCTGGCAATTGTTTTTTACATTTACTACATATCCAAGATTGTTGAGCAGCAACGAATTTCTTCTTGGTTTCACTGACGGAACGTTTCGTACTTTTTTTTTCAGATGACATGATTTTTCCAGATGACATGATTTTTTCAGTACTGCGTTGTTCTTGAGTATTGCATCCCGCGCTTTTATTAAAAAAACTTTGCGGATTCATAGCACTTACCAATGGCATAAACATTTCAGATGCTCCTCGATCGAATGGCATAGCCCGAACAATGTTAGATGCATTCATGACAACGTCTTTGGCTTGGTCTGGATTCTTTCTTAAAAATAATAATAGAGAGATTCCCAAAAATGCATAACCTCCCATTTTATAAAATTTTGTCCACGACTTGAGAAGTTTTGTATATTTTCCTTCATAAAATGTATCACTTATCATAAATCCAGTAATTGCTAAAATAATGATGCCATATCCATACTTCATAATTATATATTGAATATATAATTATTATTCAAGAATCGTATTAATTGATTTAATAGGCTATCGGTACTTCTCACGTGAAAGTCCACCCCTCTATATTTTCATCACCCAATTCCGGTCGTAGTAGTGCCTGCATAGTCTTAATCTCTGCCACCTGACCATCGATAATGGCTTTGGCAAGTTTTGAAACGTCAGGATTAATGCCGTTTTTAATTACGACCTTTGCCATCATGACGGCACCTTGGTGGTGCGCAATCATGCCCTTAACCCAAGCCTGGTCAAAATCTTGCCCCTTCAACTGCTTGATTGCATCCATTTCTGCAGGTGTCAGCATTCCGTCCATCTTCATCTTCATATCCATCCTCATTGGCTGGTCCCAAGCCTTGAGTAAGACGGTCATATACGCGATTTCAGGATCCTGTGCTGCCTTTATTTGGCTGGCGAGATTGATGATCGCTGCGCTGGCTCTCATTAAAGGGTCGAGTGCATAGTCAGCCAATGTAATGGCTTGTTTGTGATGAGGAATCATGCCTTGCACAAACATAAGGTCTGCGTGATTGAATACAGGTGCCTCAAGTAAATTGGGATGAGTTCTAATATAATCAACTATTTGTATTAAAGTAGTTTTTAATGATTGGGCGGCTGCGTTTAAATTATCGATAAATTGTTTCCCAACAGGATCTTCTAATTCGACAATATCGGTTACGATTTTTAATGATGTTAGTGGGATTTTATTGTACTGACACATCCATGCAAGAGCATGCAATTCCATATCTTTTGCAAAAGCACCATTGGCTTTAAGGCGTACAAGATCTCTTTCTACATAATCCAATGAGTTTCCTGTACCGCATGGACCTTCAATAAGATTTAATTCTTTGGCTAACATAGATAATTTTGTCAAGACAATATTGTCGGTAGAATATTTCTTATATGGTTCAACAATTATTACATTACCATCAGGAAGAGCAACTGGGAAAGCAATTGGTATGAAACTATCACTTACGAATGATTCAGTAACCAATATTGCATCGCCAATCTTAGCTTTATTATACTCAAATCCACCACATGTACCCGCATTTATGATTAAGTCGGGTTTTGCTTTTGCTTTACATAAATACGATTCCAATGCTACAGCTGTAGGTACCATACGCACATTACCTGCTTTGTCTTTACTCTCAGGTGCTTCCCCATTTACTAAAAGTGTAATTTTGAGGGATTTTTTATCGACCATATTTTCATAAACGCGGAAAGGATATGATTCAAAATAATTTTCTACTAAATTTAGTTTAAGTGTTTCAATAAAATATGCAGCCTCATCAGCTAATGTAATATGAATTAAAAGATTGTTAACAAGTTTATTTTCCTCTTCCTCTTCCTCTACCACTTCCTCTTCCTCTACCACTTCCTCTTCAACCTCTGGCCCATACGAGGATAATAACGCCTTAAAAACTCCTACACAACTGTTGTTTTTAATTTTAACACTGTCAAGTAAACCCATTATATAATATTAAAATATTAAAAATTGAAAACATATATTTTTCAATTAAATTCTATAAATATTAACGCGCTATTAATAAATTCCATATGATTGTATGTTAGAAACGATTCTCTCCTCTTCAGTCTTTTTATGATTATTATGACATTTATAACAAAAAAAGTTTATAAAGGCTTTTATATAATTCATTATTTATATAATTACTGAATATATAATTACTGAATATATATAATTACTGAGGAGTATCAATAACCTTGCCTTTATTAGGTCCACTCATTACTGTACAACGTTTTGTTTTGGGATGGCGACGATATCCATTAGGGCACCGTTTTTTGCGACGTTTTGTTTCGTTCGATGATTTTATAGATCTTTTAGATCGAGATGAAACGATAGAGTCTTTCCCTCGGGGAGAAGTGGCTGGTACATCTAAAGGAGCATCTAATAAAGGCACATCTACAAGGGAACTTGTAGTAGAAACAGTGGATTTAGTTTCAATGGAAGATAATCCATGTGCACCGGCAATTTCACTAAGCAATATTGCAATTTTATTTACATCAATACGTTCTTCACCATTTTTAAAACAAATATCCAATAGAATTTCTTTGTAAATGGCAAGAGCGTGTTTTTTCATATCCGCTGGAAGATTTTTCAACATATCAGGTGATTTTAAAAATTGCATAAATGTGGAACAAGCACCCCAAATATCTACATTGAAAATATATACTTCTTTAAAGTATTTTTCCATATCGAATTTACAATTATTCGTAAACTTATCAAGGATTTGGGCATTATATGCTAAGAAAAGATGGGACATACTTTCATTTGGGAACATTTTTTTAATAATTTGTTGTAAATAAGTTTCGTGACCCCGATTACGTTTAATATGATAATCAAAAAATTGCTTCAAGAATGACTCATTTTGTTTATTCGTCATTGGTTTATTTTGTACGGTTTTACAAACTCGAGTATATTCCGTAACCAAGGATTTATTGATTAGCATGGACGAAAAAGGCGTATTATATTGAATGGGTCTACCGATAACATTTTTTGGAACAGGAGTTTCTGGACTTGAAACGCCAGCAAAACCCCAATCAATAATAATCGTATTTCCATTTTTATCAACCATAATATTTGTATCTTTCAAGTCATGATGTAAAATATTGTGCTCATTCATTTGAACAACCCCATTTATTAATAGATTGATCATCATTTTATTGAATAATTCAAAACTTTTTACTGTCATTGGGGATTCTTTTCCAATGTAATCGTGTAAATCCATTCCTAAATCTGGCATATTAATGATTGATAAATCTCTTAGGTTCGAATTTATAGAATCACTATTTATACCCTCGTCTACAAAAAGGTTGCATTTCTCATTAAATTTTTCTTTATCCGAATCATTGAGTGAATCAGGGCTACACATGTCAATATTTGATACTGCAAAAAACTTTTCAGAACCAGGAATACGCTTAACTTTCTTTAATATAGGGGCCATTTCATCCATTTCATCATTCGCGTCGGTGGTATACATGAGTTTACTCACACCACTGTGTCGACCGGCTTCTGAACTGCCTTTACATTTTAAAGCGGGTCTAAATACACAACCATATGATCCGGACGCTATAGCTTTTCCTCCTTTTCGTGGCATCTTATAATAGGATTATAAAAATATTGGAGTATAAAAATATTAATATTGGAGTATAAAAATATTAATATTGGAGTATAAAAATATTAATATTGGAGTATAAAAATATTAATATTGGAGTATAAAAATATAAATATTGGATTATATGGCAAGCGTTTTTGATTTTATATATAAAAATAATATATCAATAAAAACAATTGATGATACCGAGAATGCAATAGACATAATTATTGTTCCTCGAAGCCATCTGGCTTCATATTGGAATAAAAGCATACATAACGCGCCTAAAAACTCTATACATGACAAAATAACATCCCTTTCAGTAATAATTGTCGGTCTTAAATAATAATAATTTACCACTGAACCAAGGGTGAATAGGCTCTGTGCTATCAAAAATAAAAATCGATTCATGCTACCATATTTTTTTGTAAAATACGTACGATCCGAGGTCATTATTAAAATATGCACCTATTAAAATATGCACCTATTTTAAAAGCTGCTATTTTTTATAAAGAATATAGGCAGTAATGGCTAACCCTATAAGTGTTGCACCAAAATACATATGTTGTCTCTTCTTAATTTGCTCTTTTAATATTATATCACGAGGCTTATATTGAGAATAATATGAATCCATGGCTTCAATATATGACATTTCCTTTTTTCCTATATGTTTATTTACTTGGTTATGGATAAAGTTTACCCATTTAATAAATGATTCACGGGTGTCTAAATAAGGTTCAATGGGGAATTTATCCAAAAGACGACTAAATTGATTGCCCATCTTATCGTCGGGAATAAAAAGTGGTAAATTCATAATAAAATCATAGTACTTTTTTTTAAGCACACTATTTGCCTTTTTTGGATAAGAAACGGCTATAGTCATTAAAAAGAACCAATAGTTAGGGCCCCATACAATTGGATCTAATGTCATTATTAAGAACCAATATAAAAACATGACAATAATAACAAATAACATTCATGCAAAAAACATTTTCATTCAATAATAATTTTTGCAATAACTGTGCTAATGCAGGACATAATTATCAATCATGTAAATATCCAATAACGTCAATTGGGCTCATCGCATTTCGTTATTTTAACAGTGAGATGCAGTATTTAATGATACAGCGTAAAGACAGTCTTGGATTTGTCGAGTTTATGCGAGGAAAGTATCCTATTCACAATATAGAATATATACAGAACATTTTCAATGAAATGACTGTATCCGAAAAAGAACGCATCAGAACAAAATCATTTGACGACTTGTGGAACGAGTTGTGGGGGAAATGGATTGGAACAAATTATCGAGGCGAGGAAAGAATATCTCGCGAGAAACATAAATCTCTTAAAGACGGCATAATGAATAAAAATATAATGTATGACGTCGACTATTTTATTAATAATTCGAATACATCGTGGGTTGAAGCTGAGTGGGGGTTTCCAAAGGGTCGTCGCAACTTCCAAGAGAAGGACTTGAATTGCGCAATGCGTGAATTCGAAGAAGAAACAGGAATATCAAAGATGGATGTGAAATTGGCATTAAATATGGTGCCATACGAAGAAGTGTTTACTGGATCTAATTTAAAATCATACAAGCATAAATATTTTTTGGGATATATAAATGAAACTATAGAATTGACTAATAATTATCAAAAAACCGAGGTTTGTGAGGTTAAGTGGTTAAATTACGAAGACAGTATACAAAAAATCAGACCATATAATGTGGAAAAAAAGCAAGTCCTGGAAAAAATAAACAATGTTTTGCAGAAATTTCGATTATATTCATAATATAAGGATTTCTGGCGAGGATATTATATGAGTATAATATAATATAAAATATGAGCAAAATAAAAAAAAATATAGCCCCAATCATAACAAAGGAAAATTTAGGGGAGGTATATGATACAATGGACAAGTCTAATGCAAAGGCCGTGAATAATTTCTTACAAAAAAAGGAGCTTTTGGACGGAACTGATTTAAAAGATGACGCGAAATTTTCATACTTGTATCCCAATTTAGATGATCCGGAGTTTAATATTAAAATAGCTGAACGCAAAGAATTTAACGATACGAAAATGGATGTTCCTGTCATTGAAAATATTGAACAACAAGCAGACAAAATGTGTAATTCTGATTTTGAATTGTCTTCACATCAATTATTTGTGCGCAATTTCCTATCTTTTGAAACGCCATATAATAGTCTTTTATTGTATCATGGATTGGGGACGGGTAAAACGTGTTCGGCAATTAGTGTTGCTGAAGAAATGCGCGATTACATGAAGCAGATGGGGATTGTCCAGCGCATAATTGTGGTTGCTTCGCCCAATGTTCAGGAGAATTTTCGACTACAATTATTCGATTCGAGAAAGTTGAAACAAGTAGATGGATTATGGAATTTACGAGCATGTACTGGTAATAAATACTTGAAGGAAATAAATCCAATGAATATGACCGGATTGAGTAAAACGAAAGTCATCCGCCAAATTGATCGTATAATAAACGTGAATTATTTATTTTTGGGATATTTAGAATTTGCGAATATGATACAGCGCAAAGCAACCATGGAAGACGAGACGCCTGAAAAGATTCGACGTGCTTTGCGATCCGTATTTCAAAATCGGCTAATAATAATAGACGAGGTTCAGAATATTCGAAGTACGGAAGAAAATACTACCAATAAGCGCGTTGCAACCGAATTGACGCGTTTAATTGATAATGTAAATAATATTAGATTACTTTTACTATCAGCAACACCGATGTTTAATAGTTACAAGGAGATTGTGTGGTTGGTGAACTTGATGAATAAGAATGATCGACGCGGCGTAATTGGTATTAGTGAAGTGTTTGATAAAAAGGGCAATTTTCTTTTGAGTGCAGATGGAAAAGAAATTGGTATGGAATTATTGCAAAGAAAGATAAATGGTTATGTATCTTTTGTGAAAGGTGAAAACCCTCTTACATTTCCATTTCGCATTTTTCCGAATGATTTTTCTCCAGATAATACGTTTGAAAAAATCGCGTATCCAAAAGTCCAATTGAATGGTAAAACGATTACCCAACCATTGGAGCACGTAAATGTATATCTTACAAAAATAGGTACGTATCAAAGTGAGATTTATACAAAGGTAATACAAGACTTGCGAGAGAAGGGCGATTCAATGCCTAATTTTGAAAACATGGAGGGATTCGGCTATACAATGCTGCAAAAACCATTGATGGCATTAAATATTTGTTATCCAAAACTCGATATATCCGAAGATGTTTCTTCGTTAATTGGAACATCTGGATTGGAAAATTTTATGAAATATACCAGCTCTACGGTCCCAATGACAAAAACGAATTTCGAATATAAAACGCTTGAACATGGTCGCATTTTCTCATCCGAATTAATAGGAAATTATAGCGCAAAAATAAAAAATATATGTGATTCAATACATAAATCGCGTGGAATAGTATTGATATATACTAATTATATTGATGGTGGTGCTGTGCCATTAGGATTAGCATTAGAAGAGATGGGTATTACTCGTTATGGGGATTATGCAAAATCGCTTTTTAAAGAGCCACCCAAAGGTTCGGTGGATGCTATAACATTTAAATCCAGAGATGAAACGGCACAAGGTGAACAATTTCGCCAGGCCAAATATGTTATTATTAGTGGAGACAAAGCCATATCACCGAATAATAAAAAAGATCTTATTGCTTTGACGGATGAAGACAATATTAATGGTGAAAAGATAAAGGTGGTTATTATTACAAAGGCCGGTTCCGAGGGACTCGATTTTAAGAATATTAGACAGGTTCACATTATGGAGCCATGGTATAACATGAATTTAATCGAACAGGTTATTGGACGAGCGGTAAGGACATGTAGTCATATAAAATTGCCATTTATTGAACGTAATGTGCAAATATTCTTATACGGCACATTGCTGGATTCGGATGAAGAGGCGGCTGATATTTATGTATATCGACTTGCTGAAATGAAAGCCCTACAAATTGGGCGGGTATCTCGTCTTTTGAAGGAAACGTCGGTCGATTGTATATTAAACATTAAACAGAACAATTACCATGCCGAATTTCTAAAACAAGATGTCAAGCAACTTTTATCTGACGGAAGAGAAATTATGTTTGCCATAGGAGATAAACCGTATTCTGCGTCATGTGATTACATAAAAACGTGCAATTATATGTGTCGCCCATATAAAGATATCCAAGACAAAGATGTTATCATGGATACATATAGTGAGAAATTTATCATTATGAATTCGGATAAAATAATACAAAACATTCGCAATGGATTCAAAGATAAATATTTTTATAAAAAAACAGATCTAATCAAGCATATAAACTTGAACAAAGAATACCCTTTAGTTCAAATTAATTCAGCACTTGAACAATTAATTAGTGATCGGAATGAATATTTAACAGACACGACGGGTAGAGTAGGGCGACTGATCAATATAGATCAATATTATATGTTTCAGCCCGTCGAATTAGATGATAAAAATATCAGCGTATATGAACGCATGGTGCCAATCCCATTTAAACACGATACATTTATAGCGAAAATAAAGGATGATTCAGAAAGGGTCCAAAAAGTTAAATCAGTCGCAATTACCGACACTGAAACAGCGCGCGCTATAGCCACACCACAATCGAGCAAAAATGTATTCAAAGAATTACAGAAAAAATATGATTTAGTCATTACATTTAAAGAATCCGTAGATAGAGGAGAAGATGATTATTATGCGTTTTGCAGTAAAATTTTCGCAACATTTAAAAAGAATGGGGTTAATGAGGAGACGTTGAAAAAAGTTCTCGTCGAACATTTAATGCAGTCGTTGGTGTATAATGAAATCATGGCTGTAATAAATTATGTTTATTTTAACATAGGATTAAATGATTTTGAGAAAAAATCAAAGGAATATTTTGACAAAAAATTATTAAAGTCAAAGGGGATAACTGGTATATTAATAACCAAGAATAATAACGAGCAATTGGTTGTAATAAAAGAAAGTCGATGGGAAGAAGGTGAATCCGAAGACTATAACGATTTACTTGGTGCCATATCGGCATTAATAATACCACGAGATACCATGAATAAACAAGTCGGATTCTTTTCAGAATTTAAGAAAGAGTACATGGTATTCAAAGTAATAGATTTAGAAGATCCGAAAAGTAAAGGAGCGAGATGCGACCAGTCGGGTAAAAGTGTTGCAATTAAAATACTGAATACGATAATCGGTAGCGAAGAATATAATAAAAGTAATACACGTGGTCGAAATAAAATGGAATTTTGCATAATACAAGAATTTTTATTGAGACTATATAATGACGAGAAAAAGGATGGTCATATATGGTTTGTATCACCAATCGAAGCAGTGAAATCATTCTAATGATTTATACCACAATTTAATATATTAAAATTAAAAATGAAAATATATTAAAGTCTATAATATATACTATAAAGTAAATATGATGCAAAAAAGAAGGCCTACTAAAAAAAATAATAGTTTGTATGTTCCAACAGTAATTACCAGAAGTATCATTCTTACTTTTGAACAAGCTGGTGGTAATGTAAAACAATTCATGGAGAAAAAGATATCACATGATATTGAGGCGAAATGCATTATCGAAGGGTTCGTTGAGCCGGGTTCTGTAAAAATTATTTCCTATTCGAGTGGTAAATTGCAAGGAAATAATGTTGTATTTGAAGTTGTAATCGAGTGTAATATATGTTCGCCAGTTGAAGGGATGCATATCCCGTGTATTGCAAAAAACGTTACTCAAGCAGGAATTCGCGCAGAAGTAGAACAACAGCCCTCGCCTGTCATCGTTTATGTTTCAAGAGATCATCATTATTCGATGGATTATTTTAATAATATAAAGGAAGGTGATAAAATGAACACCCGAGTCATTGGTATTCGATATGAATTAAACGACGGTTATATTTCCATCATGTCGGAATTGCTCGAGGATAAGGTTGAAAAGTATTCGGTGAAAAAGAAGCCGAAATTAAATATTATTGAAGACGTTTAAATACAAAACGCATAGCTTTAAATATAATGGAAGAGCAACTAACTTTATTAAAAGAAAATGTCGAAAAGCTATCTTTTTTTCACCAAGTGGAAGTTTTGCGCATATTAAATGAAAAGAATTCTTCTCGCCTGAATGAAAATAAGAATGGTGTATTTATCAATATGACCAACATTGATGCTGAAACGATTGAAAAACTCAAGTCATATCTAACATATGTTTTGAAACAGGAAACGCAAATCTCTTCTATAGAAGATGAAAAGAAGAAACTTTCCCAGAAATATTTCAACGAGGGTGGGAAAGATGAAATTTTCACATGTGGCCATAATTAAATATTAAATAGGTTTAAAGCCATGATATGTATTGTTATTAACGATACCTATTATGCTTACAGAATTAAATGAATATATGTTTTCCTCGATTCGAATGAATGAATTAGAGAATGTATCTTCTGAACATAAACCCATTATTAAAAAAAAAACAAATATTTCGATGCAGTTCGGGATGAGTTCAAATTCTAATGCTAACATGGGCGCTAATGCTAAGGTCGATGCCCAATCTGACGCAATCTTCACACCACATAAACGAGACAGTCTTTTTTGGTGTTTTCATATAGCTCTTCATGGTGTAGATAATTTTCGTTTTTTAAATAATCATTTTATAGAGGAAAACACATTTAAGATAAAAACAGTT
>Ga0233413_10000271_pt1 | contig 26086 bp, 35 predicted proteins | sample Na_anoxic_6_MG_FD_189019 | JGI IMG/M metagenome (GOLD analysis project Ga0233413, IMG submission 189019) | Seawater microbial communities from Saanich Inlet, British Columbia, Canada - Na_anoxic_6_MG | ecosystem: Environmental > Aquatic > Marine > Inlet | place: Canada: British Columbia...
AGGTGAGATCGATATCAACTTTCTTTATATTGCAAAAGATGTACATGCCATCGAACAGTTTGAAATTGCTTATTTGACTGAAGAAGGTATTAGCGGAAACAAAGAATTAATAATAGATTTGCCTGGTGAATTAGGCGAACAGAAATATGCAATCAATACAGACGAACCTTTGGAAGATAAAAGATTTGAAAATCAGGACAGCTTTTACAAAACAGTTACAGGTGTTCTTACGATCCGAGGTTTTTATTATGTGTTTAAAGGCAGATCAAAACACATTCTATCCATACAAACAAAAATCGAAACCTTTTTAACAGAAGTATTAGCAACGAATACCATCACCTAATTAGGAGGAGTTGTGGGGAAGAAAGATATAAAAGTAGGTTTAATGGAGAACGGAAAACTTATTGGAACCAAGTCAGGAGCCAAGGGTCAAGAATATCTCCAAGGTACAGGGGAAACTTCAGCTCCAGTGAAACTGAAGAAACCAGGGAGATTGATTTCTAGGAATAACTATCCAGATGAAGTTATCTACCATGAGACAAAAATCATCAGACTTTCCCCCAGAGGAAAAGAGTTGGTGGCCGATATGGATAAAGTTGGAAAACTGCCTAAAGGCGTAATCTTAGTTAAAGCTTAATAACAGGAGATAGGATATGGCTGGAGCTGCTTCAGTAAATTTACAAGAGATCGATCTATCCACTAGGGTTCCCAGTTTTCCTGGTGTATCTGGTGGGATCGTAGTACCTACTAAGAAAGGCCTAACTGAAGGCCCTCAATTAGTAACTAACGATGCTCAGTTTTTGAGTGTCTTCACCCCCGATGAAACGGTTAAAGTTGGATTTGATTTAGGTCACTTCTCAGCTCTAGCGTTTTTAGAAAAGTCGGATAAACTTTGGGTCCAGCGAGCAATCAAAGATGCTTTCTACTCAGGTGCTTCAGTTAAAACTTTAGCGGCCTCGACCCCTAACCAAGCTCTTCCATCTAACCAGATGATGGCTGATCCTAGTGCCTACGTTTTCGATTCCAATGAAGACGTTGCCGCTGTCGCTCAGGTCGTCACATCACAGGTAACCCAGATCGGTTCTTTCTTTGATGTAGTTGGAGCTGCTAAGGCCGACAGGCTTTGGGATGGCGCAAATGCTCAGCACGATTTTTGGTATAACGTCACAGACGGTGCCAATTCTCAAGTTGATCCTGTCCTCGGTGGTACAGCGCATCAAGTAGATATCTTAGCCGCTGACACAGCTATTCAGGTAGCCGCTAAATTACAGGCTGTCATAGACGCTCAGGCTGAGTTTGGAGCCACTGTAGCCACTGACACTGTGACCACTACTAATGCTGTTGCTGGAGTCGCTACGGCTGCTTCTGGAAGTGGTACAAGTACGGCCCATGTAGTCACTGTGACTGGTGCCGCTGCTGTTGATTTAGTTGATGAGGCTTTACTGATCCACGCGAACTCTCAAGGGGCTTACGGAGATTTAGTTGGTTTTAAATTAACTAACAATGCTACCGATCCTGACAAGGTTCCTGAAGTTGATTCCTTCCTTCTTGAGGTTTTCAGAAGTGATAATCAACAGAATCCGATTGAAACTTTTGTTTGTTCGCGGATCGTTGGGAAAAAAGATGGCTTCGGTAGAAACATTTTTGTAGACGATGTTTTACAAGCTTCTAATTATGTAAGAGGTATCAGTAATCCAGCTATCGCAGAAACTATTACTCCGAAAGATCAAGCTACGATCTTATTTATGGCCGGTGGTTCTGATGGTATCGCGGTAACTGATACTGAAATGGTTAGTAATGCTCAATTAGCTTTTTCAAACAAAGATAAAATTCTTGTCACCTTACTTATGGATGGTGGATTTACTACAGCCGCTTATCAACAGGCTCTAGATGCTATCTGTCAGGGTCGTCAAGATTCAGTGGCCTTACTATCTAGTAGATTTGCAGATGAGAATACTGCGACCTACATCACAGACATTGTGAATTATAGAAAGACTACTCTTAACCTTAATTCATCTTACTCAGCCCTCTATACTCCGCACGTAAAGATTTCGGATCGTTTTAATGATCGAGAAATTTTCGTAGCTCCTGATGGATATGCGGCGGCTGCAATTTCAGAAACGGCCAGTTCGTTCGAATTATGGTTCCCTCCCGCGGGCTTCAAAAGAGGCTTGATCAATGTTCTTGATGTTAAGCGCAGGTTCACTAATGGCGAGATGACTATTCTTTATAACGCAGGAATTAATCCGATTCGATTCAAGCCAGGTAAGGGTATCGTTATTTGGGGACAGAAAACTTTATCATCACGACCTTCTGCTCTCGATAGATTAAATATTAGACTTCTTCTAATTGTTATTGAGCCTTCTGTTTTAGAAGCTCTTGAAGATTTCTTATTCGATCTAAATGATGAAGCCACCAGAGCTGAAGCCGTAGCTAAGATCGAACCTTTCATGGAACGAATTCAAGCGCGTAGAGGTGTCACAGATTTCCGAGTGGTTTCTGATGACACAAATAACTCTGCTGAGGACATTGATAACAATAGAATGGTTGTGGACTTATTTATTAAGCCTACCCGCTCTATCGAAGAGATTCCTTTCAGAGTGGTTATTGTTTCAACAGGCGTGTCGTTTGACTCTGCTCAAACCGCAGTTTAAGGAGATAAGAAATGGTAGGAATTAGTCAAGACGAATTACGGTCCTTAGGAGACTACGCTACACTGTGGAGATGGAATTTAATTTTCGCTTCTCTCCCTGCTGTGGGCATACCTGGAGTCGCCGCTTCTCAACCAATTAACTTGCGTTGTGAAAGTGTGGAGTTACCTAAGAAAACAAACCAAAAAATTGAGGTCCCTATTAGAGGCCACAAGATTTTTCAACCAGGAATTTCGGATTACTCAGGGGCTATCACAGTGACTCTGACCGAGACTGAGGATAACTTAGTCTCTAATCTAATCCAAGGTTGGCATCAATTAGTTTTCGCTACGAGATCAGGCGAATCATTTTCTAAAGCAGATGTGGAAGCCACAATTTTAATCCAGAGATTAAACGCACAGAACGAAGCTATTTATCAATATAGTGTTCGAGGTGCTTGGCTAGAAGATTACGATCTAGGAACACTAGACGGTAACTCTTCAGACATCATGCGACCTTCAATGACGTTAAGTTACGATTTCTTTACTGAGATTCCACTCTCAGTTTAAGAAGCTCTCTTCTCTCTCACGGGCCCTGGAGGTTTAGGCTTTCAGGGTCCATTAGGAATTTAATGGCCCTTTTAAGTTTAGACGGAATTATAGCTTCAACCCTAGGCCTCGATGAGTTTGGTATAGAGAAGCTGCGTTCAGTTGAGTGGGCCAAAAAACACTTGTGGGCTTTGAAGTTTATTGAGGGTAACGACAATCCCCCTGCACCTTTTGACCAATTTTTCCCGGCCATAGATGTAGAAGTAGGGGAAGCCTCTCTCGATTCATTTAGTTTTGATCTAGGGGATAACTCTTTTAAGATTCCACAGAAGTCCACAGTTAGAGAGATGAGAATAACTTTCATCGATGATGAGAACTTAACTATTTTTAATTGGATTAAAAATTGGATAAGGATTGATTTATTAAATAATGGAAAATATATTTCAGCTATTAACGATGACCATCCCAGAGTTAGCGGCCAAGGAAATGTTAAGCCTGTAAGACAGGTGCAAGTAACTAAATTAAAATCGAGTAGGTTCCCTAGTATTTTTCCACCTTCTAATTTTAATAGTAGACAGATCGTAAATACTTACGCTGTTTATCCTGAGGGTGTTTTAGAATTTAGTGGAAGCTCAGAATCAGGAGCCCAAATTTATACAGTTTCGTTTGTGATAGTGGAAGAGAGAGTTCCATTCGAAGCAAGTGATTCTGCGTCTGAGAGTATCAAAGGTATAGCTCAGAAATTTATTAGTAGGTTTATCTAGGAGAAGAGATGACACACCCAAAAAAATCTTCCTCTGGTAATTTTGAGGAAGTTAATAATACGCTACCCCAACTTACCATTAAGGTTAAGAAGTTACCCTCAAAATCAATCCCCTACCCAGACAATGCTAGAATCCAGTACAGGCCCTACACATTCGGAGAGTTACGTTTAATAGCCACCTCCAGAATGGATGAGAAGTCTAGTATGGAATTTGTATTGAAAGGTATCCAAACGAACTTCCCAAAAGAAGACCTCACTATGAGCGATCTTATTTATCTGGGACTCATGCGAAAATTATCCACCTTTAATGATATTCAATTTAGAGTGAACTACACTTGTGCAAAATGTAAGAAGAAGACTTACGGCAAGTTTACTAAAGACGATATGGAGTTCAGTGACATCCAAGCTGACTCTCTCCCTGCTATGGCAGATTTGTCCGATGGTAATAAGTATGAGTTTATGCCTTTAACTGTCGGAGGTTATTTTGCACTATTTGATAATAACCTTCACCATGATCCTACCGCGATGTCAGCTACTCTTTGTAGTAACGTAGAGTTTAAAAAGTTCTTCGAGTATTTAAATAACTCTGTAGATTATGAAGACACAGAAATTATGGACGAAGTTGAAAAGGTACTAGACCATGGACTCAAGCCTATCGAGTCTACTTGCAAGTGGAAAGGTTGTGATAAGAAAATGCATCTGGCCTTGGAGCGGAGGCAAGGCCTAATAATGCCGTTTCGTAAAGGAAAAAAATCTAAATCAACTAGAGTTTATTTTGGCAAGGGAGATGTCGATATCTCCACCTCATCTGGAGAGGATGGAATACATGAGAGTGAGGGAGCTTCACACTAACCTTCAAGACTATCTCAAACCCAGCACCACTAAGGGCAAGGGAAATAAAAACGGGAGATTTTAATTGGCTGAAAAAGATTTTACTGAGCGGGGTCAACCTGTTAGAGATGAGTCTGATCCTCAGATGGGCAGAATATCTGAGTCTATACTTGGGATGACATCAAATATAACTGATTTTAAAGATGAGTCGGGGCAATTTAATGAGCAGCTTCTAACCTCCTCTATAGATAATCTCTCGGTATCACAGGATCAATTAGAAGCACTTGAAACAAATAACGACCTTCTTTTAGATACAGGTTCAGCTATTGAGAATCTGAATGAGAGTATTTTAGCTCTCAAGAATATCTCTCCAACACCAGCAGATAATTCTAAACAAGAAGATTTACTTGAGGACATAGCCGACAGCCTTTCAGGTGAAGACACAGCAGAGAATGTGGCTTCGGGTCTCCCAGGCGTTACCCCTGAACCAGATGAAGGTGAGGCTGAGGAATCTACTTCAGGTTTCTTCGGTTCTATTTTTGCTGGAGCTAGTAGAATATTTTCTAAGGTCATAGGTAAGAGTAAATTCTTTGGAAAAATATCAGCAGGGTTCGGAAAGTTTTTTTCCAAGTTCGCCTTCCTAGGAAAGTTTGCAGCTAGGGCCACTAAATTCGCCAAGTTTATTCCAGGCGTAGGTTTGGTTATCTCAGGTGTGATTGGTCTATTCGATGCTGTTCGAGGCTTCTTTAATGCTAGTGAAATATCAGGAAAGAGTGAAGAGCTTCTAACTCTAGGTGATAAAGTACAGGCAGCTATATCCTCATTCATCTCAGGAATAACTTTTGGATTGGTTGGTCCCGAGTCTGTTTTTTCTACTATTGATAAGGGTATTACATTTTTTAAAGAGACTTTCGGGGATATTTTTTCTGGTGAGGGACTATTCGGAAAGATTACTAATGGCTTGAGAAGTTTAGCTGACTTAAATCCACTCGACCTCCTACCAGATAGTGTAAAAGAAATTGGTGGTAGTATTGGTGATTCTATTCGAGGTTTCTTTTCTGGAGACGACAAAGTAGAAGTTGAGTCAGCCTCTCCCGATGTAGCTCCTCCTCCCTCTATCGTAAGGGCCCAACCAATCAGTGAACCAGTTCGCGTAGATACTAACGAAACTGTTAGAATGTCTAAACTAAGATTTGAAGAAAGACAATCTGAACAAAATCAAACTCCAGCAGAACCTATTATCATACAAGCGCCTGCTCCTCAGATTACTCTTCCTCCAGTGGAGTCTAAAACAAGTCTTAACGACTTCAGTTTAATGTCTATGAATTCCCTAACTTTTGAATAGGAAGAAAGATGACCTTTAATATTAATAGCCTCCTATTGAATACTAATTCTGTTATAACTATAATAGGTAGAAATAATTTAAATGTAACGAGAGTGAGAGTGCAGGGTATCGTCCAGGGTGAATTTTCCGTGGGGGGCTCTAATGATTTTGATACTCCTTTCGATACAACTAACAAAGACCTAGGCGGGGGAGCAGTTGGTAAAGTTTTTAATTTTGCTAAGGCCTTCGCTAGTGCCAAGGGTATTTCAACCACGATAAAAGAATTTACCCGAAATGTTTGGAAGGGATCGGCTCGACCACAGTTCACAGTTCCTATGACATTTATTGCCACGAAGGATGATAGCATTGAAGATGTTACTAAAAAAGTAGCGGCTTTGATGAGAGGTGTTTATCCTGAAGAGGCTAAGCTAGGAATACTCTCAGCTCCTATGGGCTACGATGCCACAACAGGACGCGGAACTTTTACGATAAGCATAGGTAAATGGTTCAGGGCCAGAAAGATGGTTATGAAATCAGTAGACTTTCAATTTTCAGCTCAACACTTAAGATCAGGTAGACCTTTATACGCAGTAGGGTCTATAACTTTTGAGCCCTATCAAAATATTTCTATCGATGAATTCGAATCCTACATAAGGAATGCTAGCTAATGGCAAACGACAAACTATTCTTTATTGATTTAGATAACACCAGCCCGACTAGATTCGAGCTATCAAAGTTTATGGAGTTCTCAGATAACTTCGATCCTATAACCTCCAATTTCTTTTTTAGATTGAAAGCTCTCCCTATTGGTGGGCGCTTTGTGGTTCAAGGTGAAGAGGGAAGACCTGATCTTATAGCTTTCAATGCTCTGGGAGATGTTCAGTTCTGGTGGGTGATCCTTTTATATAATGACGTTCTGGATGTAGATGATATTGTGAATGGAGATACCCTAAACTACCCAGATCAATCGGCTCTAGAAGATTTTTACTTCTCTTTAAAGACTCAGGAGCTAGCCTCGTAATGGCCATAGGAATCGAAAACCAGTTCTTCTTCTCTTTTAGTCTAGAAGGTAAAGAGGATTTTATAGATGAGCCTGATCTGGAATCCTTCACTCTAATTGAGGAAGCTGGAAATGTGCTCCCTACTTACGAGCTTAATTTCAACACCACAGACTCTTCTATTCTTCCCTTATTAAATGAGGGAAACGATCTCAATATTCAAATGGGAAAGAGTAGAGCCGAACTTAAAGACGTTTCCTTAAATACAATTAAGACCAGCTCAGAACCAGGAAACCAAAACGAAACAAGTTTTAGTATTATGGGTATGCTCTCGGCTCTAGATTATATAACCAACTCAGGCATCTCAGTATCAACTAAAAAATCTGGGATCGAAGTTCTTGAGGATATAATTACTCCTTTCTTCAAGCCTGTCTTTAATGTTTCTAAATCCAGAGATAAGCAAAACTGGATCAGACATAATATTTCATCCAAGAAATTTGTTAATGAATTATGGATGCACTCAGATTTATTAGACTCATTTCCAGCTATCGGAATAACTGCTGACAAAAAATTTATTTTAAAAGACGTAAAAAAAGATTTAGATAGAAACTTCGCTAATCAATTTGATTGGAAGTTCACAAAGAATCCACTTCTTCCTACAGATATTGGCTACGATGCTAAGCCCAGACTTAAAACTGAAACAGGTTTTTTAAATAACTGGATTGGTAATGGTCGTGAGCTTCTCGATTATTGTTTAGAAGAGGGAACAGCCAAAGAAATTTTAGAAATGGCTGACCCTATCTTAGCCTTGACTCAGAAACTCGCTAAGCGATCTTCTTTAGAAAAAAGATTTGCTGGTGTGGGAATGCAGAATGAGAATACACATTTAAAATACTGGCAATCGTATTATCATAACTTGGTTAATCTCGCTCTCCTTGGTTCAGTCACATTAGAACTTACATTTCAAAATCGCTTTGTGGATATAAATATTCTCGATTTAGTAATGTTCAAGGACGATAATGTGGAAGGGGAGATCGGCTCGAATGAGTTCACTTCGGGTTTGTACTACGTGTCAAAAGTATCGAGGACGGTCCAGGCCAGACAACTCACTACGAGAATCCAGTTGGTTAGGGAATCTTTAAACCAAATTCAAATCAAACAGTAATTTCCCTCTCTCCTATTTTCCCTATAGGCCATGCTGATAAAAATCTCTGAATATATTCGACCTACCCGTTCCCTCTCTAAGCGTTTTAAAGGGGTGGTGGTTGACAACGCTGACCCTAAGAAGCTGGGGAGAGTGAAATGCACCATAGAGGGCTTCTTAACAGGGGATACAGCTAATCTACCATGGATGTCTCCAGACAAAGAAGCTTTCCTTGGCGGTTCTAACGCAGCATCTAAATTTTCTGTACCGAATATGGGATCAGAATTAGTTATAACTTTTCCTTTTGATGATATCTATTCTCCTTTTTATCGCGGGGCCTGGGAATCAGCAATGACTCACCACCCACTTTTTGATGCCGACTATCCGAACACTTGGGGAATGGCCGACGAAGCTGGAAACGAATTCACAGTTAATAAAACTTTGGGTGAGACAAAATTCAAACACCAGAACGGTCACGAAGTTACTTTCGATACCGATGTAAATATTAAGTCTGCTGGAAAATTAGATTTAACCACTGACACCGAATTAACAATTGCGGGTAAAACTAAAACCACAGTTGGAGATAGTGCAGGCCAAACTTTAGTAAATGGAATTCAAGTTAAGCTAGCAGGTGGAGGAGTTGGAGTAGCAAGAATAGGAAGCTCCGCTATGGGTACAGGAAATCTTGGAATCCCAGTAGTATCTACAATCGTTGACGGTTCAACTAAAGTTACGGTGGGTGGATAATGGCTTTTAATTTTACAGACCCAGAAACTAAAAAAATAACTAGTGATATTATTCTTCTTCCTATTTTAATTCAGGGAGTGATAGATCAAAAGGCCGCAGTAGAAGCTTCGCAAGGTGACATCGACGCAGCGGAAACTAATAACAAAACTTTTTTCGATCACTACTTAAATGTAATTGATCAATATAATAATGAGTTACTACCTCTTAACGGAGACAGCGAAACTCTTTATGATGAGCAGGATTTGATAGACAGTGCCCCAAGAAATGCTGATCTAGTTCACTTCCCGCATTCTCCTATCTGGTTACCTCTACAACCAAAAGTTTTATTATCGAATACGGGAGAGCCCGATAGCAATAGTGGGATTACAGAGTTAACTATCATGACTCCCATTACAGCTAACATAGCTCAACTAAAAACTGGGTACTCTGACGGGGCCATCGATACTACGGCTTCAATTGGGGTCGCAGGTGGCACAACAGAATCCGCAGTAGGTGGTTTTGTAGCTGGCCAAGATATTGTGATCGATCAGGCTGGTGTTAGTTTAATTGCAAACATCACAAGTACAGCAGGAGTTCCTACAGTAGGCGCACAAGTTTTAACCTACACAGTTTTAGCGGGAACAGAAACAGGCTTAGGTGTTGGAGCCAGAATAAGAAACTCTCACCCAGGCTTTAATAATGCTGAAAGAGAAGGGACATCAACTCCCGATGCTCAAGCCGTTTTAGATTATTGGGCTGGCCTAATCGATACAGAGATCGCTCTCTGGGAAACAAATGTAGCTGATCAAAAAACAGCCGTAGATGCTAACGATGCAATTGGATCAGAAGCTTCAGAAATATTAGCAGCTCAAGTAAGTGCTCAAGGCGTAGTCGATGATATCGATACCTGGCAAGCAGCTCCGACCACGGGAGCAGGTGTAGGCCGTTATGGTGATACTCTCCTAGCCACTATCGAGGCACAAGTAACCGCACGAACCACTGAGCACCCTTTAAGACTCGCGGAAATAACAGCAGCTCTAGGAACACTTTCCCAAAATCCTGATGGGACCTTTAGCGGAGCTGGAAATTATTTTAAATTATTTGGTTGGGTTAATAAAAGAATTAACACAGCTTCAGGATCACTGGGAAATAGTTTACGTCAAGATATACCTATTCAAGTTCTAGATCAGCAAGCAATAGATTTTCAAGATCAGTTAGATGAATACGAATTAATTTTTTCTTCGAATGCTACAGATCAAGATATTGCTAGTGATGATTTATTAATACCTTTAGTAGGAGATATAAGTGGTCTACAAGTTGGGAATACTGTTTTACTCATGGATAACAATAGCAGCGTTTTCACCCGCACTATTGACGCTATCTTCCCACAGTCAATCCAAATTGACACCTCACTTGGTACTAATCTACTCGTTAATGACGTTGCGAGAGTTGCGGAGAAGTTAAACTAAATGGCTACTTTATTTTCAGACTTAAATCAATTCACAGCTTCGACCAAACCTTTATTGATTGATGTCGAATCTATTTACCAATCGATCATAAATATTTTATCGACTAGAAAAGGTGAGCGCCCTTTCCTTCCTAGATTTGGTGTTGACTTAGACGATACACTTTTCGATCTAATGGATGAAGCCTCCTCTCTCGAAGTTCTATCTGAAGTTACAGAAGCAATTGAAGACAGCGAGCCCCGAGTAATTATTGACACCTCTAGAACGGATGTTATTCCTGATCCAGATAATAACTCCTTCGAATTAATTCTAGGTTTTAAATTAAAAGGTTTTGAAGATAAGAATTTCGATACTAAAAGTTTCACTATTAACCAACTTGCAGCATAGGATATAAAACGTGTCTTTTATTATTAATCCAAATTCAATAGATAGAAATCAGATTAAGACTGATATTCGAGCCTTTATTGATGGGCTTCCTGATGCTGCAAAATGGCAGGACTTTTTTGATTCGTCTCAGGGAACTACCATCATCGACATCATGGCGGGTATGGGCGGTTTCTTTGCTTACAATACCATCGTTGCTCGAAGAGAAAATTATATTCGAAACGTGACCAATCGATCTTCAGCAGTTGGGATCGCAGGTTACTTAGGTTACTCAGCCTTTCGAGGGACTAACTCAAAACTAAAGCTGAATGTCACTCCCAACTTTACAGGGACAATTAATAAGAAAGATATTTTGGGCTCAGTTCAGGACAAGGACATCATAGCTCTAGCCGATACCCCAGTCACTTCGGGCATAGCTGTTGATATCGATGTCGTAGTAGGGAGCCTTCTATCTGAAGATATAACGGTTCCAAATGCTAAGCCTAATTCTTTTCGCTACAGTAAGAAGAATGTATCCAGCGATATTTTCCTCTCACTCAATGGAACAGAAGTCCCCCTAAGCTCTACTTTGATTGATGCCACTAAAGAAAAATTTGTGGCCATCTCAAATGTTTTTGGATCGGTAGATGTCTTCTATTTAAATACTCCGACCTTCACTACCAAATACGACACAGGCGACACACTTACTTTAGAGTGGATCGAGTTAGGGGATTTAACTTTTGCTCTAGCCGATGTCTCTTTTGATTTTGGTACTCTGAATACTTCTGAAGTAACTTCGAATTTTATTGTTCAGGAAGATACGGATTCGATAAAAATTAATGCCCCACTTTTTCATGAGACTCAGTTTGTGATTAGGGGCCGAGAAGATTACCTTAAAAACTTTCAGCTTATCGACACAACTTTATTAGATACGGACTTCAGAGATATTAGTCCCTCTGTAATTGATCTAGTTTATATTCGATCAGACCTATCACTATTTAGTGCAGCAGAAAAAGCTGTTCTAATAGCTGAGCTGGCCACCTTTAGAAGTATGGGTCTCCAGCCTCCTACCATCAGTGACCCCGTGAGAGTTCCTTTGAGCTTGCAGGTCACAGCTACCCTAGCCAATGCAGATGGTGACCCTGTTACAGAGATCACAGACAAAGTAAATCTTAGAGAAAATATTCTCCAAAAATTAATTAACTTCGGCCTTCTCGAAAACGAAATTGAAAGTGCTGCAAATATTTTAATTGCTCGGCCTGTAATTATTTCTGCCACATGGTCAGCAGCTCTGAAAGTTAGAAAAGGCTCTTACATAACTCCTACAGTTGATAACGGTAGAATCTATCGAGTTAACGAATTCATTTATTTATCCGCTGGAGTAGAGCCTACTTTTCCTGTAGTTGAAGGTGATCTCATTACAGATGGCGAGATAGTATGGGAAGCCAGAGCACAGCAAAACTTATTAAGATTGGATTGGCTAGCCACTACTCAATACAGAGAAGGGGATATTGTAGTTCCTACCACACCAAATAATTTTGAATATGTAGCTGTAGATTTTATTAATCTATCAGGAGCTACCGAACCAGTATGGCCACCTCTATCAGGTCAAACACCTGCCCAAGTTCAAGGCACACTAGTTGAAGACGGTGGAATTTTGTGGATGATGCTCCCTCAAGTAGGAACTCCTGCTGTATGGACTACCGCCACGAATTATAAAACAGGCTCTTTAATTATTCCTACAAATCAAACCACTTCGGACATGATCGGAGTAATGCTTCAGTGTGTGGGCTTCCTAGGAACTACCGCTGGAAGTGAACCTGTCTTTCCTACTACCCTAGATGATTTAGTCACTGATGGAAATATTAGTTGGGAAGCTAACGATCCTCAAGCTGATCCTAAGAAATTAGGCTTCAATGAGTACTTCACTATAGCGACTACTGTGGTGGCTTCTTAATGGCTAAGTTAATCGACGCAAGTTCATTCTTTCCTGAAAAGCTTAAAGGTAACGAGCTTAACATAAAAGCCTCAGAGATTTTAGATTTTCTAATGACTCAGGCCTTTACCGATTTAGATGATACACGATTAAAATTTAGAGGACCTGATCAAGTTACGATAGAGGTCATCCAAGAAATTTTATTCGAATTAGGTTTTGAAGACCTTTCTAATTTATTAACAGCATCACAGAATATTGATCCGAATGCTATTCTAGCTTTTTCTGCCATGATCTTTTTACTTAAAGGACACAGAGATGGTTTAGAAATGGTGTTAAACCTCTTAGGATTTTCATTCACTATTGAAGAATGGTGGGAGCAAGTTCCAAAGGCCGTACCTGACACATTTCTTTTAGAAATTGTTTTAGACACATCGCAAGTAAGCGACATCTTCGGAACAATTAATAATTTACAAAAGTTTATTCAGGGTTATGTCTATCCCATTTTAGACCCTCTGATTTTAGTTATCTCATATCAAGTCGCAGAAATTAATGTAAACGTAGCAGGTTTTCCTGACAAAGAAGTGCAAGGCACAACACCAGGAACTTTTCCAATTAACGGAATAGCAGGGTTTACAGACAAAGAAGTTACTGGAAGTATAGTTGAACCTTAATAGGAGAAGTACGTCATGGCTGTAATTGGTGTTTTGACAAACGAGGGTATCGTAGAAGCCTTGGCAGCAGAAGCCAATCAGGGTTTTGAAATTAGGCCAACATCTTTTGGTGTATCGGCTACTAAAGGAGCCCTAGTTCAGACTAGAGGCATAGCAGATATTAATGCAGAATGGTTTAGTGCTGCAATATCAACTTTCACTATCATCGGAACAGATGTGTTGGAGGCTGAGCTAGTCATTCCTCCAGGTGAAAACGGGGGCGTTCCCATTGACGTAGGGGAGATTTACTTAAAAGCGTTAGATCAAGCTACGAATCCTTTTTTATTAATTCTTGCTCAACCAGACCTGGGCTCAACACCTCTGACCTACGATCCTGATGGCCAGTTAAAAATTAGAGTTCAAATTCAATTAACGAATGTGAATCTTGCTAATAATTTTAATTTCATTTTTAGTCAGGCCCAAGAAATTGCAGCTCATGATAATAATGAATTCACTCACCATACTAATAAAGGACCCTTCACAATTGATAACGATACTATAGGTGGAGCAGGGGTTACAAATATTGCGGGATTACTTTTTAACAACGTAGTTAGTAAGGCCGCTCGCTTTGATTACTTCATTAGAAGAAAAACAGATACTCAAATTGTTATTGAATATGGTCAAGCTTTCGTTTGGTATGACGACATCGGAGCAGTTTGGGCCGCAGAGTTTACAAGTAATAACGGTAATGATGCTGGAGCAATTTTAGACATCGACGCAGCTACAGGCCAGATGACTTACAACTCAGATGATTTTACTGGGGCCAATTACGAAAGTTCCATGGACGTTTATCACATTAAACACATCCTATTATAAAGGGAGATTATAAATGAAATTCTTATGTACGTTTTTACTCATCTTACTAACCTTCTCTAATACTGCGTTAGGAAAGGGACGTTCTTTTAAAGTAGATCAATTTAATTTGGGCGATCCCAGAACTTCCTCAGCCAGTCCTACAGATATTATAGTAGATAAACACGGAAACATAATCAGGTCAGAGGCTACGGGTTGGATTTTCTCTGAGGACGGGGGATCGACCTTCGATAGCCTAGCACCTAAAACCCCACAAGAAATTAAGTTTATCAATGGGGCTGGAATACATACACTTTTTGCTTCCACTACAGGTGATGTGAGAACAGGACTACCATCCGCTTCAGGCACACCTGGCGAAGTGTTAAGCCTGAAGGATGCTAACGGAAATACTGAATGGCTACCGCCAGCAGGTGTGACTGTCCAACACGAAGGTTGGAGAAAGTTTGGGGGCTATGGCGCTACAGATACTAAGATACCCTACGGAATTTTTTCAGCGAGTAGCACTAATCCTGGTGGAGGGCTGTTTACTTTCTCTACCAGCACAGTCTTTGGAACCACCGTCACCTTTTTAACCGCCAACTTAGAAGTGACTACCTGCTTTAGTTTCGGACAGTCGGGTGAATTTGGATTCACCGTTAATAGTTCCAGGCTAACCACTAATATTAGTACAATAGCTAACAGCCAGGACTCAGATGAAATTATCGCAATGACTCACGCATCAGGGGCAGGGGGGCAGAATTACAGCAGTGTATGTTTCACTTTCTTCCCTGGATCGGGACAAGTACTAAGACCTCATACAGTAGGTCAAACACCTAATGCTAATTTCGGGCGATTCAACGTAACAGCAAGACAAAGATAAACACCACACACATAAGGAGAACGCACCCATGAAAAAATTTTTATTTTTACTACTGTTTTCATTCACGGCCGAAGCCTTTGATCCAAGCTTAAACATGGCTTCCACCCACCCACAATTTCCAAAAATAAGGTCAGATATAGAAAGTGTGAACTGCCTAGCAATGATGAACCACACTTTCTTTGACTTTGCACCTGTGCAATTTAAAAAGTTTATCAAGGCTTTATGTAGAGTTAAGAAGGGTAAGAATAAATAATACTATTTATATAAAAGGAGATAATACTTATGAAAAATTTAATTAAACTTTTAGCTGCTTTGTCACTGTTACTCTTTGCTTCTAGTGCCTATGCTTATACAGTTTTAGGGGAGGTTCCAGGTGATCCGTTAGAATGGATAAAATGGGCTTATACTCAAGTTCTCTCAGCAAAGGCCTCTTCCAGTGCTGTCAAAGTAGGGTTACTTCTTTGGGCCTTGATAGGTCTATCTAAGTTCACTTCTCTTAAAAAATATTTTGATAAGTTAGGCAAGTGGAAATCAGCACTCCCCCTAGTCTTAGGTGCTACTGCGGAACTACTCTACAATATGCCTGATAAAGCAGGCGTGTCTTCTATCTTCGCTGTGTTACTAGCGGGGGCTAGTGGTTCTGGTCTGATTTCTGTGGCCTGGCACCATATTGTAAAGGCTATTAAACCTAAAACCGAACAAAAGGTTTAATCTAAAAGAAGGTGAGAATAGACTATGGGCGGTGGACAAGGGGCTTTTACGCCCGTATGGTTCAAAGATGATGCTGAGGTATTGGCTGGTCAGACTAAAGTAGTCCACCAGATTCCTATAGCTCAGTTTCGTTCCGTTAATTATATTCTCACTTTTTTTAATGTGTCAGAAATTAAAACACGCAGCTTACAACTCACCGTCATAAAAGAATCTGATATCAAATGGCAGACATTCGGAAAATTAGGGAAGAGTTTAGATATAGACATCTCCCCATCTGAAAATGCGGGTAACTTAGACCTGTCCATAACTAATAACGAAATTTTTAACATTCAGGTAGAGTTGGCGTTCGCTACTCTCGGTGAAACTTAGGAGACTTTGAGATGGCTCAAGAACTATTTGCAATTGAAAAAGGGCTCTCCCTTGAGGGCGAAAATTCAGACTCGGGTATTAAACTTTTATTCGGTTCCGCTGCCCCAGGTGGAGACGCGGCTGAACAGGATGCTGCTGAACAGGGCTCCGTCTATTGTCGGACCAATGGTGAATTCTTTCAGAAGGTAACTGCTGGTACGGGTACGGATAAATGGGAGCGAATGGCTAAGCTTTCTGATGTGACTTCAGTCACATTTAGAGGTGAAAAAGTTCAGGTAGCCACAGGTGACGCGGCCCCAGTTTTTCCCGCTGTTATTAACTTCGATACCAATCCCTTTGGTGATGACGATGCCCCTGATTTAGGAAACTCTGATTTAGCTATAGGTGACTTTGTTTTATTCGGAGTAGGTGGAACACCTGTTCTAGCAGAAGTAACGGCCTCAGGTGCCAGTGATAGAACACTAAATGCGGCTGAATTTCCTCTAGTGGATAATGACTTTTTAATTGTTAGAAACTACCTACCAGACTCCCCCGATGCTCAAGAGAAATCTGCGATTGTTTTTTATAACGGTTCAGGTATTGAGAAGATCGGTGACCTTAACTGGAACTTCGCTGATGGTATAAATTTAGAGGCCTCTTATGCTGCTGCCAGTGGAGATGTTACTAATGCTGATACGGTTCAGGAATCTATTCAGAAAGTCGATGGTAATAACGATGCCCAGGATACTACTTTAGGAACAGCTCAGGGAGCTACTGACCTCGGTACTTTTTCGGGTGACACGCTTCAAGATAACGTAGCTGTCAAAGTAGCACTTCAAACTTTGGAAACAGAGTTAGAAGATAAGTCCAGCCAAAATGGTGTGACCACAGAAGTTACACTTGATGAATTATTAGTAGACGACTTCTTAGCAGCTCAGTGGCTCATTGTAGCTCGCCTAGATTCAGCCCCAGCTAGAGTTAAGACTTTCATAATAGAGGGTGCCCACGATGGCCATGCGGGTGCTGATGCTGGTAACGCTGATTATACTTCTTACGCCAAATTAAAAATAGGCTCTGGCTTCAATGTCAACCTATCTGTTGATCTTAACGGATCGGGTACAGGCCAAACTATGAGATTAAGAGTTGGAGCCAGTGCAGCTATTTCAGTACGGGCCCAGTTAATGTCTAAAGTTAGAGCGCAAGGTTTATAATTAAATGACGTTTGATAGAGATAAAGCCTTTGATATAAGTGATGATGGCCTCGGATTTGACGGGGCTATCAATATCACTTCTGGAATTAATGCCCCAGTTCATTCTGCTAATGAAGGTGATCTTTATTTTAGAACTGATGGTTCTATTTGGAAAATGATTGAAACTGTGTGGGTTGAAACTGCCTCAGATATTTTTAGAGACTGTTCCAGTAAACCCACCTTTCATACAAGCGGTGCCAACGAAGGTGAGTTAGACTTTATAGAATTTTACAAAGGCTTAACTCAAACAACTCCCAATAGAAGAAAAAGGGTGGACATGACCTACGATGGAAATTTAAATCCTACTTCAGAAATTTGGAAATTTTACTCTCCAAGTGATGGGACAACTATTTTGAAAACGTTCACAATTACTCACGTTTGGTCAGGTGTTGATCTTACTAGAAGTGAAGGAGTTTTATCTTGAGCTTAGAAAGTATTCTAAAAGTTATTAGGGGAATAGTTCGTCTAAGAGGTGCTACTGATAATACTCTCATCGGTAACGAGAATGACTCGCTTAAAGTTTTCCCCACCAATAAAGAGGATAAGGATTTTAGTGTAGTATCCTTTAGAGACCACATGCATGATCGTCTTAGGCGTTTACGTATATCTAATAGGGTAACACTTGCGGAACACGCACACACTTTGGGAAAGGGTGGAAGATACTGGGACGAAAAAATTACAGGTGATGCTTCGGCTTCTTGGGATGCTGATAAATGGGCAGTAATCTCTAGTTCAGGTCTACAGGATGGGGCTAAAATAGAGAGACAAACCTTTAGAGTTATGCAGTATTTTAAAGGTGCTTCAGCTCTCGCTCATTGGAGTATCAACTTTGTAGAAGCCCGAGCTGGTTGTACTAAATGTTTTATGGTTGGAGATCAGTTCAATGGTGTGGGCCTTCAGCTTAACGGATCAACTCTTCAGATGCTTATTAGGAGTGATGTATCTGGTTCAGTAGTAGATATAACCGTAGACCAATCAGCCTGGACTAAGGATAAATTAGACGGAACTGGCCCATCGGGCTTAACCCTAGATGTTACTAAAGAAATTCTTTTTGAAATCAGTTATGCTCATTTAGGTAGTGGCCCCATCACCTTAGTTATTCATATAGGGGGTAAGAGCGTTGTGGTTCATGAGTTTATTACCTCTAATAGTACAGCTATGCCTTGGGCTAAGACAGGTAGTCTACCTATGAGAACCGAGATGACGAACACCTCTGTTCAAGGTACAGAAACAACTATGCGTTTAAATTGTGCCTCCTTCGCTTCTGAGAGTGGAGATGTTACACAGGGTCTAGTGCTTACCCATAGCTCGGGAACGTCTGCCATAAGCGTCTCAGGCACAGATCAGATTATTTCAGGAATAAGGCTTGATCCGAATACCCGCTACCTATCTCTATTACCGCTAGGTTACAATATGAAAACCGAATCAGGTAACAAGTTTGTATACTGGAAAATTGTTTATCGACCTACTATTGTGGGTGGAGTCTGGTCAGATATTAATTCCGTTGTGGAGAAATTAGACTCTTACACATCTTTTTCAGGAGGCTTCATTATCGCAGAAGGTCAGTTTGATTTATCTGTGGGTGAAGTGGATATTATTAATTTGGTTCAGGGTCAACTAAACAGAGATGCATATCTAGGTTACAGCATAGACCACGATCCCGAGGCACTTATCTTAACAGGTCAAACAGAAAAAGGCTCAGGAAAGGTCTTCTTTTCTACGTTACACCGGATTTTCTTATGACCGATACATCTTTTACAGCCAAAAACGGCCAAGACCCTAGACTTCAAGGTATGCCTCTAGCCACAGCAACGCCAGGTGATACTGAACACTATTATGTATTTCCCTTCAATTGTAACTTTGAAGGTATTGATTTGTACGCTTGGGATTCTAATCCTGGGGATCACATAACCTTCGAAACGGAATACTATGCGGGTGAGACCTACGGTTGGATTAGATATAAAAAGTTTGGAAAAACCTGGAATGTATTCCCTAATGAAAAAACTAGAATTATACTATTCCCTACTGAACCCTTTTTAGGGAATAGAATTAAATGCACCTATAAAAATTTAGGTGTGAGTGATGTTAAATTCGCTATAAACTTATTTCAGTTTGTAGATTCTAAAATTGTAAGACCTAGCTATCTTGAAGAAGGGGAAGACTGGTAATGCCCTTAGTAGGCGAGAAGATGCGACTTTTTTATCAAGCTCCTGTAAATCGCGGTGATCTACATATCAGAGCTACGGTTAGAGACGGAGATGACCTTCTTTTAGGAATATCTCCAGTGACTTTAATTCACGTAGGTCAGGGTCTCTACACAAATAATGATAATCTTTTTCCTAACGTGGATATTATTAAGGCCACGATGGAGATATTTAAAGATGCTGGATTTAGCCAGTCTTTTAAATCAAGATTTAGTTCCACGATCCAAACCATCGAGAAGGGTTTAGTTTCATCAACGGGGGATGCCTTTATTACAACTTCAGTCAATGACACCATCGTAGGGATCACAGAAGATGAGGAATCAATATTAACAGCAGTACTAGAAGAGGTCACAGGGGAAGAGATCATAGGTATCTTAGAATCACCCGAAGACCTCGTAGCAGAAATTGAAGATCAAGATGAAATAACAGGGACCTTAGATGACTCTGATGACTCTATAACAGGTGAATTAGGAGAATAAAATGGCTGTACGGATTAAGAGAAGCGTACCGAAAAAATTTAATTTAAAACTGAGAACTCCTAGCGGTGACCCTCATCCAGGTGTGGAAAGTGCTACAGAGATCACAATAAAGTTTAAAACTATTGGTGGCTCGCTATCTATTAATACTCAGCAGGTGCCAGCAGATAAGGCCTTCAAGCTTTCAAACAGTGTGACCTATACGGCTGCTGTAGCTGGTGTCGCAGGTAACTTAATTATTTTACCTTTCGACGGAATAGAGACAATTGATTCCGTTATAAATACTTGGAACGGGGCTAACCCAGGAAATACAGTGGTTAGTGATGCAGCTACCCCTGCTGTCACAGTTCCAGTAGCGGGAACCGTAACTTTAGAAGAAGGCCAAGAAGCTTTTTTCAATGTTAAAAAACCTACCCTAGCTAACACAGCTAATTTAGCAATTGTTTTATCTGGGAAAGATACAAAAGATTTAAGGATTGGACCTAATCAATCTATAGATGTCTTACTTGATAACGATGCAAATTTTCCAGGCGCAGATAATGGTGAAGTAATACCCAACGCAATTAACGTGGTTGAATGTGAATCTATTTAAATTTCTGCACTAGTATTGTGCGGGAAGGTCATGGATGGTGACCGTGGGTGTGTTGTTTGGGTCGGGGGCGTAAAAACCCTCGGCCCTCCATACTAAGGAAATAAAAAATGTATATTCTAAAGTGGTTTAAAAATATCTTCTGTAAGAAAAAGGTTGTCTCTGTTGAAGCTAGAGTCGAGGAAGTGAAGCAGGAGGATGTCGCTAGAAGACTACATAGAAATCGCAGGAGAACAGACTACACTAAAGTAGAGCTATTCGAAAACTACACTAAGCTCTGGTTATCCCTGGAATTTAAAAGGTTTTACGGAATAGAGGCAGTGGTAGCAATTTGTCACAAGAATAAAAAGAGATACAAAGAAGTGGGAGATAGAGCTGGGTTCCCTTGGTACTTAGTGGCTATCATCCACTCTTTAGAATCAAGAAATAATTTTGAAAGAGGTCTCCATAATGGTGAAGCTTGGAACAAAAAAACAACTAAAGTCCCCAAAGGTTTAGGTCCATTTAAAAGCTGGGAAGATTCAGCCGTAAATGCTCTAGGCCTAGTTGATGCTCCAGAAGATTTCACCCACATTGAAGACATCCTACACTTTCTAGAAAAGTATAACGGAACAGGATACAGAAAGAGGGGAATTAATTCTCCCTACCTGTGGTCTTATTCTAATCATTACACCTCTGGAAAATATATTAGAGATGGGAAATATGATCCCAACGCAGTATCCAAACAGATAGGAGCAGCAATCTTACTAAAAGAATTAAAGGAGGATTAAGCTTAAGCTGTAACTGTCTCTACTCAAACAAGAGAGACTCACTTGGTAGATGGTAAAAAAGAAAAGTCAAACCCCAAAAAAATCCGTAAAGAATTACTCAAAGCCTACACAGACTTAAAGAAACAAAACCCTGCACAGGAGATTATGCGGGATGGTTTTCTACGTGACGTTCCAGGCTGTACACGCCATAAAATATCCTTGGCCTTTAATAGCTTTGCCCACTTAAAAAAAGAGGGGGACGAAGCCTTTTTTAATTCCCTCCCAGTAGGCCACAGAGCCTTATTGTGTGAAAGAAAAAAAATATATGATCCGCTAACCACTTCTGAAGAGTGTATCGAAGACCTTAGAGAGCTTCAGTTAGAGCATGACGGAAAAGAGATCACCAGAAACTTTTATCGATTAAATGGTAAATATTCTGACTCTACTTGGAATCAATTTTTTGGAACTTTCCTAGAGTTTAAGAGACAAGCTGGCCTCCAGCTAACTAGGCACCAGCATAAATTAGAAAGAGAACTAGCTAAACACGCTTCACACGATCACTATAGAAAGTTTTTTGAAACCGAAGTAATGCCCTACCACCAAAAATATGATCAGTATAATTTGGAGAAAGAGGGAATAGCCTGTGTGGTTGTGGCCAGCGATATGCATGACAGGTACATAGATGAGTTTAGTCTATCGATCCTAATTGATCGGTGCCGCATACTCCAGCCCGAGGTCATCTGCTTGAATGGTGATATTTTCGACCTATACGAGTTCTCAAAGTTCTCACAGGACCCTAGAAGATGTGACTTAGTTGACCGCTTTAAATTTGTTCACGAAAGAATTTTTAAGCCACTAAGAAAAGTTTGCCCAGATTCTCGGATAGACTTAATTATGGGAAATCACGAATTCCGTTTATTACGCCATCTCAGTGATCGTAGTCCCTACATGAAAGTCCTGATGTCAGATTGGCTCGATCTACAATTCAAGGATATCTTTAAGCTCGATGAATATAGAATTAACTGGGTTTCTAAACTTGACCTCTCAGCCTGGACTAAAAAGAATGTCAATGATGAGTTGAAGAAGAACTACGAAATTTATTTTGACTGTTACGCGGTATCACATATCCGTGATCTAGGGTTCAAAATGAGTGGTACTAATGGCCACCACCATACCTTGGACATGATATCCACTTTTTTCCTTGATAGGGGGCCCTGTACATGGGTTCAGACGCCTGGAATGTGTGCAAGGGACGAAGAGTACTTAGATGGGATGTCAAAGTGGAATACGGGCTTTGTGGAGGCCTACATAAATACGAGCACTAAGGAAGTGGTACAGTGTCCCATTTTGACGCACAAGGATTGGTGTATGATAGACGGGAAGCTCTACAAACGGTCGGATTTATGGGATCAGGAAATTTAGCACCCGTGACAAAGTTAACACTTGTCCACAGAAAAGACCTCGATGATATTGAGAAGGGTGACTATTTTTTTGGTCAGCTAGAAGACCTTTTAATAGAGTATGCCTCCTGCAATGCTGAAGATGAGAGAATCTGTAATGCTTTGGATCGCTTGAAAGAATCTAAGTATTGGTGGGATCATTTCTTTGAGGACCCTGATACAGATGATGAGGAAGAGGAGGACGATCAGTCTTGAGTTCTGGTCACTCTCCACGCTTCACCTAGATCAGGAGAGGTCTCTTTAGGAATAAAATAAATCTCTTCATTAATTTTTAATCTAAGATGGTTAATTTGCGTAAACATATATCTTTTATTATTCTCACCTAAAATTATTCCACTTCCAGGTTTTAAGAAAACCACCTTACCCCTCATCTTCTTCAATCTTATCTCCTTGATCGATTACTACGCTGGCCCATGCAGTTTTAAAACCACAGGCTTCACATCTTTGGACAGTCACATCATCCTCTTCACTATATTCATTCACCAAATACTCAGCCTCACAATTTGGGCAATCTGCCTCTTCAATATTTTCTAAAGTATCCAACTCTTCTTTACTAAAACTTCTATTCTGACAAACATAAGTCCTACACTCTAGGGGAAAATCAGACGTTCCCCAAAGTTCACATTTATCATCTTTATCTAAAGCAGAGCATTTTGTATTATAAGAATCGGTAGTTCCAAAATTATCTAAATAGTCTTCTGGCTCAAGTTCTTCGAAAGGTCCTGGACCTGTTTTACAGCAGATGCTTTTACAATCTTTGCAGGAGTCAATCATCAATATCCCCTCACACAGAATTTACAAATACCAGAATTGACATGGTACTGCTGTGGGAGTTTAGCTTCGAAGCAGGATGAGCAAACTAGATAACCAATTTTAGTTAACTCATTCCCTATATCTTTCCGACTATAAGACAGAGGGGCTAACATCCCCTTAGCTACAAACCATCGATCCTTATTTTCTGTCTCCACTAAATAGTGTTGACTAATTTCTTCGATTAAATAAACCTCTTGGTTCGAGTCCAGCCTCTTTGTGACGTAGTTTCCAGCAGAACTAACAAATCTAATTTCTAAAGGTTCGACGTTTCTTCTAATACTAAAAGGAAACGATAACTTTTTAGACTTCTTGTAATGTGGATTTTCTACGTGACGCATACTTTATAACCCTCGATCAGAATTTAGTTGGGCCCTAGGCTTGGTTCATTGACCTAGGACCCTACTAGGTAAAGCCTACTTGTTAGCAGGGTTACCTTTTTTCGCTGGAAGTTTCTTAGCTACGGTATTATTAGCTGGAAGTTTCTTAGCTACTTTCTTAGCTGGAGTCTTCTTAGCTACTTTCTTTTTAGCCGCTTTCTTAACGGGCTTCTTCTTGGCGACTTTTTTCTTAGCCACTTTCTTAACTGGTTTCTTCTTAGCTACTTTTTTCTTAGCTACTTTCTTCACTGGTTTCTTCGCTGTTTTCTTAACAGGTTTCTTAACTGCTGTCATGGTAACCTCCTTATGACATTAATAAAATTAAATTATCTGCGTTTCGTTCTGGAGTTAAATTAAAATCGTTAACAAATCCAACCACAGGAATATCTAAATGTTTTTCTGCAAAGTGTAAGGCTTTATCAAATCCTACTTTGACCTTCTGGAAGAACTCATCTGACTCCTCATCGTAGATATCCCCTTCAGTGACATTAACTTTTCTCTTAGGTGTGGTAACCATAACAACTACCTCAGGCAAAACCTTGATGGCCCTTTTTCCCATCATCCACCAATCAAAGGGATCAAGGTCAGCACAAACAGAGGCGTAAGCCATTCCCGAAATAAAAGACCTGTCACTAACCACCTGCACATCTCTCTCTAGGAGAGTTTTAAGATGCTCAGTGGAGATTGCCCTATTAGCCAGGTGTAAATATTCCCGCCCTTCAGGATTTAAATGATTCTTCCATTTCTCCTGCAAAGCGATCTCACGTAGGAGCTTAGTTATCTCCAGGCTACCATCAGGTTCAAAGGCGTAGTGATAACCAGATTTCTTAGCTACATTTTTAGCCAGGGTTGATTTCCCGCATCCATCTAGTCCCTCTAATGCTAAGTAGTCATATCTCATTCGTCTTCCTTTTCGTTTTGGTTCGTGGGGATACTATATTCTTCAGGAGCTTCGATACCCAGAGTAATTTTTTTACTCTTCGATCTAAGCTCTTTAATCTTAACCTTAATTCTGCCCTTCTCTCCCTCAATGTAGATCGACTGGCCTTCGGTAACTGTTAAAACTAACATACTCATTTAGAAAGCCTTGTTACCATGGCGATACTCACGTTTATTATTATAACTAAGCTTAAGGTCTAAAACATTATTAAGGTTCCAGCCTTTATAAGCAAAATAATCCATAGCTCTAACAATACAGTCAACCACTTCCACAGAAGCCCCCTCAGGTTTATACTCTCCTGTAGATGCGAATTCGAACATTTTTTCCATTGAGATATCATCGAGGGTGAAAACTTTTTTAGTTTCTTTGTGTACAAGGTACAAGTCAGGTTTATTATTCCTAAACTCTTCCAGTGCCTCAGAAAGCTCGCTCACCATAAGCATTAAAAATGTGCCATCTTCCCTAGGTGTATCATACCAGCCTTTAAGTTGGGCTGTGCTGTGTATTTCTAGGGCATAATCACTCGGTGTCATACTCATCGTCTTCTCCATTGAAACGAGAAAAGAATGTATAGACACCCTTCTTCCCGCTATCCATTAATTTATGTTTATCTTCTAAAGTTAAATCAAAATCTAAAGCTGAGTATCCTATAGAGTCGATGTAAATAGTTCTTTCATACTCATGGTACTCTCGATATTTTCGATAGGATGAAGCCGATTTTAAAACGCGCTTACTATAATCCACTAGGCCTTTTAATTTTTTACACCTTTTGTAGTAATCCACATTGGAATACCTATCAATCTGATCCATGGGTTCAATCACCATGCCTAAGGTGTAACCATGATAAGTTTGTTTATCAAAAATTCTAATAGGGTAGTTACTTGTGATCCCCCCATCTGCATACACTCCATCTAGACCATGTTCTCGATAAGGAACTGGGGTAAAAACCCAAGGAATAGCCATCGACATTCTTAGAGCAATCCAAATAGGTAAATTTGGTGTGTGTTTCTGAGAACAAATTTCAGGTTTTCTGGTTTCAATATTAGAAACGACTACAT
>Ga0233413_10000273_pt1 | contig 26012 bp, 27 predicted proteins | sample Na_anoxic_6_MG_FD_189019 | JGI IMG/M metagenome (GOLD analysis project Ga0233413, IMG submission 189019) | Seawater microbial communities from Saanich Inlet, British Columbia, Canada - Na_anoxic_6_MG | ecosystem: Environmental > Aquatic > Marine > Inlet | place: Canada: British Columbia...
ACCAATCGTGAAACGATAACGCTTCCCCCCCGGCACATGATATCAGGTTGAATAGACAGTTCTTCAAATGTTTCTAAATCAGATGGATACATGTCTTTGGTCACAAACTGGTTGCAGCCAAGTACGAAACAACGACCCTCACAAGCGATGTGCTGCATTGTCGCATGCCATGTTTTGCGTGAGTCTGCGGTTGGAGCGAAATAAATCTCAACACCTTTTCCATACATAGCCATGCGAGCAAGAGGCATATAGTTTTCCCAACAAATAAGGCCGCCGATATTTCCAAGCTCGGTTGAAAAAACGGGCATTGTACTCCCGTCACCTTCCCCCCAAATTAATCGTTCTGCACCGGTAGGTTTTAGTTTTCTATGTTTGCCTATTAAATTACCGTCAGGGGCAAAATAAAGTAATGAGCAGTATAAGGTCCCCTGGCTATAATCACCATCTCGTTCTATTACACCAATGCCTAAATATACGCCGGCTTCTTTAACAGCCTTTCCCAAAGTTTTCACTTCAGAGCTGGAAATTTCAATAGAGTTATCCCAATATCTTTTCCATAAAGAACGCCCCGCATCGCTTCTGCTGCCTACAACCATACCGAAGCTAAATCCTCTCGGATAAGCAGGTATAAATGCCTCAGGTAAAAGAACTACTTTGCTCCCTTTGGCACCAGCCTCCCTAATCAGATGACAGGCCTTTTCTATTGTCAAGGCCTTATCGAACAGAACAGGTGCAGCCTGCACAACAGCAGCTTTAACGGTTTTAACACGATTTGCCATATAGCTCTCTCCTAAGCGTTTATATTACTCCGGCAATTAAATACCTCAATATTGTCATTCCGGCTAAAGCCGGAATCCAGGTGGGTACTGGATGCCGGATCAAGTCCGGCATGACGGAGTTAGACTATCTAATTGCCATGTTATTTATGCAACTATAGGGTAAAAGCTACTGCTCGAATTGGTGAACCATCTGCATTCTCAAAATTCAAAGGAAAGCAAGAAAAATTAAATTGACTACAAGGTAATTTATCAAGATTTGTCAAATTTTCTATGATAACCGTATCATTCCGTAAAAAAGTTTTATGTACAGAAAAGTCTTGAGTATCAGGTTCATCAGCAGAAATCGTATCAAGACCAAATCCTTTTAGTTTAAATTTACTTAACCAATCTGCTGCCTCTAAAGACAAAATATGATAATCTGAAAAATAGTTTTCGCAGCCCCAATATTGACTCCAGCCCGTATTTATCAAGAGAAAGTCAATCTGTTTAATTGTATCCCGGTGGGGCTCTAAATCTTTAATATTAATAGTTTGGCTCTTAATATTTTCAAAGTTGAATAAAAATGCTTTCCCATGGAAATGCTCAATCGGCAGTAAATCGAGAGTCTTAGCACCTTTAATAAGATGGGCCGGAGCGTCTATATGAGTTCCTGTGTGAGAATACAGGGTTATCTTTTTTTCTAAAAAACCTATATCATCAATTGAACATCCTGTTGTGAATACAGGTGGTTCCGTGCCTGGATATGCCGGCATATTCGGTGATATGGAATGGGTTAAATCAATTATTTTCATATATTCTTTAATATTTTCCTTTGGAGACATACTAACAGAAGTATTAGCTGATTTCAAGCCGAAGATCCCGAATTTGCCGCGGGGTCAAAGAATCAGAGCTTTTATCAAGTTATACTATATTCAATTACGATATGGTAATTCAAAACCGTAATCCGAACTATAAATCCCCAATACCCCGCCATACAATATAATCAGCAGGCCAATAAATTAAACAGTAATATCAATATCCTACACGCTTGATTAAAATATTTACTCCAATGGCACACTCCTTGCTGAAGCATATAACCAAAATATGAGGCACCTGGGACTTAGAATGCCAGGCAACAAACATCAACTTTAACAGGGAGGGGAATCATGAAATTAGTAGAGATGGCAAAGAAATTGGTTAAGGATGAAAGCGGTATCAGTGCTGTGGAATATGCACTTCTGCTTGCTATGATCGGTGCCGGCATTGCCACAGCGGCTTTTCTGCTTGGCGGTCAGGTAACGACTAACATAGAAACAGCTACGACAGACCTTACTGGTGGTGGAGGCTAATATAATGAACCGGAAGGGGGGGAAGAGAACTGCAGTTCCCCCCCATTATTTTTATCTTGAACATGAGTAAGCACGAGATAATAACTATGATAACTGATAAATTAAAACGATTATTGAATGATGATGTGGGCGCCATAACAATTTTGGCAGCAATTCTTTTGCCTTTCTTTATTGGTTTTATTGGAATGGCTATTAATTTGGGTTTGCTGCGACCTGCGAACGCGCAACTCAAAAATTCTGTGGGTGCAGTTTCATTTACCGTTCCCGGACATTTGATCAGCGATAATGGGGGGGGATTGGTTGTGGTTAATTACTTCGATTCTGCAGCAGCATTTGAAGTATTAACCGAAGCAAATGAATTATGTATTGAAACCGGTATGTTTAAGACCATGCCTTGGGATTTTGACATCGGTAGCTTTGTCTATACCGATTTCAGCAATGAACTCAATGATCTGACAGCAGCGCGAATCACGCTGACACGCACTAATGATTTGACCGGTTTATTTGCTGTACCTCGAATTACACATCTGTCTTACTGAGTTTCCAGGTTTTCCCTTCTTTGAAGTAATATTCTATCTAAATATACTAATAATACTGTTGTTAAAGGTAATGCTATCAAGAGTCCTATTGTTCCGAATATATAGCTCCAAACAGATAATGAAACCATCATTATTGCCGGATTCATACTCGAAACACCTTTCATTATTTTTGGGAAAAAAAGAAGTTCTTCCAAAACTGAAACGATAATGAAAATAGATAAAACCAATCCGAAATACAAAAAGAAACCGTGATTTTGTTCTATGGATAATGCCCAACAACTTAGTGATAATGGTATTAATGCTAAATAATGAAAATGAGAAATATAACATAAAAAGCCGGCAATTAAACCAAATACAATAGCTCCGGGGATTCCTATTATAAAGAATGAAGTTATGAAAATAAAAGTGGATATTACAACAATTTTACTGCGCTGACGAAAGTACGTTGAAAATGTATTATTAAAATCATCTTTTATCCCTTCAAAATATTTATTTCGCTTTTTTTCTCCTCCAAAATATTTTTCGAAACTATTTTCAAAATAATTATAGGTATAAATTATAAAAATAAAATAACCCATTGAATAGATGAAAATAAGAAACCAATTTAAATTATGTTTACTGTTTTCATCTTTTTCATTTGACCCTAAAAATGAAGTAATATTTGATAGAGATTCTTTGATAGTTTCGGAATTAAAGTCTAAAGAATCCATTTTTGATTCTTTACCCAATTGCTTTTCTAAATCCTTTTTCGGATATATCTTTTCAATATATGATTTTATTTTATTCGTAGTTTTATCAATTTCTTCATTATTATTCTCTGCAAAAATTAGAAAGGCGTTATTTAATTGCTTAAAATCATTTACAACCTGATTTCCGAAAAGCCAGACAAAACCTATTGAAATTACTGCTGTTAAAAGTAATAAAAATGTAACTGCTAAATTTCGATTGGGTATGAATTTTTGAATCTTTTTGATAAGAGGTTTGAGAGCATACGCAAGAAACAAACCAATAATAAATGGTAAAATGATTTCCCCAATGTAGTAAAATACTACAATGAAGACTAACAACAAACTAAGGAATATTATATGTGATTTGTATTTTCCCATTACTCTTATGCCTCCTTAGTATATTGTGATACAAAAATCAACAAAAAGGGGATTGAAAAACCCACTTGCGCAGCGCAGTGACTGTAGCCTATTATCAGACTCATAGAGGTGTTTTCAAGACGACAAAACCCGAAATCATGATATAGTTCCTGTTATTTGGAATATCCGGCAATTTTCTCTGATATTGTCTTTGCACATTTCAAAAGTACTTTTTTTGCCTGTTCAGACCTTTGTGTGATGCTCAACCTGACATAAAACCTGTCCTGAGAATATTCTACCATATAGCCCCCGCCCATTTCCAAAGTAAGTCTTGATCTGGTTCCAAGGTTTTCTAAAGGCACTGAATTGTCTGTTTCAAATTCTTTAAATAATTTCTCAGCACTTTTCTTGAAATCTGTCTCATAAATCTCTAGCATAAGATAGACCTGTTTTTTTTTATAATTAACAAAAGCGGCTTTTCGGGTCCCAAGTTCCATGTAACGGGGTGCTGCCCCGTTTATAACCATGGACAAAATCTCTTCGTTAGTTGCAATAAAGGGTTCATCCTCAGCATTCCATCCCTGATCCCCCATTTTTTGGGGAAGAATGTTTTCCAACTGGAATTGATTTGCAGACAAGGGCGGTACAACAAAAAAGCTTATGAGTATAAAACATACAATTTTTGGCCATTTCATAGGTAATCTCCTTTACCTTAGAACAGACTCAATAACCTGGATATTATCCGGATTGCAGGTTCCAAGACCCATCGATTGTGCAGTTTGTATATGTATGGCCATCTTCGTGACGGGATCTAAGTCATTATGCTTTCTCTCGGCATTTATGATCTGCATGCCTGTATAATCCAAAGCAACAGGATCTATTGAAGCAAGAATCGAATTGTATTTCCACTGGGGTGCTCCTAAAGGCCCGCCATCATATATTCCGAAAGCCGCGTCACAGATAATTAGTTTGGTCTTATCCCTGATCAGGGGTGCAGCATATATTTTACCTATAAACGGATCACAAAAATTTGAATGGTAGTCCCTGGGGTTATCAATGGTACCGTAATGGTTTTTAAGGCTCAAGGTTACACCGGCTTCACTATGGTCTTTTAATACCGGGACATTGACAAGATAGGTGCACATCCCGGTTAGAATTCTGCTCAAATGGGAGATTTGTCCATCACCCATATCAATTGGTATCTTTTTATCATACCCGATACCGTCATCTTCGTTTTGTTTCATTGTCAAAATCCATCTGGCAATACTGAAACTGTCAACGGTTCCAAAACAGCGGATATTTTTTTCTGATTCATTGATGGTATATCCCGCCTTTTCCAGTTCAGATGAAGAACGGTCCCAGATAATAATATTATTTGGATCTATTCCCAATGAGTCAATCATACTATTGGCAATGCTATAGGCGATTTGCGGGTGAGTGGGACATTTTCGGTTTATGCCATTGACTTTCAGGCCAATGGTGTCCTTTGTTTTTAAGTCGGGAAAGACCTGCATCCAGGCGTCTTTTATATTCTTTTTTTGGGTCAGCATTAAAAGTGCTTGATCCACAGTTTGTCTGGCGTTTCTAATAATGATTTGATCATCCTGATTGATCATATTTGCATGGCTGATATTGACCACCCGGCTTTTCATGCCACTTGATGCTGCATCAGCGACTAATGCCAGTGAAGGCGCTAAATAGATGCCTGCAACTCCGGCGGCTGTTGATTTGATGAATTGACGTCGGGTAAAACGCTGTTTGTTTAAAGGATCCTTGTTGTTGTGTGTTGTCATATATTTATCTCCTTCTTGAATCAGCGTTATGCATAACCTGCAGCTTTTATTAGTGGAAGTTTACTACGTACAAAAACGCCATTTCCCCTGCCAATTTCCCTTCCTTCTGAATTATAAGCGATAGACTCGGCTATAAACTGCGAATTGTTTTGATTTACGACTTTTCCGACAGATCGCATTTTTCCAGTTGCTACAGGGCGAGTAATGTAGATTGTAAATGAAGTTGTCAGGACAAAGAATTTCGGTTCGAGTGAATTAGCTGCGAAAAAAGCCGCATCGTCAAGCATCTTAAAGTAAACGGAACCATGGACTCCACCAGCGGAATGATGAAACTTGCTGCTTAGATCAATCTCGATCTCAGATTTACCTTCCGATACCTTTATTGCTGGACGGTAGATTTCATTTATTTGTGAAGCAGCGTACATTCTAATGAGACTTTCAAAATGGTTTCGTGTTTCCATTACAAATCTCTTCGTCTATGGTCAATGCCGCCATGGGCGTAATCGTTTCCGTGGCGAATTTCTTGTTTTCAAACGAGGCCTTGAGCTGAATCGAACGTTTTTCAAAGGTCTCAGGATGTTAAATATTCCACTTAATTTTATGTTAAATTAGGTGAATCCGTAAAACTTAGCATTGTTTTTTCCATGTTATTTGTGTATATCAGATTAGCACTAAAACAGGCAAGCCAAAATATAAACCTGATCCTCAGTTGAGACTTCTCATATTCTTGAAAGGGATTGCAAGGAGGCAATAATGAAAAATAAAAAGACATCTCTTGACTATACCAAGGAAGTTAAGAAAAAAATATTCGATCTGGGAGCAGATCTTGTAGGCATTGCGGATGTTGAGCCCTTAAAAAGACTTAAACTTACCCCCCCTGATTTACTCGATCCTTTTATTAGTGCTGTCTCAATCGGTTTGCAGCTTCCCTCAGCAGCATTCGAGCAGATTGTCGATCGGCCGACGCCAATATACAAATCAGTTTACCAGACTGCTAATTTAATTCTGGATCAGATTGCCTTTCGTACTGCAATGGCCCTCCAGAACGACGGGTTTCATAGTCTTCCAATTCCAGCGTCCCAGGTCCTGGATCAGGAAAACTGGTACGGGGCGATCAGTCAAAAGGCTGTAGCAAGAATGGCCGGATTAGGATGGCAGGGAAAAAATCTGCTTCTCATAACTCCTCAATACGGGTCCAGGGTTCGCCTTGTAACTGTCCTTACAAAAGCCCCTCTGGATGTGGATGGACCTATAAAAAATCGTTGTGGAAACTGTACTGCATGTCAGGATGCCTGCCCCGCGGGAGCCATAAAGGGCGTTAATACAAAAACCCATTATGAAAACAGAAACGAGGCCATGTATTTTTCACGCTGTGTGGAAAAGACTGTAGGGGAATTTGCAAAGATTCCTGAAATTGAGGTTCCTATCTGCGGGATTTGTATCAAGGTATGCCCTTTTGGGAAATGAATGATTTATGATGCCGTGGTGAGATTGCCATGGTAATTATGCAACTATAGGGTTAAGGAGTAAGGTGAGTAAATCCCGGACACAGGTTATAAGTAAGGAACGACTCGAAACCCTTTATACTTTCTATAATTCACGAAAATGGGTTCACCCTGATCCCCTTGAATTCCTTTACGATTGCGGCAGCTTAAGAGACAGGGAAATCACAGGCCTTATAGCCTCTTCACTTGCCTATGGAAGGGTGGCCCAAATTCTAAAAAGTGTTTCAAGTGTTCTCGATAAAATGGGCCCGTCTCCATACGATTTTTTGATATCCGCTACTCCGTCATCCATAAGGCATACTTATTCTGGCTTCAGACATCGATTTACAACCGGTGAGGACCTTGCCATGATGCTTATTGGAGCAAAATCGGTAATCGAAAAATTTGGGTCACTTTATTCCTGTTTCCTTTCCGGTTTCAATGATGAAGACGATACAATTTTAGCAGGACTTTCCTTTCTTGTAAAAGAATTAAGGGTGAACATAAACGGCAGAAGCAACAGCCTTTTATCCTTGCCTGAAAAGGGCAGTGCCTGCAAGAGATGGAACCTTTTTCTGCGCTGGATGGTTAGGAGGGATCATGTAGATCCTGGAGGGTGGGATAAAATCAATCCTGCCAGGCTGATCGTCCCATTAGACACACACATGTACCGAATATGTTTTTTGTTGAGACTGACAGAGAGGAAAAATGCGGACATGCGAACGGCAAAGGAGATCACATTTGCATTTCGGGAAATAGTGCCGGAAGACCCTGTCCGGTATGATTTTGCACTGACCCGGCTGGGTATTCGCTCAGATACTGACCTTGATGGATTCTTAAAAAATATTGCAGTTAATTAAACAGTCAATTAAATGTTTGACAAACATGTATTCGTGTATAATTTACAAACAGAAATCAAACGATAAATCTAATGAGGAGATGGTTATGTTTGAAGTAACGGAAAAAGCGAGCGAAAAGATCAAGGAATTTTTACAGGACAAGGAAGAGGTCCCGGGCATCCGGATAGTACTTTCTCAAGGAGGGTGATCTGGACCCGCTCTGGGCATGGCTCTGGATGAGCCAGGAGATAAAGATGAATTGTTTGATGATAGGGATATTACTTATATCATCGAAAAAGAGTTGTATGAAAAAGTCAAACCCATAAAGGTAGATTTTGTTAATTCACCTATGGGTGCCGGATTTGATATTTCTTCCTGTCTTGCCAAGGATAACGCGTGTGGAAGTTCCTGTAGCTGTTAATCATTAAGTTATTTTAGCCACTATTCTCAGGATAATTGCGGATCTGAATCCGTCCAGATGATAGTGGTTTTTTTTATGGAAAAACCCCGGAACCCCATCAAGAAGCACGGGATTATTTACATAGGGATTATGGGATGGGAGACCCTCTGATTCTCTCGTTCTGAAAGAACAGGTCTCAGGGATGAAAAATTTATCATTTATCCTTGACAGCATACTAGAGCGTCATTATTCTATATTAAAACACTATAGATTAAGTTGCTGTATAATATTACTCCGGCAATTAAATACCTCAATATTGTCATTCCGGCGAAAGCCGGAATCCAGGAGGGTACTGGATGCCGGATCAAGTCCGGCATGACGGAGTTAGACTATCTAATTGACATATTAACAAGTTGAGAAGTAAGGAGCTATAAATGTACTTTGTGAATAATCAGGAACCGGACGAAACTTTAGACCTGGTATGTCGGATGTGTCCCTTGCATCTCCTGGAGCCCGGAGAAAAACTCAGATGTCTAAAAAAAGGTCAAGTGTTGGAGGTATTGACTGACTATGACGGAGCGCTGGAGGATATCCCTGCGTGGTGTGAAAAGTGCGGGCAGGAATTTATTGGAATGGAAGAGGAAGAGGATTGCTATAAGCTGTATATAAGAAAAATTAAATAAGAGGACAATTATGGATAAAATTTATCTGGATCACGCATCGGCAACGCCAGTGAGAAAACGTGTCATTAAAGCTATGCTTCCATACTTTGGGGAGTATTTCGGGAACCCCTCAACTGTCTATGATATGGGTTCAAGTATAAAGCAGGTCATTGAAGATCAACGGGCAAAAGTGGCCGAGCTAATTGGCGCTAATGCAAAAGAAATCATATTTACTTCATCTGGAGCGGAAGCAAATAATCTCGCGGTAAAAGGTGTTGCCTTTGCCGGACAAAAAAAAGGAAACCATATTATAATTTCCGCAATAGAGCATCATTCGGTTCTGAATTCTGCAAGGTTTTTTGAGCGGATGGACTATGAAGTAACTTTTCTGCCAGTGAATGAATATGGGCTTGTAAATCCTGAAGCCCTGCGTGAAGCCATAAGGCCGGAGACAATCCTTGTATCCATTATGCACGCAAATAATGAGATCGGGACAGTGGAGCCGATATCGGAAATTTCCGCCGTATGCCGGGAAAAAGGCGTTCTTTTTCACACCGATGCGGTTGCCACAGCGGGCAATATACCCGTGGATGTAAATGAGCTGAATGTAGATCTCTTGAGTCTTTCAGGTGTTTCCCTCGGCGCTCCCAAGGGCATTGGAGCACTCTATTTCAGAGAGAAGTTGAGACTTATGCCGCTAATTCATGGAGGTATTCAGGAAAGCGGCAGGAGAGGCGGAACAGAGAATGTTCCGGCAATTGTCGGGCTTGGCAAGGCAGCAGAACTTGCTTCGGAGGAACTCACTGACAAAGTTGGACATGTACGGGAATTAAGAGATTGTCTTTTTTCAGGTATTAATGATAGAATTGATCAGATCAGATATACCGGACATCCACACAACAGGCTTCCCGGCCATGCGAGTTTCTGCATTGGTGCTATTGAAGGGGAATCATTGATTTATATGCTTAACCAGTATGGCATTTATGCGAATACAGGCTCGGCCTGTGCTTCAAAAGCACTTAAGACCTCGCCTGTTTTAGTGGCCATCGGAATTCCCCCTGACCTTGCTCAGGGGTCTATCGTATTTACAATCAACAGCACGAATACGATGAAAGAAGTTGAATATGTGCTGAACAAACTCTTTTTGGCGGTTGCAAGGCTCCGGGAGCTTTCGCCTGTCTGGAGAAAAAGCAAAGCTGCTTGATGGAGGAACCTTGAAATGAAATTTTCAACGAGAAGCCGTTATGGTACAAGAATGATGATAGACTTGGCACAGCACTACGATAAAGGTCCGGAACAGGCAGGTGAAATTGCAAGACGTCAGGGCATTTCCGTGAAATACTTTGAACAACTCATTATCCCGTTGAAGAGGGCAGATTTCATTAAGAGTGTCCGTGGCCCCAAAGGAGGCCATATGCTGGCAAAGCCACCGGGAGAAATTACTATTGGTGAAATTGTTAATGTACTCGAAGGCGGATTAGGTCTGGTGGGTTGTATTGACAACCCGGATGAATGCAAGCGATCCGATAATTGTTTGACCAAAGAAATCTGGGAAGAAACAACAAAAGCAATGTCCGATAAACTCAATTCCATGTCTTTATCTATGTTTGTAGTAGACCTAGGAAAATGCCCTTTACCCTCCGTTACAAAAATAGAGGATAAGGCAGTAAAGAGACTGCAAGGAGGTGGAAAATGTATACGGAAAAAGTGATGGATCATTTCTCTAATCCAAGGAATGTTGGTACCATTGAGAACGCCGATGGAATCGGAGAAGTCGGCAATCCAGTATGCGGCGATATGATGACATTTTATATCAAAGTGAAGGATGACAGGCTGGAGGATATAAAATACAAGACATTCGGGTGCGTTGCGGCAATTGCCGTATCCAGTAAGGTCAGTGAAATGACAAAAGGAAAAACCGTCGAAGAGGCCAAGGAACTGACGAAAAAAACCGTTGCCGAAGCCCTTGACGGTCTCCCGAAAGAGAAGATGCACTGTTCCAACCTTGGCGCACAGGCCTTGAGTGAGGCGATTAGATCATACGAGGAAAAGAAAAATGGGAAACCTGGAGCCGTGATCAGGGCAACGAAAGTGGGGAAGTCAAAAAAACATTTTACTTGTAGTCAATGCAATACTGAAAACCCGGTAGCTGCAAAATTTTGTATGGACTGTGGAGAAAGACTCGGTAATTAAATGAAGATTGTATCCTTGGCCATAAGCAAGAAAAAAGGGACACACAAAACCCAGGTTGAAGAGGCTTCTCTTATCAGGGAACATGGGCTTGAAGGAGATGCTCATGCCGGACCATGGCACAGGCAGGTTAGTTTTCTTGCTGCCGAAAGCATTGAAAAGGCTAAAGAGGGCGGTCTTGATGTCACTTTTGGAGATTTTGCAGAGAATATTGCTACACGGGGCATTGACTGGCATAAGGTACCTGTCGGCACCAGGATAGCCCTGGGAGATTCGGCTCTGGTGGAAATCACTCAGATAGGCAAGGAATGTCACAATAAATGTGCTATATACTATAGGGCCGGTGATTGTATAATGCCCCGGGAAGGTATTTTTGGTCGAGTACTCAAAGGAGGGGGCATACGTTGCGGCGATATGATTCAGATTGAGAGTGGACCTTGAAAGATTTTGCTGTTAAACCATTGAACCCTGAACCACATAACCCAGACCGATCTAATGTCCAATTCTTGAACAAAGCCCTGAAAACAAAGGAAATTACAGGCATTATTACTCCGGCAATTAAATACCTCAATATTGTCATTCCGGCGAAAGCCGGAATCCAGGTGGGTACTGGATGCCGGATCAAGTCCGGCATGACGGAGTTAGACTATCTAATTGCCAGGTTAATAAATAACTGATCTTTACAAATTCCGCATTTAATGCTCTTATGAAAAAATAGATATGGATAGTATTCAACCACAACCTGTTATTTTACATAAAATGGATACCTGCGAGACTTACGAGCAGGAATTGATTGGTGAAGAACCTCTTTTGATACGTATTGAAGATCGACCATATTCGGTCGTAATGCGTACCCCTGGTGAAGAAATCCCTCATGTAGCAGGTTTTTGCCTCGGTGAAGGACTGGTGGATGAGTTCGATGATTTTTCAACGATTGGTTACTGCGAACAAATGGATCCCAATGTGGTCAATGTTAAACTTCAACCCGCAAGGCAAATAAAAATAGCCGACTTACTAAAAAGACAGGGTTTTATCAGTCAAACAAGTTGCGGCATCTGCGGAAAAGAAATGATAGAGGACATATGTCAAGACCTTACTCCTGTCACAGATAAAACTGCAATGAATATTCAAAAAGTCATAGCGTGTGTTGACGAGATAATACATTTCCAGGATTTTTATAGAAGGACCGGTGGATCTCATGCAGCCATGCTTTTTGATGCTGAGCTCAATGTATTGTCAATGGCGGAGGATGTTGGACGTCATAATGCTCTTGACAAGACAATAGGCAAGATTTTCTTGAACAGGCATCTGGCAAAAGCTCGCCTCGCGGTTCTTTCTTCCCGGATCAGTTATGAGCTGGTCCAAAAAGCGGCCCGGGCACACCTGCCCATATTGTTCAGTATATCCCGCCCTACTGCCTTAGCCGTTGAATTAGGGCAGGAACTGAATATGACTCTGGCTTGTATGGGCAAGGAGTCTGAGATGTTGATTTTTTGTGGGGAAGAACGTCTTATAAGGGAGTAATATGCTAAATCATCTTGATGATAAAAAAGTTATAAAAAAGATCCTGGCTGTAAAAGAGTCCCTGGGTAAAAATCTTCTTATCTTGACGCACCATTATCAGAGAAAGGAAATCGTTGACCTTGGCGATTTCCGGGGAGACTCCTTTGGACTGTCACAAAGGGCCGCTGCGGACAGAAAGGCCAGGTTTATCGTTTTTTGCGGTGTTCATTTTATGGCCGAAAGCGCAGAGATTCTTTCCCGTCCACATCAGATCGTCCAGATACCTGCACTCGAAGCAGGTTGCTGGATGGCCGATATGGCGGATGTCCGGATGGTTGAAGAAGCATGGAAAGATATTTGCTCTATAATCGAAGAGGAATCGGTTGTGCCCATTGTCTATATGAATTCCGATGCCGGGCTTAAGGCATTCTGCGGCCGTCACGGTGGCGCTGTCTGCACGTCATCCAATGCCCCTGATGCTTTTACATGGGGGTTTAAAACGCATGAAAAGGTATTTTTCTTTCCGGATCAGCACCTGGGCCGCAACAGCGGATATATCCTTGGGATACCACAGGAAGAAATGATAGTATGGAACCCGGAGAAGCCTCTTGGCGGCAATAATTTGGAAAGTATCAAACGGGCCAGGATTATATTGTGGGACGGATACTGCCTTGTTCATACACGATTTAAGGTGGAACATATCCGGGAGATGAGAAAGAAATATCCGGATGCAAAAATCGTGGTCCATCCGGAATGCACGAGGGAAGTGGTTGAAGAGGCGGACGCGGTTGGGTCAACAAGTTTTATAGTTAAATACATTAAGGATGCGCCCCCGGGGGCAACGGTTATTATTGGGACAGAGATCAACCTGATAAACAGACTGTCCCTGGAGCACCGGGACAAGAACATTCTTGACCTTTACTACTCTCTCTGCCCCAACATGTTCAAGATAAACCCGGGAAATCTCCTGGAGACCCTGGAAAATATCGGCGAGGCAAACGTAATAACTGTTTCTGATGCAATTAAAAAAGATGCCGGGTTAGCTCTTGAGAGGATGCTCGCTTTAAAAGGCTGAAAAGCTCTGGAATTAAAGACTTCACATACATTTTCCAATGAACTTCGTAAGTGCCGTATTAAAAGAGATCCTGTTCTTCTTTAATGAAGTATCTATCTATCTTCTTTTCGGCTTCATTATGGCGGGGCTCCTGCATGCCCTGTTTCCCGAATCGATTATCCGCCGTCACCTGGGCCGAAACTCTTTTTATTCTGTAATAAAGTCAACCTTATTCGGTATCCCTATCCCGCTTTGTTCCTGCGGTGTTGTACCTGTTGCAGCTTCTCTTAAAAACAGCGGTGCATCGAAAGGTGCAACCATATCCTTTCTGATCTCCACACCGCAGGTGGGTGCAGACAGTTTTATGATCACATTCTCACTGCTCGGGTGGGTATTCGGGCTTTTCCGTATTGCAGCATCCCTCATAACAGCCATAATCGCAGGGCTTATTGTAAATATTATCAGTGGAAACAGCAGATCTCAACCCGGTGAAACTCAATCAAATGGAGCTTCCGATGAAAACTTTGGCCAGCGCCTTAGATCAATGTTCGATTATATCGAATATGACCTGATGGGATCCATCGCTAATGCGCTACTTGCAGGAATCATTATTGCCGGAATAATCGGAGCCCTGATTCCGGATGGCTTCTTTGAGAAGTATATGGGTTCCGATTTTATCTCGATGCTCTTAATGCTGATAGTTGGTATTCCAATGTATATATGCGCTTCGGCTTCCACTCCTATTGCTGCTTCATTAATAATGAAAGGTATCTCTCCGGGGGCAGCCCTGGTCTTTCTCTTAACCGGTCCGGCCACCAATGCAGTGACTATCTCAACGGTTATCAAGATACTTGGCAAGAAATCCACTGTTGTTTATCTTGCGGCCATCGCTGTTGTCAGTCTAAGCCTTGGATATCTGCTTAACATCCTTGCTGCACGATATGGTTTTCACCAGATTATTCTGTTACACCAGCATGAGATGCTGCCGGGATGGTTGAAAGTCTTTGGGTCTGTTATATTGGTGTTGATGCTCGGATGGTATTATATTAAAACGAAAATCCTGAACAAGGTCGGGAGCGAAATAATTATGAGCGATAATAAGATAAGTCTGGATGTCAAGGGTATGACTTGCATGCATTGTGCCGGCAATGTGAAAAAGGCCGTTGAGTCTGTTGCCGGGATATCCGGGGTTTCTGTTGATTTAGCCCGAAAAACAGTGTTATTTCAGTTAGAAGAAAGCGGCGACATTGAGGAAGTAAAAACGGCAATTGTGGGGGCGGGATATACTATTTAGTGTCCGAACGAAAAATAGGGTTTTTTGTTCAGATCAAGGAAGACGATAATTTTAACCATAGGAATACATTGAGTATTTCGAGGATTAAAATTTGAATCTGACGCAGATATGGGCGAAAAGGGCAGTTTTCGTTCAGACACTATTTAGTCCTGTCGGATAGTTCTGAGCCCTGTGAGATTGAACCTTTGCACTCAGGAATATCTCCAATTTCACGAATAGCTGTTAGAAAAGATTTCCCTTGAAAATAAATTAATATTAAATTAGAGTTAGAAAAAAAGCGGGAGCCAGATCATTAATATTGCAATTAATGAGTGAAATGGCTGAGAGGGGCGCTTTACTCGCCCGACCGATGTACCTGAACCGGATAATACCGGCGTAGGAAACCTGAAGAAATTTTAGGGCTGCCTTGAAAATGGTGCAGCCCTTTTTTATTTTGCAGTAACGAAAAAAGAAAGGATTTGTTCCAATGAAAAAATTTACCTTCATTATCTCTATCCTTTGCGTCTTTTCTATCTTCACTTCAAATCAATTTATAAAAAGCAAAATGAATGTGGCTGCTGCCGAACCTCAAAAATTGATTGTAATGACTCACGACAGTTTCAGTGTAAGCAAAAAGATATTACAGGCTTATGAAAAAGCGAGCGGACAAACGGTGAAATTTTTGAAAGCCGGTCATGCAGGCGCTGCGCTGAATCAGGCCATACTGGCCAAAAACAATCCCATGGCGGATGTGTTTTATGGTGTCGATAATACCTTCTTAAGTCGAGCGCTTAATGCTGATATCTTCCTGGTATACGATTCTCCTGAGCTTCAGAATATTTATGATAAGTTTAAGCTTGATGCGAAGAGCAGGCTCCTTCCCGTCAGTTACGGTGATGTATCCCTGAATTACGATGTGAAATGGTTTGAAGAAAAGAAACTTGCCCCGCCCGTATCTTTAAATGACCTTCTCAAACCGCAATTTAAAGGGTTGACGGTTGTCCAGAATCCGGCCACGTCCTCACCGGGACTTGCGTTTTTACTTGCCACCGTCGGCTTTTATGGTGAAGACGGTTACCTTGATTTCTGGAAAGAGCTTAAAGGAAACGATGTGCTTGTCACAAATGGATGGAAAGATGCCTACTGGGGCCAGTTTACTGCAGCCTCTAAAGGAAAAAGACCTGTTGTTGTCAGTTATGCCAGCAGTCCGCCGGCAGAAGTATATTATGCCGAGAAAAAACCGGACAGGGCGCCTACTCGGGCTGTTACAGGGCCGGGGACATCATTCAGGCAGATCGAATTTGTCGGTATACTCAAAGGGACAAAGAGAAGAAAAGCCGCCGAGGAATTCATCGATTTTGTACTGGGGAAACAATTCCAGGAAGATATTCCTCTCCAGATGTTTGTATTCCCGGTAAACAAAGGTGCTGTTCTCCCTGAAGTTTTTGTCAAATACGCGAAAACGGCAAAGGAACCGGTTATGATCGACCCAAAGCGTATTGCCAAAAAGCGGGAATTGTGGATAGAGCAGTGGACCGATATTGTACTTAGAAACTGACACCATGAAAATCCCGGCATATAAAATAAGAAAAACAGGTTTAAAACCGGTTTTTCTTGTGCTCCCGCTTATCTTTCTCGGGATATTCTATTTTTATCCCGTCATAAAAATCATACTGGTCAGTTTTTCCGACACCACTTTTTCGACAACAGCTCCTTTGAAGCAGATCTTCCTTAAGAGTTCTTATCTGAGAGTGCTTGGTTTCACATTTTTCCAGGCATTCATATCTTCAATCCTGACGCTTCTTGTCGCTCTGCCATGTACCTATGTCTTTGTGACCTACCGATTTCCGGGAAAAAGCTTTCTCAATGCCTTTGCGACGGTTCCTTTTGTATTGCCGACGGTTGTCGTTGCGTCAGCATTCAATGCACTTCTCGGAAATGACGGGGTTATAAACTCCATCCTGGCAAAAGTTACCGGATCACTCCTGCAAATGCCTGATTTAAATCATACCCTTATTATCATAGTGGCGGCCCATGTGTTTTTTAATTTTGCTGTCATATTCCGTATTGTCGGCGGATTCTGGTCCGAAGCCGGAGGTTCAATCGAGGAAGCTGCTGCTGTCCTTGGCGCGACACCCGCCGAGACATTTATAAAAATAACCCTTCCGATCATTCTACCGTCCATCTATGCATCAATGCTTCTTGTGTTTGTCTTCTGTTTTTCCAGCTTTGGAGTCATCATGATCCTTGGTGGTCCCATGTTTTCGACAATTGAAGTGGAAATTTACCGTCAGGCGGTTCACCTGTTCAATCTGCCCATGGCGGCAAGCCTTTCTGTTCTTCAAATCGTATTTACCTTTTTGATCATGTGGATATATACTGAATTGCAGAGACGATCATCCATTCGATTGATTGAAAAAAAAGTTAATATCGAAAAAACTCCGTGTTCCGGAAGGGCAAAATGCCTGGTATTAATAGTGTGCGTGTCAATGATAGTATTTATAATCTCTCCGCTTTTTGCCCTGATTTATAAATCGGTTATAGCCGATCATGGCCTGACAATTCAATTCTATAAGGGATTATTTGTTAACAGGACCGATTCCATCTTTTTCATGCCGCCATTGAATGCCATTATGAATTCCCTGGGATTTGCCGGTATCACACTTTTAATATCACTAATTATCGGAATTTCAGCGTCTCTCTATCTTGCTGAATCTAAAGGAATTCAATTGAAGATTATGGATCCTTTATTCATGCTGCCCCTTTCCACATCGGCAGTTACCCTGGGATTTGGATTTATAATCGCACTGGATTCACCCCCGTTAAATCTCCGAAATTCACTCCTTTTGATCCCCCTCGCGCATTCACTCGTAGCCTTTCCATTTGTCGTACGTGCAGTCCTTCCCGCCTTGAGGAGTATCCCTGCTTCGCTGAAGGAAGCCGCCATTATGCTCGGTGCCTCAAGAGTGACCGTAACGGGGAAAATTATGCTGCCACTGATTCAAAGATCTATCATTGTCGGGGCTGTTTTTGCACTCACCATAAGTATCGGAGAATTCGGGGCTACCATGTTTGTGGCCAAACCGCAGCTGCCCACGATGCCCCTTGCCATATACCGGCTTCTCGAACAGCCCGGAGCGGAAAATTACGGACAGGCCATGGCGATGAGTTCCATACTGATGATTGTTACTGCAGCGGGATTTCTTGTAATTGAGAAATTGGGAATTAATAATCGAAATGAATTTGCTTGAAATCAAAAATACTAATAAAAAGTTTGGTGATATTGATGCCGCAAGACATATCTCTTTTGGGTGTAAGAAAGGCTCCATACTTTGTCTTCTGGGCCCGTCCGGATGCGGCAAAACAACACTTCTGAGGATTATAGCGGGGCTTGAAAAAGAGGATTCGGGAGACGTTTTTTTAGAAGGAAACCGAATCAATCATATCCCTTCCTACCAGAGAAATTTTGGGTTCATGTTCCAGGATGTTGCATTATTCCCCCATAAAAATGTGCTTGAAAACATCGTGTTCGGGCTCCTTATTCAGAAAATGCCCAGATCGGAATCAAAAAAGAAGGCTTTGGAATTTCTCAAAATTGTAGGTCTGCCAGGATTTGAAAACAAACGGGTGGATACCCTCTCCGGCGGGGAGAAACAGCGGGTAGCTCTGGCGAGGAGTCTTGCTCCGTCTCCCGTTTTACTCATGCTGGACGAGCCTCTGGGATCGCTGGACAGGGGGTTGAGGGAGCGGCTTCTGGCGGATCTGAAAACCATTCTGAAGACAACCGGCACTACTTCCATATTTGTAACCCATGACCAGGTCGAAGCCTTTGCCATTGCGGACCGGATTGCTGTAATGAGAGAAGGAAAAATTGAACAGATCGACACACCGGAAAACCTGTTTGCCCGACCCGATGGTAAATTCGTTGCGGAATTTCTCGGATTTAAGAACATTGTTCAGGGCAGGGGTATAGAAAAAAATTTAATTGAGACGGAAATCGGACGGTTCAGGATAAAAAATAACGGCTTTGAAGCCGTCTCCCTCCTTATCAGACCGGAAGGAATTCAGATATTTGACGGGACCAGACAGATATCTCAAGACACTCATGTGTTACTGAAAGGAAAGGTGAAAACATCTCTGTTCCAGGGTAGTCATTTTCTTATGACAGTACTGGTCAACAACCATTTTCTCCTGTCATTAAACATCCCGGCACAAGGATTTAAACCCGGGGATGGTGATCCGATAACGGTTGCTGTAGACCTGGATTCCGTGCAGATTATGCAGGCGCCGATGCCTTAACCCCTTGTCATCTCAGCATCGGGCGTGGGCTGCGCAGCGGCTGTAATCAATTCAGCTTTGGGAAGGGATGCGTCTTCATGTTGCTGCGTAATAGAGCCAAGTGACATAAATCCTGAATCACAAACAGGAAAAAGATGACTTCATAGATGGAGTGATTATAATGGATAGGTGTAACGCAAAACAAAAAAAAGAAGACCTTGTTCGTCGTTTAAAAGACCTTGATTCTCTGCTTATCGCATTTTCAGGGGGTGTGGACAGCACCTTCTTATTGGCCGTAGCTCACCAGATCTTAGGGAAAAGGGTTTTGGCGGCCACAGCCAGTTCTGCTGCATATCCTGCCCGGGAACAGGAAGACGCGATTGAATTTGTTAAAAAACAGGGGATAAGACATGTTTTATTTGAATCTGATGAAATTAATATCCCTGAGTATTCAGCCAACAATCCTGAAAGGTGCTATTACTGCAAAAAACGCCTGTGTCAGGAGCTTCACCGGATTGCAAGAGAAAAGGGGATGAAAAACATAGCCTTTGCGGCCAATCTGGATGATCTGGATGATTACCGGCCGGGGATAAAGGCGGCCGAGGAAATGGGCATTATCGAACCGCTCATTGATGCCCGGCTTACCAAGGAAGAAATCCGGTTTTTATCAAAAGAGATGGATCTCCCCACATGGGATAAGCCTGCTATGGCATGCCTGGCATCGAGGATTCCTTACGGAGAGCCCATTACCGAAGAAAAATTAAAGATGGTAGAAGAGGCGGAGATCTTTCTCTCAGCTAACGATTTCAAGCAGTTTAGAGTAAGGCATCACGGCCCCGTGGCAAGGATCGAGCTGGAAGTTCAGGACATGGGCAGAATGATTGAACCGCAAATGCGTAAAATGATAGCAGGAAAATTGAGAGAGATCGGTTTTATCCATATTTCCCTGGACCTGGAAGGATATGTTTCAGGAAGCATGAACCGGGTGCTGGAATAAGATGAGGGCATACAGATGACTCACAAGGTATTATTAAAAGATGCTTTCAAGAGTTACACCTTTGATCAGGACAAGATATGCAGTCCTGAGGATACGGTGCAGCGTTTCAAGAAAAAATTAAAAAAAGTTGACCTGGACATCCTTGAAAAGACCATGAGGATAGATAATCGCCGGCTGGATATCCCGATATTTTTCAGCCTTTGCGGCAAGGATGCCGAGGCGGTCATAGGGACCAAAAAGCAGATGGGAAAGGGAGGCACGCCCGGGCAGTCGGAAGCCAGTGCGGTTATGGAATTGGCAGAGAGGTTCAGTTTCTTCAGCTTCTGCAACAACCCTGAGAACTTTTTTGTGGAGGAATACAGAAACCTTAAAGAGCCTGCCCTTCCCTTTGAATCCATCGCTCTCTCCGTTCATGACCGGTCCAGTGACCTGGAGAGGACAAAAGAGATCTTTTCGAGGCTTCCTCTCAGATGGACCCGGGGCTATAACCTGACGCGCGGGGAGGAAATTCTCATCCCGTTCAACTGGTTCTTTGCGATCAATGAATTTAACGGCCCGTCTGCCGGAAACTGTGTCGAAGAGGCCCTCAGTCAAGGTATATGTGAGATCGCTGAGAGACATGTCTCTTCTCTTATCAGCAGACAGAAGCTGAAAACGGCTGCCATCAACACGAATTCCCTGACCGATTCCCTGGTTCTGGAGATGATCGGAAAGTACCGAAGAGCAGGGATCAAACTGTTCATCACGGATTTCTCTTTGGATACAGGAATCCCCAGTGTCGGGGTTCTCGCCTATGACCCAGCCACCTTTCCTGAAAAAAGCGAAATCGTCTGGACGGCCGGTACCTCACCGGACCCACAGAAGGCGTTGAGCCGCGCCCTTACGGAGGTGGCCCAGCTATCCGGTGATTTCAACTCAAGCTCCAATTACGTGGCCAGCGGTCTTCCCAAATTCAGGAATCTTGAAGAGGCCGGGTTTGTAACACAGCAGGAAAAAAAGGTAGATATCAGCGAACTTCCTGATCTCTCCCATGAGAATATCAGGGTGGAGGTGGAGAACTGTATCTCAGCTCTTTCCCTGATCGGCATGGAGGTCATTGTGGTCAATACCATGCACCACAAACTGAAAATTCCTGCCTTCTACACTGTCATACCGGGAGCCCACTTCAGGGAAAGGGCGGCCAACACCAGTGTGGGCATGTTTTCCGCAAAACTCATGGCAGAAAGTGATGATCCTGAATGGGCCATTCATGAGCTGAAAAAGTTAGATGAGTCTATGCAGGGAAAGTATTATGTCAAATTCTTTCTCGGAACGACTCATCTCGCCGCAAACTACACGAAGACGGCACTGAAATATCTTGAAGAGGCATTAAGTCTTGATCCTGATAAAGAGGATATTCCCAGCATCTATTCCTATATGGGGCATTGCCTTAAGGGGCTGGAGCGTTACAGGGAAGCCATTGCAGTTCTTGAAAAGGCAGAGAGTTATGACGAAGAGAGGACGGATCTCTACAATCTCATGGGTTTCTGTTATTTCAAGCTGAAAGAACATGATAAGGCCATTCAATGTTTCAGAAAGGTCCTTCAACTGGACCCCGCATCGGCAATTGATTATGCCAACATCGCCTCCAATTACAGGGATATGGGAGATAAGGCCAATGCTGTTCGTTATTACGAATTCGCCTTGGAGCTGGACTCCTCCATAGGCTTTGCCCGGGAAAACCTCAATAAGCTCCGTGAAGAAATTCGATAAGACCTTTTACAAAATCATCAATTTCAGTTGATTCTCAAGAGGTTTTAGTTGGAGGTTCCTGTTTGGCATGCCCCAATACGGACATAACCGTTGCAATCATTGATGAAATATCTCCCATGTTAGCAGGGATAATCATAGTATTGTTCTCTTTAGCTAAGTGCCCGAATTCTGCTATATATTTTTCTGCAACCCTTAAGTTTGCGGCCGTTTTTCCTCCAGGCAAATTTAAAGATTCAGATATTTTCTTGATACCGTCGGCAGTGGCCTGTGCAATCAATTCAATCTCCTTGGCTTGGCCCCCTGCTTCATTTATGCGTTTCTGCTTTTCACCTTCTGACACTTCAATTGCTTCTTTCTTTAAACCTTCTGCACGGTTTATTCGAGACTGTCTGTCACCCTCGGATGTTGCTATGGCTGCCCGTTTTTCTCGCTCAGCCTTCATTTGCTTTTCCATAGCATCCATAACGGATTGAGGCGGAGTGATATCTTTAATTTCATAACGCAATACTTTAACGCCCCAATTTTGTGCTGCCTCATCAATTGCAGAAATTACTTGCTGGTTCAGGCTTTCACGTTCTTCAAAAGTTCTATCTAATTCAATTTTGCCAATTACTGACCTGAGAGAAGTTTGAGCGAGCTGGCTTGCTGCAAGGCTGTAATTATCTATACCATAGGCAGATAACTTACTGTCTACAACTTGAAGATATAAAACGCCATCTACCGACACGGATACATTGTCAGTAGTTATGCAATCCTGGGATGGAATATCCAGCACTACTTCTTTCAGAGAACGCCTGTAGGCTACCTTATCAAGAAAAGGCACAAGGATGTGGAAGCCCGCACTCAATGACTTACTAAACTTGCCAAGTCGTTCAACAATGTACTCTGAGCGTTGAGGAACAACAACCGCTGTTTTGACTAATAAAAATATTATGATTACAGCAAGCACACCAACTACAATTAATGATTCGTTCATTTCACACTCCTTATAAAGGTTGGTTCTTCTCCAATTTAACTGGAGAAGAGGGTTCAAGAGTTTTTTCACCAGTGATTTTATCAGTGCCCTGAGCATCCCTTTAGCATCTGATGTATCATCTTTGAAAATCTTTAAATTTTTTTGATCTACATAATCTAAGTCACCCGAAAGCGCTATATTACTCCGGCAATTAAATACCTCAATATTGTCATTCCGGCGAAAGCCGGAATCCAGGTGGGTACTGGATGCCGGATCAAGTCCGGCATGACGGAGTTAGACTATCTAATTGCCAGGTTAATATCTTCCTTCTTTCGGGAATCTTCCTGGTATTCGATAAATATACAAACAAAGGCTGTATGACTTTTGCCATAATTAAATACCGTTAATCGGGTGATGATCCTAAAGGTTTGACTTTGAAAGTGAGTCCATCTTCTGACTCTTGGCTTTCTATCAAAACTGATTGTCCTTCTTCAATTTTAATGTCTGAAATAGCCCTCCAGAAACTCCCCATGACTTTTATTTCTCCAGGTACACCTTGTGTTATCGCCTTTGTCACTATGGCTGTTTTCCCGATTTTTGATTCTGAATAGCGGTCATCGACATCATCACGGGTGGTTCCCTTAAATGTCTTGATGCTGTATTTGCGTAAAGAAAAAAGAAGAACGAGAGAGGAAACAATGAAAATTATTATTTGGATGGTTATGTCAATGTCTGTCAGCCAAACAATTAATCCAACTATCCAGCATCCGGCTGTAAAAAATATCAAGATGAATCCTGGAATTGAAAATTCTGCAATTAAAAATGCAACACCTATTAGAAACCATATTAGCGAGGGTGAAAAATTCATTGTGTTCTCCAACTTGACTGCTGATATTTTCGATGACTTTGCGGCATTCTCAACTTTTGCAACGTTAGGGTTTGCTGATATTGTAATCGGAAATCTTATGATATTGTGACATAAAAAACAATATCTAATTCGATGTCTATGCCACTTGATATACGGAAGAAGCCGCCTCAAGGACCCCTGGACGGACACTTACGCTATGGGCATTGAGGATTGTCTCTAAAGCCGAAAGAAAAAGGAAGACGTGCCTGCGACAGGAAGCGTGACCCATTAAACCTACCCGCCATATCTTGCCTGCAAGGTCGCCTAATCCTCCCCCTATTTCCATACCGAATTCGTTTAAAAGGGTCTTACGAACCTTCAGATCATCAGCTCCTTTCGGGATGCGGATGGCGTTGAGCATCGGGAGACGCTCCTCTTCTACTACGAGCATGGAAAGCCCCATTGCCTCTATCCCTGCAACCAGTGCCCTGTGGTTCAACATATGCCGGGCAAAACGGGCTTCGAGCCCCTCTTCTGCAATGATACGCAGGGCCTCACGCAGCGCATAGATCATATTTATAGGGGCCGTATGATGGTACTTCCTTTCCGCTTCCCAGTAACTGCTGACCATGCTCATATCCAGATACCAGCTTGCGACAGGGGTCTTCCGTTCCTCAAGTACCTTCATGGCCGCAGGGCTGAATGATATCGGCGAAAGACCCGGGGGGCAGGAAATACACTTCTGCGTTCCGCTGTAGGCCGCATCAATGCCCGTTCTGTCCAGAGTGATCTCCATTCCGGCTAAAGAGGTTACCATATCCACAAGAAACAGGGCCCCGGACTCCTTTGCAATCGAACAAAGATCTTCGAGAGGCTGGCAGACACCGGTGGAGGTCTCAGCATGGACTACCGCAAGGAGCTTTGGATGCTTTCCCCTTACGGCCTGGCGGACTACATCAGGATCAATAGTCTTCCCCCACTCGGCATCCACCCTGATCAACTGACCGCCCAAACGGGTTACAATATCTGCCATCCGGGCCCCAAATACCCCGTTTACACATACGGCTACCTCGTCTCCCGGTTCGATCAGGTTGACAAAACAGGTTTCCATCCCTGCGCTTCCGGTTCCGGAGACCGGTATAGTCAGCGGATTTTCTGTTTGGAAGAGAAACCTGAGCAGGCGCTGGGTTTCATCCATGATGGAGAGAAAAACCGGATCAAGGTGGCCGATGCAGGGGGCAGACATGGCCTGCAGGACGCGAGCAGGGACATTGCTTGGCCCCGGACCCATCAGGACCCGTTCAGCCGGGTCAATATTTCTGAAATCTTTTGCGTTAAAGCTCATTTTAATCTCCTAAGCACTCTTTAGTGTCTTTCCTTTTTTTGACCCCGTTTACCTCCATAAGTTTTGCCAATTTCTCGTAGGGCTGTGCACCAATCAGTTTATCCTGATTCATTACAAATGCAGGAACAGCCGTAATCGCTTTCTCTCGTGAAAGGTCCCAGTCCGTATCAACCTCTGCCCTGAATGCCCTTGTCGCAAGAACTGTTGCAGCTTCTTCGCGAGGGAGCTCAACAGATTCTGCCAAATTAACAAGTACCGGAATTTTTGCAATGTTCTTTCCGTCCACAAAGTAGGCCTTGAAGGCAGCTATATGGAATATATCCCCTTTACCTTTTGATTCAGCCCAAAGACCCAATTCCTGAGATAAACGACTATTATAGGTCTTTTTCCTTTCTCCCAAAGGCAATCCGAGACCAGCGGCTGTTTTTCTCAAATGGTGCATCATTTCTTCCATATCTACAGGGTAATTGGCAAAGAGCTGTTCAAGTAAAAGACCCTCTTCCGGAGTGTCCGGATGAAGAGGAAAAGCCCGCCACCGAACGGCGATTTCATATTCCTTCTTAATTTGTTCAATACGCCCGGTAATGAAATAGCACCAGGGTCAGATATAATCGGAGAATATTTCAAGTGTTAAAGGTGTGGACATTTCTTTATCCTCTTTGCTGAGAAACATATCGATTTAATTAGTGGGGCAAGCATCCATCAAATAACCTTCCAGAGGGAACCATGAAGAGACGTTTCCAGAAGGTACCGAATAATAAGAGACCTTTGAAAAGTGTTCGATTTTGGTCAAGGTTAAGCCACTTTCCTGAAAAACTTCTCAAGCGCGATCCTGTCACATGCCCGGATCTTGCGGCCATTTTTTTGATACATAAGCGGCGCTTCGGTATAGTATTAACCTGGCAACTA
>Ga0233413_10000276_pt1 | contig 25930 bp, 35 predicted proteins | sample Na_anoxic_6_MG_FD_189019 | JGI IMG/M metagenome (GOLD analysis project Ga0233413, IMG submission 189019) | Seawater microbial communities from Saanich Inlet, British Columbia, Canada - Na_anoxic_6_MG | ecosystem: Environmental > Aquatic > Marine > Inlet | place: Canada: British Columbia...
GGTAGAAGTACAAGAAGAGAACTTAGACCTGTAGGTGATATATTTTCTAAACCAGTTAAGTCAGCATACAGAAGTACTAAGTATGCTTTTGGTTCTACTAAGTTGAAGTATGACTTTGCTAAGTATAATGTTAAAAGTTCTATACTGGATTTCTCTACTAACTTCAAGACTGATGCTATTAATTTTGGTAGAAGTACAAGAAGAGAACTTAGACCTGTAGGTGATATATTTTCTAAACCAGTTAAGTCAGCATACAGAAGTACTAAGTATGCTTTTGGTTCTACTAAGTTGAATATAGATCTTGCCACATATGATACTAAATTATTTTTGAAAGAGTTTGCACAACCAATAAAGACTGATGTAATAAACTTAGGTAGGGGTGCGAGAAAAGAGTTAAGACCTGTAGCAGATATTGTGACTTATCCAGCCAGGAAAGCGTACGATAAACTTCCGTTCACTGTAAGGTCGCCTATAAAAGATATAGGTTTTAGTTTTAAACCAACTGGACAAGTTAAAGTATTGCAGTCTCCATTAGAACTAAGAACTCCTAACATTGGTTTGGATGAGGCTGAGTTTGGAAAGTTCAAAGTAGGTACAGATTATCCTTTTACTTACAAAGAATACCAGACAAAAATATTTAGATCAGGTGTTGAGCCTTTCGTTGATCCTATTGAATTGAGAAGATTCGACTTAACTTTAGGTCTTTCTAAAAGAACTGAGTTCACGGCTAGCACCTTTGTTAGGAACAAACTCACTAGAGATGTTAAATATGTAGAAAAAGATCTAATAGATCCTTTTATTGACTTTGCCGCAAGAAAAAGAGGCCATTTAGTTTATGGTAGTTTTCCATCTGAGGCGATGATGAAAAAAGGTAAAGGCCGTACGCCTGCAGACATTGATGTGAGCTTTGATGTTCCAGAATCTGAGATACCTGAAATTGCACAGGACTTGTTGAAGGTGTTTAAAGAGAAGAAGCCACAGTTCGAATACTTTATTGATGAAAGCAAACCATCTTTAATTCAGACTAAGCGTGGTGCGGATACTCATCATGCAATAGATATTCATGCGACTGGTGGAGGACCAGGTTCCGACTTAGGTTCGCTAGACAGAGTTTATGGTTTAAAATTAGCTCAACAACCAATAAGGCTTGAAGGTGTAAATGTTATGCCGCTAAGCGAACAAGCTATAAGAAAAGGACCTCATAGTATATTAGCTCCTCGTGAATATAGAATTGTTTCGACAGATGAATTATCTACCGCACTCTTTACTGAAAAATATTCTAAGTTCCAAGGTCTAACAAAGAAACAAATTGACTCTGGCTTTGAGTTTCACCATACAGACTACTTAGCAAATACTGGTAAAGTATTATCTAAACAAAAACACAAGCTTTGGCATGATCTCGATGAAGGTAGAATACCTCTTACTAATAAGATGAAATCATTTTATAATAAGTATGCAGTAACTGAGAGTAGAAAAAGAACAAAACCTCTTTCAGATGTTCTAACAGTTGATAACTTAGAACAGACGGCGTTTATTGAAGGTAAAGGTTTTGCACCTGAGAAACATAGGTTGAAAGATGTTTACGATTTTATTAATGTGCAAGAGTTTGGTTTGGCACCTTCTATAAAAAAGCCTAAGGTGAGAGCAAAACAATTTAAAGAATTAGAAGAGTTAAAGTCAACATATCCTAAACAAATATTTGAAGCATATGGAGACTCTCCAGTCAGAGTTCCTATTACATCTACAAGACCTGCATCAAACTTCCAAAACAAAATAATAAAGAGCGTATCTTTATCTGGAACTTTGTTAGGTACAAGCGTGCCTGGTTTTAGCCATTCTAGACCAGTTAAAAGAACTCCTATTACAGCTACAAGATCTCCTTACATAAGATCTAAACCTGCAAACAATATAATAAGTTCTCTTAACATAAAACCTATCTCTCTTAAAACAAGAAAATCACCTTCTTTGTATTCTAAAGCCAGGTCTCCATACTCAAGTTCTAAAGCCGTTATGAAATCATTATCATCATCACCAAGCAGGTCTCCTTCAAGATCTTTATCTCCTTCAATCTCACCCTATCTTTCAGGCAGTCCTAGTCCAAGACCTAGTAAGTCACCTTCATTATCTCCTAGTTTATATCCTTCACCATATCCAAGTCCTTCTTCTAGTCCATCGCCATCTCCTAGTTTATATCCTTCACCATATCCAAGTCCTTCTTCTAGTCCATCGCCATCTCCTAGTCCATCACCAAGTCTCTCACCATCTCCTGCGTATCCTTCTAAAACAACTGAGAGAATCATTATTCCGCCTTTTGATTTGAAATTGGATGTGGAAAAAAAATCAGGACGAAAGAAGAAGCAAAAACGTTTGTTCCAATATGACTATTCTCTTGGTGCGGTTGCAGGTACTAAAATTGTTAAGAGAAAAAAGAAAGACAAGTACCTTACAGGATTAGAAGTGCGAGGTGTAATCTAATGGTAACAATAAAACAAGCTGAACAGTTTCATAAGAACAGGAAACAAATAGATAGAGTAGTTCTAACTCAAGCTAAGAAGAACAAGAGTGTAGTGTATGGCGGTCACGCATTAAACCATCACTTGCCACCGCACCTAGACAGGCATACTGAAGACTACGACATTCTCACCACACACCCTCAACAAAGTGCAAAGTCTTTAGAGAAAAAGCTTGATCGAAAGTACGGTGGTGACTTGTTCTACGTTAAACCTGCTCAGCATCCAGGAACGTTCAAAGTAATGAACAGAGTTACTAACAAAGAAGTCGCAGACTATACAAAGAAAGAAAAGAATGTCACTCATGTCAAATCCAAGCGAGGAGTGCGTTACGTAGGTCTTAGTCATATCAAGAAGGGATTAATTAAAACCTTGAAAGATAAAGAAAGCTCCTATAGACATCCAAAAGATCGTGACGCACTTCTTCGCATTAAAATCCTAGAGTCAAAAAAGAAGTCGGTAACAAAACGGCGAGGTAAAAAGTAAAATGGATTACGAACTAGGTAAAAGGTTAGATGAAATGCGAGAAATGATGGCATACATAATCAACGAGTTTGAAGAAGCTAAGAAGAAAGGAGGAAAAGAAAATGAAAAAGTGCAGAGTTAAAGGCTATTATAAAAAAGTAGCAGGAAGAAAGACCAAAATGAAAGTAAAAGGATACATGAGGAAAAAGTAAATGGATAATCCATTAGGTGCTTTATTCGGTGGTCCTGCCCAAGAAGATAGACGCCAGTTGTCTGCAGAAGACCGTGCTAGATCTCACGACAGAGAAATGCAAACAACTGGTGTTGCAATGGGTGATGATCAAGTTTACATTGAACAGCAAGATAAGAATTCTGATTTACTTAAATGGCAACAAGATCTTGGCGATGAATTAGAAACACTTAAACATCTTTTAAGATCCGAACATAGAGTTGGAGATCAATGGGTTGCTCAGTTTGAAACTGTAACTTTATCTGATGGAACTGTTAAGAAATATTTGGTTCCTGCTTTGTGTAGTGAAAGTTTTATTTCTAAAGTGGAGTCGCAGATTAAACCTTTCTTATCTAGAAACTTAATCAATTCTAACTTTAGTGAGAAAAGAATACTTGCCACATTACATTATACAATGGATGACATTAATCATATGATGGCATTCACTTATAGAGAAAACGGAATTAGATTTGAAAATTATCCTATAGTTGATCGTTTAATTAAGAATATCATTTCTCCTGGATCGTTTAGATCTGTGAGTGGATGGAACAAAAAGATGGATACAACCATGTCCAAGCGTATAGAGTCGGTGTATGAAAAAGGGTTTGAACAAAATGAAAAACGTAGAACTGGAATATTTGGATGAGGAGGTAATTCCATATGCCGAACATACCTGGAATGGAGAGTATAAATTGGTGGGCTGCCGTTGGCGGCATGACATATTGGTTGGGGATAATCCTGATCAGCATATTAATATTAGCGGCGATGGGTGCTGTGTATTACTTCCTATCGTTTCCGTACAAAGTAACGATATTTCCTTTGTACGGTAGTGGAAGAGACGGAATCTTTTCCATAGGTAAACCAAAAAGTAACCGTGTTCGATGGGGCAACAAGGACAAGAACTATTGGAGATCAATGTTTCCGTTGTTCAACAAGAAGGAAATTAAACCTTTTGACAGCGAATTCATTTACCAAGGTCGAAACTTGTTTGCTTTTGAGTTCAACAACCAATGGTTTCCTGCAAGAATAAATGCGGAAAGCGAAGATAAGGTTCGTGGCGAGATCAAAATGATACCGCACGAAGTTTTGAACTGGTTGAGCTTACAGTACAAGAAGAATGCACAAGAGTATTCAAATCAGGACTGGTGGAGCGAGAACAAGAACATGGTATATGCATTGATTGCAGTTGCATGCTGTTGTGTTTTATGCGGAGTAACAGTATACTTCACATACAAATTCGCTGGCGCTGGAAGAGGCGACATACAAGGTTTGACAAACGCAATACAAAACTTTGCAACTCTCAAAGGAGTAGGACCAAGTTGAATAAAACCAAATTATTTTTTGTTTTTTTTATTATCATTCTTTTAGCTTTAGCTGGAGCGGTTGTTGCTGAGCAATCTGCCGACCCTGATAAGAAAGTCAAAAAGAATCTGGGTAAGGCTAAGTTCGTTGATACTAATGTTCAAATTGATTTCTTAGAAGATATTTTATCAGAAAAGGAACTTAACAAACTTCTAAAAGGAATGAAAACTAAAAAGAATAAAGTAGAAATAGATTCTTTCAAATATCCTGAACTTAACAAAGCAGCAAAAGTGACTTTCAAGAATGTTGGATTTATGGATTATCCAATGGTGTACCATAACAATGAATGGAGACCTGATGTAACACCAACAAGAAAAGGTAATGATTACGAAATATATGTTGATGGGTTTTCAAGTTGGGAATTAGTTGATTCAACTTTCAATGGAACTTTTAATTTTACAACAATTATTCCTGGAGGAGATCTAGCTGGAGCGTTATCTTTAACGCCTAAAGCGCAATTATTTTACAGGTTCGAAGATGATACTTACAGCGGTGAAGCAGAAGATTATTCTGCATATGATAATACAGGTAATAGAAATACGCCTGCGAGAGTTACACCAATACAGTACGGAACTGATTCTTATAGTTTTGATGATGAAAATGATTTTATATGGAGTTACGTAAACGAAACTTATGAAGACTTATCAGTGTTTGCTTGGATAAAAACTAGTAACGGACAAATACAAAATGTTGTTGGGCAGTATGATAGTACAACATCTAGTAGAGTTTGGAGAATGATGACTGGGAATACTAACAAAGTTATGGTGTATATAGGTGCATCTGGTGGAGGTGCTGTAGCAGTGCAAGCTACAACTGTTGATACGTTTGCTTTGGGTGCATTAACTCATATAGGGTTTTCTTTTAGAGATGGAGAAGGAATAACTGATGTATTTATCAATGGACAAAATGTGAGTTTTACGGGTGCACAAGTTTATACGGAACTTAACAAACTTGATCCTGCACAACCTATAGAAATCGGTAGTAGTAATGGTGGAACTGCGGTACCTTTTGATGGGGAAATACAGTGTGTACAAATGTTTTATGAAACGTTAACTCAACCTCAAGTTAATTATATGTATCTTTTAAATGATTGTAACGAAACTTTAGGACCAGGACATACATGGAAATTGGATCAATACGAAGAAAGTCCAAAGGATTATGCAAGATACATAAATTTTGCAACAGACACAGTATATCCATATACTAGAAGTACAAACGATCCAGAAATAAATTATTTTACGTGTGCTAAAGGGTACAGTTGTTTAAACTGGGACGGAGATAATGATTATGTTTCTTTAGATAATGAACCTTCATTAAATGATACAGATGAATTTACAATTAACACGTTCTTTAAATATTCAGGCGATTCAGGATCTTTGCATCACTATTTAGCAGGAGGGTTTTCTGGTGATGGATCTTATCCAAGAATACTTGTAGGAAGTGCAGGAAGTTCAGCAACATTACAACATAAAAATAGTAGCGGAGGTTTAGAAGAAATAGTTTTAATTGATGGAACATTAAGTAATGGTAATTGGAGAATGATTACATACGTATTTAATGGTACAGACATATTAGGTTACATCGACGGAGTTCTTATTAAAAATATTAGTACAGGGTCAGGAGTGCAAAGCGGTATAACGAACACGAACTATTTTGGTAGAGATGCAGGTAGCACTTATTTTTTAAACGGGTCAATAGAATGTGTAAGTGTATATGATATAGCGCTTGATGAAGATTATATTGTTACATTAAACAATTCTGATTCTTGTTTAGTTGAACCTGGATTTGAAACTTTTGAAGGTGAAGTAGAAACAACTGTAGGGATAGGAACATATAATGGTGGCGATGAGATTTCATATGAAGAAGTTGACGGTGATGTTTATAATGTGTCAGAAAACGCAGGAACGCCTTCTTTTTTAACTTCTTATAATATAAGTATGATTGATAACTTTGATGCAATAGAAGTTAAAATGTATATTAAATATAATGCGTCTGCAAGTAACAGTATGGATTTATCTGTTTGGAATTTGTCATCATCTAGCTGGTTGAAAATTTATGATATTGTTGGAGGGGGATATGAATGGTATAATCTTTCTTTAGAAAGTGATGCGGCGTTTGATGATTTTATTAATTGGGGAATGGACGGAAGTGAGATATTACTTAAAATTAACCGAACTGAAACAGGTAATGCAACAAATAATCTTTTAATTGATGCAATGTATGTTGAAGGAGAATTGTACCCTGTAGATGAATATCCATTCAATAATATAGCTGATGCAGAAACTGGACCGTGGCAAATACAAGATCCAGGAGAAAATTATATGAAGTTTGACGGTAACGGGGATTGTATTGACATAGAAAATCAAATTGAATTCGATGCGCCAGATATATGGAGTGTAGGTGGATGGTTGTATATTACTAACAGTGGAGATGATCCTCAAGCAATAGTGACTAACGATTTTATATTAGGAGGATTATGGTATAATCAAACGGACATTATATTTGGAGCTAACAGTGCAGATTATGTTGAATGGAGTAGCGTAATTACTCCAGGAACTTGGCAACATGTATGGGTGAATTATAACAGTTCTGATCCTGAGTTGTTTATTAATGCTGTTAGTCAAGGACTGCCTAGTGGAAGTTTAACACCGACAGCTGCATGGAACGCCGCAGGTAGCATAAATACTGTAGGATGTAATCATGATGGTAGCAAAAATGGATTTAGTTTAAATGGAAGATTAGCTAACTTATACATATTAGATTATGTACCTGATTCATTTGAAATTCAAGAAATAATGAATGAAGAGTTGTATCCTTTATTTAGTGAAGAAGGGGATTTTATTTCTCAAGTATTTAACGTAAGTGATTATGAAGATGAAGTGGAAATTAATTTTTGGAGTTTAGTTATAGTACAAGGACAAAACGTAACTGCGTCAGAGTTTGCTGATGAAATACATTTAACAGATAATTTTTATGATGATTTTAGTAGCTTTAATAATACAAGATGGGAATTAGAATCTGAAGGATTTAATAATAGTATTTTATGGAGCGGAAGTAACATATTAATTTCGGGGGAATCTACATATGAGCATGGAGGATCATTCGGGGCATTATTAACTAACGAAACTCATTTAATGGGTGTACCAAATAATGATTGGTATATTGCATCAGATGTTTATCTAGCAGATACTTTAGATACATTATCTAACCATACAATTGCGGAAGTAGGAGTTTTCGTAGAAAATGAAGATATTGGTAAAAGTCATCAGTGTATTATTGTTTACATGAATGATACTATGTTCGGCGGGGCTTTAGGACCTGCATTGGTATTAACCATAAGCGATTCTTTTGGTGCGGGATTTGAAGTGAATTTTACGCCTGTTACTACTAATAACGGTAGATTGGAATTTAATTACAATTCTACAACGGGAATAGAAACATGTTCTTTTAATGGAAGTGAAGTGTCTTTTCACTTACCTTCACAAAATGTAAGTTCGGCAGCAGGAGAGTACATATTTGCAGCTGGAGTTTCTACTATGTTTGAAGGTCAAAATAGTTCAGGAGAATTAAATGCTGCAATAGATAACATCGAAGTGTGGAGTGCTGGAGGGACTATGCCTCCAAGCGGTACATCTCCAGGGTTAAATGTATATGGTAGAGCAAACAGTTGTTTAATGGTTGAAAGTGATAATTGGATTGAAGCTAATCATTATTATTTCGGCGGAAATAGTAGTAATCAAACATTTGATTTTATGGGTGGAGGAATACAAGGTGAATGTTTTCAGTATAAGTTAGACTTTGCTAGCGATGGAGATATATCTCCAACAGTTATTAATGTAACTGTGGAATCATTAAAACTTCTTAAACCTTGGTTGGAAAATGTTACAATAACTAATATGCCGCCAGTATATTCTAACGACATAATACATGGAAATGTTATGCCGTATCTAAATGATACGGATTCTTTCAATATAACTTTTGAATGGTACGTAAACGGAATTAATGTGTATAACGAAACTTTTGTTACAAACAATGGTAGTATGATGTCGACAAATCTTAACAGTTCATACACGAGTTCTGGAGATTATGTTAACTTTTCTGGACAACCGTTTACTTATGATTATAACGGATATTTTAAAGTGTTTGGAAATACAGTATGGTCTAACACGATTTACATAAATAATAGTAATTTTACTGTACAATTCTTTCCGAGTTTTAACAACTTTTCAATGGAATCAGATGAAATACAAGTATTTCAAGCAATTGTAAATGATTCTGATGGGGATGTTGTATGTAATTGGTTTCTTGATGGTGCACCGCAAGGAAGCGGATTTTCAAGTACTTTAGACGCAAGCACGGTTAGTGCGGGAATACATATTGTATCTGTAGATTGTTCAGATATGGAATTTACACAACTTAATAGTTGGAATGTAATGATTGAGGAGATCGAAGCAAGTGGGCAGGATGGTGCTAATATGATTATCGGATTATTTATTATGGCAATTATTGCGGCGTGTTTTGCGCTAGCATTCAAAGGCGAGTTTATTAAGAATCCTTTTGCGAACATGGTTATCCGTAGAAGTTTCTTAGTTATTGGATTGTTTGGTTTAGCTTATGCTAGTGGAGTTATTGCAGCGATTGCGCAAGGTTCTGGCGTTGCAGCATATTCAGAGATGTTTTTCTTATTGATGATATTTGGTTGGGCAGGATATGTTGCCCTTATTTATTTAGTAATAAGAACCATACTTGATCTATTAGAGCTATGGAAAATTAAAAAACATAATAGGAGGTTTGGAGATGATAACTAAAAGAAATACCAAACTTATCAGAATATCAAAAGACTTAGCTACTAAGATAGAGACAGACATGCCTGAGTTTGACTGGAATACCAGAGTGGCATTCACATACAGAACTCACAAGAGTGTAGAGAGAGCAAACAACTTGTTGTTTGGAAATATTGGGATGGATATACTGAAAAATGCAACTAAAAAGAAACAAAAAAGGTAGTGCGCTTGACTTAATATGGATCGGAGTGATCCTTGTATTCTTTTCAATAGTTTTAATCCTAGGATTCTATATTGGTGGAGAGATAAATACTAAGTTTCAATCACACACAGACATTCCTAGTGAAGGAAAGGTTGCCTCAGCACAATTAGTCTCAAACTATCCTGCAGTATATGATAATATGTTCTTGTTCTTTATGGTAGGAATTTCAATAGTTACTTTAGTTCTTGCAGCTTTAGTAAGAATACATCCTGTGTTTATCCCTTTATTTATTATTGCGTGGATCTTCATAAGTTTCATAGGAGGAATATTCAGTAATATCTTTCAGGCTCTGGCAGAAAATCCAGATTTGGCAGCATCGGCCAACCAATTAACGTTTACTTCAACGATAATGAGCTACCTTCCAATGATTATAGGAATTATAGGTATGATCTTGATGGTAGTAATGTATAAGACATGGAAGGTTAATCAACTATGAAAAAAACAATACTTACTCTAATGTTTATAATTCTTTTATGTAGTTCAGCTTACGCTCTCGTAAACGATTCTTTAGTTTATTATAGTTTTGATCAAACAAATGTATCAGGAACTACTATGTATAATTTAGCCAATCCTGGAACTTTAGATGGTACGTGTACAGGATTTGCATCAGGATGCCAAACTAATATTGGAAAAATAATAAATGGTAGTGATTTTTCTGGAAACAGCGATTATATTAGTTATGGAGTTATTAATCCTGCAGATACTGATTTTAGTTTTAGTATATGGTTTAGAAGTAATACTAATTATGGTGCGGGAGATTACGGTTCTATAGTTACTAATAGAGTAGGCACTAGTGAATATTTTATATTAAGGCAAGAACCAGATGAAAGATTGTTGTTTACTGCAGACGATGGAAGTAATCCTAACGCTTTATTTTATCCTTCAGGAGCCATAAATGATAATCAGTGGCATCATGTTGTTATAACAAGAAAAGCTTCTACAAATACTTTCAAAATGTATGTTGACGGTGTTTTAAATGGTACTGATACAAATATGGATTCAAGTTTAGATCTAACAAATGCAGGGACCATAGGATATGATACACAAGATGCGACTTGGGATTGGAAGGATGATTTAGATGAGTTCGGTTGGTGGAGCAGAACTTTAAACGTAACTGAAGTACAAGAACTATACAATAGCGGAACGGGATATAACCCGTACGGAGCCACACCTGCAGGACCTAACGTGTCTGTAAGTAATGTGGTATTGTCTCCATCAGATCCTTGGGACTATGAGAATATAACTTGTTCTTATGATATAACTAATAATGTTAGTGTAGATATGAGTGAAATCAATTGGTACATTAATAATGTTTATGAAAATTTTACTGAACCTTGTCTTCAAATTGCTCATAATATAAGTAGTGAATGTGGCGGACTTGATACTGGAAGTGAAAGAGAAATTCTAATAGGGTTAGGTGGATATTTTAGAAATTATACCATACCTAAACAAAATAAAGGTGCGTTCTGGGAGTTAGATGGAAATAATTATAGTTTTCCTGATGCATGTTTAAATGAAACTTATTTACAAACAAAATATCAATCTTTTTTTGGAGCTCCAGGTGGAACAACATATCATTGTCATAACGGAACTGGATGGTTTGAATTAGCAGATATTCCTAGTTATTATCTTGGTGGAGAAATATATTGGAACATAACACCTAAAACATTAAACTCATCATACATTGATGGTGGCGACAGCGTAATTTGTGAAGTTTTCGCTCAAGATAATACTACAACAGGAAACACATTAAACTCTACATCAATTAATGTAACAAAATATATAATGGAAGATCCAACATACACTAATCCTATCATCGAGACTGAAACTAGTAATATAATAATGATAGTTAACGTTTCGGACAATGTAGCCAGCCTGAATGCAACTTTATACTATAACGGAACGCAATACACTCCAACAATAACTGAATACGCACGTTATTATCTTCTTAATACTACAGTTGTTGCACCAGACCTAGGAGCTAGCGCAAATATATCTTTAATACATGAATTAACTTTTACTTACGATAATAGTAGTAATGAAACTACTAATAGTACTGAGTTCTTTCAGTATATTTATTCTATAGGTATAGATAACTGTTCAGTGTACACAATAAAAGGAATAAACTTCACATTGTATGATGAAGATACTCTCTCGAAGATTGTAGGATCTATGGCTGGCTATTTTGAAGTTTGGTTGGAAAGCATGGATGCTTTAGTAGCGTTTAACTTAACCTGGGACGGGAACTCTAGTGATTATAGTATATGTATCTCGCCTGATTACGCAAACTATTCAATCTATGCTCAGATGGAGTATGGTGCGGAAGGATATACTACGGAAACATATTACTTTGAAGATGCTACAATTAATAATGTTAGCGAACAAGTTAACTTATACTTATCAAATGATACTTCTTTGGTTACGTTCACTGTAGAAGATCAAGATTATGATCCAGTGGCTGGTGCTTTTATTAGTATACTGAAATATGATCTTACAACGGACTCTTATGTTACAACAGAGATAATAAAAACCGATACCAATGGTGAAGCTATTGGGAATATTATTCTTAACAGTCAGTGGTATAAGTTTATTGTAACTTATGATGGAGTGATTGAATTAGAAACAGAACCTACGAAGTTATCATTAACTGAATACACTTTAAGGATAAGTTTGGCAGATAGTTATCTAGATACATACATTGTCAAGGAAGGAATAACCAGTAGTTTAACATATAACAATGTGACTCAAAACTTTGTTTATACATTCTCTGATCCTAGTGGTACAACAACACAAGCTTGCTTGAAAGTAACTCAAGCCAGACTTACAAGTGATGTTCTTATAGAAACAAGTTGTGTAACTTCATCTTCAGGAACTATCTTGATAGGTATAACCGATTTGAACGGAACATACATTGCAACAGGTACGGTGACTATCGACGATAATTCATTCGTTACAGACTCACTTACTATCGTCTTCGATACTAATTATAAAACATGGGGCCTCTCAGGAGTGTTTGCATCATTCTTAATTGTTTTAACATTAATAATGGTAGGGATCTGGAACCCCATGGTTGCAGTTCTTCTTGGAACTATAGGGGTACTCGTTTCGGTGAGCCTAGGACTACTTGGTCTTACCATGACAACGGTTGTGACCATAATAATACTTGGAGGTATAGCCATGTATCGGCTTAATCACAAATGAGATTAGACCAATTCGTAATTGCAATACTTGTTTTTAGTACTTTCATTATAGGTGGAACACTAATTATAGGTGACTTTAATGATCACTATGAAGAGTTTGGAGCCAACCTTAGCGATGAAAACTTTGATGAAAGATATTCTAAACTAAGTAACCTCACAGGATTTTCAGATGATGTTAAGAGTGAAGTTCTAGAAGGATCAAGTGGAGAACTTGCAGAAAGTGAGACTGAAGAAACGAGTATGATTATTGGAGCATACAAAGGAATAAAACTTGTATGGGGAATACTAGGTATCCCAGGCGATATAGTAGGAGACCTTCTTCAAGAAGACTTTGGTATCAATCCAATATTCGGAGACCTTGCCACCATCGCTTTCAGTATAATAATATTGTTCAGCATAATATATTTAGTCATGAGGTACAGGAACTAAAATGTCATACAACCTATCGATAATAGCTGACAACAGCACAACCATGTTAGGATTCACTCAAGGAGTGAACACTGTTCTTATGCAGGACATGATGGGAGTAATATTATTAGTAGGGCTAACATTAGTTTGTCTATTGGCCTTCATGTTTTCTACTAACGATGCAAAGAAAAGTGTTGCCGCTTCAGCGTTCATCGCATTCTTATTATCTATATTTATACGGGCAATGGGTTTGATGAATAACAAATTTATGCTGATGTCTATGGTAATTGCCGCAGTAGCTATAGCCTTTACATTCCGTAGCGAGTAGGTGCGGGTTAACCACTAATAGACCAGTGGTTTACTGATTCTTAAGTAGATATTATACCAATATATACTCTGAGAACCATTACAAAGATGATGGTTACTCGGAGATTATTTAAAATGATGAAGACAAAGAAAGGTGTCTTTGACCAGTTAGGTGCACTGGGTATCGGCGTAGTAACTTTAGCCATTACTCTAGTAGTTGTATTCCTAATCATGTCACAGGTCGGAGCAAATACTACTGTCGCAGCAGACGGAAACGCAACAGCAACAGTAACAACGCTAACAGAAGCTGCAGCAGACATTCCAGGTTGGGTCCCAATCGTAGTTATTGTGGCAATAGGGGCTTTGCTATTAGGTTTGATTGCAGTATTTAGAAGGAGTTGAACCAATGAGATCTAAGAAAGGAGCAGGTGTTTTTGACTCCTTAGGTGGATTAGGTATCGGCGTCATGACTCTTGCCATCGTTTTAGTTGTTGGGTTTTTAATTATGGCTCAATCTCAAGAACAGATTGCAGGAATTCAAGACATCGATCAGACCAACGAAAGTACATTTACCACAGCATATAATGCAACAGTGACAACAACTGATGCTATGGCAGACATTCCAAATTGGGTGCCTATCGTAGTTATAGTTTCTATAGGTGGTTTACTACTAGGGCTGGTAGCTGTTTTCAAAAGGTCTTAACAGATCTTTTTTTTTCTTTTTTTTACAATACCGCTGCATATATTGTTGCTAAGAATATCGCAACGATGCAAGCGTAGAAAATATATTTCATTGTGAGTTTATCTTCTGGAGTCATTTTGAGTCAACCTCATCAATAATTAAAATAAAGGCTTCAAATAAATTATAAACATCCATCCATCCACTTTCTCCTGTTTTTTTATCTCTCACTTTTATTTGTAAGTGTTTACCTTTAGTTTTCATTTTGAGTCAACCTCACCAAGTAACCAGACAGTTTTACCTCTCAAACCATAATTTTTACAAAATTCATTATTACAAAAAAATACACACGACCTATCAAAACAATCATCAGATTCACTAGATTTATATTTATCACATACTTTACATTTCTCTCTTAATTTTTCTTTATTCTTTTTTGCTTTTTTATCGTAATAATATATAACTCCAAGTATAGCAAATATTGGAGACAATCCTAATATAATTGCACCAATAGTTAATATTATTTCATTCATTTTGAGTCAACCTCTTTTTTTACTAAATAACATATCAATAAAATAGTTGTAAATAACGTTATGTTTAATATTATGATATATATTAAAGTCCATTCATTAAAACACTGATACCATTCAGTCCAACAAATTGTTTCATTTAGTATTCTCATTTTGAGTCAACCCTTTTGGCTTCAATTAATAACCCACTTACACAAATAACGGCCCCTCCTATCGGAAACCATATTGACCAGGAAGGTTCAAATTCTATTACAACCAGTATTATTGTAAATATACAAAATACTAATCCGAATAAACACCATATCAATCCTCTTTCATCCATTTTGAGTCAACCTCATTTTGTTTTAGTTTTATTAAAATTTGTAGATATACTATACCTATTAATAAAAATAATATACCTTCCCATTTATTTTCCATCATCATTATTGTTCCAACACCGAATCCCATCATTAAAGGTAGTGAATAGCACATACTACTTACAAAGTCTATACTCACTTTAATTATTTTCATTTTGAGTCAACCTCATATACTTCTTACTATTTGAATTACAATCATCATCCCCACAATTAAATTTAAAATTATAACCCCTATAATTTCAGGATCTTTTAATTTCTCTTTAATTTCATTCCAGTCATTCCATTTCATTTTCTCCACACCCTATGATCTACTTTCCAAATAACATATGTTATGAATGTAAGAAACAGCGGTACGTAATTCAATAATGCTATAGTTGCCCTTGTAGCTTGTACCGCTGCTTCTGTTGCGACAGCTTGCGCTTGTGCGACTGTAGGAGGATTCATCATCCAGTAAATGTTGTTATGTAATGCCCACATTCTAGTCAAAGATATAACAACAAGGATATTTATTATCATGAATCGAATGTTAGGTGTTGACTTCTCTCTAGTATATAACCAGTAACAACACGCAAAAACTATTATGTTTAAAGCAATAGGTGCAAGCAAAGTTCCAGTCATCTGGTATAACGCATTAACTTCTAAATATTCTAAGACTTCATAACTCCAGATAGTTGTAATAAAATCTGCACTAAACAATAATAATGAAAAAAGAAAAAGAAAAAGAAAGCCTTTGTCTTCAATATCTTTTAACGCCATACTTGGTACCTCCAATACAAAATTTCATACCTGTTTCACACCAAGGACATTCGGTACAGCCTGCTAGACCATTCTCAATTGACATCTTATGAACAACAATCTCTTTACCACACTGAGGGCAGTTGTCACCTTCCACCCAATAGTCATCTTTAGATCTTGTGTCAGAACCCCACCGTCCGTTAGCGTTAATAAGACCCATTTTATTCTGCTACATCCGTCCGTGGTAGAATTGTATAGGTAGTATCCATACCAGTGCCTTTCTTTAGTACAGAAAAATGTGCCAAGCTAGGCATTTTTTCCAGTATAGCCTTTAGATCCTTAACAACAATCATAGGTACTCTGTACTTCTCACCATCTTGTTCTACATACATATAACTAAAGGTCTCACCTTTGTTATTTACTCTTTCCTCTTTCTTCAAATCTAGCTCAACAGATACAAAATCTAAGTCGGCTATGTTCAAACTAATGCTTGGCTTAAATGCCTGTGCTTCTTCTTTTAACGATGCCATTTTCTTTTCCTCAGCTTCTTTTTTTGTTAAATGGTCATTACACTTGCAGACGCAATTACTAAACCAACACGATGGACAGTATGTTGCGCTGCACCTATGACAGTAATAGTGCATATCATCTTTCAATTCTGTTTGACAATATTCACATTTGAGTTTCATTTTAATTTTTCCAAGTTTAATCTCTTTTTAGGATCGCAATGTTGTATCCAATGTTTCTCGCAAATAGGTTTCTCACAATAAATAACAACCGCCACCCGATCACATTTATTTATTGTACATTTCATTTTATCTCTTCAAGCACTTGTCTCACACCGTATAATCTCTTACAATCTTCACATAACCAGAGATTATTGTATATTTTGCTATTGCATTCTACTTGGTGCAATTTCACACGACATTTCTTACATCTTAGTTCCATCTAATACCTCCACTCGTTGTTTAATCTCTTCAACCTCTTTGGCAAAAGTATCAATTCTTCCTTCAAGGACACCGATATTGTAAGTAAGTTTATCACAACGACTAACAAATTCTTCTGTTAGTTTTTCTATCTCATCTATTTCCTCATTTAATTTAGAGAGAATCATACAATACCTCCTTGCCACACCATAAACACCTAAACTTCCATTGTTCGCCGATTTTACCAGCATAGTTCATAACTCTAGATTTACATGAAGGACATTCTCGTCTATCTTTCTTCACCATTACAAAACACCTCTTTGTACTGTGTCTGCATACTTTTCTTTTTCATCTGTTCTTCAGGAGAAATAAAGTGCAAAAAGCACTCATTAACCTGGAACCTCCATTCACGAAGTAACGTTTCAGTCGCAACCGATATACCATAGCTGGCCAGCTCGGTTTGAACGTTGAGCAGGAATCGCTCACGATTCTTGAGTTCTCTTAACTCAGCCCTAGCGTACAGAAGTCGGTGTATGACCTGTCCAGCTATCTTGGCTCGGTTCTTGAAACGTTTTTGTGCTATAACTTCAGATTTCTTTACTTGAACTATCATCGTACTCCTCCGCTTTAGTTATGTTCCACGCTTCCTCAATGTTATCAAAGTCAGACCATAAAGAAATGTAATACTTAGCACACTCGAAACATAGTGGTTGAGGTCTGCGATGGTAATAGTACACATTATACTTAGGAGTGTCAGCAATCTTCTTATGACATTCACAACAACAGATAGGTTTCTCAAACCAATACGGATCATCTGTCATTAAAGTATGAAAGCAGTGCTTGGTTTCAACAGCGTATTTGAATTTCTTAGGTTTCATTGACTGTCCTCCGATAAAAAGTAAGTTCTTTCAGCTTCGTTCCGCCAATCAAAGGTACAACATAAACAACCTTCTTCAAAAAGAAAAGGACATTTTTCTTGAGTTTGTTTGACAAACTTGTATTTAGGCATCTTTAACTGCTGTCCTTTGGATCCTTTGTCAATTCTTTTTTTACTAATCTTTCCCTTGCAAGTAAGAAGTTGAAGAATCCTTAATTGTAAAGAACCATCAGACAAACCTTTTGGATCTATAAGACCCAAAATATCTTTTTTATAGAAAACATAAGGCACATCCTGATTACTCACTGATTCGCAAACAAAATCAAAACATTTTATTCTATGAATTGCAGAAAAGTCTTTAACTCTACCGAAAGTTTCGGGATTAAACCTAGGGCACCAGCGCTGCCCTTTAACAACATACTTTCTCACAGGATCTTTAGTATTAACAAAAAAAGTCTTATTATCGTAACCCATTTTATTTGGAGAAAATTCGGCCTGGGTGCGAGTAACGGCTTCTGCTTTTTGCTTCCATTCTAACATTTTACCTAAACACCACCCTGGTTGTTGATGCGCCTTCTTTCTCGGCTTTTTTCTTTTTCATCTCAAGCTGTGCAACTTCTTCACGAAGTTTCTTCTTTTCATCATCCAGAGACTGGATCGCTTTAGACAAGTCTACTGTCTTTTGAGAATCAGCATTGCCACTTAGCAAAGCACTCCTAAGAATTTCGTTAACAAAATGACTACGCTTACCTTTCATTGAGTCTAGAGCCATAGCCACATCTACATCTAAACTGAAATTTGTTATTGTCTTCATGTCGAATCACCGATTTTTTGATTTTAAAGAGCAGGCTACCAGAGAATGAATGTAGGGTATACATCAGAGATGATCTTTCGGTAGCCTGCCAAGTATTTGATGAAAGGTAAAGAACGGCAGGATTAAGAGGTAAACCTGCCGCATGGCTCACAAATTTAGAAATGAGTATCACCTTTCTTCTTTGAATATGCCATGACTTGTTCCATGGCTAGTTCTTCTATTTCTTCATTATCTTCTAAGTGTGTAGTTTTCCAACTCATTTTTTTGTTGCCTCATCTAAGTCAATCTCGAATTCGTATTCCTTCTCAGGATCCATATTGTAGTATATCACCTTAGGAACAGTAACAACAATTGAACCACCCAACTTGAATGGCTTTGCGCTAAATTTTATTTTATTCATGTTATACGGAGGTATAACTATAATTATATATAATCATTTATTTACACCAGAAAGTAGTTATATTCTCCACAATACAAGAATTTATATATTAGTATAACCTATGTTATACTAATCAGAGGTATGTAAAAATGGAGACTCAAATATTAGCAAAGAAATTAATGAAAATTGGTGGATCTTACGCCATAGTTGTACCTAAAGCATTTGTAGAGCATGGGCAAATAGACCCAAATAAACCTCTAACTTGCAAAGTTCAACAGGTAAAAGAAGCCTTTCGTAGGACTTGGTCTCACAACCTCTCATATTTACCATCATTTACATAATATTAAATATTACGCATTATTTGGGGAAATGTAGTATTTACGGAAATTCTGGAAGATTTTAGCGTCAGCACGAAAGTGTTACGAGAAAACAGTAACAACTGATATAAACAAAACTTAACAGGCTATAAGGGGGGTAAAATGAAATCAAAACAAATAGCTAAAGCCATTTGCATGGAAGATGTGAAAATCATTCCGTTTCAGGAATTGGCTAAATTAATTGATCATTATCCTAAAGGACACAAATATAGAACTTGTGTACTTTGGCTGGCCCTTACAGGTGCGAGAGTATGTGAAATTGAACACAGATCATTTGATGAAATAATGGGGAAGTATTGGATATGGAAACCAAGAAAAAAACAAAGAGGCGTAAGAAAGGAAAAGTTGCCAGATTGGTTTTGGGAAGAGTTCCAGAGGTATTTAGATACTCACGCTTACAAGCGGAAGGATGTCTTTGGAATTAAAGCCAGATCACTTAGCCGAAAGATCAATAACGTTCGTGATGATCTTGGCGGTGAATGGAAAACCATGGTGCCTGTGTTTGGGGAAGGTAGAGGGGGTGTTGTAAGGTGGGAACATCTGTACAAACTAAAGAACTTAAGACACAACTACGTCACGCTTGAACACTATAAACTTTCAGAAAAGTATGGTGGTGACGTAGCGGTTTCTTTATTGGCTAGACGAATGAGACATTCAACACATCATATGACTGCGAGTCATTATATAGAAAAGTATGATGCATTAGGTGCGGAAAAATATTCTAATTCAACAATTGCAGAAATAATGTCTCAATCAGTCAACCAACACAAAATTACTGAGTGGTTTTAAACACATCAATTAATTTGTAACTTAACCTATCATATAAGTTATCTATATCTATCTCTTCATACTTATCTATTTTCATATATAATAGATAAACAAGCGGACAGAGAATTGCAATTATTCCTTCTAAGTTAACACCAAACAAAGCGGATATGAAAGTGTAAACCATGATTGCCATTGCAAAACAAAATCTCTTTGGTATGCTTCGTTTCATTTTAAAAAGTTATTAGCAATTATTATTAATAACATTTACAATAGATACTACTACTACTACTACTACTACAGATCTCCAATGGAAACAAGGGGGGGTTCGGATTCTTCATCGTCAGAGTCTGGAGAGGTAGTTTGACTTTCGGACTTATTTCCACTGGAACTTTGTTCATCGAATATTCTTCGAAATGCAACATCTATTGTTTCTTGTTGTGACTTTTCTGTCTCACTTTTATCTGGAGGACCGACCACTTTATCCAGAGATACTTGATTAACCATACCTATGGCACTCCATATTTTCCTATTTATTTTTTCTAATAAATCACTTAAGGACATTTTAGTTTCACTCCGATCATTGTTAATCCAATAACAACAACCAACCACACTATGAATATGATCGCATCATCTTTTTGTCTGAAAAGATCTACATACTTTCGCCAGAGTTTCATTGTTTATTCTTATAGAACTGCCTGAATAGGTCAGTAGATCTTAACTCCATATAGTTTTTAGCAGGCCTTGCGTCCGTCCAGCCCATGAATTTAATTAGCATCTGCTCATTGAAGTCATATTTAGTTACTAAGTGTGTGGCTCTGATATGCCGTATGAAGTGTATGTTAAATCCTGTCGCTTCATTTATAATCTGCGTAGATCTTTTAACACCAAACTCAAATAAGAAATCCTCATCTTCTAACATTTTAAGATAGTCATTTATAAAAACAACTATCTCTTCTTCAAATTCTATAGGTATAGGTTGTCTCTTTGTTCTTCTATCTGCGTGCTTTCTATTTTCTGTCCTAATATATAGGCAAGGTTTTCCATCAACAGTCTCTTGCTTTATATCTGATTTACGTAAACCTAGAAATTCATGAGGTGTTTTACCTTCATCTATTAAACGTTCACCATTATCATCTATAATATATGCCGTTATTCTTTCGCCTTTATCATTAAGTGTCTTGGTCTTTCGATACCTTTTGTATCTTAGGTACGGACACTTAACTATTTCTGATGCTCTACATCCTGTTAAATAATATAGTGCGAACAAAGCTCTGGCTTGTTTAGTTCTTAGCTGCGGATTATCTTTACCAATATTTATTCTAATAATAATTCTAACTAGTTCATCTATGTCTGGAACTTCTTCCATCCTATACTTCTTCTGAAGTTGTTTTTGTCTTTGCCATGGTCCATCATACATATCGTTTCACCATTAACCGTTATACCAAATTGCACTATGCTATAGTTCCTCGAACTTTGCATTAATTATACTACAATCTATAAGTTTAAATTATTAACATCGGAATGTCGGTCGCTCAGGTCGTTTCCTAGGGTATTAGCGCATATACGCTGGATAGTTCTAACATCCTTTCCAATGTCCTCGGAAACTCTTTGCTTTGCTAGCGGTTGAGAGCGTTCTGGCTGCGAATTGACATATAATCTAATGCAGATATCTCTCTCCTCTATCAATGCCTTATCTTTATGCGACTTCTCCTTGCTCTGTTCACGTACTTTAAGCGCATCTACCTTTTTCTTTCTATATGCATCCTCATCCACCGTATAACCTTTAGTAAAGGATCCGAAGAAGTTACATGGAGGCTTATAGTATGAATAGAACTTCTTACCTAATACATACAGTTGTTTCTTACGTTCCTGGTTGTAGAATCCGAACTTACCTCGTTCGAAATTATCTCCGATGTACACATGGATTAAAGCACGGCTTCTCCAGACTGCTGCGTACTTATCTAACTCAAAAAAGCATGGAAGAACGATAAATACAAAGAGATTCTTCTGTCTGATCTCCGCAAGTACCGCAACTAAACTCCTATTTACTTGAGACATGGCAGATCTTGAAGATAATCCTTCATAAGCCTCATCATATATGACTGCTTGATACCTATCTGCACTATTTATTGCTTTAACAAACTCTTCTGGCGAGAAACAGATTCGGTCTATGTTAAAAGATGGATCAACATGCTTCGCAACTTGTTGTGCGAGAACGGATTTGCCAGAACCTTCATAGCCATCCACTATGAAGACCATGTCCCAGTCTTTCTTAATTATTTTCTTGGCCTTATCCATGTTTTCTTTTAGATAGCCATCCATGTATCCTGTCCATCCTTGTTTAGTAGTTCCGCTCATCTTAATAGTTCCCTCCGCCTAGTGCGAATGCAGGATCGCTCTTGTCAACCATTAAAAGGCCAAGCTTGTCTTCATCCTTTCGCATTTCTTTTTCCCATTGAACAAAAGACTCCCAGATATCTGCAGGAACTTTATTACTTCCTCTTCGTTCAAGATCTTTGTAAGTCGCATACTTAATTTTGACAAATTCGTAAGCCCGATCGTGTTTTGCTTGTAGTTTTATCTTCAAAGGCTTGCCGTTTTTCTCATCACGTAATCTAGCAGAAAGAGATAAGTAATAACTTACTAGCAAGTCGTAATATTTTGTATAATTGTGTTCAATTCTTGCAAAAATTAAAGAACGCCTAATAATTGTAAGCTCTTTACAATACTCCATTGCAGAATTAAATGCACTTCGGTCTCCATCATCCATTTTGTCACCGTATATTTCTATTTTTAGTTAAATTATTACAATTTGGTATAATTTACATGGATTTATATTTTACAGAATATACTTTACTAACGTCGATGTTTATTCTAATAACTATATATTCTGTAAAAGAACTTTCTTTTTAAACTTCACTTGGTTAACTCACAGTAACATTTGGTAAACCAAACAATGTCTAGAGTTGTAATCACACCACAAGGCGGAGCACAACTAGTTCTTGATAGAAGAGCACCTAAACCTTTAGTAAAATCACCAGTAAATGGAAGAAGATCTCAACGATCCGCTACTTCTCAACAAGCTCAACAAACTTATGCTAATGCTCGTGAAGCTGAGTCGGCAAGAGTCCGACAAATGTCTGGAGATAAGACTTTTCACAATGGTGGTAAGATAAAAACACTAAAGTCTGGTAACACAACATATTATTTTAACGAAAGCGGTTTGCTAACTAAAAGCGTCGCAAAGACTGAATATTATTCTAAATCTCTTGAAAAGAATTTGGTTACGTCTCTTAAAAAAACCACATACAATGATAATTATAAAGATGTTGACTCAAGATCTACAACTCTCAAGTATGCTAAGAACCACGGTGGTTGGAAAAAGACAAAAAGACAGAAAGTAACTTATGATAATCAAATTTTTGAAGAAGATTACAGTAGAGAAGAAAGTGATGCTAGTCAGAAACTAAAATTGAGACGTGGTTGGAAGAGAGATGATGATGGAAACTGGACAGGTCCTAACGATCCTGGCGCATATCCTGCAGGAGAAGCTGTAGATAAAATTCCTGAAGGTGGAGAAACGTTTGGTGCAATTGATCCTTCTTATACATACACTCCAAAACCACCAAGAGGTCCTAATGTTCAAAGTAATAGAAAAGTACAATTACTATCTAATGCAGGTTGGTTAAAAGATGAAGAGAAGTGGGTCGGTCCTAAAGATTCTGGTTATGGTGAATTACCTGGTTCGGCTCAGTATGCTATGGACAAAATACCTAAAGGTGGAATAACATTCAATGCAACAGACTCATATTTTTCTACTTCGTTTGATATAAGGCAGAACGCAGATAAATTTAAGAGTGCTTTGCAAAAAATAAATGTTGGTTTAGGAAGTGCAGCCAATTATCCTGGAGCTGTCGTGCCAATAGTTAAACAAGGATTTCTTAATCTTGAAAGAGCCTACAATGAGAACATATATTCTTTTATTAACAACAGACAAAGTAAACAAAAACAAAACTTATTAAGAAATGCAGGCTTCATAAAAAAAGGAAGGAAGTGGGTTGGTCCTGCAGATATTGGTTATTCAGTTCTTCCTGGTTCGGCGCAAGCTGGTGTTGATAAGATACCTAAAGGCGGAATAACATTTTCAGCATACGATACTTATGTTTCTACACCATTTACTACAAAGAAAAAACCATCACCCAAAGTACGAACACAAAGCGCCAGGAAAGCCAAGTTGTTAGAAAGCGCAGGCTTTGTTCAGCATAAAGGGAAGTGGTATGGTGAAGAAGACAAAGGTTCGAAGATAATTAAAGATATTCTTACTGATGATATTCCTAAGAGTGGTTCGACTTTTGTAGCGAAAGGAGTTTATCGAAGAAAATCATTTCAAGAATGGAATGTTAAACAAATGTTTGGTTTAATTGGACAAGAAAAAGAAAGAAGAAGACAACTAAACCAACAAAAATCACAAGCCATATTTGGTTTTATTCAATCACAACAACAACAAGCTAGTTCAATAGGTGGTGCGTTGCTTACCAGAGCAAGAGATAATGAAAGACTTGATTCTTCTAGTCTTCCGTTTGTTAATACTAAAATAGGAAGATCTTTTTGGCAAGGTGGAATTGAATTAGACAGATTCGGATCAGAACTTACAACCTTGCAAGGACAGTATGCTTTTTATCAAACTAAATGGAAGCCAGGCGCTGAATGGTTTGGAAGAGTTACTGGTATAACAAAAGGTTTAGAAAATATATCCGAAAGCCAATATCAAAAATCTGATGCTGCTTTCAACTCAGTTATTTCTGGAACTGGTACCTTTCTTAATACCGATGTAAATGGCAGCAACAATAGTCCAAAAAACAATCCCGCCAACAATAATACTGATTTGTCGTATTACCATAAAGCTAAACAAGGCTTTGATGTATATAAAAATATCGTTAGTGGAACCTATCATGCGACTGCTGGTTGGACTGCAGGTATATTTTCTGATGCAGTGAGCAGGCCAGATATAGCGATTGCAACCTTTGTTGGTGGTGGATTGGCATTAAAAGGTCTGGGAGTAGTAGGAGGATACACTATAGGTAAAGTAGCACCTAAACTTGCAGCTCATGCAGCTACTAAATATATTGGACCTACAGTCCTCGTAGGAACTTTAGGTGGACTGCACGTTATGGATGCACTATCACAACCTACAACTGCTCGTAGACTTTCAGTAGGAGTTGGCGGAGTAGGTTCCGCAGCTGTTGGTTATGCTCTTTACAAAGGCGGACCACGGTATGGTAAATTTGAATATCCTACGGCGACAGGCAAAGCGGTTGGAGCTAGAGGCATATATCTTAAGTTAGGGAGCAGAGAATTTCCTTTAATTGGTGGATCTAAAAAAGGAATTCTTTTAGGAACTAGAGAACTTGGATTCAAGTCACCAGTCATTACAGGATCACTATCTAAAATAAAACCATCTTTTCAAAATCCTATTGTTGCGAAAGAACGTTATATCAATTTGGATTCTTTTGAATATAAAGCTAAAGCTGGTTATGATCTTTTCAAAACTAGAGCATCTACGTTCAGACACGAGACAACACAATCAGCATACAAGTTTGGACGGACAGTTTCTGAACCCTTCCGAGTAGCGGGTGCAACAGTTGTTTCGCCAGTTAAGTCAGCATACAGAAGTACTAAGTATGCTTTTGGTTCTACTAAGTTAAAGTATGACTTTGCTAAGTATAATGTTAAAAGTTCTATACTGGATTTCTCTACTAACTTCAAGACTGATGCTATTAATTTTGGTAGAAGTACAAGAAGAGAACTTAGACCTGTAGGTGATATATTCTCTAAACCAGTTAAGTCAGCATACAGAAGTACTAAGTATGCTTTTGGTTCTACTAAGTTAAAGTATGACTTTGCTAAGTATAATGTTAAAAGTTCTATACTGGATTTCTCTACTAACTTCAAGACTGATGCTA